>Ga0105048_10000203_pt1 | contig 84640 bp, 78 predicted proteins | sample MAT05_FD_78382 | JGI IMG/M metagenome (GOLD analysis project Ga0105048, IMG submission 78382) | Freshwater microbial communities from Lake Fryxell liftoff mats and glacier meltwater in Antarctica - MAT-05 | ecosystem: Environmental > Aquatic > Freshwater > Ice > Liftoff microbial mat | place...
CGCGCGTATGGCGCGGGCAGCGACGCCGGCGTGGTGCGCTCGAAGCACGTGCGACACCGGCAGGTCGTCCGTCGCACGACGCGGCGGCGCTGGTGCTCCCTGACGACGTGGAGCTTCTCCTCGCAGAGCTCCGCCCAGTGCTCGTCGATGGTCACGACGACAATGTTCGGATTGCTGTCTAAGAACACGAAGTCCGCCCCGTCCCAACGAGACTCATCGACCACGAGATGACGCGGCGATGGAAAGCCTCGTCGTCCGCAGGTACCGCAGAGCCGCAGCGTCTCGTCGGAGGAGCCCACACGCCAAGCTCGCCCATGCACAACTACCGCGGCCTCTACCTCGAACGTGCCGGTTTCAATGTGCTGGTCGGCACGGCATTTCCCAAGGAAGTCAGCGCGCGCAACTTGACGATCTTGGCGCGGCGGTAGCCGGCTCGAAGCTTCGGCCGCCGACCGAAATTAGCTTGTCGCGACCCAGCCGAGACCGAAGCGAGGCTGGCGCATGAGGAGTGAGCACCGGAAGCCTGCTCTTGCAGGCTGAGGAGCGGAGCGACGAGTCCGCCAGCCGCAGCGAGAGGATCGGCTGGAGTAGCAAAGCTAATTTCGATCGCGGCCGTTGCTCAGTTGAAGTCGTAGACTGCAGACAGCGCGCCTGTGGCGCGGTCGTACGCGCCGAACCACACGATGTCGGAGCCCGGCCACACCACGTCCGGGTGGCTGAACACGATGAACTGTTCGAGGTCGTGGGCCTCCGGATCACCCTCCGGATCGGTGACCTCTTCGATATTGGACGTGCTGCAGAGGGCCTGTGCCTCGCCCAAGCTGTTGCCACCCGAAGCCGCGACGTCGGCGCCGTGATCGTCGTACCAACCCACCAGGTGGCCGACGAGATCGTTGTGGAACCGCTCCGCATCGGGTGTAGGCAGCGCGACGCCTACACATGCCCGGACGTCGATGGCTGCGCCGCAAGACGAGCGATCGAGCTGGCTGGGCGGCAGCGCCTGCAGGCATGCGCTGGTGCTCGCCTTGCAAGTCGGGTCGGGCCACGTCTCCAGCGGCAACAAGTCAGTGGTCAACTGCAACGACTTCACCACCAGGTCCACACCTTGGAAGCGGTTCACGGTTTGGCCGGCCTTCTGCGCCGAGACCGTCATTTCGTTCTCGCTGTCCGTCGCTACGGCGAGCAAATCGGCCCCAGCCCAGTCCATCGCGAAGCTACCGCTCTGCGGCGCGATGAGCAGCGGCATGCCACCGCTGGCAGTCTGCGCTCCGAGGTCGCTGTAACCACTGGCGACACCGACCAAGTTGCGGAAGCGAATTTGCTGGCCGAACACGAACGGCGTCACTGTCTTGTGCAGCGTCAGCTTGGAAGAGCCGTGGAAGCGATCGAACCGCGGGGCGATGCGGATGGAGGCGAAGTATTGACGGGTGGCACCGCTGGTGGTGTCGAGGTCGACGATCAAGCGGTAGCCGGCCATCAAGTGCTCGGCTTGGCCGGCGTCCATGTACACGTCGAATTTGCGCGGGCTCACCTGGATCGCCTCGGCGAACTCGTCGTCGGACGAGAACGAGAACACGCTGCTCAGGTTCTTGCTAGTGCGGCCGCTGAGGACCCATGCCGGCTGATCGAAGCGCGTCGTCGCGCGCGCGACCGGGTCGAGCCAGACGGTGATGCCGCTCGCCTTGGCCGACAGCTCCGTGCCGACGGCGTCTTCTTCTTCGCCAGCGCGCTCATCACCCAGCGGCTCTTGCGTCACCCCGCAGCCAACGGCCCAAAGCCCGGCAACGAGAGCAAAGGTGCCAAGGTGGGGAAAGCTGCGCATGCGGCGTGTTGGGGCCCTCAGCGCTCGGCGTCAACCCTGCCCTTGCGCGAGCCCTTCTGAACTAGCCGCCGAGCTTCTCGAGCGCTGTGCCGGCGACGGGTCGCCGTCGCCAGTAGCGAGGCTGAACGAACCGGATCGCCAAGCGCCAGGGTGTCATCCAGGTGTAATGCGCGCCGCTTCTTCGGTTGGCGAGCACCTTGTCGACCAGGTACGCGCAGACAGGCTCGGGAGGGTCGATCACGAAGTGGAAGAGCCAGCGCATCTTTCGCCAATTTTCCGGTGCGCCTTGCTGCCACGACGACACCAGCAAGTCCGTCGCGACCATTCCGGGGCTGAGCGTTCCGATCTGCACAGGCTCGTCACGCGCTTCTTTGACGAGCGCGTCCGTGAAGTAGCGGAGCGCACGTTTCGTCGTGCAATACGGGGTGAGCCCCTGGCTCCATTCTCCTCGGCTACCCCAGCCCTCCATGTTGAAGAGCTTGCCGTGCCGCTGGCGGGACATGCCGCGGAGGGCGACTTGCGACCCGAGCATCGTCCCGCGCAGGTTGGTATCGACGACGCTCTGAACCTCCTCCGCGGAGAGTTCGACGAATGCGCGGGCGGCGTTGCAAGTGCCTGCGTTGTTGATCCACACATCGACTTCGCCAAAGCGGTCCGTCGCCGTGCACCAAAGACGCTCGAGATCCGCCGCGCGTGTGACGTCGCACGCCGCCCCAGCGATCCGCGTCGCTTCGTGTTTGCTCGAGAGCGAGCGAACGGCTTCGTCGACAGCGCGATCGGTGCGGCCCGCGATGATCACGGAGCAACCCCGCGCCAAGAACGCGTCGGCGAGCCCGAACCCAATGCCGCGTGTGCTGCCCGTGACGACGATCGCGCCCATCGGTCGACTCAGAGTACATTGGCGGCGTGTCGGGGCTTCGGCTTTATCCACGCCTGCTCGGCGACGCGTGGCACGCCCTCGCGGAGCCGATTCGCGCCTGCTACGACGCCGCCCCACGCCTCGTTGCAAGCGGGCGCTTCCAGGTGACCCACGCGCGCTCGTGGCTCGCTCGCGTCGCGATCACAATTGCGCGCATGCCGCGCGCAGGAGACGACGTTGCGCTTCGCCTCGAAGTTCGCGCCCATGAGGACCACCAGGTGTGGGAACGGGACTTCGACGATTTCCGGATGACGACGACACAATATCTCCTGCCCGACGGACGCATGGTGGAGCGTCGTGGCCCAATCGAGCTGCTCTTCCATGTCACCGTCGACGACGGCGCGGTTGTCTATCGCCCCGCAGGCATGCGGCTTCGACTCTGGCGTGTGAGCTTTCGCGTCCCTTCATGGTGCGGGCCGAGCATCCGCGGCAAGACCTGGTGCGAGCCCGGAGACCGGCGGATGCACGTACACATCGCCATCGCAGTCCCGTTCCTCGGTCTGATCGTCAGCTATGGCGGAGCGATCGAGCGAGTGGACGACTATGATGTCGGACCCAGATGACGCCCGTACGACGGCTGCTGTTGCTGCTGCCCGTCTGGGGCATCTTCACGTGCTCTGGATCACCGCCAGAGCTCACACCTGTTCCGTCAGCAACCACAGTGAGCGTCGAGGCCGTCGCGCCTCCCACACCGGACGAGCCGCCCACGACCTACGCAGGCGTGGTCGTCTTGCTCAAGCGGGCCAATCTCGAGCCGGAGGCAGATCGTAAAAAGACCTACGCACTGTTCGTCGAGCGCTCACCGGGCTCACCAAGCTGCCCGGGTCGCCTGCGATATTGGCGAGCGTGAAGACCGCTGCGGGTCCAGAAGCGCTGCGTCTCTTGCCATCAGGCGAGACTGTAGAGGTCGCGCCGTGGCAAGGAGGCGAGTTGCGTGTGGCGGCTCCGCGGGTCGCCAAGCTCAGCAACGGACTGGTCAGCTTGTCAGCTGATCGCATCACGGTATGGGCTGGCGAACCGAAACAGATCGAGGCTTCGGACATCGACACACTGGTTGCCCCTCCGGGCGAAGCTCGCTTCGTCCTCGCAGTAGGTGCCAAGAAGGCGTTCGTCGTGGACAGCCAGGACGCGAACACGCGCCTCGAGAGCGCCAGCGAGGGGGCCATGCTCGGCCGTGGAGAAAAGGGCCCGACACGCCTGGGCCGCCTGACCGACAAGCGCAAGTACGAGATCGTCGAGCTGACCGACGGCAAACAAGTGGAGATCTGGCAAGACCTCGTCGCACACGACGCGACCCGAGGGCTTGTCGCGGTGAGCCGCACGGACGTCGACGCGCAATACAAAGCTTTCGTGGAGATCGCGATCATGCGCGTGAGCGACGGCGCCGTACAGGCGAAGTCCAGGTTGCCGATAGAGACAGCGGTGAAGCTAATCGGCAAGGCGCGCATCAGCCCAGACACCAAATCGCTGGCGTATGCCACTATCACCGAGGCGTATCATGTCCACCTGGACAGCGGTCGCGCCGACCTGCTGATGCGCGCCCGCAAAGACTGGTTGATCCAATCTGCCGTGTTCACGGCGGACGGCGCCCATGTGTGCGTCGATGCGCCTGGGCCCGCCTTTCCCCGATCGAAGCCGGTCCCCTCGGCGACGCAGCGTTGTTACGTGTCGAACGGCGTCGCGCACGTCGCACACCTGATGCCGCCGCCAGCGGGCTTTCGGCGCGCGCAACGCGAAGACTTCATTGCAGCCGACTTCGGCTTCCAAGAAGATTACGAAGTCATCAACGACAATGGCTCGCTCGTCGCGGCCATCTTGTACGACGGCAAGCCGCTCCCGTTCGTGCCGCAGCGCTTCACGCTGGCCGTCTACGACGCCAAGACCGGCAAGCAGCTGTGGAACCAGTTCCTCGACGGCATGCAGTCGCTGACTCCCGTGTCGTTGGAGTTCACTGCCGACGGCGAAACCCTGCTTGTCGACGGGGTGCGCGTGAGAGTAGGGATTTCGAAGCGCGAAAGCGACGTTGTCGCTGGCGCCGACCCGCGACGGCAGGCGATCGACCACGCCTATCCGCGCGGCTCGCGCCGGTACGTAGCTGCCCGCCTGGGCGAGGAGCACGGCGAGCGCTGTCTGCCGCATCAACGTCGGCGATGAGGGCTACGCCGAGGCGAACCGCATCCGGCAGCCGGAGCTCGAGCACGAGGACACGGACCGGCACCGGTCAGCGCGCCGACCCGGGCCCATGCGGCATCACCAAACGCAACGAACGACTCTCGCCTTGCGGAGGGCCACATCCGCGGTGACGAGATCCGCGCCGTGTTCGAGCGCCGTCGCAACGATGATCCGATCGGACGGATCTCCGTGCAGTGTCAACGCGGTCGACGCGACCGCGACTTCGGGCGTCAGCGGCAGCAGTGTCATCGGCCGGCAAGCCAGGGCGTCGCGCAGCCAGGTCAGTACGTCGCGATCGAGTCGAAGGCGCGCCTTGGCAACCAGCATCGCGACCTCCCAGGTGCTGATCGCGGATACGCCCACGCTCGGCTCGGCTGCGATGCGTCGGCGTGCGGCCGCTGACAGCTGGCGCGGGTCTGCGACGGCCCAAATCCAGGCGTGGGTGTCGAGCAGGATCACTGCTCCGCGTCCCAGACCTCGCCGATCGGCGACACCAGGTCGCCTTGGTACAGGACGCTCCCGAGCAGGCTCCTCGGAGACTCCTCGACCACCACGGGGACGACGCGGGCCACCGGTCGGCCTCGCTTGGTCACGAGCACGCTCTTGCCACCCTTGGCGACATCGTCGAGCAAGGCGAGACACTTGGCCTTGAACTCGCCGGCCGGTATCACCTGTTCCTTGGTCGCCATGGTCATTTGGTCTACGTCGAGATGACCATGTCGTCAAGGAGCGCTACATGCTCCAGTGCTGAGTCGTTCGTGATGGAGACGCTTCGGTGCGTCAGAGGGTATCGCAGCTCGCCTGGTTGGGGGCTGACGCCGCCCCGTCGCACGCCTCCTTCTGGCGCCAGCGACCGTCGCAGCAGCGAAATCGCAGCTGGCCGCACAGGGTCATGGTGGTGGGCGCGTCGCAGGTCACGTCCTCGATCGTGCACTCCGCGCCGGCGACGGGCGTCGTCCCCGTGCAAGCCGGAGGAAACGTCGGCGGAGCCCCCCCGTTGCCTCCTGCCGCGGCATCATCGCCTCCTGCCGCGGCGTTCCCGCCGGCCGAGCTGCCCCCCTGGTCGGCGCCCCCAGGGCCCATCCCTCCGGTTGGATCCGTGGTTTCGTCACAGCCGAGGGCTGCCGGAACCGCCAAGCAACTCAGCAGACAGTAGCTTGGCTCCCTTCTCGCTCGTGCGAAGCTCACGGACGACGCGATCGACTTCGAGGAGGCGGGCCGGCTCGCGGTCCAGCGTGCGCACCAGCGACTCAAAGAGAGGCACGGCGTCGTCTGCTGAAGGACGACTTTTGGAGCTCGTGGCCTCTGTCGTCGAAGGCTCGAGCAGCTCCAGCGCCTCGAATGCATCGAGCGAGAGCAGCAGGCGCAGAAAGCGGAGCACCTTGGCCGGGTCGTCCAGCAGCGCGTGGAGGACGCGCGCCTGACGATCCTCCGGTGCGCCCTCTAGCGCGACCTTTACGACAAATTCGCACGTCTCCACCTCCGACCCGTCCGTTGCGCGAAGCTCGAACGTGAAGAATGCGGTGAGCGCTTGGAACGAGCATCTCTCGAAGATGGCGCTGCTATCGGAAGCGAGTGCCAGCGCGCGATCAGCTGGCAGGGTGAGTGGCCACGCCCGGGCGGAGCACCCTTGGGGCAGGGTGAGCGCGCCATCCCGCAGCGCGAGCGTGACGGTGTAGCTCTCTGGCTCGCCCGCGTTACGAGCTGCCCGCGCCACCCAGGGTGCCGTTGAGATGGCCAGATTGCCCACCCGAATGAGCTCGTTCAACGCTTGCTGAGATGCGGTTTCGACGACGGGCTCCGGAGGCGGGAAAAAGGGCGTGAGCAGCGCTCGGAGCCCATTGGTTCCCTGGCCAAGGAAGGCGTCGACGCCCATTTGCGCCTTCTTGCCGGTGAGCTGTACGAGGAGCTCGACGTTGTGGTTGAAGCCCGCCTCGGTGGCGTTCGCCGAGCCGGTCCACATATGCGCTTTCCAGCCGGGCGCGCGCGGGTTGCCGAGCCGCGCACGCCCACCCTTCAGCTGCTGCTCCCGCGAGCGGATCAGGCTCCGGGCAAGCTTGTCGTCGCACGCGCGCTCTGCGCTGGCCCAGCTGGCGAGGTCGAGCCACTTGTTCACGAAGTCGTGTGTCGGTCGCTTCACGTTGGCGTGCGAGTGGGCCAGGGCCCAGAAGTCATTCACCTTCCAAGAGCTGATGTCGCGTTCGCGCTCTCGCAGCTCCTGCGACCAATCGCGAAGGAGGCCGCGGAAATAGTCCGTCGAGTCTCGGTGCCCGCTTCGGCCAGCATCAGGTTGTAGAGGATGGCGGCGCCGTGCATCACTTCGGCGAAACAGCGCGCGTGCGAGAGCGAGCTCTGCAGCTCTTCGGGCAGGTCGCCAAATCGCGGGTGAAGCCATGGGTACTCCGCGTCGGGCAGCGGACCGGCGCGGAACAGCTGCCAGAGCATCGAGTCGCCTGCCGCTGCCCGGATGCGCTCCTGCAGGTACAGCGCCTCGTTGCGGGTGAGCGTGAGGCTCGCCTCGCCATTATGCGGCCCGACTCGGTGCAGGTACAGGAGTCCTCGATTCCACAGCTGCCATCGGAGACGCACTCGCCTGGCGTGCACAAACCGGTCGGCACACAATCCGGGCAATCGCAGCTCTCGAGATCCGTGTCACACAGCCCGTTGGCGACACCCTCCGCGCAATTGACGGCCGGGGGTTGCCCTGCGCTCGGCGATCGAGGGCTCCCACACGGGTGGGTGACCACTTCTGGTCCCCGAAGGTCGCGGAGGCTGCGGTGCGCGCCGTGGTGGCGGCGACGTGGGATCCGTCCATCGGATCGCAGCACGTACGCGACCTGATCGGCGTCGTCGCGAGCAAGATGAGCAAGGACCTGGCCGCCTCGCTCAGTCCACCGTTGCTCGATCGTCGGCTCGACGACGAGTCGAGGCGCATCCTCGACTTCTGGTACGAGTTCACCACCAAGCGACGGCGCGGTCAGGGGTGATTCATCACCGAGGCCAGGTGCTTGCTCGGTAAGACAATATGTCTTACCATGGGGACATGGCGACGATCACGATGAGCTCGAAGGGGCAGCTAGTGCTGCCCAAGGCGATCAGGGAACGGCTGAAGCTGGCTCCGGGATGCAAGGTCAGGGTCACCGTCGATGCCAAGGGCCGGGTGATCCTGACGCCGGCGCTGCACGACCCGGCGGAGCTGTTCGCGAACCGGCCGCCGGTCAAGAAGGTCGTGTCCGTGGACGAGATGGACCGGGCGATCGCGAAGGCCGTCCGTGGCCGCGTTTGATACCAACGTGCTCGTCCGGATCCTGGCGGGGGACGACCCAGTGCAGACCAAGAAGGCCGAGAAGGCCTTCGTGACCCACGCGGGCGATGACGGCGTCTTCGTCTCGCTGGTCGTGCTCGCCGAGATCGGCTGGGTGCTCGCGACGGCCTACGAATGGGACCGCGCCACCATTCACGGCCGCGTGCTGCAGCTGGTGCGGACGCGCGGGGTCGAGGTCGAGGATGCCGAGTTGGTGGAGGAAGCCCTGGTGGCGTACGCCGGCGGCAGGGCCGACCTCGCCGACTATCTGATCCTCGGCCGAGCCCGCACCACAGGCGGCAAGCTGCTCACCTTCGATCGCAAGCTCGCGCGCGAGGACGGCGTCACGCTGCTCTGACCGGCAACCGTCCTCACGGGGCAGCGAGGCGTGCTGGGCCATGGCCGAGTGCCGTGAGGAAGTCCCGTCATCGCCGGCCATGTGAGCTTCGCCTTCTGAGCGACGCAACCGCTTCCGTAGTGGAAGAGCATGTCGTCGGCTCAGCAACAAGAGCGCGAGCACGGAGGGCAACCTCGACGCGTCCAGGCCCCAGGCCGCAGTCAGCTCCGGGCAGTGGCCCTGCTCGAGGGCGAGCGACAGATCGACGACAGCGGCCCACGGCGCACCGGCTGGCGGCGCTGGAGGCGGCGACGGAGGAGCGGGCGGCGAGGCCGTCGGCGATACAGTGCGCGACGCGAACTACTTCGGTGCGCCGCAATGGACGTGCCTCTCGGAGGCGCTGGTCGCCGCTGGCATCGCGGCGCCGCGCTACGACGACCCGGGCGATGGCGAAAGCACAGGCGATTTTTACGATCTGAGCTACGCCGATCGCGATTTCGACGTGGCGGCGACGGGCGTCGTCGCCGCGCATGCGGACGTAGACGGCGGGTTCGTGTTCTTGTTGGGTCACAGCGAGGGCGGCGACCACGCCTCGCGCGCCCCGATCGCGACACCAGCGGTGACAGGCCTCATCCTCGTCGCGGGCGTGGCAACCCCGCTTGCCGACGCGGTTGTAGGCCAGCGCGCCGTCCTCCATGGCAACAGCTTTGAAGGTCCTCCCCAAAGACCCGCTGAAGGAGGTCCGCCCACGGCAGGCGGGTGGGACGTCTCGGGCGTTTCGGCGCGGGAAGCCGTCGAGCAAGCGCACGCCGAAGGAAGGCGGCGTGTCTGCCGGACCGGTGGCGCAATCCGTAGCCGCTGTATCGGCGACGACGCCGTATCCGCTGCACGAACCCGGTCTGGTGGAGCTGACGGTGGTGCCGCAGAGTGGGCGGCATGGAGATACCGACGATCTGGTTGGAGCGACTCAGTGCCTGGCGATCCAGCAATCTGACCGCCGAGGTCTTCTGCGCGGGCAAGGACTTCTCGATCCACTTGTTGCGCAAGTGGCGCGGCAGGCATCTCGAGGCTGAGCGACGAGCTGCTCCGCGCAAACCTGCGGTCGCGCTGGTCCGCCCTCCAGGTGGCGTCGCCTCGGGTCAATTTCCGACGGCATGGCGAGTGGGCTCGGAGTCGCGATCTTGTGAGCGCCGCCGACCTTCCGGCCTACGAGAAGAAGATGGGCGAGATCGGGCAGCCACGAGTGGTGCCTGTGGTCAAACCGACCGCAGCGCCCACCGCAGTGGGTCTAGGGAAGAACCCGATCAGTGACGACGAGCCCTTCGGGCTCTGGGCCTCAGGGGCAGGGTCCGACACCGACGCAGTCCGGGCAGATACACTCTTCGGCGGTGGCGTAGCAAATGCCGTCGTTGGTGCACGACTCGCACACATTTTTGGCGACGACGCAGTCGGCGCAGAAGCAGCCCTCTTGCACCGCGCAAGTGCCGTCGTCGGTGCACGGGGTGCAGGTCGGGTAGCCGAGGCAATCTACACAGGAACATTGCTCCCCGCCCGGACCCACGCACATGCCGTCCGGCGCACCGCCTGCGCACGCCGACAAGTTGTCCGCGCAATCAGGAAAGTTGGCGCAGTCGGCGCAAATGCAGCCCTCGAGATAGGGATCGCAGACATCGTCGTCCGTGCAACCCGTCGGGCCGCATAATGGCGAGCCATCACACTCGGTGCAGGTACAGGAGTCTTCGACTCCACAGCTGCCATCGGAGACGCACTCGCCTGGCGTGCATAAACCGGTCGGCACACAATCCGGGCAATCGCAGCTCTCGAGATCCGTGTCACACAGCCCGTTGGCGACACCCTCCGCGCAATTGACGGCCGGGTTGCCGCCAGTACCGCCGACCAGCGGCTCACCGCCAGTGCCGCCAGCGCCGACTTGCGCGCCGCCACCCCCCGTCGGGCCGGCTCCACCGCCGCCATTCTGAAGGCGTAGCTCCTCGCCGTCGAAGATCGTGCATGCTTGCGCCCACGCAAGGACAGCACCGCTCGAGGCAAGAAGAGCCGCACGCGCAGAAAGCACCTCGCGCAGCGTACACCAGTAGGGCCAGGTGCCGTACGCCGTTCCTAGTCGTCTGCTTCCCGACCATCTGCTTCCCGACCATCTGCTTCCCGACCACGCAGCGACATGAGCTTGAGTGGGCGGCCGCGCGCCACGACGTCGAGATCCGCGCGATGCACGTCAGTCGACCCGTCGAGCTTGCGAATCGTCGCGCGGGCACGAGCAGTGGCGGCCTGCGCGCCCTTCGGGATGGATGGGTTCTGCACGCGCGCCTGCCCGTCGGCGATGACTCGCTCGACGACGATCGTCATGGAATCGAGCTCGCTTCGCAACAGCAGCAGATCGCCGACGATCGCGTCGGTCCGTAGCGAGGCGCCTGCCCAGCCTTCGATCTCGATCGTGCCGTCGGGTTCGAAGATCTCGGCCAGCCCCTCTTTCAACGTGCGGGCATGGCTCGCGGTTCGTTCAGGCGGCAACGGCGCCTCGAAGGAGACGAGCGTTGCGAGATCGTTCAAGAGATCTTCGATCTTGCGTCTTCCCCGCCACCACCAGAAGGAGGCGCCGGCGACCGCCACCGCTCCGCTGCCGATCAGCAACGCGCGCCGGCGGCGAATTCGATGCGACCGAGCCATTACGCTCCTGCGCGGGCCCGAAAGACTTCGCCATCGCCCGACAGCTCGTAGCTGGACGCGACCGCCGGGACGAACGCACTGTCGCCAGCGCCCAGCAGGGCCGTTGCTTCAGCCGATGTTCCCGTGACCGAACCCCGCGTCACCAGCAGAATCTCAGGGCCAGTGGTGCGAATCGTGACCGAAGCGCCCGCAGTGAGCTCGAGTCGAGACAGGCGAAACTCTGCCGCCGGGGTATCGTACGCCCACTCGAAAGGCCCGACCTTCGATGCTGAAAGGACAGCCGGCGCTTCGGCGTCGAAGTCGATGACCCGCAACAGCTCGCCGATGTCGACGTGTTTTGGCGTGAGCCCGCCGCGGAGCACGTTGTCGGAGCTGGCCATGATCTCGATACCGACGCCGCGCAGATACGCGTGCAGATTGCCTGCGCCGAGATAGACCCCCTCGCCTGCAACGAGCGAAACGTAGCGCAGCAATAGCGACGCCGGGGCGCCCGGATCACCTGGGTAGCGCGTCGCGAGCTCCGCAGCCCAACCGAGGGCAAGCGCGTGCTCGTCACCGCGCTTCGCTTCGCGCGTGGTCGCCTCGACCAACGGCGCAGCGATCTCGGTGCGTTCTTCGACCGATAGCGAGAGGATCGCGGCGAACAGCTCTTTCAGAGACGAGCTCGCAGCAAGCAGGGCGTCTATGGTTGGGATGCGCAACCTGTCGAGGAGGGCCTTCGCCTCGCTGGCTTCTCGAAAGCCAGACAGCGCCTCGAATCGGCCGAGCGCGACCAAGAGCTCCGGCTTGTGATTGTCGTCCTTGTAGTTGCGCTCGTTGGCGTCGCGCGGGACGTTGGCAGCCTCTTCACGGGCAAACCCGGCGCGCGCCTGCTCGAGGCTGGGGTGAACTTGCAAGCTGAGCGGCTGATCGGCCGCCAATACTTTCAGGAGAAACGACAGGCGTCCGAAGCGCTGCTGATGCGCCTGGCCGAGCACTCGTTCCGGCTCGGCCGCTGCCCACTCCAAGAGCGACCTATCGCCGGAGGCGAGGCGCACGCGCGAGGAACCAAGCGGATGTGCGCCCATCCAAAGCTCGGCCTCGGGCCTCTTGCTGGGTGATGCGCGGCGCATGAGCGACGCGATCGCCGAGTGTGAGCCCCAGGCATATGGCTTGATTTCGCAATCGAGGACGAACACGTGCCGCCGAGCTTACTCCGAGGCGCCGTCGAGAGCGTGAAGTGCCAGGCGGCCGAGTGCGACGCGAAACCCCATGAACGCAATCCCGTAAACGATTCCGCGTCGTGCGGGCACTATCGTGTGCCGGCTCGGTGAAGAAACGTTGACGGCTCCGCGCCGTAATGCGCGCTGGCCGAATTCGTGAGCGCACTCGTATTAAGAAGCCCGTTTTCGGCGGCTTTCGCCCTTGCCTATGTCCACTCGGCTACCTAAACGGGGCCCAGCTCGATGCTCTCGCGCCCGTCATCTCGACCGCGAAGTGGCGAGCAAGTGAGTGTTGCTCGTTAATTCGACACGGCACCGCCCAGAGCTGGCCCGAACTCTGCACGCGGGCACATCCCGAACTCCGATGTCACCCGCCCCTCCTCCCGCCAATACCTCCGTCGACTCGCCCTGGCGTGGCGCGCTCACGTCGGCCGCGAGTCGCGGAGCGATTGTGCGGGTCGTGGGGCTCTTGGGCGGCCTCGGCCTCTTCGCATACACGCTTCGAGATCTGGATGCGGCTCATCTGCTGGCGCTGCTCGCAGGGCTGGGCCCGCTCTGCCTGGTCGTGCTCGTGCCGCAAGCGCTGGGCATGGCTTTTCACACTGCGGCGTGGAAGGAGCTTCTCGCCGCGCTGCGAGCCCGCGCACCCTTCTTCGCGCTGGCGGGCGTGTTCGCCCAATCCGAGGCGGTCCGCATGGCGCTGCCGGCCGGCCCCGCGATTGCAGAATCGGTAGCCGCGTACTCGCTGAAGTCGCGATTTGCTACACCGTGGCCGGGGGCAATCGCCTCACTTGGGGCGAAAAAGGCGTGGGTTCTGTGCACGCATGCCTTCTGTTTGCTGGTCTTGCTGGCAGTCGGCCAAGCCTCTTTCGCAAAGCTGACGCTCGCAATACCCGGCGGCTGGGCCCTTCAATGGGTGACCGTCGGGATGGCGGTCATGCTCGGCGTCACGGGCGCTCTTGCCTTGGCATTGTTGGCCTCCCGCCGCGCTGGCCGCGCCGCAACCAGGCTCTTGGCAAAGGCGCCCATCGCCAAGGTTCGGGCATGGGCAGCCGACCAAACTGCCGCCCCCGAAGCCCGCGCTGCCGCATCGATTCCAGTCAAGAGTCACCTGATTGCGGGCCTATTCATGCTGGGGCAGTGGGCGACGGAGCTGTTCGAAACCTGGCTCGTGCTGCGGCTTCTGGGGGTCGAGCTGTCGCTCGGCGAGGTGCTCGTCGTCGAGCTCGGTGGGTCGCTCGTTCGCTCGCTCGCATTCGTGGTGCCTGGCGGGCTCGGGGTGCAAGACGCCAGCTATGTGGCGCTGCTCGTCGGCCTCGGCATCCCGGGTGCAGAGGCTGCAGCACCGGCCTTCGTCTTGCTGAAGAGAAGCAAAGACATCTTCTTCGTGGTGCTGGGCCTCGGCCTGTTCGCCAGCGATCGCAAAAAGCGCACGGCGACTGCGGAAAGCGCAGCGACACCGCACGCACTAGCCGGAAGCCAAACATGAGAAACAATACACGCCCGAAGAAGATCCTCTTCATCTGCGGTTCGCTCAACCAGACGACGCAGATGCATCAGATCGCCAACGAGCTGCCCGAATACCGCAAGGTGTTCTCGCCTTATTACGGCAACCGAGACTTCGACTTTCTGCGCAGCGTCGGTGCCCTCGAGTACACCATCGGCGGCCACAAGCTGGGCAAGCGTTGCCTCGACTACCTTCGAGAAAACGATCTCCCGTGCGAGCTCGGCGGCATGCTGAACGACTTCGACCTCGCACTGCATTGCTCTGATTTGGTTTGGCCAAAGAACCTCGACGGCAAAAAGTCTCTCTTGGTGCAAGAAGGCATGACCGACCCGCCGAGCGTGCTCTTTCCGCTACTGAAGCGCTTCAACAAGCAGCTGCCGGGTTGGCTAGCTGGCACCAGCGCGTTCGGGTTGAGCGACAAGTACTCCAAGTTCTGCGTGGCTAGTGAGGGCTACCGAGACCTGTTCGCCAGCCGCGGGGTCGACCCCTCCAAGATGATCGTCACCGGAATTCCCAACTTCGACGATTGCACCAAGTATCTGAAGAACGACTTCCCGCACCATGACTACGTGCTCTGCGCGACCTCCGACGTCCGCGAGGTGTTCTGGTACGAAGATCGTAAAGGCTTCCTCCAGCGCGCAGTGCAGATGGCTCGCGCGCGCAACAAGCAGCTCATCATCAAGCTACACCCGAACGAAAAGCTGCCGCGCGCGACCGACGAGATCAAGCGTTGGGCACCGGAGGCGATCGTGTATCCCTCCGGCAACGCAGAGGTCATGGTCGCCAACTGCGACACGCTCATCTGCAAGTACTCTTCGCTGGCATACGTCGGTGTGGCGCTCGACAAAGAGGTGTTCTCCTACTTCGAGGGCAGCGAGCTGAAGCGCCTCTTGCCGGAACAGAACGGCCGGGCCGCCAAAAACATCGCCGACGTCGTGCGCAGCATGCTGGGCGACTACCAGGCGGAGATTCCCTCTGCTCCGCGCTCGTACAATGGGCGCTATGCAGTTGGCGCTCGACCGTGAAGACGCTCGTCGTCGTGCAGGCGCGGATGGGCTCTTCGCGCCTGCCCGGCAAGGTCATGCTGCCGCTCGCGGGCGCGCCGCTCCTGCAGCGCATGATCGAGCGAGTTGTCGCAGCCAAGACGCCCTTCGAGGTCTGTGTAGCCACGTCGACCGAGCCTCTGGACGACGCCATCGTCGAGCTGGCCGACAAGGCAGGGGTGCGCTGGCACCGCGGCGACCCGCTCGATTGCCTGAAACGCCACGTCACCGCTGCAGACGAGGCGGGCGCCGACTATGTCGTCAAGATTCCCAGCGATTGCCCGCTGATCGACCCCGCTGTGATCGACGAAGTGCTCTCCTTCTACTTCGCCAACGAAGCCTCGTTCGACTTCGTCTCCAACCTCCACCCGCCGACCTGGCCTGACGGCAACGATGTCGAAATCGTGCCTGCCGAGCTTCTGCGACTGGCAGATCGCGAAGCCACACGGCAGCTCGAGCGCGAGCACACGACACCGTTTTTCTGGGAGCAACCCGCGCGCTTCCGCATCGGGAACGTGCGTTGTGGCGGTGGCAAAGATCTCAGCATGAGCCACCGCTTCACGATCGACTATCCGGACGACTACCGCTTCATTTCGGCAGTCTTCGACGCGCTCTATCGAGGCGACGCGGGTGCACCTTTTTCCCTGGACGACATCCTGAGTCTGGTCGAAAAGCGTCCTGACATCCGCGCATTGAATGAAAAATACGCGGGGGTGAGCTGGTACCGAAACCACCTTCAAGACTTGTCCACCATCACCCCTGAAATGACCCGAACAGGCCCTTCGTCATGACAGCAGCCATCGCTCAATCATCTGCCCCTGAAGCCTCCGTAAAGGCAGCAGATGCCTATGCCGATCTCAGCGCGCTCTCGCTTCGCGTCCGCGAGCACATCATCCGCATGGCGACCGACGGTGGCTGCTTCATCGGCGCCTCGCTCTCGTGCGCAGATATCGTCACGTTCCTCTATTCGCGGGTGCTCTCCGTCGACCCCAGCCGGCTCGACGACCCGAATCGGGACTATTTCCTCCTTTCGAAGGGCCACGACGTGCCCGCCGTCTACGCAACCCTTGCCGAGCTCGGCTACTTCCCGAAAGAGCGGCTCAAGAACCACCTCTCGCCGACCGACAGCATGTACTGGCACCCGAACCGCAAAGTGCCGGGCGTCGAGTTCCACTCGGGCTCGCTGGGTCACTTGCTGTCGGTGTCGATCGGTATCGCGATGGACATGAAGCTCCGCGGCACCAACAACAAGGTCTACGTCGTGCTCGGCGACGGCGAATGCGACGAGGGCTCCATCTGGGAGGGGCTGTTGGTGGCCCACGCGCATGGGCTCGACAATTTGGTCGCGATCGTCGATAGAAACGAGTTTCAGGCAAACATCCGCACTGAAGAGCTCATCCCGCTCGAGCCGCTCGATCAAAAGTTCGCTGCCTTCGGCTGGAGCGTGCGGATCTGCGACGGCCACGACTTCGCGTCGCTCGAGACAGCGTTCAACGGTCTGCCTGTCCAAGCTGGCAAGCCGAACATGATCATCGCGCGCACCGTCCGCGGCAAAGGCCTCCCCAGCATCGAGAAGCGAGCCGACCGCTGGTTCGTGAACTTCAAAGCAGAAGAGATTCAGGCGCTCTTGAAGGAGCTGCACGGCGATGAACGCGCAAAGCTCACCAGCGAAGTGCTCATCGTTCGCTGACAGCCGAGACCCCATGACAACCGTACAACCCACCACCGCTGCAGCGCCCCCTGGCTACGAAGAAACCCTGCGCGCGCTCGCTGAAAAGGACGACCGCGTCGTCGTGTTGACAGCCGAAAATCGCGCCGCCATTCGCTCGCTCCCGCCCATCCTCGGCAAACGCTTCATCGACGTCGGGATCTGCGAACAGACGATGATCGGCGTCGCCGCTGGCCTCTCGCTGCGTGGCCGCCGCCCGGTTTGCCACGCGCTCGCGACCTTCCTCACGCTGCGCGCATACGAGTTCATCCGCGACGACCTCGGCATCCCGAGCTTGCCGGCGGTGCTTCTCGGAGGCGTGCCCGGCTTCTTGTCCGACGCCAACGGCCCGACCCACCAGGCGATCGACGACGTCTCGCTCATGCGCACCATCCCAAACGTGCGGGTGTTTTGCCCCGCCGACGAGCGCGAGCTCGCCGAGGCGCTGCCGTTGCTCTTGAACGACGACCACCCCTGGTATGTCCGGCACATCGCGATGCCGCCTGCCTTCGAGCACACCGCCAAGGTCGAGATCGGCAAGGCCGAGGTGATCTTGGACGGCGACGAGATCGGCATCCTCTCTTACGGCCTCACCGCGCGCGAAAGCTATGGCGCTGCCAAGGCGCTCGAGGCAAAGGGCCACTCGGTACGCTTCGTGAACATGCGCAGCCTGAAGCCGATCGACGAGGCGGCAGTGCTCGACACCGTGTCGAAGTGCAAGGTCACCTTCACTGTCGAAGACCACTTGCTCACGGGTGGCCTGTTCTCGATCGTCGCAGAGCTCTGCGCAAAAAATGCTTGCTGGCCCGGCAAGGCATTGCTGGGCGGGGGACGTTCCCCCGGCCGGCTGATCCCCTTTGCCTTGGACGAGCGCTGGTTCTTGCCGACGTTGCTGAAAGACGTGCTCGAGCACGAGGGCTTCAACGCCGCGAAGCTCTGCGAGCGAATCACGCGCTCGCTCAACGCGTAGGTACTTCAATGGCCAAAGACCCCGATATCACCAAGTCGAACGAGATCTGGTCGCGCAGCTTGGGCTTGATCCCCAGCGGTACGCAGACGCTCGCCAAAGGCCCCGGTCAGTGGACGGAGGGCGTGGCCCCGAAGTACCTCGCGCGTGGCAAAGGCGCTCGCGTGTGGGACGTCGACGGCAACGAGTACGTCGACCTCATCATGGCTGTGGGCCCGGTGTCGCTCGGCTACTGCTACCCGGCGGTCGACGAAGCGATCAAAGCGCAGCTCCAGGACGGCATCACCTTCTCGCTGATGCACCCCCTCGAGGTCGAGGTGGCCGAGCTCGTGCGCGAGGTGGTGCCCAACACCGAGAGCATCCGCTTCTCGAAGACAGGCTGCGACGCGACCAGCGCGGCGGTTCGCCTGGCGCGCGCCTTCACCAAGCGTGAGAAGGTGATCTGCTGTGGCTATCACGGCTGGCACGACTGGTACATCTCGGTCACCGACCGCTCCGCGGGCATCCCCGAGAGCACCAAGAGCCTGGTGTACACCTTCAAGTACAACGATCTGCAGTCGTTGGAGGACGCGCTCGACGACAGCGTCTCCTGCGTCATCCTCGAGCCGACCGTGTTCGAAGCGCCGGCCCCCGGCTTTCTCGAAGGCGTGCGCGCCCTGTGCGACAAGTACGGCGCGCTGTTGATCTTCGACGAAATGTGGACGGGTTTTCGCCTCGCGCTCGGCGGCGCGCAGCAGCGCTGGAACGTGCGCGCCGATCTGGCATGTTTCTCGAAGGCGATCGCCAACGGCATGCCGATAAGCGTGCTCAGCGGCCGCAAAGACGTGATGGCCCTGTGCGAGAAGGACGTCTTCTTCTTCACGACGTTCGGTGGGGAGGCATTGAGCCTCGCGGCGACCAAAGCCACCATCAACGAGCTGCGCCAGCAGGACGTACCGGCGGCGCTCGCCAAGAAGGGCCAAGCGCTGCGCGGGGGCTACACCTCCATCGCGAAGAGCGCCGGCCTGGAAGGCACCACCAAGTGCCTCGGCTACGACGCCCGCACGATCATGTCGTTCGCCGACGCTCGCTCGAGCCCGCTCGCGATGAAGACCTTCGTGCAACAAGAGATGCTCGCGCGCAGCGTGCTCTGGAGCGGCTTCCACAATCTGTCGTTCAGCCACGACGACAAGGACATTGCTGCCATTCTCGACGCGTACCGCGAGGTTTTGCCGCTGCTGGCCGAGGCGCTCGAAGACAACGCCGTCGAGAAGCGCCTGCGCGGCAAGATGCTCCAGCCCGTCTTTCGCAAGACCGACAACTTTCACCTGAAGCCGCGCAAGGCCTGAGATGGCACCGCCGACTGTGTCCAATTTGGGGGTTCCCCCCAAGTCCCCCTTCGAGCTGGATGGCAAAGTCGCGCTGGTCACCGGCGCGCTCGGTTTGCTCGGCAAGCAGCACTGCCGCGCGCTCCGCGCAGCGGGCGCGCACGTGGTCGTGGCCGACCTCTCCAAAGAGGGCTCCGAGGCGTTCGCCCACGAGCTCGACGACACCCCAGCCAGGAACGAGCAGGCCAAGAACCTCGGCCTCGGTATCGACGTGACGAGCCCCGCTTCGCTCGAGGCCGCGCGTGACACCGTGTCGAAGTCGTTCGGCCGCATCGACGTGCTGGTCAACAACGCCGCCATCAACGACATGTTCGAGAGCCCGCAGGCGGGCGCAGAGCTCTCCAAGTTCGAGAATTACCCGCTCGAGCTGTGGAAGCGTTCACTCGACGTGAATGTGACCGGCGTATTCTTGTGTTCGCAGGTGCTCGGTACCGTGATGGCAAAGGCCGGCTCAGGCAGCATCATCAACGTGGCCTCGACCTACGGTCTGGTTGCGCCGGATCAGTCGATTTACAAGCGCCCTGACGGCTCGCAGAATTTCTACAAGTCGGCTTCGTACCCTGCGACGAAGGGCGCGGTGATCGCCTTCACCCGCTTCCTCGCGGCGTACTGGGGCAACGCTGGCGTGCGCGTGAACACACTGTGCCCCGGCGGCGTCGAGAACTCGCAAGACGAGTACTTCGTGCAGAACTACGCGAAGAAGACGCCGCTCGGCCGCATGGCCCACTCCGACGAGATGGGCGGAGCGATCGTGTTCATGGCCTCCGACGCCTCCAGCTACATGACCGGCGCCACCGTGGTGGTCGACGGCGGGTGGACCACATGGTGACGCTCGGGCCCCCCGAGATCGCACGCAGAGCACGCGCGATGCGGCTCTTGCTCACCGATTGCGACGGCGTGCTCACCGACGCGGGCGTGTACTACTCGGCCAAGGGCGAGGAGCTGAAGCGCTTCTCGATTCGCGATGGCATGGGGGTCGAGCGGCTTCGCAACGCCGGCATCGAAACGGCGATCGTCACCGGCGAGAACGCCGAAATGGTGCTGCGCCGAGCAGAGAAGCTCGGGATTCACGCGCACCTCGGCGTCAAAGACAAGGCCGCACAGCTGGCCTCTATCTTGCGAGAGCACGGCGTGTCGCTGGGAGAGGTCGGTTACATGGGCGACGACGTGAACGACCTGGGCGTAATGGCAAACGTGAGCGAAACGGGTTTGCTCGGGGCGCCAGCCGATGCCATGCCTGAGGTGCTGCCTCGAGTGCACTACGTCACCCGCGCAGCTGGCGGTCACGGCGCGTTTCGAGAGTTCGCAGAGTGGCTGATCGCCGCACGTCGAGCCAGCTGAGAGTCTCGTCAACCGAACCGGAGGAAACATGTCGAGCAAGGCAGAAATCAAGATCGGCGATCGCACCATCGGCGAAGGGCACCCGGTCTACGTGATCGCCGAGATCGGCATCAACCACAACGGCTCGGTCGAGCTCGCCAAGAAGATGATCGACGGCGCCGTGCTCGCTGGCTGCGACGCGGTGAAGTTCCAAAAGCGAACCCCAGAAGTCTGCGTGCCCCGGGACCAATGGGCGATCGAGCGCGACACACCCTGGGGTCGGATGACGTACATCGAATATCGGCACAAGACCGAGTTCGGCGTCGACCAATACGCCTCGATCGACAGGCACTGCAAAGAGCGGCACATCGATTGGTTCGCGTCTTGTTGGGACGAGCCTGCGGTCGACTTCATGGAGCGCTTCGAGCCGCCCGTCTACAAGGTCGCCTCCGCATCGGTCACCGACAACGGCTTGCTCGCAGCGCTCGCCAAGACGAAACGATCGATCATCATGTCCACCGGCATGAGCACGATGGACGAGATCCGCGGCGGCGTTGCCCAGCTGAAAAGTGTGCCGCTCGCGCTGATGCATGCGGTCTCGATGTACCCTTGCGAGGTCAAGCACCTGAACCTCAACATGATACGCACGCTCGCCAATGAGTTCCCCGAGCTGCCTATCGGTTACAGCGGCCACGAGACAGGTCTGGCCCCAACCTTCGCCGCAGTCGCCCTCGGAGCCACCATGGTCGAACGGCACATCACCCTCGATCGCGCGATGTGGGGTTCCGATCAGGCCGCCAGCGTCGAAATCACCGGCTTGATGCGCCTCGTGAGCGGGATTCGTGACATCTCGACGTCGCTCGGCGACGGTCACAAGCGCGTGCACGAAAAAGAGCTCGCTCAGGCGAAGAAGCTGCGACGAGTCAAGGTTGCTGTCGACCTCGGTCCGAACGGATGAATCTTCCCGACCTTCGAGCGTTCTTCGTCGACGCCGACGGCTCCTTGAAGTTGCCGGCGATCTCATTCGCCATCATCGGCTTGGCGGCAGTGGTGTACATCACGCTCGAGCGCTTCTTCCCCTACGACAAGGGCCAGAGGCTACTGCGCAAAGGCTGGTTCACCGACTTCTTCTGGTACACCATCGTGCAGAGCTACCTGATGGGGCTCGTCATTTTCGGACTGATCGGCGTCATCGATCAGTACACCGGGCTCACCCAGAAGGGCTTGGTCTCGGGCTGGGCGCTCTGGCAGCAGGCGATCTTCTTCTTCGTGTTGCACGACTTCTACATCTACTGGTTTCACCGGGCGCAACACCGCTTCCCGCTGCTGTGGCGCACACACGAGGCGCATCACTCGGTGCGCGACGTCGACTGGCTGGCTGGCTCGCGCTCACACCCGATTGAAATCTTGATCAATCAGACGGTCGAGTTCGCACCCATCATCCTGCTCGGCGCTGCCCCCGAGATCGCCATCTTCAAGGGCACCATCGACGCAGTATGGGGTATGTACATCCATTCCAACATCAACGTTCGATCCGGCCCCCTGCAGTACCTGATCAACGGGCCGGAGATGCATCGCTGGCATCATTCACGTGAGTACATCGGCATCGGCATGAACTACGGCACCAAGCTCGCGATCTGGGACTACATCTTCGGCACCGCTTATCGCCCGGACAAGAAGCCACCGGGCTACGGGCTGAGCGAGCCCTTTCCGGACAACTACTTCCGCCAACTTTCCTACGCGTTCCGCTCCTTCAAGGCAGAGACCGCCGACGTCGAGGCAGGTCAGCTCGAAGAGACCGCCAAAGCGAAGTGACGGGGCCCTCCACTAGATGAATACGTTCTGGCAACGCGTCGCGCGCGGGCAAGCACGCTCGCCTCTCGTCGTATTGGCCATCGCACTGCTGTTCACCATCGGGCTCGCGTCGTTGGGGGCAAAGCTTTCGGTTGCCCCCGGCTTCGAGCACCTGTTGCCGGACGGGCGCGACAGCGTGCTCGAGCTCAACCGCGTGGCGAAGAAGACGGCCGGTGTCTCGACGCTGTTCGTCGTGCTCGAGGCACCCCCCGGCAGCGACCGGCAGAAGCTGCGCGAGGCATCCGATGCCATCGTGCGCGAGACACAAGCGTTGGGCGAGCCTTGGGTGGGCAGCGCCGAGAACGGGGTGCAGGCGGCGCTGGCGTTTTTCGAGAAGCACGGCGGCCTGTATGCCGAGACCGCGGACCTACTCGCCCTGCAAAAGGACATCGACGCCTACTACAACTACCAAGTCGCAAAAGAGATGGGCACGCTGATCGACGAGAGTGCGCCGCCTCCGGCCCTGCCACTCGACCCCGAATCGATCAAGAAACGCTTCGGCCTGGATGCCGCCGCAGCAGATCGTTATCCGGACGGCTATTTCGAGAGCCCCGACGGGCTGGTTCATGTCGTGACCATCCGCTCGAAAGTTCTGGGTGGCGATCTTTACCGCGGACGCGAAGCCATCAAGCGCGTGACCGACGCCGTTGCCTCGGTGAAGATCGACTCCTACCAACCCGGCGTGAAGGTCGGCCTGGCCGGTGATCTCTACACCGGGGTCGCGGAGGTCACCGCCATCAACGATGACGTCACCGACGTCGGCATCCTGGGCGGGTTCCTGATCGCCAGTGTGGTGCTCATCTACTACCTGCGCGTCCGCACGCTGTTCGTGATGATCGCGTCGCTCATGATCGGCTTGGTGTGGACCAGCGGCGTCGCGTATCTGCTCGTGCATCAGCTCAATACGGGGACGAGCTTCGTGTTTACGATCATCGCCGGCAATGGTCTCAACACCGGGATCATATATATGGCGCGCTACCTCGAGCTCAGACGCAAGGGGGACCTGCTCGGCGGCCGAGCCCAGCGCATGGCGGCTGTCGAGAAGGCAATCTTCGTTGCCCACTCCGAGACTTTTTTGGCCACACTGTGCGCAGCGGCAGCCTCTGCGGCGTCCTTTCTCTCGCTCCAGCTGACGGCCTTCCGCGGCTTTCGGGAGCTCGGTTTGATCGGCGGCGTTGGCCTACTTCTATGTTGGCTCGCGACGCTTGTCGTGCTTCCCGCCTTGCTCGCCAGCGTCGAATACGTTTCGCCGTTGGTGGCCACTCCAAAGACCTTGCTCGGCAGGGTCCGCGAGCGTGCAGAGCAGTCCTTCGGCCGCCCATTCGCCTACCTGGTCTCTCGCGTGCCGCGCTTCATCGCCGTCGTGGGGCTGCTCGTGGGCGCGGCGGGCTGCATGGCTGTCTACGTCTACATCGCGCGCGACCCGTACGAGTACGACATGAACAAGCTGCGCAACGACCCGCGCACGCGCAAAGAAGAAGAGCGCGTGAAGGCGCTGGCCGACGCAGCCACCGGCTATGTCGGCTCCGACGGGATGGCGATCTTGGTCGACCGAGTGGACCAGGTGGGGCCACTGCGCACCGCCCTCTACGCGCGACGCGACGCGGCGCCCGAAGCACTGAAGCCTTTCGACAGTGTCGTCGCGCTCGAAGACTTCATTCCCAAAGACCAAGCCGAGAAGATTCCGATCTTGCTCGAAATTCGCAAGAAGGTCGAGAAAGCCCGCAAGCGGAAGGCGCTCACGGATGAAGACTGGGCCAAGGTCGAGCGCTATTTGCCGCCACCCGATCTCAAACCTGTTGGCCTCGAGGACTTGCCGGAAGGGGTCGCTCGCACATTCACCGAGATCGACGGGACGCGCGGGCGCATCGTGTACATCGTGCCCACCAGTCCGACGATGACCGAAGACGCGCGCTACGTGCTGCGTTGGGCCGAGTCGTTCCGCAAGACGACGCTGCCGGACGAAAGTGTCGTCTTGGGCTCCGGCCGCGCTGTCATCTACGCTGACATGTGGTCGGCGGTGATCGACGCAGTACCGGTGGCCGTCTTCGCGTCTGCGCTGGCGGTTGCGTTGGTGGTGTTGCTGACCTTCCGCGGGGGCAAGGCATCACTCTTGGTACTCGGCTCGCTGCTCATCGGCATCGCCTGGATGGTGCTCGGGTTTACCTTGTTCGACGTCAAGATCAACTTCCTCAACTTCGTCGCGCTGCCCATCACGTTCGGCATCGGCGTCGACTACGCCGTCAATATCGTATGGCGCGCCACCCGCGAGGGTGAAGGCGGCGCGTTGATCGCCGTACGAGAAACGGGTGGCGCTGTCGTGCTCGCCAGCATGACCACGATGCTCGGCTATCTGGCGCTGGTCGGCTCGACCAACTTCGCGGTTCGCAGCCTCGGTGTCGCAGCCGCAATCGGCGAAATCGCCACGCTGCTTTCAGCGATGCTGATCTTGCCCGGCGTGCTGATGTGGTTCGAGCGACGACGCGCGAGGGCCAAAGCCACGAGCACGGCCAGCGAGCCGGCCAAATGAGCGAGCATGATCTCGACGGGGCTGTCACCAGCTGCAACGCGGAAGGCGTCAGGCTTCAGGCCACAGGCTTCAGTCAGAAAGAGAGCGAGAAAGAGGCAGCCAGAAACAAGGGCGAGAAAGAGGCCGGCAACATCGCTCATCTGGGCTCTGGCTCTGGCCGAAGCCTGTGGCCTGAAGCCTGTGGCCTGAAGCCTGTGGCCTTCTTTGGCCAGAATTATGCTCCCTGATTTAGCTCGCTGAGTTGCTCAGGAACGGGCTGCTGAAGAGCGCTGACGCCATCGACGCTGCGCGCTCGCGCATCGAGCGAGGCCGCTCGCACTCCACCTCGAATACGCGCGCCTCTTTGGCCAGCTCGAGCAGGTAGTCGTCGCTGGTGGACAGTCTGTCGATCAGCCCTAGCTCGATCGCGCGTGTGCCATACCAATGTTCACCTGTCGCGACGGCCTCGACGTCCAGCTGCGGGCGCATCGTGTGGATGAACTGCTTGAACAAGTCGTGCGTTTCTTCGAGCTGCTCTTTGAGCTTGGCGCGGCCCTCGTCGGTGATCGGGCCGAGCAAGCTGACGGTGCGCTTGTAGCGGCCCGCGGTGAAATCTTGGTAGTCGATGCCGTGGCGCTCCAGCAAGCGGTGCAAATTGGGAACAGGAGCCACGACCCCTATCGAGCCGATCACGGCGAACGGCGCGGCGACGACTTGCCGTCCGACGCAGGCCATCATGTAGCCACCACTGGCGGCGATCTTGTCGACGCAGATCGTCAGCGGGATGTTCTTGTCGCGCAAGCGAGCCAGCTGCGAGGCCGCCAAGCCATAGCTGTGTACCGCCCCGCCAGGGCTCTCCAGACGCAGCACGACCTCGTCCGTCGTCTCGGCGATGCCGACGATGGCCGTGACCTCCTCGCGTAGGCTCTCCACTCCCGTCGCCATGACGTCGCCCTTGAAGTCGATCACGAAGACGCGGCGGGTGAAGGTCGAGGGCTCCTCTTTCGGAAGGGCCTTTTGCCTGCCGAAGCGGGTCTTCTTGGGTCTGGCCAGCGCATGTTTGATGGCCGCCGCGTTGCGCTGCCAGCGTTGGCTCACTTCACGCAGAAAGACATGTGGCTCTTGTCGCTTGCGGCCGCGCATGCGCGAAAAGAAGAACCCCGCACACGCTGCGAACGTGACGAAAAAGATGAGTGATTTGCCCAAGAACGAGACGATGTCCCAAACGGCTTCCATACAGGACAGAATGGCGAATCTACGGTGGGGGAGAAACAAAAAGAGTAAGGTTCAGCGATGGACGGTCGTGCGATCGCCTTGGCGATTCCCTTCTTTTTCGCGCTCATCGCCATCGAGCTTTGGGCGGACAAGAAGCGGCGCGCTCGCCTAGAAGACCCGCTCTATCGCTTTGGTGACGCGATCGGCAGCCTGGCATGCGGTATCGGCCAGCAAGCGCTGCAAGTGTTTGCGCTGAGCGCGATCGGTATCGGCATCTACACGGCCGCCTACGAGGCATTCCACCTGCTGCCTCTCACGATGAGCTCGCCGCTCGCCTGGGCGCTCGCCTTCGTCGTGACCGACTTTTGTTATTGGGTCTATCACTGGGCCAGCCATCGCGTGAACTTCTTCTGGGCCATGCACGTCGTGCATCACTCGAGCGAGGAGTACAATCTGTCGACCGCCTTGCGGCAGAGCTGGTTCACGAACCTCACGTCGTGGGTGTTCTACCTGCCGCTTGCGATCATCGGTGTCCCGCCGTTGATGTTCGTGCTCTCGCTCACGCTGAACATTCTCTATCAGTTCTGGATTCACACGCGGGTGATCGGCAAGCTCGGCTGGTTCGAGCGGTTGTTCAACACGCCGTCACACCACCGCGTTCATCACGGCATCGACCCGGAGTACATCGACAAGAACTACGCGGGCGTGTTCATCGTGTGGGACAAGCTCTGCAACACCTTCGTCGAAGAGAAGGGCGAGCCGAGCTACGGCACGGTGAAGCCGCTCGAGAGCTTCAACCCGTACTGGGCCAACATCGAAGGCTTCGCTCGCTTGGTCTCCATGTCACGGCAGACAGCGAAGCTCTCCGACAAGATCCTGGTGTGGGTGAAGCCGCCCGAATGGCAGCCTGACGACTTGGGCGGCGTGATGACAGTGCCGCCAGTCGATCACGCAAATCGAAAGAAGTACGACGTCGAGCCGCGGCGCGCAGTGTTCGCCTATGTCGCGGGTCAGTTCTTCGTCGCGACCGCCATCTTGTTCGGCCTGCTTTGGTACAAAGACGCGCTACCGCCGTTGGTGCTCGCGCTGGGCGGCGTCGCGGTCATGGCGGCGCTGGCCGTGTGGGGCGGCCTGCTCGAGGAGCGAAGGTGGGCCATACCAGTCGAGCTCGCACGACTCGCGCTGGTCGCCGCGTCCGGTTTCTTGATAGCCCGCTTCAGCGTCTCGGCGACAACGTCGACACTTGCAACGGCCAGCATCGCGACCGGCGCCTTGGTTGGGGTGGGCTCGGCGATCTGGCTCATTTCCGCGATGCGTACGGGGCCCCGGTTGACGCGCCGGGCCCACTCGGAGACCACCGCCGGATGACGAACGAACAAGCTCTGTGTGCCATCGCGGCGTCGGCGTTGACCCTCGCCGCTTGCGAAAACAGCGGCGCCAGCGTGGCCTCCGCGTCGGCCGAGCCCAAGCCCACTGCCAAGTCGACCTCGGCTGCGACAACTGCGGGCACCAGCACGGCAGCGACCACGGGGGCAGCCGCCACCGACACGGTCAGCGCCCCCGCCTCCGGCTCCGCGAAGGCATGCTGCTCCGGCAAAAACGAGTGCAAGGGCAAGGGCGGCTGCAAGACCGCTGACCACGCCTGCGCCAGCAAAAACGAGTGTAAAGGCAAGGGCGGCTGCTCGATGCGTGACTGTAAGTAGGCTGGCCAACCATTCACCGAGGCGCGGGGGCAGCACGAAGTCTGGGACGAGCGAGGCCGCAACGCGCCGAAACCATCCCGCGTCAGCCGATGATCATCGTCTCGGTGAGCAGCTTGCCCTCTTTGTAGCGGCGCAGGTTCCAGCGGGAGAACAGCGGCAGCTCGGTTCCTTCGGCGATGTGTTGGGCCAAGAGCTTCCCCATCACCGGCGCCATCATGAAGCCGTGGCCCATGAATCCTGACGCTTGATAGAACTCGTCGATGTCGTCGACTTGACCGACGATCGGGTTCTGGTCCGGCGTCACGTCGTAACAACCAGCCCACTGACGAAGCACCTTCACCGAGCCCAAGATCGGCACTGTGTTCACCAGCGCACGCGCATACAGCGCCAGAAATTTCGCGCTCGACTCCATGTCGATACCGTCGGGGACATCGTGATTACTGATGCCACCGACGATCTCTCCGCGCGTCGACTGCGAAAAATAGAGCCCGTTCGACAGATCTGCGACCAGCGGTGTGAGCCATGGTTTCAGCGGCTCACTCGAGCAGATTTCGTGGCGATGCGGCTTGTTCGGTAGCTCGACACCGACCAAGCGCGCGATCTGGGGGCTCCACGCGCCAGCAGCATTCACCACGCGATTCGTGGCGATCTTTCCCTTGTCGGTGACGACCGCATCGATGCGTCGCCCATGTGTCTCGATGCCGATCACGCGCTCGAAGGTGCGCACCTTTACGCCGGCGTTCTCGGCAGCCTTGGCGTAGCCCCACACGAAGGGCCACGGGAACACCACCGCGTCGTTGGGGTTGTAGCTCGCAGCGATCACACCTTCGAGCGACAGCTGGGGCACGATCGCTTCAGCCTGTTTGGGGCTCAAAATGCGCGTGGGGTGTCCGCACTCGTTCTGGACCTTCACGCTCGCTTCCAGGTTCTTCAAGGCGGCGTGGTCGCGCACGAGAAACAGGTAGCCACCCTGCCTGAACCACACGTTGATCTTCAGCTCGGCCGCGAAGTCTCGACAGAGCCGCAGGCTCTCCTGCATCAGGCGTACGTTCGCTTCGCCTGAAAACTGAGCACGAACACCGCCGCCATTGCGACCGCTCGCGCCGCTGCACAGGTAGCCCTGCTCGAGCACCGTGACGTTGGTGATGCCGTGATTTTTGGCGAGGTTGTAGGCGATCGCGAGGCCCATGATACCTCCGCCGATAATCACCACCTCGGCCCGCTCAGCCATGTCGAGAGTCACTCATGTTCAGAGGTGCTCATGTCGCTGGGGCGGGATCTTCGACGATACGACGACGGTAGCGCAAGCGATGAACCGGTAAGCCGTCGGCGATCGCGCGGTGCTCGCGCGGGCTGCGGGCTGCGTACGGGTTCTCGAGCAAGTTGGGGGAGCCATCGAGGTCGCCTGCCGGCTCGAAAGCCGGATGCGCCGACACCTGCTCGCTGTAGAGCGCAGCACGCTCTTCGACATCGGTCTGGATGAACAGCTCGCCGCCGACGATCAGCAGCCGGGCGATCTGATCGAGCAAGATGTCACCCATCACCAAGCGCTTCTCGTGCCGCTTCTTCCACCACGGATCGGGAAAATGCAGAAATACGGTGCGCACCGACGCGCCTGGTTCGAGCCGCGCCAAGGCGGCCTTGGCGTCCTCTGCCAGCACGCGGGCGCGCTCTCGCAAGCCGGCCTTCAAAAGCCTCCCATCCACTATGTGAGCCCACTTCAAGCGGATCTCGAGGCCCAACAAGAACAGCTCCGGGACGGCGGCAGTGCGCTCGAACATGAAGCCGCCCCGGCCAGGGCCAACCTCGATCTCGAGCGGCCGATCGCCGTTCGGCACGAAGCCAGGCAGCACTGTCTCGAGTCGCGCCGGCTCGGCCCCGTCGGGCAGGCGCGCCGCGTTCGCGTAGGGGTGGTTCTTGCTCCGAAACGGCATAACGGGCGATTCGCTTTCGGCGCCGACGTGTACACTGCCGCGCAACGAAGGTGAAGCTTCCCCCGCTCGCGTCCGTTGTTCGGACGATCGCGACTCGATTCAAGCCGTACGCCGTTCCGCTGGTCGTGAGCTCCATCCTCGCTACCCTGACGATACGCGCGATCTTGCACGACGCCGGGCAGCCGGCGATGCCGCTCGACGATTCGTTCATCCATTTCGTGTACGCCCGGCGCTTCGCTGAAGGCCAGCCCTTCACCTTCAGTCCTGGCGACGGCTACTCGAGCGGCGCGACAAGCTTCGCCTGGCCGCTGCTGCTCACGCCGTTCTATCTGATTGGCCTGCGCGGGCTCGCCCTGGTTTGGGCAGTGTGGCTGCTCGGCACACTGCTTCACGCAGCCGTCGCCGTGGAGACGAAGCGCCTGGTCGAGGGAGTCGCGGGCAAGGTCGCTGGCGTGGGAGCCGCTGCCATGTGCCTGCTTTTCGGCGCGTTCACCTGGTTCGCCTGGAGCGGGATGGAAACCATCGGCTTGGCTTGGGCCATGGTGCGAGCCGCCCGCATGCTGAGTGAGCTGTGCGAGCGACCGGCGGCCGAGCGAACCCTGCGGGGTGCCCTGAAGGTCGCGGCAATGTGCGCGCTCTGCCCCTTGATGCGACCAGAGGGCGCTCTGTTCGCCGGCGCCGGCGCTCTGGTGTTGCTCGTGTTCACGCCGCCCTTGTCGGGCCTCAAGTCGTCGATCAGCGGGCGCCTGCCAGCGCTACTTCCGTTGTTCACCGTGCTGTGGGTGCCACTGCTCAACCTGGCGATGGTGGGTCACGTGCGGGGGGCGACAGCGATCGTCAAATGGGGCTTCGGAAACCCGTACTACGACAGCGCGCGCTTTCTCCAATACTTCGGCGCGACGACCCGCATGTTGTGGAACGACCTGCTCTCGGGCGGGCCCTACACCGCCATCTTCATGCCCGAGCACAGCCAATACGTGTTCCTCGCCGGCGCATTTGCGCTGGTGTCGATGACGCTTCGCAGTGATCGCATTCCGCGCGGCGTCCTGATTGGGCTGCTCGTGCTGGGGACGCTCATCCCGTGCACCTTTCTCACCATTCTGTGGAACCGCGTTCGTTACATTTGGCCGTTCGCGCCCGGCTGGTTCGCATTGGTCGCGTGTCTCGGCGCCGAGCTGGGCGTGCTGTCGAGCCGTTACCTGAAAGACTCCGCCTGGGTCCCGGCATTGGTGACTGGCTTGTTCGCGGGGTCCCTCTCCACGAAGCTCAGCTGGACGATCGCGGATCTCGCGAACAGCTCGCGCGCCATCAGCGAGCAGCAGGTGAAGCTCGGCATGTGGGCCAATGACCATCTGCCCAGAGACGCTCGCATCGGAGTGAACGACACAGGGGCTATCGCCTACTTCTCCAATCGTCGGACTTTCGATGTTGTCGGCCTGACCACCGAAGGCGAAGCTCCCTACTGGGTCGCTGGTACCGGCTCGCGCTTCGAACACTACGAACGACTCGGAGTCAGCCGATTGCCGACCCATTTCATCGTCTATCCGCAATGGATGGCGACACCCCCGCTCTTCGGCGAACGCCTCTTCGAGGCCACTGTCGAGAACCAATCGATCTTGGGCGGCGCGACGAAGGTCGCCTACGTTGCCGACTGGGAGGTCTTGGGTCGGGCAGACTTTCCCGCCACGCGCGGGGAACGAACGCCGATCGACGTGATCGACGTCTCCGATCTCGAGTCCGAGGCGAGTCACGCATACCGGTTGGGCCCCGCCAGCGACACGGAGAACGTGCTCTTCAGTAATTGGGACGAAGCGGGCGGCGAGCTCGCTGACGGCGGGCGAAAGCGCCGCTTCCAAGACGATTTCGACGCCGAATTGGTGGCGGGCGCCGTTCTGGTCGGACGCTTCGCCAGCGAAGAGCCGGTGCGCCTATCTGTGACTGTCGACGGCGGTCAGCCAGCGACGGCCGAAATTCCAGCGTCGAGCTGGGCCGAGGTGGAGATACCGCTCGAGGGCGTGTCCGCTGGGCGACGGCACATCAGCGTGATCGCGCCGGAAGGTAGAAGCTTCGCGGCGATGCACTATTGGGTCTATGAGCGATGAGGAGACCTGCATGACCGAACGGCGCGGCTTTTATCCCCCCATCGAGGCCTACAACCAGGGCATGTTGGAGGTGTCTCCCATTCACACCGTTTATTACGAGGAGTCGGGCAATCCCAAGGGCAAGCCGGTGGTCTTCGTTCATGGTGGCCCAGGCGGGGGAACGGATCCGAAACATCGACGCTTCTTCGATCCGCAGCGCTACCGGATCGTGCTGTTCGATCAACGCGGCTGCGGTCGCAGCACGCCGCATGCATGCCTCGATGACAACACGACTTGGGCGCTTGTCTCGGACATGGAAAAGGTTCGCGTGAAGCTCGGCATCGAGAAGTGGCTCGTCTTCGGTGGGTCGTGGGGCTCGACGCTCGCGCTCGCCTATGCCGAGGCACACCCGGAGCGCGTCAGCGAGCTGGTTCTGAGGGGCATTTTTCTGTTGCGCAAATGGGAGATCGATTGGTTCTACCAGCGGGGTTCGAGCCGCATGTTCCCAGAGGCATGGGAAAAGTACTTGGAGCCCATCCCGAAGTCCGAACAGGGCGACTTGCTCGCTGCATACCACGCTCGCCTGACCTCTCCCGACCCTCAGGTCGCATTGAACGCCGCTCGGGCCTGGAGCATCTGGGAGGGCTCCACCAGCTGCCTTTTGCCGGACGTTGATCTGGTCAACAAGATGGGCGCCGACCAATTCGCGCTCGCGTTCGCTCGTATCGAGTGCCACTACTTCGTCAACAAGGGCTTCTTCGAGTGCGAGACACAACTATTGGACGACATCGAGCGGATTCGCGCGATTCCCGGCGTCGTGGTGCAAGGTCGCTACGACGTCGTGTGTCCCGCGGAGAGTGCCTGGGATCTCGCGCGCGCGTGGCCCGAGGCGAAGCTCGTGATCGTGCCGGACGCGGGCCATTCCGCGATGGAGCCGGGCATCTTGAACGCGCTGATCAGCGCCACCGACGACTTCACCCGCGCCTGAGCGAAGGCTGAGCGCAGAAAGCCGCCCGCCGTCGTTCCGAAGAAAGCCGAAGAGACGACACGAGACAGCCACCACGACGGCGACTTGCCACAGGCTCTGCGCGAAAAAACCTTGGCCATCCTCGGCGAGCTCGGTGTCGATGGCTTTACGCTGCGCGAAGCAGCCCGCCGAGTAGGCAGTGGATCGAAGGGCGACCCGCCGTCAGCGGCTAGGCTGGCGGCGCGGCTTCGCCCTCGGCTTTACCTTCTTCACCTTCTTCGCTGCCTTCGCAGGGGAGGCGCTGTCCGGCGCGGGTCCAGCTTCGGGCTTGGCGGCGCGGTCGCTGTCGACGCTCTCTGGCGCGCGCTCACGTGACACCTCGGGTTGGTTCTTGCCGCCGCCACGCGAGCCAGTGGGGCTGTCGTCGCTCGAGTCGGCTCTGCCGGCTTCGCCCCGCCCGCCGTCTGCTCGGCCTGAGCGGGAACCGGCGACCGCTTCAGCGCCCTCGGCGCGCTTTCGCGCAGGGGCCTTCTGAGCCGATTGGGCGTGACCCTCGCGGCGCCCACTCTCCACCTTCACGTCACCACTTGCGCTGGCGTGACCCGAAGAAGGCTTGGCAGAGTGATGCTCCGCCGTCTTGTTCGGGCGAGCGGGCTCCCGGTAAACCGCTCCGCTACCGTGGTAGTGCGCGTAATGGTGGTGGTCGAGGTGAGCGACGTGGACCGGCACGAAGCTCACGTTCACCGTCACCCACGGATCGTTGTAGTACGTGCGGCGGTACCAACTGCCGCCGCTCTCGTACCAATAGTAACCGTCGACGTAGTAGACGCCGACGTCGCTGTCTTGCACCACATAGACGCCGTCGACGTAGACCAGCGGAGGGGGCTCGACCCAAACGACGTCGCGATGCGCGACGTAGGCGTGCCCGTGAACACGCGCGACGCAGCCGGTTCCGAGCGCGCCCACCAAGCCAGCCAACACCAACAGCGACCGAGCGACGTTCATTGAGCAGGTCCTCCGGGAATTAAGCAGTGTAGCCCTCACGATCGTTCGCACAACGCGTGGTGGAGGGCTCTAACTGGTACGAAAATTCTCTGTGTTCCCTTCCAAACGGCGCACGGTTCCAACGTGGGCGCCTTCGCAGATAACCTGCTACCCAATGCCACTTGACACTCAGTGCCATATTTGCCAGAGTGCGTGCTGGAGGTCGTGGCCATGGGCATTCCGCGTAAAGGTTGGGAAAAAGAGAAGGTTTTCGCCGCGCTCGAGGAACATCGCAAAGACGATCTCTCGTGGCGCTCCGGGCGAGCCTTCGCCTACATCTACGATGGCGGACCGGAGATCGACGAGGTCGCCAAGAGGGCGTTCGTCGCCTACCTCAGCGAAAACGGGCTCGACCCGACCGCCTTCCGCAGCTTGCTTCGCTTCGAGAACGAGCTCATCGAGATGGCGCGCGATCACCTTTCGGGGGACGCCAACGTAACCGGCACCTTCACCAGCGGCGGCACCGAGAGCATCATCCTCGCCGTCAAAGCCGCACGCGACTTCGCGAAGGCGACCCGCGGCGTCGAGCACGCCGAGATCATCGTGCCGATCACTGCGCACGCTGCCTTTCACAAAGCCGGGCACTACCTCGGCGTGAAGGTCGTTACCACGACGGTCGAACCCAAAACATACCGCGCCGACGTGGCGGCAATGGCCGACGCCATCACGCCGAACACGGTGTTGCTCGTCGGTTCGGCGTCCGGCTATGCCCACGGCGTGGTCGACCCCATCCGCGAGATTGCGGCGCTCGCTGACTCGCGCGGGCTGCTCTGCCACGTCGATGGCTGCATCGGCGGGTTCTTGCTTCCGTACTTCGCGCGCCTCGGCAGAACCGTGCCGGATTTCGACTTTCGTGTCCCGGGCGTCACCTCCATCTCGATGGATTTTCACAAGTACGCGCTCACGCCCAAAGGCGCGTCTTGCGTGCTCTACAGAAGCGATGACGTGCGGCGAGCGCAGTTCTTCGTCTGTTCCAGCTGGGCCGGCTACACGATGATCAACCCGGCAATTCAAAGCTCGAAGTCCGGCGGGCCGTTGGCCGCAGCCTGGGCCGTGCTTCATCACGTCGGCGACGACGGCTACATGGCCATCGCGAAAGGCTTGCTCGAGGCACGAGATGCCTTGACCAAGGGCATTCGCGATATCCCGGGGCTCGACGTAATGGGTGACCCTGAAATGGCGCTGATTGCGTTCAGCTCGGACGAGGTGCCCGTCTTCGTATTGGCAGACGCGATGAAGGCGCGCGGTTGGCACGTGCAACCGCAGCTGGCATACGGCCCCTCCAAAGAGAATCTCCACCTCACGATCAACCCCTCCAATGTGCGGTGGACGCAAGAATTCTTGAAAGACTTGCGCGAAGCGGTGGCCGACGTTCGCAAGAGCGCTGGGGAATTCGAAGGCACCCTGGCGTTCGCAAAGATGTTCGCCGACAAGCTGACGGGCCCGGACGCGGCCGGCATGCTGCCGACGCTCACGGCAAGCCTCGGCCTCAGCGGCGAAGGAAAAATGCCCGACAAGATGGCAGAGATCAACGCCATCTTGAACGCCTTGCCGCGACCTCTGCAAGAGCAGCTCTTGGTGCACTTCGTTTCGATGTTGTTCACCCCCGCCCCGCCGCCCGCTGCGTGACGACCGAGCAATCACAGCCGGCGGGCTTGCGCGAGCGAAAGAAGGCCGAGTCTCGGCTCGCCATCGTCAACGCGGCGCTTCGGCTGTTTCACAAGCGGGGCTACGGCAACGTGACGATCGACGAGATTGCCGACCTGGCAAATGTCTCGCGGCGCTCGTTCTTCCGCTACTTCCCCACCAAAGAGGATGTGGTGCTCGAGCGTCGGCGGAGCCAGCTGGAGGCGTTCCGACAGGCACTCACCAGTGCGCCTCGCTCGGTGAGCTCGACGGCGATCATCCGCTCCGCCTTCGCGCTGGTGGCGGACGACTATCGACGCAACAAGGCCCGCATCCTGTCGGAGCGCGCACTGTTTCTCTCGGCCCGTGAGCTCCGTGTCCGAGATCTCGAGATCGACCGGGAGTTCGAGGCCGCGATGGTGGACGCCGTTGTCCAGCGGTCCGGGTCGCGCGCCTCGGAGCTGCGCGCCGCCCGCTTCTTCGCCGCAGCGGTGATGGGCGTCGTTCGCGTGGTGGTCGACGAATGGGCGGCTGGCGGCGGTGTCGCCGACATCGTCGATCTGGGCGCGCCGGCGCTCGACACCATTTCAGCGCTGTTGCCTACTCCTTGAGAATCTCCACCTTGTCGCCGACGATCTCGAGCACCTCGACGCGCCCGCCATAGTGGCGAGCCATTCCGGTATCGATGCGAATGGCTCGCCCCTCGCACGCCAGCGAGATATCCGGCTTCTGGGGTGTGTGGCCCATCACCATCCGCTTGGCGCCCAGCATCTCGAGCGCTTCGGCGAGCTGTTTGCATTCGGCAGGGCCAGTCTGCGCGCTGTAGGCGCGCAGCCAAACCGGACCGTCTTCGGCGACGACGATCGCCGGCGCGCTCTTGCCGTTGCCCAATAGCCAATCGCGCACTTCCCCATCCATCTTGTCGAGACCGTAGCTGACGTGCTTCTTCGATATGCCGCCGTGCACGAAGACGCTGTCGCCGACGATGGCGTAGATCGGTCTCGCGGCGAGCTTCTTCGCGTAGAGGCCGCCCGGCAGAAATGCAGCACCGCGCGCACGCTGCGATTCGGGCAGCTTCGCCAATTCGGGTCGATCAGGCACTGCGATGTCGGCGAACGGCGCATACGCGCCCTCGGTCACGTAGCGAAAATCGAGAACCACGTTCATCAGCTCGTGGTTCCCGTTCAACGGCAAGAACGTGCCGCCCTTTTGTTTCGCCTTTTCGGTGAGCGCCTCGAAGAAGTCCAGAATCGCGCGGTCGTCGTCGCCTCGGTCGAGTTGGTCGCCAGTCTGGACGACGAACAGCTCGCCTCCGACCCACTCGTCGGCATCGTCGATCGCCCCGCCGAGCTTGAGCGCTCGCTTGGTCGCAGCCAGATCTCCGTGCACGTCACCAAACGCAACCAGACGCTTCGGAGCTGGAAAGACGTTCGCCGTGAGCGCGACTTTAGGCGCCGCGCCTTCGGCGCTGGCTGCCGGCGTGGGCGGGTCTGGAGAGCAGCCCAGCGCGAGCAGAATCGCAAGCCAGCGAAAGAGGCTCATCGCGAGGTCAGGCGTCGATTTCGGTGTCGCAGTTGGGATCGAGAATGTCGATCGTACCGGACCATTCACAGGTGCACGTGGAGTCGCTGGAGAGCACGTTGACTTCGTCCACGACTGAAAAAGGCGCGCCGGGAGACCACGGGGAGGTGGTTTTCGGGATGCAGGGCTGTGGCGACAGCACGCCCAATGCCGCTGTGGTCGCTTGCGCCACCTGCGGGTTGGACGGCGAACGACACATGCCAAACGTGATGATGTTCCGCATCGATTTGTGGTCGTTGACCGTCGCGACCGGCTTCTCGTCGGCGCTCACCGGGCTGCTCTCGGGGACCACCAACAGAGAAGGCAGCGTGCCCTGCGAGCAGCGGATTTTGGCTTCGTGAACGACGAGCCTTCGCATTCGGAGAGGCTCGCATGGTCAGACCCGCCGAGCAACGTGGTATGAGTCGCCACCGTGAGGAAGCGGAAGCTCGGCAAGACGGGCATCGAAGTGAGCGAGCTTACGCTCGGGACCTGGGGCCTCTCCGGTGACGCCTACGGTCCCCTCGTCGAGGCCGACGTCGATCGCACCATCGACCGCGCGGTCGAGCTCGGCATCACGCTGTTCGACACCGCCGACGTTTATGGCGGCGGCGCGATGGAGCGCAAGCTCGGTCAACGTTTGCCGGCGCAGAAGACGATGGTGGTGACCAAGCTCGGCACCTCGGTGGAGGGTTATCCCGAGAAGCGCTTCGATCCGTCGTATCTCGATCGTGCATTCGAGCGCAGCCAAGCCCGCCTCAAGCGGGAATGTATCGACATCGTCCTGTTGCACAATCCTTCGGTCGCCACGCTGGAGAACGAGGAAGCAGTCGCAGTGCTGAAGCGGCTCAAAGACCAGGTGAGGTGTCGAGCCTGGGGTGTCTCCGCCAATTGTATCGAGGTCGCGGAGCGCGCCATCGAGCGCGGCGCCGACGTGCTGGAGATGCCCTACAACTGTATGTTCTCGAGTGACGTGAAGGCGCTGACAGAAAAGATTACCGAATCGGGCGTCGGGCTGCTCGCACGCAGTGTCCTCGCCTACGGTCTGCTTGCCGGTCACTGGACCAGCGACCGCGAGTTCTACCCGCCGGATCATCGCGCAGACCGCTGGAACCCCGCCGAGCTGAAAAGGCGCGTCGAGCAGCTCGCGGCGCTGCGCGCGGTGATCGGTGGGCCGGTTCCGAACATGCGCTCGGTCGCGCTACGCTTCGTGCTGTCGCACGAACGCGTGACTTCCGCCGTCCTCGGGCCTCGCAATCCGACGCAGCTCGATCAGCTGGTGCGCGACGCAGGGCGAATGCCGCCATACCTCGCACGCGCCACCATGGCGAAGCTCGAAGCGCAATTGCTCGCCCACGGGGTCACGGGCGAATGAGCGGCCAGTCGCCGGCGACTGATCTCGAGGTGCTTCGCGCAATCGCACGTGAGGCATCTCTGCTGGTGATGAAGGTGTACGCGACGGATTTTGCGGTCGACTACAAGGGCGCGGACGACCCAGTCACGCGCGCCGACAGAGAAGCCAACTCGCTCATTTGCGCGCGCCTCGCGGCGAGCTTCCCCGATGCCGGCATCTGCGCGGAAGAGAGCGCGCCGACGAGCGACGCCGAGCTCGCCGCAATCACTCGGCGTGAGCGCGTCTTTTTCGTGGACCCGGTGGATGGCACGCGGGAGTTCGCCAACAAGAGCGGAGAGTTCTGCGTCATGATCGGCCTCACCGTAGAGGGGGTGCCGACCGCCGGCATCGTGGCCATCCCGATCGAGAACAAGCTCCTCTGGGGCTCGGTCGAGGCAGGCACTTTCTGCGAGGCGCTCGACGGCAGCACCGGCGCCACCCGTCTGGAGATCGGTGCTCCAATGAAAGCCTTGCGCGCCGTCGTTTCGCGCTCACATCCGTCGCCGCGAACCCGAGCGATACTCGAGCGGCTCGACGTCCGAGAACAGATCCCTTGCGGCTCGGTCGGGGTCAAAGCCGCCCGCGTGATCGAGGGCGCAGCCGACCTCTACGTGCACCCGAGCAATGGCGCGAAGCTCTGGGACGCCTGCGCACCAGACGCTCTGATCCGGGGGGCGGGAGGAATGATGACCAACATCGACGGAAACGCGATCGACTATCGCGGCGCACTACCCGTCGAACGCGGCTTGATCGCGACTTCGAAGCTGTTGTTGCCGCGCGTGCTTGCCGCCATCACCGGCAGCGCGGTCAACGGCGGCGAACGGGCGCGAGACTAGCCGCCGACGTTGAAGGTGACGCGCGCGGTACCGCCAGCGTCGAGCTTCACCGCTTGCGATTGCGCAGCGCCGCTCTCTGGTTTGCACGACACCTTCACGGTGCCGGCGGGCACAGACGCCACCACGGGGGTTGCGCCGTAGCCGGCACCGTTGATGGTGACGTTGCAGAAGCCGCCCTTCGCATTGACACGAACGGTGCCCGGACCCGAAGCAGGCGCCACAGGCGCATCACCAGTCGAGGTCGGAATGCCCTTCGGGGACTTTCCGTCGCGCTCTTGTTGTGCGATTTGCTCGGCGGTCATCCGCACGAGCACGTGCTTGATGACCTTCTTTTCGTTCTGTTTGCCGGTAAAGGTGAACGTCTTGGCGACGTAGCCGGAAGCTGACACCACGATCTTGTGCTCTTCATTCGCAGAGAGCCCGGTGATCTTCTTGATGTCGCCCTTCCAAGGCTTTTGATCGACCCAAACGAGCGGCTCCGGCAGCACGTCGAGATCGACGGTGACGCTGCCAGTGCCCATCTTGGCGTTGATCGCTTTGGCTTCACCAGCTTCGGCGAACGTCACGCCTTCGCGGTGCGACTCGTAGCCATCTTTGGTCAGCTTGATCTGCACCTCACGACCGACCGGCAGATCGATGGTCGCGGGCGTCACCTCTTGTCGTAGGTCCCCGTTGATCCAAATTGCGGCGCCTGGCGGGTCGCTCTCCAGCTTGAGCTTGCCCTTCGGATCAGCCGGCGGGACGGGAGCTTCTGCTGCGGGCGCTGCGGTCGTCGGCGCTGATTCGATCGGCTTCTTCGCGTCGCCATTGAGCACGAAGTAGCCACCACCCGCCAGGGCGGCGAGCGCGAGCGCGACGCCCACGAAGACACCGACGCCGCGCTTGGGTGCGGGCGGAATGGTGGCGGCCGCAGCGGGCGCAGCGGTGCCCGTGTTGGATTGGTCGAAGCGAGCGCTCGGATGGGAACCAGTGGAGGCCGGCGCATACTCCGGCGGCGGACCTTTGGCGGCGATCTCGTCGGCGAGCTGCTTGATGTCTTGCAGATCGGCTTTTTGCTGGGTGAGCTTCTCCGCAAACAGCCGCTGCATCCATGCGGACATCGTCACCGCCGACACCGGCAGGCGCTCTTGGCGCACGAAGGCTTCGAGATCGGCCTGAATCTCGCGAGCGCTCTGGTAACGGGCGTCGCGCCTTTTGGCGAGCGCCTTCATGACGATGCGCTCGAGAGGCGCCGGATAGTTCGGCGCGACGTCGCTTGGCAGCGGGTATTCGGTGTCGCAGATCAGCTTGAGCGTGTCGTACTCGGTGCCGCCTTTGAACAAGCGCTTGCCAGTGGTCAGCTCGAACAAGATGACGCCGACGGCAAAGATATCACTGCGGTGATCGATGTCTTCTCCGGCTGCCTGCTCCGGCGACATGTACGGGACCTTGCCTTTGAGCTGGCCGCCCTTCGACTCGTCCGTGGCGTGCAGGCTTTTCGCGACACCGAAGTCGACGACCTTCACGTCACCGGAGAACGTGACAACGATGTTCTGCGGCGAGATGTCTCGATGAACGATGTCGAGCAGCTTGCCGTCGAGATCGCGCTTTTCGTGGGCGTACGACAAGCCCGAGGCGAGGCCGATCACGATGGCCAGGGCGTGCTCGAGTGGGAACTCGGTCACCGCCTTCTTCTTCATCTGGCGCACGATGGTGCGAATGTCTTCGCCGTGGATGTGCTCCATGGCGATGAAATAGGTGCCGTCGACTTGGCCGACGTCGAACGTTTGCACCACGTTCGGATGCGAGAGCGTCGCGGCGATGCGCGCCTCGTGCAGCAGCATGTCAATGAACTGACGATCTTGGTTCATCTGCGGAAGAATCCGCTTGATCACCACGAGCTTCTCGAAGCCCGCAACGCTGCGGTGGAGCGCCAAGAACAGCTCAGCCATGCCGCCTGATGCGAGCTTGCGCATCAGCATGTACTTGCCGAAATGACGAGGCAGCGCTTCTTGCTCGCTGGTCGGCGATTCGGTCGGCGCCCCTCCGAGGGCACCCGCGCCCGCCAGGCCCAACGCCTGATCGACCGCGCGGTTTCCGCTCTGCTGCGTCATTCCAGCCCCGTGTTCTCCGTCACGTCAAAGACACCAGATCTTAGCGCACCAGCCAACGGTTGGGCACACTCGCTGCGGCACTTCTTTTGGCCGCTTTGCGTCGGGGCCGCAAGCTACCCTGCCTTGCGCATGCGAATTCAACCGACTCCGGGTCGAATTCTGGAGGTGCTACTGGTAGGCGTGCTCGCCGCCGCGACCGGCTGTGCCACTTACAGCCAGGATTTGGAGCGCGCCAGGCGGCACTACCAGGATTTGGAGTTCAAGAAGACACTGGCGGTGTTGCGGATGTTGGGGGAGGACATCGATGCCCTCAGCCCCGCCGAACGCGCGCAGTTCGCATTCTTGAGGGGCATGACTGATTTGCGTCTGTCGGACACCTTGCCCGCCGGTGGTCGCCTGCGAAGCCAATTTCGAGCATGCGCCCGCGACTGGCTGGATGAAGCCCTCGCCTTCGACCGAGCGGCAGGCGCCTCGCTCAGTCCGATTCAGCTGGCACGTACCAAGAGCGCCCTCGCCCAGCTCGTCGATGTGGAGGCAGCGCAAGGCGGTTGCTTGGTCGCCGATTGAGAGCTGCGGGCGCAACCAGCGCACACTGATAAGCTCCCCGCATGCGCTCGAGAGCCTGTGTGGCTGGCGTCCTGTTTGTATTCTGTGGTTGCTCGCGCACGACCCCGCAGGGAGCCGCTGGCCCCGATGCCCTGATCGTCCCTGAGCTGCGCATCACCAAGACCGACCCCAACGACCTACCCGGCATCTTCAAAGAGGCCAGCGACAAGCTGCTCCGCGAGGAATACAAGGCCGCAGCTGAAGACTTCGACCGCATCGTGGCAGTCGAGCCGCAGGGAAACGCAGCCGTACCGAGCCTGTACAACGCCGGCATCGCTTATGCGGGCTTGGGCGATCTCGACAAAGCGGCGTCTCGCTACCGCGCCAGCGCAGAGCAGGACCCCCAGGCGCCGACCACCAAGATCGCTTGGCTCCGCCTTGCTCGCATCTATGCCCACATCGAACGCTGGAAAGAGCTGGAGGCTGTCTCAGGCACGATCCTCGCGCGACAGGACCTGACGGTGCTGGAGCGTATCGAAGGCATGGGCGCCAAGGGGCTCGCGCTCGTCGAGCAGGGCCGCACCGACGAGGGCTACGACGTGATCGTCAAGGCGCGCAACGAGATCGAGGACCGCCGTCTGGGGGAGGCAGGCATTCCTTCCGTCGAGCTTGCGCAGGTTTCGTTCGCGCTCGGTGAGATCCGTCGGGTTCGCAGCGAAAAAGTGAAATTCATGCCGGTGCCTGCAGACTTCGGCGCAGTGCTCGAAGAGCGCTGCACCGGCCTACTCGACGCGCAAACCGCCTACACCGACGCGATGAAGAGCCTCGATGCGCACTGGTCTGCGATGGCCGGCTTTCGGATCGGACAGCTCTACCAGACGCTGCATCGAGACGTGATGATCGTGCCCGCGCCCGCGGGGGCGTCGACCATCCGCCAGAAGCAACTGTGGGAAGGCGCGATGCGCATGCGCTACCGCATCCTGTTGGAGAAAGGCCTCGCGATGATGGGCGGCACCGTCGCCCTCGGTGAGCGGACCGGCGAAAGCTCGGCATGGGTGGCGCGCGCCCGGGAAGCCAAGAAAGAGCTGGAGACTGCGATCGCTACCGAAAAAGAAGCGCTCTCCAAGCTGCCGTTCACCGAAGAGGAGATCAAGACGGCGCTGGACGACTTGAAGAAGAAGAACCCTCCCAAGCCACCCACGCCGTAAGGCGCTCGGCTTTCAGCTACTCGCCGCCGCCGCGTCGGCGCCACGCTCAAAAACCGGCCTCGAACACGGTCGTGGGAATCGTGATCGGACCGATGTAACGCGGCTCGCAGCCGCTGTCGTCACAGGTGACGTCGAACACCTCGCGCGAGAGCGTGATGTTCTGAAAGTCGAACACCAGGCCGACGTAGTTGTGCTCGCCGAAAACCCAACGTTTGGCCAGACGCGCGTCCAGGCGAAAGAACGGCTTCACGCGCTCCGGCTCTGGCGTCCTTTGTGATCCTTCTTCGCTCGGGAAGCCGGTGTAGAACATCATGCGCGAGCCGGCTTTCCAGCCGCTGCCGAGGTCGTGCAAAAACGCGAGCTGCGCCACGTGTGTGCGGTCGTACGCGCTCGGGTAAACCTCGCCGTTCTTCTCGCGAGTCGTTCGGCTGAGCGTGTAAGAGGCGAGAAAGAATGTGCTCTTGGTAAGCGCGCCGCGCGCCGACAGCTCGATGCCATAGCCGTCGCCAGTCGAACGATTCAGGAAGCGCGCGGTATCGAAGCCCTCGCCGCGGCCGGTGCCGATCGAGTCGGTCAGGTTGAAGATGGCCTGACGAAACACGGTGCTGCGCAGATCGATCGGGCCGAGCTCGCCCTCGCCACCGAAGCTCGTCTGCAGCGCGCGTTGCAAGCCACCTGGGATGCCACCGATCTGCAAGCCGGGCACGGGGGGAAAGCCAGGCAGCTGCGACGCGACACCCACTGCCGGCACCAGCCGAAAATGATCCGTCACCCCAAAACGGCCGACCAGCTTCGGATCAATGGCGAAGTCACTGCGACCGAGCGAGTGAAAGTAGTCGACGCGCAAACCCGGCGTGACGGTAGCGCGGTCGCCAAGCACGATCAGGGCATCGACCCAGGCGCCGATCGCGATGTCGATGCGGCTCGGAAACAGCACCGCGAACGCCCCGGCGAGCTCCTCTTGCGCTTTTTCATCAAAGAGCGGGCCGCCGGAACAAGTGGAGAGGCTGCAGTCTGGATTCGTCGTCGGCAGGATCGCGTAGTCGTCCAGCGCGAGGTCGAGCCCGGCGCGAAGCAACATCTTCCCAGCCACGGGCTGCTCGACTTTCAGCCGCGAGTGCACCTTGAAGTTCGTGGCCTTTTCGACGCCGACGTCACGAGACCGATCGAGGCCGAACGTGGTCCCGAGCTGTACCCGACCGCCGTCGTCGAGCTGGTACTCGTAGCGGAGGTCGACTCGGTGAAAGTCCGAATCGATCAGCGTGTCGGTTGATTCGAGCTTGCCTTCGTCGTCGAAGCTGTTGGTCGCGAGTCGGTCGTAGGAGCCGAACGTGAGCAGGGTGAGCCGGCCCTTGTGACCGACCTTGATCGACGCGCGGCCCTGGTAGTCGGCGTAGTCGATGTCGAGCGCTGGAACGATCGCGGAGAGGATCTTCGCGCCGACCGCGTAGTGGCCGCCGATCAGCAAGCTGCCCTGCCCGTCCGGCAGCGGGCCCTCCAGCATGCCGCCGACGTCGACGATGCGCCCGACCACCTCGCCATGCCACTCGTCCCGCGGGGGCGTGCTGGTCGCGTCGATGATCGCGCCTGCTACACGCCCGAACGACGCTGGGTAGGGCCCGAAGTGCAGGTCGACGGCTTTGATGAGCCCAGGTGGAATCACGCTGGGGCCCGGCCCGACGTGGAACAGGAGCGGCACCGAGACACCCTCGAACGTGTAACCGATGTTGCCCGGCGGGGCGCCGCGGATGAAATAGAACGGGATGCCACTGGTGGTCGGTGTCACACCAGGCTCGACCTCGACGGCTCGATAGGGGTCGCCGAGCACGCCGGGCATCTCGCGGATCTCTTTGCGACCTTGCGAGATGGATCCGGCAGGCGCCTTGTCGCCTTCGACGGTGACTTCGATCGGCTCTACCGGCGCTTCGGCGGGCGCACTGGCAGGTGGCTGCTCCTGCGCAGTCGCCGGTCGCGGGCAGAGGGCAAAGGCGGCAGCCAGAACGACAAGGCAGCCGCGAGCGCCTGTGCCCGTTTCAGTCACTCATCACCAGCCGAGCCGCTCACCGACGTAGGTCGGCAACATGCGACGCCACCAAGGCCAATCGTGGTTCACGTCGAAGCCCCACATGTCGAGGTTGTGCGGAATGCCGCGCTCGCCGAGCACCTTGGCGAGCTGCTCGGACCGGTGCGGCGCCTCGTAGGCGCCGCGGCCCGTGACGATGTGAATCTGGCAATGGTGGCGCAGCAGATCGAGGTCTCGGCCGTTCAGGTTGGCCAGGTACGACACCGGGTTGTTGAAGTAGATGTCGTCGTTCATGTGGCCCTCGGTGTAGCCGGGCTCGAGGTCGTAGAAACCACTCATGGCGATGGTAGCGTCGAACAAATCAGGTCGACGAAAGAGCATGTTCGCGGCGTGAAAGGCGCCGAAGCTGGCGCCGCTCGTCGCGATGCGCACGTCACCGCCGACCGCGCGACGGATGTGCGGCACCAGCTCTTCTTCGATGTAAGCGGCGTACAGCGCCTGACGGCGGGCCTTCTCGAGCGGATGAACGTCTTCGTTCATCCATGCGTGCTTGTTGATGCTGTCGATCGAGAAGACTTGGACCCGCCCCTGGAAGATGAGCTCTTCGATGGACTTGATCAGGAAGAACCGCTCGTTTTCCAAGAAATCTGCCTGCGCAGTCGGAAACAACAGGAGCGCGTGGCCCTGCGTGCCGTAGCGAACGATGGGCATGTCGAGCCCGAGTCGTTGACTGTGCCAACCGAAGATGTGCCGCGGAAGATGGGGATCGACGTATTGCACTCTGGAGCAACTCCTTGCGGAAGCGTGAATAGCCCGGTCGTAGTACGGGCCAGAACAGGCTCGGGGCAAGGGCATTCCGCGTTGACCCCAAAGGGACCTCGCGGTACCTGCCGGCGCTTATGAAGTCGTCGCGCTCGCGTTCTTCCCTGCTTGCAATCGCGGTCGGTCTCGCGGGTGTGCTGGCCTTCCCCGAGGGCGCCCAGGCGCAAGCGCTGCGCTTCTCGACGACACAGCCGGGAAATGTCGTCGCTGCCGGTAACACCCTCGGCCTGAGCCACGCGTTCACGGCCAACGGACCGGGCACCGAGGACTCGATCGGCAGCTTCATCACGCTCGACCCCCAGAGCGTCGACAACGTGCCGCCGAACCTGCTGAACCCGTGGTTCACCGGCACCTCGGGCGAGTGGGAGCAAAACGGCTCCGCCGCCCGCCTCGAGCTGCCCTCGGAAGCGGAGATTCTGTATGCAGAGCTGGTCTGGGGCGGCAGCTTCGCCTACGGCGACGAGAACGTCCTCGCTGATCTCGGCACTGCGGTGACGCTCTCGGTCGGCGCCGACTCAGTCAGCGTGATGCCCGACAACGCGACCTCGGTGACCATCAACGAGCAAGGCAGCTTTCCGCTGCGCTACTACATGCGGAGCGGCGACGTCTCCGACTTCGTGGCTGCCCACAAGGGCGGCATCTACGAGACGACGGGTGTTCCCGCGACGCAGTCGATCTTGTCCAATACCTCGAATGCCGCGGGCTGGACGCTGGTCGTCGCCTACCGCTACGACAACGAGCCGATCCGCAATATGAGCGTGTTCGTGGGTGGTGTGTTCGTCGACGAAGACGTCACCGTCGACTACCCCGTCGACGGCTTCTGCGCGCCGCCCTCCACGCCGATCGCCGGCACCATCGCCATCGCAACCCTGGAGGGCGATGCCGATCGCGTGGGCGACCAGCTTGCCATCGGCGAGACGGCAGCGGACCCGACCTTCGTCAACCTCTCCGGCCCGAACAACCCGGTCGACAACTTCTTCTGCTCGCAAATCAACGGGCCCGACGGCGCGCTCGACACGACCGGGACGTTCGGCGATCGCAATCATGATCTCGGCACGAACGTCAGCGGCGCGCGCCAAGGCTGGGACGTCACCAATGTCACACTCTCCAGCGACGACGGTCACTTGGTGCCCAACCAAACCAGCGCCGTTTTGCGCACGCAGACGCTGTCGGACAGCTACATGCCGGTGCTCGCGGGCATCGCCATCGACGTCAACGCGCCGAAGTTCCAGTACGATCAATCGACGACCGTCGTCGACCCGAGCGAGGCCGCATTCGGAGAGCAGCTCACCCTCACCGTGAAGCTCGTCAACGAAGGCAGCGCCAGCGCCAATGACGTGGAATTTTTGTTGCCTGTGCCGGGTGGTATTTCGCTGTCGAGCTTCAGCACCAACGGCACCGCGGGTGACATCGACGGCGCCGCAGTGACACAGGCAATGTTGGGAACGGGCGTGAACATGGGCGACGTCGCCCCCGGCGACGAGCGCACGATCGCAGCTGTCTTCGAGGTCACGGCTAGCGACGCTTCGACCGTCATTTTGAAGCCTGTTTGGGAGTACAACTACCAGATCTGCGTGAACGACACGCCGACCGAAGAGAAGTTCAACGCCACCGCGGTCAGCGTCGATCTGCTGGGCAACGGCGAAGGCGGCGCAGGCGGCGCAGGCGGCGGCAACGACGGCGGCGCAGGGGGTGCAGGTAATGCGGGCAACAACGGCGGCGCGGGCGGCGCCGGCGGCGGCGCCGATGGCAATGCCTACCCGGAGGGTGGTGGCTTCATCAGCTGCGCGGCCGGCGCGAGCGAAACCTCCGACAGCGGCTTCATCGGTCTCGTGCTCTTGGCCGGCATCGGGCTCGCCGCCCGGCGCCGCACGCACGTCAGCGTTTCTTGAGGTGTTCGTAGGCCCAGTTGATGGCCTTCGTTCTGTCGCTCGCCTCGCTTTGAACAGCAGGGGCGAGCGTCGCGGATCTGTCGGGGTGATGCTCGTGTACGAGCCGCCGATAGGCGCCGAGCACCACTTCGGCGTCCGCCCCCTTCGCGACACCCAAGATCTCGTGAGGCAGCTTGCCTCCGAAGCGCTCTTCTTTCGGCTGCGGTAGCTTCGGTTGCGCGGCCTTCAGCTGGGCGCGCTCTTTGAGATGTGGCCGGACGCGCAGCCACAACAGGTAGAGAAACAACGCCAAGAGGGCCAGCCGAATCAGCGTCATGCCGGCTCGACGAAAGGCGCCAGCGCTTCGCGCACCAACACAGCCACTGTCTCGATGTCGGCGTCGCCGCGAACATGCACCACGCGATCATCCGGGACGAGCACCTCTGCGTGGGCGTACGCCTTGGCGAGCCGAGCCTGCAGCGCCTCTTTCTCGTAGAGATCTTCCGGCAGCCCGCGGCTCTGCCGGCGCCTCGCCGCCACGTCCGGGCTCACATCGACCACCAGCGTCACGTCCGGCCGCCGCGCAAAGCGATTGAGTGAACGAATCCAGGCGACGATCTCGTGCGCTGGCAGCCCGGAGTCGGACGCGACAGACTGGTAGGCGAGGCTCGAGAGATCGTAACGATCCGACAAGACCACGGCGCCGTCGCGCAACGCAGGCTCGACCTCGCCGCGCACGTGATCGAGACGATCTGCGGCGAACATCAGCGCCATCAGATCGTACGATGGCGTCGACAGCAAATTGCGACGAAGTGTGAGCACATCCCGAATGAAGCTGCCCACCGGCCCCGTGCAGGGCTCTCTGGTGACGTGCACGCGGCGGTTGATGCCGCGCAAATACGCCGCATAGCGCTCGATCTGGGTGGTGGTGCCGGCGCCATCGATACCTTCGACCACGACGAAGGTGCCCGCTAAGGGCGCTGAGCTGCGACGGCTCATGTCGGCCCTCCAGTCGGCAGCGGCGCTGGGTCTTCGCCGAACACCAGGTTGTCGATCAGTCGAGTACCAGCCACGCGAACCGCGACTGCGATCACCGCGCGATCGATCACAGCTGCGTCGGCCGCGAAGGGCACCACCGTCTCGGCGTCCGCGACCGTGACGTAGTCGATCGAATCGACCGCCGGCTCGAGCTCCGCTCGGCACGCGGCCTCGAGCTTGCCGGCGCTGCGCTCGCCTTGCGTAAAGGCGGCTGCCGCCGCCGCCAAACCGCGCGAGATGGCCAGCGCACGAGCACGGCTCTCGCTCGACAGGTAACGGTTGCGCGAGGACAGCGCCAAGCCGTCAGCCTCGCGCACAGTCGGCACACCGACAACCTCGACTGGCAAGAACAAGTCCTTCGTCATGCGCGTGATGACCTTCAGCTGCTGGTAGTCCTTCTTGCCGAAACAAGCGCAGCACGGCCCTGCGATGGCGAACAGCTTGGCAACCACGGTGGCTACGCCCTCGAAGTGACGAGGCCGCTGCTCACCGCAGAGGGCGCTCGCCGTAGCGCCGACCCGCACGCGTGTCTCTTCGCCCGGCGGATACATGGCCGCCTCGGTTGGGGCAAAAAGCAGGGAACAGCCAGCGGCCTCGGCGATGGCCTGGTCCGCGGCGAGACTGCGCGGATACTTGGCGAGGTCTTCGGTCGGGCCAAACTGGGTCGGGTTCACGAACACGCTGGCCACCACGAAACTGCTGCGCCAGCAGGCTTCTTCGATCAACGCCGCGTGGCCGGCGTGCAGGGCGCCCATGGTCGGGACGAGCCCCACGCGCTGCCCGTTCGCGCGCGCGTGGTCACAAGCCTGCCTCAATTCGTCGACGGAGGACACGGTCCTCATCCGGGAGCACTTAGACCAAACAGGCGCGGAAAGCACGATGGGATGGACTATCCTCCGCGCGGTGAAAACGGACGTTCCGACTGTCATCATTGGCTCGCCGGAGTCGCCGCATGGTTCGGACGGGCCGGCCTCGGCGCCCGGCGCGCACAGCACGCCGACACCCAGCAACGTAGCGCAGCTCGATTCGGGTGATCCTTCGCACTACTTGAATCGCGAGCTCAGCTGGCTCGAGTTCAACGCGCGCGTGCTCGCCGAGGCAGAGACACCGGAGGTGCCGCTGGCCGAGCGGTTGAAGTTTCTCGGCATCTTCGCCTCCAACTTGGACGAGTTTTTCATGGTTCGTGTCGCCGGCTTGCGCGCGCAGCAAGGCGGCAAGGTCGGCGATGTTCCACCGGACGGCATGACGCCGGACGAGCAGCTGGCGGCCATCAGCTTGCGTGCACATGCGCTGGTCGACCGCGCCTACCGCCTGTGGAACACCGACCTCTACCCGGCGCTCAGGCGAGCGGGCATCGTCCTGGTGCGCCCCGAAGAGCTCGACCCGGTCGAGCTCGCGGCGCTCGACGAGCGTTGGAAGAACGACATATTTCCGGTGCTGACGCCGCTGTTGATCGATCCGGGGCATCCGTTTCCGCACCTGAGAAACAAAACCATCAACCTCGGCATCATGTTGACCCGAGACGGCCACGCGCACGCGGGCTTCGGCGTGATTCAGGTGCCGGCCATGTTGAATCGCCTGATCCCGGTGCGCGTGCTGGGCGCCGAGCGCGGCTTCGTCCTGCTCGAAGATTTGATCGCACGGCACGTAGGCGAGTTCTTCGAGGCGGCGCGTCTACGCGGCACCTATCCGTTCCGCGTCACGCGCAACTGGGATCTCGAAATCGACGAAGAAGAGGGCGAAGACCTGCTCCTGACGATCCAAGCCGAGCTGCGACGGCGCGACCGCGGCAACGCAGTGCGCGTCGAGATTGGCATGGGTGAAGGCGTGAACAACAGCGTGGCGCGCCTGTGCAAGGCGCTCCACGTCGACCCGCAACAAGACGTCTATCGCGTCTCGGGTCCGCTCTACTTCGCCGACTTGATCGCGATGATCGAGAACGAGACCCGACGCGAGCTGAAGGACGACCGCTTCACGCCTCAAATTCCGGGACCCATTCGCGACAAAGAAGACATGTTCGCGGTCATCCGGGACCGCGACCTGGTCGTGCACCACCCGTACGACTCGTTCGACCCGGTGGTCGAGCTCATCAATCAAGCAGCAGACGACCCCGATGTGCTCGCCATCAAACAAACGCTGTATCGCACCGGTGGCGACTCACCGATCGTCAAGGCGCTCGCCCGCGCTGCCGAAAACGGCAAACAAGTGGCGGCAATCGTCGAGCTGAAGGCCCGCTTCGACGAAGCCAGCAACATCCGTTGGGCACACACCCTCGAGCAAAGCGGCGCGCAGGTGATCTACGGCCTGCTCGGCTTGAAGACGCACGCCAAGGCGCTGCTCGTCGTTCGGCGCGAGCAGGGCCGCTTGAGGCGCTACGTGCATTTGGGGACGGGTAACTACAACCCGGGCACAGCGAGGCTCTACACCGACATCGGCCTGTTCACCTGCAACAAGGAGATCGGCGAAGACGTCACGAGCCTGTTCAATTTGCTGACGGGCTACAGCGCGCCCAGCAAGTGGCACCGCTTGGTGGTGGCGCCGCTTGGTCTTCACGAAGCCATCTTGGGCCTGATCGCGCGGGAGACCGCGAACGCACGCGCCGGAAAAAAGGCCAACATTCACGCGCAGATGAACGCGCTCGTCGACGTCGACGTGATTGATGCGCTCTACGCGGCGAGCGAAGCGGGCGTCGAGATCAACCTGCGCATTCGCGGCGTCTGTTGTCTCAGACCGGGCATCCCCGGCCTCTCTTCGCGCATCAAGGTGCACGCGAACATCGACCGCTTTCTGGAGCACGCGCGACTGTTCCGTTTCGAGAATGCGGGCGCGCCCGAGCTCTACATCTCCAGCGCCGACTGGATGCCGAGAAATTTCCACCGCCGGGTGGAGGTGCTGACACCCATCTTGGATGAGAAAATGAAGCAGCGGCTGGAGGACATCCGCGCCGTCTTGTTCTCGGACGTGACCAAGACCTGGTGGCTCGGGCCCGACGGCACCTACGAGCGCGTGGCGGGTCCGCCCGACGCAACAAACCCCACGATCCGCGCACAGCAGCGTTTCATGGAGCTCGCACGGGAGCGCGCCAAGAAGTCGGCGCCGATCGTCCGGCAGAGCTCGCTGCACGTGCTCGTACCGTCGGAAGAAGAGCGCAAGGCTCGCCGAGCCGAGAAACGACAGAAGAAGAAGCAATTGCGCCTCATGTAGGTGTCGCGATGCGTCGAGAAGCGAGCGAAGCATCGCGAGGTGGCTAGCGAAGCACACGGAGGTCGTGGAACAATCCGCCGGCCGTATGACGCAAAACGCGCTGTGCTTGGGGCTTCTGTCCGTTGCGTTGACCGCAGGCTGCAGCGCTGACGTCGACGCTCTGTTCGGCAACACAAACGCGGGGGGCAACGGTGCCGGTGCCGAAGGCGGCGCAAACCAAGGTGGCGCGCCGAGCTCGGATGGCGGCTCGACCAGCAACACCCCGGGCCCGACGACAAGCGCCCAGACGACCACCACGAATACCAGCACCAACGACGGTGCGACGGTCACCAGCACGGTGACAGGGCTGCCGCCGCAGATCTCGGTCGACTGCCAAGACGGGCCCTGCGTGGTCGAAGATGGTGGCGCTTGCTGCTTCGACCTCGAGGCGGAGACCTCCACCTGCGAGGCGAGTGGCGAGTGCGGGGATGAGATCCGGAACACAATCGTGACCATCCAGTGCCAGACACCAGACGACTGTGGCGGCGAGATTTGTTGCGCCCATCGCGAGCTGCCCACGGCGTCCTCCCCCTACGGAAGCACCGAGTGTGTCTCTCGCTGCAGCTACCCGGACCTCTACCTGTGCGACATCAACGCCCCGGACTGCCCGATCTACGACACCGTGAACGGCCCGGTTCAGAGCGTCTGCAAGCAAAGCACCCTGCTGCCCAGCGGCTACTACGTCTGCGGGCTTCAATAACTGCAAACCAGAGCGGGCGCTTGCGCGCGTTCTTTGTCTCTAGGGCACGGAGGAATTATTTTTTGTTGATTCAACCTCCGGTTGAATTGTCACGCGATTGACAGGCTGGTAGCAGCTCAATACCGTGCCGGGCGGAAAGCCCCTACATGCACCGGCCAGCGCGTGAGCTCCCTTCGGGGAAGCTCGGCGACCCGGGAGACACGCCCGTCATTCGGGAGGAAAACGATGCTCCGTAAGGCCCGCCTGATCGCTCCGCTGCTCCGTTCGCTGCTCTTGGGGGCCGTAGTCGTCCCCGCCACGCTGCTGACGGCCACTGCCGTCTCAGGGTGCCGGGACGAAAACGACCCGATGACCCACGTCGATGAGCTGAAAGATCCGAGCAAACAGCCGCTCGCGATCAAGCGCTTGATTCAGTTCTATGAAGACGCCCTTCAGAAGGACAAGAAGGACAAGAACGGTCCGGCCGTGAAAGCACTGCTGGAGAAGATCATCGATCCGCTGAACAACGTCTGCCTCGACGCCGGCGTCAAAGACCGCACGCGGTCGACGTTGGTGAAGTTCTTGTCGGAGCTTCGCGACAAGCGAACCGAGGCGTGCCTCAAGAAGACGCTGGAGGACTACAAGCCCGACACCAACGAAGAAGACGTGCAGAACGTCCTGCGTACCGTGGCCGCCGTCGATGAGCTGAAGGGCCTCGCGCCGGAGGTCATGAAGGTGTTCACCACGATGGAGTTCGCGCGTCCCAAGGCGAACCTGATGAAGAAAGACGTGATGGACGCGGTGTTGGCGATCACGACCAAGGCCCAAGAAGACGCGCTGCTCGCGCTCATCGAGAAGCCGATCCCGACCGACAACAACCAGGCGAACGCCAACGAGTCGTTCTGGCAAACGGTAGCCGTGCGCGCGCTCTCGAATATGAAGAGCGAAAAAGCCGTGCGTCCGTTCATCAAGCTGATCTTGACGCCCTCGAAAGGAAGCGTGGCGAACACGGCCCTCGTCGGCTTGGTGCGCATCGGCAAGCCCAGCATCGGGCCTGCTGAGAAAGTCCTCAAGGGCGAGGACACCGAGCTCGTGAAATACTCGGAAGAGCAGCAGCTGCTCGGCGCAACCAAAGATCCCAAGACAGGCAAAATTCCGGAGGCCGACCTCAAGGCGGCTGCCAAGGCCCACGTCGGCACCGCAGCGCAGATCCTCGGCTCACTCGGCAGCGAGGGCTCGATTGCGCCGCTCTTGTCGGCAGTCGAGTCGGTCAAAGACGACATGCAGACGAAGGTCATCATCGCGCTGACCATCACGCAGCTGCCCCGTTCGACCACGTCGGTAGACGCGTTCAAGAAGGTCTACGAAGAGGTGAAGCTCGACCTGGACGTCAGCGGGAACCCTGCAAAAGAGGCGCTCGCCAACAGCGCCAGCGACTTCTTCGATTCCAGCATCGCGTCCTATCTGGTCAAAAATTCCATCGAGCTCAAGGGCGAGGCTGGTGAGATCGACCCGGTGCGCTCAGTCGCGCTGGTGACCGCCACCAAGGTCATGAAGCTCGACCAGGTCGGCGAAATCGAGGCCCTCTACAACACCAAAGCGGTGATCGAAGAAGAGGGCGGCAAGAAAAAGGACACCACCGTGGGCAAGACCTACGAGAAGGAGTTCGCGCAAAGCAAGGAGCTTTTGACCAACTGCAAAGACTCGGTCGAGTGCTACTTCGCGGCGCTCACGAACAAAGAAAACCAGACGGCCGCCAAGCAGTTCACCGGCATCAAGGCTGCGTACATGATCGGCGTGCTCGGCAAAGAGACGGATCGCGCCAAGCTCGCGGACGCCTTCCCCGAAATCACCAACGGCGCAGTCATGGCCACTGCGATGAAAGCCCTCAAGATCCTGACGCCCAAGGGCGATGCTGCCATCGCCGACAAGGTCGAGGGCTACTTCACCAAGGCCGAAGACGCGAAAGACGACGACCTGCAGAAACGCTACCGAGACTTCCCTCTGGTGGCTGCTCAGCTTCGCGCTCGCGCCCAGTGACCCTCGACGGCAGAGGGAGCTCCTCGCGGAGCCTGGTGCTCGAGGTCACGCAGGGTCTCGCCGCGGGGCGCTCATTCGAGCTCCGCGGCGACTCTGTCTCCATTGGCCGACGCTCCGTGAATCAGGTCGCGCTTGAAGAAGCACACGTCTCTGGTGAGCACTGCCGCCTCGTGCGCGAGGACGACAGGGTGGTGCTCACTGATCTCGGCTCCACGAACGGCACCATCTTGGTGCGCAACGACGAGCGCCGCCGACTGACCGCCGACGAGCCCAGCGCCGATGTCGAGAGCGGCGATGTCATCGAGCTCGGCACGGGCGACGCCGTGACCACGCTGCGCCTGACCATCGTCGACGAAGGCGACGTCGGTCACGTGCTCACGATGACGCGGCTCGACGCGATCGCCAGCGTCAGCGGCCGCGAGAACGATCCGACCGTCCTGTCGAAGCTGTACGCAGCGCAGAAACGCATCGGCTCGGCGACTGATCTCGACCGCGTGCTCGACGAGGTCGCCGATAGCGCCCTCGAGCTCGTGCCCGCCGCCACCCACGTGACGATCGTCCTGCGGGACGACGACTCCAAGGTCGAGTCGCCGGTGTTCGTGCCGGTGCTCACGCGGGTGCGGGCGCCTGACGGTAGCGGCAGCCGGCCGCCGGGCCCGATCCCGATCGCCCGCAGTATCTATCGCAAGGTCGTCAAAGAGCGAGCGGCCGTGCTCTTCGCCGATGCCCCCAAGGATGTCGGCGAAAGTGATTCGCTGATGGGCGCGTCGATTCGCAGCACCATCGGCGTGCCGCTCTGGCGCGGCGAAGAGATCTTGGGCGTGCTGCAGGCCGACAATCGCAACGCCCCGGGCATGTTGAGCCCCAACGACGTCGACCTCTTGTTGCTGTTGGCTTCCAACGCCTCGCTCGCCGTCTCCAGCGCGCGCCTGATCAAGCGCCTCGTCACCGCAGAAGACAACCTCAAGAAAGAAAACACCTTCCTCAAAGGCCGCGAAGAGAAGCGACGCGGCGGCGGCAAAGAGGTCGTCATCATCGGCAAGAGCGAGGGCATCCAGAGCCTGATTCGCCAGCTCGACAAGGTGGTGGACACGCGGGTAACCGTTTTGGTCGAAGGCGAAACCGGCGTCGGCAAAGAGCTCATCGCCGCAGCCGTTCACTATCGGTCGCGCCGTCGCGACAAGCTGTTCGTCGCGCAAAACTGCGCCGCCATTTCCGAGGGCCTGCTCGAGAGCGAGCTGTTCGGGCACAAGAAGGGCTCGTTCACCGGCGCCACCGACGACAAAAAAGGCCTCTTCGAGATCGCCGACGGCGGCACGTTGTTTCTCGACGAGATCAACTCGACCAGTTTGTCGCTGCAGTCGAAGCTCTTGCGCGCATTGCAAGAGGGCGAAATTCGCCCAGTTGGGGCGACCAACCCCAAACACGTCGACGTGCGCATCGTGGCCGCCACCAACCGAAACCTGGAAGACCTCGTCCAGAAGGGCGGCTTCCGTGAAGATCTGTACTACCGGCTGAAGGTGTTTCCGTTGCGGGTACCGCCGCTGCGCGAGCGTCGCGACGACATCCCGGTGCTCGCGACGCACTTCCTCGCCCGCTACGCAGAAGAGCTGGGCAAGCCGGCGGGCGGCTTCGCCCAGCAGGCGCTCGAGCTGATGATGAGCTACGAGTGGCCGGGCAACGTGCGCGAGCTGCAAAATGAAGTGCAGCGCATCGTGATTCAGCTCGACTCAGGGAGCTTCGTGACACCGGAGCTGCTCTCGCCCCACATCAAGAAGGCGCTCGGCGTCGTCGCCAAGGCGAGCGTCACCAAGGGCACCCTTCGCGAGATGATGGATTCGGTCGAGAAGTACTTGCTGCTCGAAACGCTGCGCGAGCACGGCGGTAACAAGACATCCGCCGCCAAGGGCCTCGGCATCACGCGCGAAGGCCTGCACAAGAAGCTGCGCCAGCAGGGCATCTAAGGGCAGAACCCGCTCGCCCTTGCGCCGAGATCTGTGCGCTGGGTGCTGGGGAGGCCCATGCCCAAGAAGGAGCTGCTCCCGCCCAAGCTCGCTGAGTGGGCCGACGCCCGCGCTCGGTTCCACCTGTCACACGCCGTCGTCCAGATGGCGCGCGAGCTCGGTATGAACCCGAAGAAGCTCGGCGGAAAGGCCAACCACCATCAGGAGCGGTGGAAGGCGCCGCTCCCGGACTTCATTGCGGACCTCTACGAAAAGCGCTTCGGCCGCCGCTCGCCCGAGAACCCTCTTTCGCTCGAGGACAGCTGGCGCGCCGAGCAAGCGACGGCTGCCGAGAAGAAGAAGGCGAAGCTCGCTCGCCGCGCGGAGCGGGTGTCGACGCCAGGCGGCGAAGCTCGAGCGGTGGAGGCCGACGAGGCGCTCGGGTTCGCGATCTCGGCCGAGCTGTCGCTCGCGGACGGCACCACCGTCATCGTCCAGGGCGACCTCGCCAATCGGCTGTCCGACGCGCTGCTCGAAGTAATGAAACCGGACGTCGACTTCCCACCGAGGGCGAGCGAGCTTCACCTCTTCAGGACTGCGCTCGAGATCGGCGCCGAGGTGTGGAACGCGACGCTGGACACCGATGACGCCCGGAGAGCGAGAACGCTCCTCGACATCGCGCTGCGCATCCAGCCTCTCACCCATCGCGGGTCGGCGGAGGAGAGGCTCCGCTTCGTGATCGACATCGCCGACCGAAAGCGCGCGCTCTTCCCCAACGACCAGCGGCGCGTGACCAGCGTCGGCGTCGAGCCCAGAGGAAAGAATAAGCAGATCACGGCGTCGAGCGCTGCCTTTCTGCCGCGTCGCGCGGACCCACTGTCTCACAGATGAGCCGCGTTGCGTCTGCGCCAATCGCTTGGCGGTGTCAGCAGCACGACGCCCGTTCGCCTGCGCATTGGTTCGATAACAGCCCAATTCTTGCTTGGCCTGAGCATTGCCACGTTGGACGGCGATGCGTCCCAAAACTCTGCTCACAGTCTCACTGTTCGCGCTCTCTTCGGGTCTGGTCTTGGACGTCGAAGCGGCAAAACCGAAGGCTTCCGCGGCGCCGAGCGCGAGCACTTCCGCCAGCGCGAAAAGCTCGTCGGCGCCCGCACCCGCGAGCGAGGTGCTGACCCGATTGAAGACCGGCAACGAAGCCTTCACGAAGGGAAGCAGCGTTCACCCGCGCCAGGACGCAAAGCGGATCCGAGAGGTTGCGGCGGGCCAAAAGCCAATGGCCACAGTGCTGTCGTGCTCCGATTCGCGTGTGCCGGTCGAGCTGCTCTTCGATCAGGGCATCGGGGATTTGTTCACCGTGCGCGTGGCAGGCAACGTTGCGGACACTGACGAGCTCGGCACCATCGAGTACGGCGTCGACCACTTGGAGACACCTATTTTGGTCGTAATGGGCCATACGAAGTGTGGTGCGGTGACCGCAGTGGCGACAGGTGCCGAGGTCCATGGCCACATTCCGGAGCTGGTCGACAACATCTCGCCGGCAGTCGAGAGCGCCAAGAAGAAGAACCCGAGCCTCTCTGCAAAAGCAGTCGTCGAACCGGCCATCAAAGAGAACGTGTTTCAAGCGATCTCGGACGTGATCACCAAGAGCCCGAGCGTGCGAAAGCGACTGAAAGAGGGCAAAGTGAAGATCGTCGGTGCGCTCTACCACCTGGAGGATGGGTCGGTCGAATGGCTCGGCGAACACCCAGAAGAAAAGGAGCTCATTGCGAAGGGCGACGCTGCGCCACCCGAGACACATGCGAAGTCGCACACACCCGGTGATGACAGCGCGGTGCCGCCCGCAGCTCACTCGGCAGAAGCAAACGCTACAGGCGAAGCGCATGCAGCCGAAGCACCCGCGGAAGAACACGAAGCAGTGGCGCCCAAGCCTGCACGGCCGAATCCATTGTCGTTCGCGATCGTGGCGGCGATTGCCTGCCTCGCCGGCGCCATCTCGATGAAGCTCTCGTCGCGCGAGTAGCGCCTGCCGACGGCTACTTCGTCGAAACGACCCGCACTGCGCGTCCGGCGCGGTGTTCGGTCTTCACGCTGGCCCAGCCTTTCAGCTTGGCGAAGCCCTCGAAGTCACCCTCGTGGGTATCCAGCGCTTGCACGGTCACGGCGCTGTTCAACCTGTTCGCGATGCGCCACATGCATCAGCTCGCGCGCACCCGAAGAGCATGGTCGAATCCGATGGCGTCGACACGGGATCTACGACGAGGACTTTTAGGTGTCTGGTGTTTTTCTCGGATTCAGATCAGCACAGAGGCACGAAGGCAGAGAGCGTGAGGAGGGACACATGAAACCGGCTTTGCTCGGTGCCTCAGTGCCTCTGTGGTTGCTCCAATCTCGATGTCGAAATCGAGCTCGGTGGTCGGAGCTCGGAGCTCGGCTGCTGCTGTCAGTCACTCGGCTGCGACCTCGGTCACTCGGCTCGGGTCTGTTTCCTCACCATGGATGGGACTGAGGTATCCCAGGTGGGAGCTCGGCCACGTCGCGACCGTGGAGCCGCGCGTGCACGCGCGCACACGGGCGATGATCTCCTCGTCCGCGCGCGCGGCCTCAAGCGTTCGCCTGATTGACGAGCGAGTCAGCATGCGACAACGACAACGACACGCCTAGCAACGCTGGCAAGGTGTCGAATATCATCCGGATCGCTGGTCACGATCGCGTCGCCGTCTCTCGCGATTAGGACGACAGCCGCATCGATCGGGTCCGACGTCGCAGCCTTCCCGAGCAATTCGCCTGATCACCTGAGCCACGACCATCGGATGCGTCCGTAGCGCGTCACCCTCTTCAAGGGCCGCGAGCAGGCGCGAGCCACGCCGACACGCTCAAGCCCGCGCGCTCGGCAGCGGCGCGTACGCCATCCCCGAGCTCTGGAGAGATCGAGATGCTCATCTTGTCGACCTTCATCAGAGCAGCATGCCCGAGTAATCCCTCTGGTAGGAACGTTGGCCACGAGTCCACCGCTCGCGGGTCGCGGCCCCACGGCTACTTCGTCGAAACGACCAGCACTGCGCGCCCAGCGCGATGTTCCGTCTTCACGCTGGCCCAGCCTTTCAGCTTGGCATAACCGTCGAAGTCACCCTCGTGCGAATCCATGTAGGCGGAGAACTCGACCCACAGCGTGCGCGCCGCGTCGTCTGTCAGCGGCGAAGCATCCATCGAAACGGCGAGACGACTGGCGGGGGTCTTCTTCGGCGGTGCCACCCAGCAAGCGTAGTCTTCACTACGCCAGCACCCAAGCACTGGCTGATCGGCAATCAATGTGGACGTCAGCCGCACTGCGCTCGGAACGGTGATACCCATGAGTGGGTCGTGCTCAGGCGGCACACATTTCACAACGGGGGCAGCGATGAAACAAAGACTCGGAAAGTCGGCTTGCTGTCTTGGGCTCGCGACACTGATTGCTGGGGCGTGCTTCGCGCCGGATGATGGCACGCAGCTTGCCCCCCGTTCAGGTTCCTGAAGACGCTCGCATAACGTCGCAGTTTCAGGTGTACCTGCCAGGGCTGGGGGAGGCGATCACGCACGTGCTCTATGAAGACCCTTCTGGCTTCGTACACAAGCGCACGCTCCGTGCAGACGGTTCTGTGGCGAAGCTTTCCGAGCTCTTGGCGGCAGAGCGCAACGCACTCGAAGCCGATATTGGCCGGATGACGCCTGGGCTCGCCGCTCGGGTCGCCGAGATCTCGCCGCGCGAGACGATCTTGGTGGGCGTGGTGTTCGACCCAGCCATCGACGAAGAGCAAGAGCAAGAGATCTCGACCGAGCTCCGCGAAGAAGAGATGGAGCGGCTGATCGCGCTGCGAAGTGGCGATGGTCGTGTCGAAGAGTCGGGTGAGCTGGTCGCGCGCGAGTCGGAAGGCGCGAGCCGCGTGGTCGAGCGCTTTCAAGGCCGCACCGTGCTGGAGGCGAAACGCAGCGAATTGCTAGACGGCGCAGTGCGGACCCGCGGCGTAGCGATCGGCGCGACCCTTCAGCAACGGGGCTATCAGTTGGAGGGACCAGAGAGCACCACGCCCGTTTTGTACGTGCGACTCTCGGCTGTCGACGTGGCGGGGCTGGCTGCAGAGCCCGACGTGAGCTGGCTCTTCGATGCCACTGGCAGCGCTGGGGCAGAGCAACAAGGCGTCAACGGGAATTCTTTTCACAAGATCGACACCGGCATGAATGCCGCGCCCAACAATCTCGATGGCAGTGGTCAGCGGGTGGGCTTGATCGAGAATACCCGCTGCGCGATCCACGACAACCACGACGCCTTCAAGCTCGCCCCCGCCACGGCATACAACAACGGCACCGGACACAACAGCACCGGCGCCTTTGTCCAGAGCTGCACCACTGATTCGCAGTGCACGAATCTGTGCAAGACGGATTCGGGCGACGCGGCTGGGGTTTGTCGTACGCTCAAGAGTGGTGTCAAGCGTTGCGTCGACCCCCACCTGTCGAAAGTCGCGAGCGGCGTGTGGGGCACACGCTTCCAGAGTGGCGTGTACAAGAACTACGGCGCTGGCGTGGCCATCCCTTACGTGTGGACCGGCTCGAGCGCGAGTGCGAGCAACACTGCGTGTGTAGTGACAGAAACGCAGCTCGCCTACGATTGGTTCAACACCAACAACGTCAAGACAGTGATTGGCAGCTACGGCTGCTTTGCCAACGGGAACAGTATCGATGGCTTCGTCGAAGACTGGAACGCGTTTCACCGTGACGTTGCCATCTTCAAGGCCACAGTGTCTGGCGGCGAAACCACGGTGGAGGGCTGTCGCTCCGCCAATGCCATCTGCGTCGGCGGCATGACCACCACCAACGTCCCCTTCGACGGCTGTCACCATCGGCTTGGCAACAACGGTCGAAGTCCGGCGGCAAGCGTCATCGAGGCGCCATGAGGGTTCTCATTTGCACGCTGACGTTGCTGTGCGCAAGCGGGTGTACAGCCGAGGTCGGTCCGCCGCTGGGCGGGGGTGGCGCCGGCACCGGCGGCGCGGGTGGCTCTGCGCCGATAGAGAGCTGCCCTCTGGTGGAGAATACCTGGCCAATGGTGCTGGTGCCGCGAGCTCGTCAACGAGCCTCGTGCTGATCGACGAAGTGGCACAAGAGCAATCCGTCCGGAGGCATCTCGCCAAGCACCGCAAACGCGTCACGCGTCCACGCTTGGAGGATCGCCATTGCGTTTCCAAAACCGAGCAGCTCGCAAGTGTACCAAGTCCGGTGCTTCGACCTGTGGCGCCTGAGAACCGCGCTCATCGATTGGATCGCGGTCGCGACGTCTGACAGTGAAAAATAGAGGCGAGCGGGTGGGTAGCGGTTGGTCGCCTGCCGAAGCAGCGTCCACACCAGAGTCCGGTCGGGGCTCAGAGCGTTCTGCGGAGTGACCTCGAGGTAGCCCCCGAGACGCAACATGGCCGGCGAGAGCTCGGTTGTGCGCAGGGCGTCGGCAAGAAGGCCAATCACGTCATCGAAAGGCAGCACGGCCGGCCGCTCGGGTGACGATATGAATGGGCCTCCGGCTTGGATACGAAGCAACACCGCGCGTGCCAATTGCTCGCCGGTCCCCGAAAGGCCCCAGTTGCTGGCGAGCTCCTGAGCGAGCGCGTTCACCTCGGCCAGCGCGGGCTCCCGATTGAAGGTTGGGCACCCGAGGCCGGGCCGTATTTCACCAACCAGGGTCGTGATGTTCAGGATCGCGTAGTGAATCTTGAGAATGTGGTCGCGCACGCGCAGCGCGTGAAATCGAGCACTGAGCGGCAAAATCGTGGCAGAGAGCTGAGCTGCAATGGTCATCAGCGCGGCGCGGTGCCAAGCAGCGCGCGCCTCCATCGCACCGGTCTCGATCTCGGCCCGCGAATCAGCCCAGATCGCGAGCCGATCGCGAGCCGTGACGCGAGCCCGTGCCTGCTGCCTCGCCCGACCAGCCGCGGCGGAAGCTCTGGCGTGGAACCTCGCTCGGCGGACCCGATCGCGCACGCCTGCCGCTTCGTAGAGTTGCATCAGTTTGGCGACGCTGTCCTCCGCGAGCGCTGCGCTCGGCTCCGTGAGCGCCGCCACGCGAAAGGGAGAAGCCGGGCGGTTGGAACGCGCTTTCTGCTGCGCGACGTCGCCGCCCAGGATGAGCGATATCACGCCGGGAAAGGCCAATTCCGTCGCTCGCTTCAGCTCCGCCAACGAATCGAGAGCCAGGGCGCTGTACACGAAGGACTGGATCGGGCGCACCACTCCATCGAGGTGAAGTGCTTGTTCCATCGGCCTGCGCAGCTGATCGAACATCTCGCTGCAAGTCTGCGCAGCAAGGTACACGCCCAACGGCGGAAAGGTAGCGAGCGCCCCTTCGACCAGGTGAGCCAGCTCTTCGCTCGCGCCGAGCACCTCCAAGCGCTCGGCATTTACGCGCGCGATTGCCTGCGCTTCGAGCGGGGCTCCCGCCCTCCCACGGGCCGAGCGCAGCGCCTGCTTCACGCGGGCCAGCGCTTCGTTCGCCTGAGCGAGATCGAACGACTCCCGCGACATGATCGCGCGAGCCCGTCGAAACTCGTCCGTATCGAGCGCGCTGATCGCCCGCGTCAGCGCCTCATTGGAGGAGATTGCCGCGAAGCCCGGCGCGTGGTTGCGGGGAAGGTGGCTCGCTGATCGCGCGTGACGCGCCCAGCTCCGATCGTCCAGAAGCACCATCGCCGCCTCGGGATCGAAACCCGGGGTCCATGTCTCCAGCACGTGCGCTGACAGCTGCTGCAGCGTCGCCATGAGCGCCGCTCGTTCGGCTCGTATGAGCCTTGAACCTACGCCATTGCGAAAGAGCAGTCGTCTCCCCGCATCGACGACGGAGAGCACCGTGCTCGCGACCCCGAGCGGAGGAACCTCCGCCACAGCCGCCTTCAGGGCCTCGTTCAAGCGAACGTCGAGCGCCGTCAGTTGCGCCCCGAGATCGCTTTGCTGTTGTGCCAGCCCGTGGGCTTGCCGTTCGTCCGTCGTCTGGTGGAAAAACGCCGCGCGATCGAACCACGAAATGCGCTGCTCGATCTCGGCCAGCCGGCGCTCGGTCGCTGTCAGCTCCGCGAGCAGGCGGGTCTTCTCCGCGAGCAACAGCGAGATTCCATGGCGTTCGGTCGCCGCGCGCGCGAGCTCGATCAACCCCATGGAAGCCATCCGCCTACTGAATCCCGTAGTCCTTGAGGCGTCGGTAGAAAGTGCGCCGAGGCATGCCAATGAGCTCGGCCGCCTTCACGCGGTTCCAGTTGCTGGCAGACAGCGCCTGCAAGATACGCTCGCGCTCGCCCTTTTTGTGGGCGTCGAGCGAGGTCGACAGAGCGTCCACCGAGCCGCTCGATGGTCCGGACGGCGCCAGCGAGGGGGTGCTGCTCGCGCTTCGCGTCAGCGACCCTGACGGGTCGGACAGCTCGAAGTCCTCGACCTCCAGCTCTGGCCCATCGGAGAGCACCCAGGCGTTGAGCAACGCGTTCTCGAGCTGCCGCACGTTGCCTGGCCAGCGATGCGCGATGAGCATCTTCAAGGCGGCGCGCGAGACGCTACGCCGCTCGCGGTTGTAGCGCGCTGCGAAGATGCCCAAGAAGTGATCGATCAACATGGGGATGTCGTCGATGCGCTCGCGAAGCGGCGGCACCCTCAGTTGGATGACGTTGAGACGGTAGAACAAGTCTTCGCGAAATTGACCGCGCTCGACCATCGTGCCCAGATCGCGATGGGTGGCAGCGACGACGCGTGTGTTGACCGTCTCTTCTTTTGAGCCGCCGACGGGGCGCACCACCTTTTCTTGAAGCACACGCAAGAGGCCCGCTTGCATTTTTTGCGGCATCTCGCCGATCTCGTCGAGCAGCAGTGTGCCTTCTGTCGCCTCCATGAAAAGACCGCGCCGATCGCGATCGGCGCCCGTGAAGGCGCCGCGCACGTGACCGAACAGCTCGCTCTCGAGCAGGTTCTCGGGAATGGCGCCGCAGTTCAGCCCCAGGAAAGGCTTTCGCGCGCGCGGCGAAGCATTGTGAATCGCGCGCGCGACCACCTCTTTGCCGGTACCGCTCTCGCCGATGATCAGCACCGGCACGTCGGTCTCTTTGATGCGGTCGACCAGCGCGTACACCTTGCGCATCGACTCGCTGGTGCCGACCAGGCCTTCGTAGCCGAAGTGACTCTTCAGAACCGCGCGCGTGTTCTTGAGGTCGCGTCGGGTCTGGTGCAGCTGCGCGGTGCGGTGGCCGAGCAGCTCTTCCAGGCGACCCTGCGCTTGTTTGAGCTCCGCGTTGGTGTGCTCGAGCTCGAGCGCGCGGCGAGCGTTCTCGGAGACCAGCGTGGCCGTGTCGATCGCGATGGCGACCTGATCAGCCAACGCGACCAAAAGCGGCAGCTCTTCCGAGAAGCTCTGCAGCGAGCGGTGGCGAGTCTCCAGATAAAGCGCGCCGATAGTGCCGCTCGAGCGCGAACGAATCGGCACGCAGGCAACCGACTGCAGCATCAGCTGGTGGACGGACAAGTAGTCCTGCATGCGAGCGTCGTCGCGGGCGCTGGCGGTGACAATCGGCTCCCCGCTCTTGATCACCCGATCGGCGATCGACTGCGAGAAGCGGGCGTGCGGGTCGTCACCTGCTTGGTCGCGCGACGCGTGAATCGAGAGGTCACCTTCCGGTGCCCCGTCGCGCGCGCTCTTCAAGATCACGAAGCCACGCTCGGCGGAGAGCAACGCGATCGCGTGATCGGTCACGCGGTCGAGCAGCCGGCGTAGATCGTAGGTGCCCGCGATCTCCCGATTGATCTCGAGCACGCGGCCGAGACGGTCTTGGGGAACGAGGGGCGCCGTTTGGAGGGGTGCCGGCATGTGCACGCTGGTCTCGACGTCGCGTAGCGAACGACGCATCGGGTCGTCCCAAAAAACCTCTCTCAGGTCGCGCGGCAATTTGAGTGCGATTTCTTCCAGCACGCCGAGCGCGGCCTCCCGATCGCGCCGCGCAAACAGGCGCTGGCCTTCTTCGAAGTGCACGGCCGCGCGAGCCTGGTAGGCGCGCGCGAGCCAATCACGTTTGCCGCTGGCCTGGGCTGCCTCGATGGCTCGATCGAAAGCCGCAGCCGCAGCCGACGAGTCATCTGCCAGCGCCGCGAGGCGTCCTTTGACCAGCCAAACAGCGGCGCGGTGCGCGTCGCTTTGGCCGAGCAAGGCCTCTGCTTCGTTGACGCGGCTGTGCACGTCTACCAGCACCTCGGAGCCTCGCACCGAGCCGGCTCGCATGAGCGCCGCCAATGCCCCTTCTACGATTGCCTCCGCGGCATCGACAGGGCGGCCGAGCGCGATGTACGCCTCTTTGCATGCGAGACAGAGCGCCTCGGCGCGGACAGGGTCGCCCGATTTGATGGCCAGCTCTGCCTCGAGCGCGAATAGCTGTGCCACCATCTGCGGCGGCAAACTCTCTCGCTCCACCGCCAGCTGTTCGATCGACACCTTCGCCCGCGCGTGACGGCCGAGGTAGAGATCTAGATTTGCCAGGTTGAGCAGCGACTGTCGCAGCGTGGCGACGCGACCTGAGCGCCGGCCCATGTCCACCGCCGCCTCCAAATGCACGAGCGCCTTGGCGAGATCGCCCCTGGCTTTGGCGACGGTGGCGAGGTTCAGCCGCGTGGTGGCCACGGTGCCGGCGTCGCCAGCGAGCTGCGCGTTCTCGAGCGCCTCTTCATAGGCAGCTTGGGCGTCTTCGAGCTTGCCGGTGCGTTGCAAGGCGAACGCGAGCGAGCCCAACGCGATGGAGAGCGTGCGCGGGTCGGCCAAACTTTTGGCCAGTAGCGTCGAGCGTTCGAGCCACTCTCGAGCACGGTCGTGCTCCGCGAGAAAGCTCTTGGCGAGACCGCCAATCGCCCAGAGCTCGGTCACTGCGACGACAACGCGGCGGGGCGCGCCCGCCGGCAGGCTGCCGAATTTCTCGAGGCCGAGAGCGGCGTCCCGCGCAGAGGCTGCGTTGTCACCCGCGCGCAGGTGAGCGCGCGCGAGCTCGAGGCAATATTCGGCCGCGACAGTCTCGCCAGCGCTGTCGCTGGCGTCGATACTGCCAAGCACCTCCAATGCGACGCGCCATTTTCCTTGATTGGACAGCAGGCGTGAAAGCAGCACCTTGCCTTCGAGTGTCTGCTCGTCGCCGCGGCTCTCGAATAGCTCGGCCGCCTCTTCGAAGTGGCCCTTCTCGAGCGCCGCGCGAATCTGCTCGAGCGCCGCGGGCGCAAGCTTGTCGCTGCGGCTCGAAACGGTGGCGGGCCCCACTTCCGGGGCGAGCCTGTCGACGTCGGCTGGCGCGACGATCGGCTGATCTCGCAAGAGCTCGACGATCGACCGCAGCCTACCGGGCCAGCGGCCGGCACGCGCAAGGACGTGATCGACGACGGCGCTGTCGAGCGACGGAATGTTCCGCAGCACCAAGTCTCGCGCAAGCGCCACGTCGAGCCTCGCCATCGAGAAGACCTCGAGGGTAGGACCTGCCAGCCGTGTCTCACCGCTGACGACCATCAGGAGCTTCGCCCCTTGCGCGCGCAGCTCACCGATGCGCTCGACGGCAGCCGCTTCGAGTCGCTGGGCGTCGTCGATGATGATCACCAAGTCGGCCGGAGCGAAACTTTCACACTCGAGCTCGACAGCGCGCAGCGAGTCCGCCAAGAGTCCCGCCTCGAGCCAGGCGACAGGGCGCCCTCCGATGCCGAGCGCCCAGGCGACGCGGCGCAAGAAGGTAGTGCGCCCGCTGCCTTCGGTGCCCGTGAGGACCACCCCCGCCCCGCGCGCCATCGCATCGACGTGTGCGACGAGCACGCGCGCGGGCTCGTCCAAGCCGACGACCGGCCACACGACCGCGCCCACCGAGCTCGCTTCGCTGAACCCCACTACCGAAGAAAGCGCGCTGCCGAGCTCGTCGACGCTCGGAAACCGTGCCTCTGGCCGAGGATTGATCGCGCGCAGCGCGATCTCTTCCAGCGCTGCAAGCTTGCTCGCCGAGAGCGACGGTTTGATCGCCTCGACGACGTCGCGCAAGGTCGCTCCCAACGCGAAGACCTCCGCGCGCACCGTGATGCGGCCGCCGGACAACAACTCAGGCGCGGCGTACAGCAGCGTCAGGCCCAGCGGGGTCTCGCCCTTTTCTCGGAATGCAGCAACGAGCCCGAGGTCGACCAGCGTCGCTTCGCCTCCATTGCCGACGATGATGTTTGCGGGCTTCACGTCGCCGTGAAGCAACCCCGCTCGATGTAGCAGGGTCAGCTGCGCTGCCACGCGAACGATGGCGCCGAGCGCCGCTTGCTCGAACCCGGCGGGCTTCTCGAGCAAACGTGACGCCAGGCTCTTGCCCTGCACGAGCTCGCGAATCATGTACGGACGCTTCGAGCGCGGCAGACGTCCGAAGCGCAACGCGCGGGGCACACCCAGCCCCTCGAGCCCGCTCAGCGCCACGGCCTCGCGCACCAGCGCCTCGGTCTCGCGTTCGTCTGCCGACGCACTCAACGTCTTCAGCGCGAGAAGTTTCCCGGTGAGGCGATCTCGGATGGACCAAACCTCGCCGCCCCCGCCCTTACCCAGGCGCTCGACGGCCTCGTAGCGAGGAGGAAGCTCGAGCTCAGCGCTCGGCGTGGACGCAGTCATCGCGGCAATCGTCCGGGCAAGATCAGATGGGGAGCTTTCCACCGGCGGCGAGACCGAGGAAAAAGCCGGTGATGGAGAAGCCAGTGTCGACTCGAACCATGAACTGCTCGACCGGATTCACTTCAATGGCGATGTGCGGCAGGGCAATGTACGGAAAGACGACCGGCTGGGAGCCACCGGGGTCGCTGGTCCAGGAAGGTTCTTCGAACGGGTTTCCGTCTGCATCGGGGTAATGTTTGTTGTCGGTGCCACAATAGGCGTTGCCACCAGGCGTGACGGCGCCAGCCGGATCGCTCTGGCGCTTGCATTTGACCCATTTCGCGTCGTCGCTCGGGTCGACGTTGTCGGGGTCGGTCGGGTAAGCCTGCGTTCGTTGGATGCCGCCAAACACGCCGCTCAAGCCCACGCCACCCCCGAGCAACATCGCCACTGTGCCCTTCTTGTCGAACGGGATACGACCCAGCAAATCGACCGATACGGTGAACAGCTTCAGCGAGCTGGAGACGAGCTCGTAGGCCTGGTCGGGGTCCGACTTCGACTTGAACGGAAACTCGTTCATCGAGAAGTCGGCGTACGGAATGGTCACCGAGAAGATGACCTCGAGCGACCCGGTCTGGATCATGAACTCTGGACCGCCGGTGAAGACATTGACTGCGCCTGGTCCACCATCGGCGAACAGACCGAACAGAAAGTTCGGCACGATGAAGTCGCGGAAGCGAGCACCGAGCACGTAGCGCGTGTCGCTCTTCGGCTTCTTGCCGTCCTCGTCCGTGCCGAACTTGTCGTCCGGGGTGCCAGGTGGCTTGTCCGAAGGTTTCGCGTTGGGGTCGTTCGGGTTCTTTTCATCCACCCAATCGGCAGGTTTGCCGGGAGGCGGCTCGGCCGGTTTGGTGCCGTCTGCAGCTGCAGCGTCAGCCGCGGGCGGTTCACCTGCCCAGGTCGCTACGGGAGATAGAAGCACCAGTGAGGCAAAGGCAAGCGAGCTATGACGCATGATGTGCCAAAGCTACACCACTGCTGCGCCACTGCGAAAGTCTCTGACATGATGATGTAAGCTGGAATCGGTCGCGCCTCGTGGGGGGTCGGTGCGCTCACCGCTCGCCATGATCATCAACTCCCAGCTCATCGAACAGACGATCGACCGCGACGAGCGGGCAACCTTTCACAAGGAGCTCGTGGTGGTGCGAGCGCGCAATGCGGACACGCCGGCAGATGAAGACGGCGTGCCGTTGGCGATGATTCGAAAGCGCTCGGTCGACGTGAGGGACACCCTGGCGCCGGTGATCTTGCTGCACGGCTACGGGCAGAACCGATATGTGTGGCATCTGCCTTCACGCAGCCTGTTCAACTACCTGGCGCGTGCGGGCTTCGACGTGTTCAATCTGGAGCTCCGCGGCCATGGCCGCTCCCGTCACTTGGGCGCCCACCCTCCCCGCGATGTCGGCGTTTTCGTCGAAGAAGACCTGCCTGCGGCGATCAGCGAAGTCGAGCGGCTCTCGGGGGGGCGGCCGGTTTATCTGATCGGTCACTCCTTGGGCGGCCTCTTGGCTTACGCCGCGGCAGCCAGGCTCGGCGATCGTGTTGCTGGTGTCGCCACGCTCGGGAGCCCCTACCAATTCACGCGGGGCTCACTCACCTTGCAGCTCGCCGCCTCGTTGATGCACGTCGTCGACCGGAAAATGCCGCTCGGCAATGGCTCCCTTCCCTTGAAACCGCTGTCGGAGGCGATACGGCTGGCGCGCGGCTTCATCGAAAGCCCCATCTTTCCACTACCGATCCGGGGCTTCGCACCGAAGTCTCTCGAGCCGCTCGTCCTCGGGCAGCACATGGCCTTGGCGATGGATACCGGCAGCATCAGCGTGCTTCGCACGATGTTCTTGTCGGCTGCGGCCGCGCGACGGGGCGGTCATGCGCTCGGTGCCTTGACCGAATATGCAGAAGAGTTCGAGGCACTCGACCTGCCACTGTTGGTCATCGCGGGAAGCAAAGACGATCTGGCGCCACCCGCCAGTGTGGAGCCTGCCTTTCTGCGCAGCCGCTCGAGTGACAAGACGTACCGCGTGTTTCCTCGTGGCCACATCGATCTCGTGATGGGCCGCGACTGCCCTCAGACGATCTGGCCGCTCTTGCTGTCATGGCTCGCGCGCCGGGTACGCGCGGGTCGGCGCGACCTTCAGGCGGGGGTGGACGTCACGTCGGGTCCTTGACCTTGGCGGACGACACTCGCCGCTCGAGGCGGCGCAAGGAGTCTTCTAGCGAGGCAACTTGGCGCTTGAGGTCGCGGACTTCGTCGGAGGTCGCCAACGCCATTTCTTTCGCGAAGCGCTCTTTCTGCTCGCCGGTGAAGGTCGATACCCGGCCAGGCATGCTCATGCCCAGAACGACGAGCTTCATGAAGCGCTCATCTGCGAGCAGCTTCTGAACAGCGGCGTTCTGCGAAAGTTTCAACCCTTCTTGGAGAAGCCTGTCTTTGAGCGCCATTTTCGCGAAAGTAGCACGAGCAGAAGCAACGCGATCGAAGAGCCTCTCGCTCCGCCGCGCGAAAAGTTGCAGCCCGCTTCTTCTGGCAGGGGGTCTTCTTCGCCCGGCGGGTCGGTGCAGTCCGAGTAGTCGTAGCTGCACTCGCTCGTGCACTTGAGATCGCCCGCGCCGAAGTGCAGATCGATGCAGCGCTCGTAGCCGAGCAGCGCACCGTCGCACTCTTCGCTCGACTGGAGCAGGTCGTCGCCGCAGTTTTGTCCGGCGGCCCCGCTCGGAATGCCGGGGTTGGTCGCGCTGCCTGCCGGATCGGGATTGCCGCGCTGCCAGACACAGTCGGGGTCGCCCAGCTCTTCTCCACTGGTGATGCCGTCCTCATCGGGATCTGTCGGGCACAGGCCCGCCCAGCTGGCGTGCTTCTCTTGCGGGATGCCAGTGCCCTCGAGGTTGGCCAGGGCCAGTGAGCCGAAGTCGTTGAAGGTCTTCGCTTCGAGCTCACCGTGGCACGCCACGCAGCTGAACTTGCCGCCGTTCGGGATGTCGCTCACGCGGAAGGAACGTGCAGACGCGAGCCCGGCCGCCGAAAAGCAGACCAACCCAAAGCCGAGAGCGACCCAAAAGCGCATACGTAAAAGTCTATCGCGGAGCATGACCTCGGGCACTGGACGACTTCGCGTCCAGTGCCGTTTCAGCCACCTGTTTGTAGTTGGCTTCGCAAGGAGTTGCTCCGCTACTTGGCGTCGCCGCGGGCGTAGATGCTGGCCACATAATCGAGCACGTCGCGCGCCGACACCTCGTTGTAGCCGAAGTATTTCATCATTCGGGTCTTGATGATGTCGATCTTTTCCTGCGTTTCTTTGTCGATCACGTTGGAGACCAACGTCTGCAGCTTGATCGAGTCTTTCTGGTCTTCGAACAGCTTCAGCTCGAGCGCGCGGCGCAGCCGGTCGTTGGTGTGCCACTCGAATTTCTTGCCGTCGATCGCGAGGGCGCCGATGTAGTTCATGATCTCGCGACGGAAGTCTTCTTTCCGGTTGTCCGGGATCTCGATCTTCTCCTCGACGCTGCGCATCAGCCGCTCGTCGGGCTCGACGTCTTGGCCGGTGAAGCGATCTTTCACCTTCTCTTTCAAGACGTATGCCTTGATCGCGTCGATGTAATTGGCTGCGAGCTTCTCGATCGCGTCTTCGTCTGCGCTGATGGCCCGCTGCACTTCGTTCTTCACGATCTCTTCGTACTCGCGCTTCACCATGCCGATGCACTCGGAGTAGCGCTTGCGCTCTTCTTCGTTGGTGATGAGCGAGTGGCTACGGAGCCCCTTCTCGAGCTCCGCGAGCACCATGAACGGGTTGATGGTGCCTTCACCCATTTCGTTCACCAGCGCATTGGAGATCTTGTCCTGCACGTAGCGCGGGCTGATGCCGTTCATGCCCTCGCGCTGTGTCTCTTTGCGCAGCTCTTTCACCGTGTCTTGCGTGTAGCCGGGCAACACCTTGCCGTCGTAGAGCTTGAGCTTCTGGAGCAGGCTCAGGTTGTGCTTCTTCGGATCTTCCAAGCGAGACAGCACCGCCCACATGGCCGCGACCTCGAGCGTGTGCGGCGCGATGTGCTTGCCGCGGATGCGCTCTTTGTTGAAATCCTTCGTGTAGATGCGGATCTCTTCAGTGATTTTGGTGATGTACGGGATGTCGATCTTGATCGTTCGGTCGCGCAACGCCTCCATGAACTCGTTGTTCATCAAGCGCTTGTACTCGGCCTCGTTGGTGTGGCCGATGATGACCTGGTCGATGTCGGTCTGCGCGAACTTCTTCGGTTTGATCTTGTGCTCTTGGGTCGCACCGAGCAGATCGTAAAGAAAGGCCACGTCGAGCTTCAGGATCTCGATGAACTCGACGATGCCGCGGTTGGCAACGCAGAACTCGCCATCGAAGTTGAACGCGCGCGGGTCCGAATCAGAGCCGTATTCGGCGATCTTGCGGTAGTTGATGTCGCCGGTGAGCTCGGTCGAGTCTTGGTTTTTTTCGTCCTTCGGCTGAAATGTGCCGATGCCGACGCGATCTTTTTCGCTGAGCGTCAAGCGGCGCACGCGCACGTGCTGCATCACCTCTGCCCAGTCGCCTTTGTACTTTTCCATCAGCTTCTTGAAGACGAAGCGGCTAGCTGGATCCATGTCGCCGACCACCTTCACGGTGAAGCGATCGTTCGACAGGTTGAGCTCACGAATGGCGCGATCGCGCCACTCGATCGGAATCAGGCGCAGCGGGTCTTCGTGCATCGGGCTGGGGAAGCGCTCGGCCTCGAGGCTGGTCATGCCGATCGACGAGAGGTCGACCCAGTCGAAGGTGTAGAGCGCACCGTCGGTGGTGCGCGAATAGTGCTCGAGCCCTTTCTTCAAGAGGCGCGCGATGGTCGACTTGGCGGAGCCGACAGGCCCATGCAGCAAGATGACGCGCTTCTCGGGGCCGTACCCTTCGGCCGCCGCTTTGAGCACGTGCACGAGCCGCATCAGCGGGATGTCGAGCCCGAACACGGCGTCACGGCCCCCTTCGATCTCGTCCTTGAAGAAGTTGTAACGAATCAGCTTCTTCTTGTTGTCGGTGTACTCCTCCGTCCCGTAGCGGATGATCATGTCGTAGATGCGTTGGAACGCGTTGCGGGTAATTTGCGGCGTCTGACGCACCAGATCGAGGTAGTTCTCGAACGTGCCCTCCCACGCGAGATCGCGGTAGAGGTCGTAATCCTGCATCGCCGCGATCTTGGAAACCATCCCGCCAACCTGATCGGTCATTCTGTTCCTCGCTGCTTGCCCACGGTGGGGGCGCTGACGTCAACGCTTGGCAGCGAGCGTAGCAAGCGACCAGGAAAAGCGCCTCCCACTCGTCGACCACGACGACGAATGCGAATACCTTGGGGTCAGCTCTCGTCCACAGGAGCCACGGCGCGGCCGCGTGGCCCCCTCAGGAGACCTCACATGTTCCTTCAGACAGCGTCGAAGCGCTTGGCTTGGCTGGCCGTACCGGCTGCGCTGCTCATCAGCTCGGTCGCCAGCGCCGCCCCCACCAAGTCGTTCACGGCTGCCACCGCGTCCTTGCCCGCCGACACGGAAGTGCTCGCCTCGAGCAACGTCAAAGCCGTTCGCTCGACCGAGGTGTTCAAGAAGCTGTTTCCAGAGCTCTTGAAGATGGAGCGCGACGTTCCGGAGATGATCGACAAGGTCAAGAAGACCTGCGCCATCGACGTGGTCGCGTCGGTCGATGACGTCACCTTCGGAATGGATGCCAAAGAGGGCGGCGCATTTTTCGTCGCGGTCGCCGGGCTGACAGAGACCAAGGTCATCGACTGCCTGCAGAAAGTCGCCAAATCCGAAGGCGAAGCGGTCACCACGAAGAAGACGGGAAACATCACCGAAGTGAAGGGCGACAAGTCGAGCAAGTCGTTCTTTTTCTCGTGGCAGACCGGTGACGTGCTGGTGATTGCCATCCGACCCGATGACAAAGTCATGCTCGAACGCTCGCTCGCCGGCAAAGGTGCGCTCGCGACCAAGAGCAAGATGGCCGCTAGGCTCGCCAAGACCAACCCGGAGAATGCGCTCACCGTGGTCTGGAGCAAGTCGACCCCCATCGAGAAGAAGACCGTCAAAGGTGGCGACTTTTCGCTCGCTGTTGGAGGCGGTGGCGTGACCCTGACCGCCAACGCTGAAATGGCGAGCTCCGCCGAGGCGGACGACATCGTGAAGATGGGCAAACAGGTGTCGACCTTTATCCCGAAGGGCGCCCCCAAAGAGCTCGACAGAATCGCGAAGACGCTGGTCATCACATCGAGCGGCACCGACGTGAAGGTCACCCTCTCCGGCTCCGAGAAAGACGTGATCTCGATGCTTCAGCAGGGGCTCAAGAAAAAGAAGAGTTAGGAGCCTCTTCAACCAGCTTCAACGTAGCTTGGCTTCAACGTGGCTTGGCTTCAACGTGGCTTGGCTTCAACGCGGCTTGGCTAGCTTGATCAGCCTGCCGCGTTCGATCAGACCCGGATAGTCGAGCTCGTACTTGGCTGGCTCGCCAGGGTTCGAGCTGTCGACCCAGATGGCGTCTCCGGGTTCGGCTCGGCGCACGTCGATGTGGACGAACTTGTTGTGCGGATAGAAGCCGCAGCCGATGCCGCGCAGCTTGCTACACACACGCATCAGCTCTTCGTTGTCGATCTTGTGGACCGCGATATCGAGCGCGCGGCCAGAAGCATGCAGGCTCTTGTGACCCGAGCTGTCGTTGACCTCGGCGAGGGGGCGGTAGCCGCTGAAGAGCAGGATCGCCTTGTATGGAAAGGCGTCGGCGATTTGCTGCAGCGCCCACACCAAGCGCGGATGCAGGACACGAACACCTGGCGTCCATTCGCGGCTCTTCTCCCACGCCACCGGATCAGGCTCGTCAGGCAGCAGCCCGATCGGCCGTTCGATATCGGCGGGTCGGGCGAGAATGCTGAGCCGATCGAGGGCCTCGGGGGCCATGCTGCTATCGCATCGTACAAGCTCGAAACGATCACTCTCGCCGCCTGTTCGCGAAACCAACACCGGCCGCCGACGGCAGCGCCAATCGAGCACCGGTGTCGTAGGTGGCAGCCTGAAAATACTGTCGAAGCCATCCGTGCGCAGGCTGAAACCGGTGGTGTCGAACGCGGGCTGCGTCGCGAACGAATAGCGCGAGGCCCATGCCCGATCGCGCACCACCAGCAGATCGGCGAGGTTCTGCAACTCGAGCCCGCCCTCGGGCATGCCCGACGGCACGTCGAGCAGCTTGAAGCCGCTGTCTCGGCTGGGCGACACTGTTTCGCTTTCAGCGGCAGTTTGCCAGGTAAGCCGGAGCAGCGGTTCTCGTTGCCACTGGCCCCAAGGGCCGGTGGTGTACAGCCTTACCGGCCCGAGCCGGTCGATCGACGTGTCCCGTAGCGACTGCAAGAGGTCGATTCCGGTGCCGAGCTGTGCGCTCCCGAGCTGGAAGCGAACTTCTCGCGGCGGTTGCCCGAGCAACAGCTCGGCGCGCGCCGCCTGGGCTACACTCAGCGAGAGTGCCAAGAGCGCGATGCGCCACGAGAGGTGCGACAGCTTCGTCATGACCGGGTCGGCAACCCGAACGATGACGGAGCTTTGCTCAAAGGGGAAGAGGGCTTCGCACCAGCCTGGGCACGTGCTTTGCTTTGCCCAGGCCCATGGCACTCTCTCGATCGGCTCCGCAAGGGTCCTCCCTCGTCCGCGCCTTGACCTCTCTGGTGGCGCTGCTGGCGCTGCCCCTGTCAGGCTGCGAGATCGCGCTCATCGTCGCGGCCGCAGAGGACGACGGCGGCGACACCTACGACTACGACCAGCAGTACTACGACTCCTACTGCAACGAGTACGTCGACACCACCGCCGGCCTAGCGGCCAACAGCGGCAAGGCGACCATTTTCACCTCGACGTTCGCAGGCGTTGCCAGCCCGAAGCCCTTGACCCTGTTGGCCTCGAACGACTTGTATCCGTTCTTTTTGGACACGACCGTGACGCCGGACGTCGACTTCCGCGTCGATGCAACAGGAAAGCTCAGCCGCGTCGACGAGTCCGTCGGTGCGTGCTCGACAAACCACAGCACGGCTGCGTCCTTTCTCGAGGTCAAATCGGGTGAGGTCGGCTCCGGCTCGCTCGTGGTGTTCGTCGACGGCGAACAGCATGATCGGTTCGACTTCGAGATCGCAGCAGTCGAAAGCCTCGAGCTCGAGTGGGACCCGACCCGAAACGCGGCGCTCGCCATGCTGCACGACGACGAAGGGCGTGACGTTTATGCCTACAGTGGCATCACGTGGGAGGCCGCTCCAACCGCCCTCTTCGCTGTTACAGCCGGCCCCATATCTCCGACGATCAGCTGGGATGGCACCACCAAAGAGGTCGTCTTGTTCGCCTTCTACGGCGACTTCACCGCGCAGATGACCCTCGTGGCCGACGAGTTCTCCGGCTTGATGTCGCCGAAAGAAGAGTAGCCCTCAAGTCGAGCTCGCGCGTACGAGCCGGTCGCGAACGGCTGCCCAAGCCGGCGTATCTGGCACCTCTTCGACGACGATTCGAGCAAGGGATGCAGCGTCGAGTCGATGAAGCGCCGCATACAGCCCATGCGCGTAGCCGACAGGTTCGATCGGCAGTTTCTCGACGGTGCGCACGGAGGGTGGCGCCTCGGTGGACGCGAGCAGCAAGAAGCCTGCGCTCTCGAGGTCGATCTCGGCGAACAAGCCGTCACGGGTGCGTAACGAGGTGGGCGTCCTCGGCGCATAGTGGCGTGCGGTGCTGCCGGGCGCGCGCAGCGATCTACCGAGCGGCTCGACCCGTCCGCCGAGGTCGACCGTGGCGGCGACCTCGGAGAGCGCGGCGAGCGAGATCGAGCCTCGCCGCAGCAGGACCGTCGGTGAAACGGTGAGGTCGACGATCGTCGATTCGATGCCGAACCCCGTCTCGCCGCCATCGACAACGAAGACCTCGGAGCCGAGACTGGACTCCACATGTGCGGCGGTGGTGGGCGAGATGCCCGTCGAACGATTCGCGCTTGGTGCAGCGATCGGCAGCCCACAGCCTCGCAAGATCGCCAGCGCGACAGGGTGCGACGGAACGCGCAAGGCGATGGTCTCACCGCCGGCGAGCGCGAGGCTCGAGACAGCGCCGCGGCGAGCGCGCACGACGAGCGTGAGCGGGCCGGGCCAGAAGTGCGCGGCAAGCGCTCGTGCGCTGTCGGGGACCCCCAGAGCTAGCGCGAAGGCCAGCTCGGCGTCGGCTGCGTGCACGATGGATGGGTTCTCAGGAGGTCGACCCTTGGCCGCGTAAATGTGCGCAACGGCTCGAGCGTCGTCGGCGCGGGCGCCGAGCCCGTACACCGTCTCGGTCGGGAACGCGACGAGCTCACCCCGACGCAACGCATCGATGGCTTCGCCGAGTGTGCGCTCGTCGTAAGGACGAATCATGCCGAGCGAAGTGGGCTCAAAAGGAAACGAACAGCGACGCGGAAGTGGGACCGAAGCCCAACGTGACGGACGGCAACGTACGCGCGACCGGCGGGGGGCCGCTTGGTGGCGCGGTGAGCGCAACGATGAGGCCCGCCACCGCCAGCGCAGAACCGGTGAGCCCGACGCACGCTGCGGCGATCTGGGTCGGCTGATCGCCAGTGACACCCCCGGCGACGCCGAGCGCTCCGCCTCCCAAGCCGACCACCAATCCAGACACGGTCAGACCGATGCCGACGGCGCGCCAGTTGGTTCCCCCACCAGGCCGCTCCGCCTCTTCTTCTTCCCTTTCGCGCTCGCGCTCTTTGTCGGCCTCCTTTTGTTCGCGCGCCTCCCGCTCTTCGTCCGTCTCTTCGCGGGCACCGACATCGGCTTCGCCCGACGGACGATTTGGGATCACGACCGACTTCCGCCTCTTGCGGCTCTCGGCGCGCCGATCGTCGATTTCTTCTTGCGACGGCGCCGGGCCCTGCTGCTCCGGATCGTCCTCCACCGCAGTCGTCGGCGTTTGCGCGGCGGCCACCCCAGCCGAAAACACGCCGCTCACGAGACCGATGGCGATCGAGAATACGGGGAGCACGAGCGCGCGGCCGATCAGCATCGACTGATCGTACGGAAACGTCTCTCCGCTGGCTATGGGGCGGGCGTCAGGTCGCGCACGTCGACCTCTGGACCGCTGTCGGGAACTTGCTCGGCATCCGGGTCTTTCATCGGCGATGTCGAGCCGCGCATTGGAATCTCGGCGAGCCCCGCGGCGAGCTCTTCGTCCGAGATGCGATGGCGCTTGTGCGCGTGTTTCATCACCATCCGCAAGAGCTTCAGCCAGCCGCCGCCCACGGCGCCTCCTGCTGCGAAGTGATCTTTCTTCGGACTGGGCAAGATCGACGCGAGGTAGAACGCCTGCGAGATGGTGAGGCTCGCGGCCGAAGTGCGAAAATAGTGCTGCGCCGCGTCTGCCACGCCGTACACGTTGGGACCGAACTCGACCACGTTCAGATAGAGCTCGAGGATCTGCTCTTTGGTCAGCGCTTGCTCGAGATAGAGAGTGAGGAACGCCTCTTCAAGCTTGCGGCCGAGCACTTTATCGCGCGAAAGATAGAGATTTTTGGCCAGCTGCATCGAAAGGGTGCTGGCGCCGCGGACAAACTGCCACTTTCGAAGATTCTCTCGAATGCTGTTCTTGATGGCCTCTTGATCGAAGCCTTCGTGTTGGTGAAAGCGCGCGTCTTCGAACGACACGGCGCCGATGCTCATGAAGCGAGAGATGCTGCCATATGCCACCCAGCCGCGCGTTGTGGGGCCGGTCTCGACATCTGCGCCTCGTTCGCCTTTTGGGTTGTACACGGCGTGTTTGAACGGCTTCTTGAAGCGAGCCACGTTGATCGACGGGGGCGCGTCGGTGACGCGACAGCTGGACGCGAGGTCCCACTTGAGATCGAAATCTTTGTCGAGCTTGTCGGTGTCGATCTTGCCGTTGCCCTTGAGCGAGATCGAGCCTGCCATGCGCATCCCCGCGACGGCTGGCATCAGGCCTTGCGGCGCCGCGTCGAGCAGCGACTGACAGGGTACGAGCGGCACTTCGAACGAGCCGTCCCAGCGCATGTGCGGGTGATCTGCCGGGCCCGAGGGCGGCCGATAGGTGACGTCGAAGCTGGTCGCGAGGCGCACGTTGCCGAGCTCCAGCTCACCGCCTTTCACGCTGATCTTGCTGCCGTCCAGCGCCGCCCGCACCGCGCCGCGAAACGATGCCGACATGCCTCGAATCGGGTCGCTAGCGATGCGCGGGACGTGAACCGATAGCCCAATCACCTTGCCTTCACCGTCGAAAGAGAGCACCTCGCCCTGCGCATCGATTTCCAACTTGGCGTTGGCCCGCAGAATCGTGCGCTCGACGTCGAGCAGCCTGAAGTCGCCGTCATGCACCCCGAGCGCCGCCAGTGAAATTGGCCCACCGCGCAGGTCGACGACCAGCGGATCTGCGTCCTTCGGGAACGTGAGCTTCACCGAGAGCGACTCGGTCGACGCGTCACCACCGAACGCACCGGCCAGGTACTCCGCGACGAACCGACCGTCCTTGCGGGCGAGTCGCAGGGTCGCGGGACCCATACTCAGCCGTTCATCGCCTCGCTCGATCAACGCGGTGAGACCGGCGAGCTCGATGGTCGCATCTGGAGTCGTATGCGCGCCGAGCTCGGACGAGATGCGATCGAGGAGGCCGCGCACCACGGCCATGCGCACCGCGCGCGGCGCGTCGGCTGGGGTCGCTGCGCTCGCCTCGGCGTCGGTGGGTCGGTTCTTCAGGCTGAGGTCGACGGCTTTTGTCTTGAAAGACGAGACGCGAGGCGACTCCCCGATCCTGTCGACCACGAGCTCGGCATCGGCGACGACGACCTTTCCGAGGCTGTGCTCGCCTTGCGCCGCTTCTGCCCGCAAGGTCAGCTTGCCAGGCTCGCGCGTGATCGACACATGCTTGAGCTCAGCCTTCGCTGACGGCCCGGAGTAACTGATGTCGAACGCGCGCAACGTGAGACTACTTCCCGAACCGGAGCCCTCGCCGCCGCTCGGGAGCTTCTGCCTCACCCGCTCGGCTTGCGCGAGCAGGTCGTCCACGGTGCCCTCGAGTCGCAGCTTTCCGCCGTCGATGACGATCTCTCGCGGCGAGCCCCAACCGACGAAGATGCGATCGAAGGACGCGTGCGCGCCTGGAGCGTCTGGGTGCGTGACGCGCACCCCCCGAAGCGTCACGCCGCCCCAAGCGGGCACGACCCATTCGGCCTCGACCTCGGCGCCATACCGGGCCGCCGCGGTGCGCATTTTCGAACGGACGAGCGGCGCGAAGCTCAACGCCAGAGCGAGGAATACCGCTGCCACTGCCGCGGCGATGAGGAGACGCTTGTTACGACGCAAGGGGACCACCAAGCGTAGCAACGCCGAAGGCCTGCGGGCCAAGCCCTCGCAGGTTCAGATTGTCACGACAGCGCTACCCCAAGAAACCCCAGCCCCCAGCGCACACATCAGGACCCTGTCACCTGGGCGGACTTTTCCGGCGCGGACGCTCTCGTCGAGCAGAATGGGAATGCTGGCGCTGGAAGTGTTGCCGACGCGATCGATGTTGGAGAGCATCTTCTCGCGCGCGACCCCGAGCTTGGCCACAGCCAGATCGATGATGCGCAAATTCGCCTGGTGCGGGCAAATCCACTCCAGATCGGCGCCGGTCATGCCCAGATCGTCGAGCGCTGCCTGGCTGGAGGACTGCAGATTCTTCACCGCGACCTTGAAGATGTCCTGACCGCGCATGTGGATCTTGTGGCCGAGCTGCTCGAGCACCGCGCTGCTCTGAGGCTGCAAGCTGCCGCCCCCGGGGATGTTGAGCGAACCAGCCAGGGAACCATCCGTCTTCAGCTTGGTCGACAGGATGCCGCGCGCCCTGCCTTGCGCAACAGCACCGGCCGCGGGGCCGAGGACCACCGCGCCCGCACCATCGCCGAACAAGACGCAAGTCGTGCGGTCGGTCCAGTCGACGACCTTGGAGAGCATCTCGACGCCGACGACGAGCACGTGCCGGACTGCGCCGGACCGGATGAACTGATCGGCGATCGACAGCCCGAAGACGAACCCTGCGCACGCGGCGCTCAGGTCGAACGCCGGGCAGTTGCCGGCACCGAGCTTCTTCTGGACGAACACGGCGGTGGCCGGCATGGGCATGTCGGGCGTGATGGTGGCGACGATGATCATATCGATGTCGCGCGCGGTCAGCTCGGCCTGCGCGAGCGCGCTTCGAGCGGCCTCGGTCGCCATGTCGCTGGAGGCCATGTCGGCGTCGGCGATGTGCCGCTGCCGGATGCCAGTACGCTCGATGATCCAGGCGTCGGAGGTGTCGACCATTTTCTCGAGGTCGGCATTGGTGCGCACCGTCGGCGGCAGGTAATGGCCCATTCCCAAGATGCGCGACGCGGGTTGAAGCATGCCTCTCGTTATCGCGCAATGCGTCGTGGCGCGAGAAAGAAGCGTAATTTTAGCTGTTTGTGACCAGCGAGTCACGCTGCGCGGCAATCGTGACCGTCGGGTCGCCATTGCAATCGTGACCGATGGGTCGCCATTGCAATCGTGACCGATGGGTCGCCTTCGAAGCTGACCAATGGGTCGTGATTTCGCCGAGAAGGAGGACACCTCGAACCAGCCATGGCACGCTGACGGCCCGAGCTTCCCGCCGATGCGCCACCCTGCTGCCCTCGTTTGTCTCGTGCTGCTCGCCTGCCGGCAGTCGTCCGCCGAGGGCCGGAGAACGCCCAGCGAGTCGAGCTCCCTCGTGTCTGCCGACCCGACCGAGCTGCCCTCGGAAACCGTACCCTCCGCTTCGCTCACGAGCCCGGCCACCACGTCGACAGCCCGCGGCGACCCGGGGCCGAACTGCCCGCCGGACATGCGCCTCGTGAGCGGCGACCATTGTCCCGCAGTGGAAGCGCGCTGCCTGGCGTGGAACGAAGTCAACGTCGCGGGCGTCGTGGAGCGGAACCAGTGCAAGCGCTACCAAGAGCCCGCCACTTGCCTCACGAAGGCGCGCTCACCGATGCGCTTCTGCATGGACACATTCGAGTGGCCCAACAAAAGAGGCAGCATTCCGAGGAATCTAACGAGCTGGCAAGAGGCGAAAGACAGCTGCGAAGCGCTGGGGAAACGCTTGTGCTCCGACGTCGAGTTCACCTTCGCTTGCGAAGGCGAGAGCATGAAGCCGCATGTCACCGGCTTCGAACGTGACGCGGCGAAGTGCTCCTATGACAAGCCCTATCGACCTCGCACGTGGAACTTCGACAAACACGATGCGTGTCTCGCGGACGCTGCCTGTAAGGCAGCGCTCGACGCCCTCGACCAGCGGTTGCCGGCCGGAGCGATGCCAGCCTGCGTGTCGGATGACGGCGTTTACGACCTGAACGGCAACGTCAACGAGTGGGTAGCGCTACCGAACCGCGGCTTCTCCAAGCGGGCGGGCTTGAAGGGCGGCTGGTGGGGACCTGTGCGTGATCGCTGCCGCCCGATCACCACATTTCACGGCGAGAGCGACTACGGCTACGAAGTCGGCTTCCGATGTTGTAAAGACGCCAACTAGATCGATGGCGAGCTTCTTCGCGACAGCAGCCAAAGGCACCGAGGTTGCCCTACGCGACGAGCTCCGCGAGCTCCGCTTCCGCGGCGTGCGCGCCGATCGGGGCGGGGTTCACTTCGAGGGCCCGATCACCGAGGGGTATCGCGCATGTTTCGAGCTCTTCTGTGCGATGCGCATCCTGGTCGAGCTCGAGACCTTCGAGGCGCCCAACGAGACGGCGCTCTACGATGGGGTCTCGGCGATCGAGTGGTCGCCGCATCTCTCGGCTCAAACCACGCTGGCGGTGCGGGCGAGCACCCGCTCGAGCCGCCTGACCCACTCGCAATACGTGGCGCAAAAGACGAAAGACGCGGTCGTCGATCAGCTGCGACGGGAGCTCGGCGCGCGCCCGAGCGTCGATCTCGAGGACCCGGACGTGGTGATCGCCGTCCACCTCGCGAAAGACGTCGCGACGATTTACCTCGATCTCTCCGGGCAGCCGCTGTTTCAGCGCGGGTACCGCGTGGCGCATCAGGGCGCTCCCCTGAAAGAGACCCTCGCTGCCTGCTTGTTGAGGCTCGCTGGGCACGACCCGAAGGCCCCCTTCCTGGACCCGATGTGTGGCTCCGGCACTCTGGCGATCGAGGCGGCGCTGCGAGCCCGCAAGATCGCTCCAGGGCTGTGTAACCCAACGCGGCGCTTCGGCTTCCAGCGCTGGCACGGCTTCGCTGAAGCAGAGGCTCGGGCGTTCGGTGAAATCGTCGAGCGGGCCAAGGCCCGCGTATTGCCGGAGCCGAGCGAGCCGCAGATATTCGCCAGCGACATCGACGAGGCCGCGCTGCGAATCGCGCAGGGCAGCGCCGCGCGTGCGGGTGTCGCGATTCACTTCGAGCAGCGAGACGTCGGCGACCTCTCGCGCTGCGCTCCCATTACTATCGTAACGAACCCGCCCTATGGCGGCCGCATGAGCTTGGCGGACGCAGACCAAAAGCGAATGGGCCGGGCACTCGCGGCCTTGCCCAACTCGCCTGTCGCGCTCATCACAAGAGACCGGTCCTTGTTGCATTGCATCCCAATGCATCCACAACAGGAGCTGACACTGATGAACGGCGACTTGGAGTGCGTGTTCGCCAGCTATCGCACGAAGGCGAGCTCATGAAGCTTGCCTCGCCCGCTGCCCAACGAAACCGCGAACCCATTGCAGCCGAGCTCGCCAAGCTGTTGCCCAAAGGCGCGCGCGTGCTCGAGATCGCTTCGGGCAGCGGCGAGCACGTCGTGTTCTTCGCCAACGTAATGCCCGACTGCACGTTCTTGCCCAGCGACCCATCGAGCGAAGCGCGGGCCAGCATTACCGCCCATGTCGCCGAGAGCGCGCTCGCCAATGTCGAGCCGGTGCGCGAGCTCGACGTCACCGAGCCTGATTGGGCGGTCGAGAGCGACGCCATTACCTGCTGCAACATGATTCACATCGCGCCCTGGGCAGCCAGCCTCGGGTTGATGGCAGGCGCCAGGCGCTCACTCGGGCTTCGGGGGCTGTTGATTCTTTACGGTCCTTACCGCTTTCAAGGCGAGTTCTTGGCGCCGAGCAACCAGGCTTTCGATGAAAGCTTGAAGAGCCGCAACCCAGCGTGGGGGGTACGGGACATCGACGAGGTCGACGCCATTGCAAGCGAGCAGGGCTTCACCCGAGATCAGCTGATCGCGATGCCCGCCAACAATCACCTGGTGGTGTACCGTAAGCGCTAAATCAGTAGCGTGATTCTCGGCCAAAGAAGGCCACAGGCTTCAGGCCACAGGCTTCGGCCAGAGCCAGAGCCAGAGCCAGAGCCAGAGC
>Ga0105048_10000204_pt1 | contig 84247 bp, 74 predicted proteins | sample MAT05_FD_78382 | JGI IMG/M metagenome (GOLD analysis project Ga0105048, IMG submission 78382) | Freshwater microbial communities from Lake Fryxell liftoff mats and glacier meltwater in Antarctica - MAT-05 | ecosystem: Environmental > Aquatic > Freshwater > Ice > Liftoff microbial mat | place...
ACCGTGCTGGCCATCGGCCTGGCGGCGGCGATGCGGGCTGCACCCGAGGTGCTGGCCTCGCTGGCACCCAAGTCGGTGACGACGCCGGTGGCGATGGAGATCGCGCTGCGCCTGGGCGGCCTGCCGGGTCTGGCCGCAGTGATCGTGGCGGGCTGGAGGCGGCCGCCGTGCGGCTGGATGTGACCAACGACAACGAGGTGGCCAACAGCATCGATCTGGTGCTGGGCCGTCTGGGGCGGCTGGACATCCTGATCAACATCGCCGGGGTGTTTGCCGAGCCGCGCGGCGCCTGTGTCAGTGCCGCGCGTGGTGTGTCAGGCCGCAGCCTGCTGGAGCTGCTCGACACCAACGTCGTCGGCGCGTACCGCCTGTCGGCCGCCGCGATCCCGGTGATGCTGCGCCAGGACGGCGGGCGCATCGTCAACGTCTCTTCCGACATGGGCCCCACCGAATCGCTGCAGGCCGACCTGGGCGCAGACGGCGGCTTCTGCGTCGGCTACCGCATGTCCAAGATCGCGCTCAACACGATGACACGCGTGCTCGCGTCGGAGGTGGAAGGCACCTCACTGCGGGTGAATGCCGTGACGCCCGGCCAGGTGCGCACCGAGATGGGCCGGCCCGATGCCGACCGCAGCGTGGCCGAGGGCGCTGACTCGATCGTCTGGCTGGCGACGCTGGGCGAGGAGTCGCCGAACGGCGCGCTGATCCGGGATCGTCGGGTGGTGCCCTGTTGAGCCGGGCCGCGCGCGCAGCTCGCGCCGCCCTGCATCAGCCAGGCTCGACACACTGGCCGGCCGCAGTGACGAAGGCCCCGCGCACCGTCTCGCCGGGCTGCGCGGCCTGCACGGCCGCCACGTAGCGCGCCAGTTGTGCCCGCAGCGCCGGGTCATCCTGCGGGCGGCCGGCCAGCTTGTAGTCGAGCACCCACCACACGCGCGCGCCCTGCTCGCGCAGGGCGACCAGCCGGTCGATACGCAGCAACTCGCCACCGTGAGAGATCGGCACTTCGTTGGCCGCCCACTCCAGCGCCGGGCCAGCGAAGAAACGGGCCAGCGCCGGGCTGTCGCGGATCGCCAGCGCGGTCTGAACCAGCGCGGCCGCGCGCGCAGGCGGCAGGTCGAAGGCCGTGGCCACCGCCCGCGCAGAGTCTGCCTGCGACGCCTCCGCCATCGCACCGCCCAGCCACTCGAGCAGCCGGTGCAATGCCTGGCCGAGGCGTGCCGCATCGTCATCCACTGCCGCGCGAGCAATGCCGGATGCGGCCGGCGGTGCCGTCCAGCCGCGCGCCACCTCCACCTCCAGAGACCGCGGCGGCGCCGACCGTGCCGCAACTGACTCGGACGCCGAATCGAGCAGCGCGGCGGCCGACGACAGCCGCGCCCACCAGCTCGGCGCGGCGGCGTTGCGCGGCGGTGGCTCGGTGCGGCTGACCACCAGCCGCTCTGCGCTGCGCGTGGCCGCGACGTACAGGCCGTTGAGCTCCTCGCGCGCCCGCTCGGTGCGCTCGGCGGCGAGCAGCGCCACGAGCGAAGGCGCGATGGCCGACTCGTCGAGCACAAAGGCGGCGCAGCGCGGAGCCGCGTGATCCACCGGCCAGTCCACCAGCAGCGTGCAGCGCTCAGGGTTGCGCGGCAGCGGGTCGGTATCGACGAGGAACACGGCGCGCGACTGCAGGCCCTTGGCGCCGTGCACGGTGAGCAGCTGCACCGCGTCGGCCGGTGGTGCGATCTCGGCCTTCACGCGGCCGGCACGCAGCGCGCGCACGAAGCCGTAGGGCGTGGCGTATCGCGCGCCGCCTTCGTCCAGCGCCGCGCCGAGCAGCGCTTCCACCGTCTGCTGCGCGACGGCGCGCCGGTGCGCCGGTACAGCAGCCGCCAGGCGCGGCAGCAGATCACCCTGGTCGACGATGCGGTCCAGCAGGTCGTGCGGCGGCAGCCGGTCGGCCGCCTCTGCCCATCCGGCCAGCAGGCGGCGTGCGCGCTGCAGCGCAGGCTCGGCCCCGGGCGCTGCAGCGGCGGGCAGTTGCTGCAGCGCGGCCCACCAGCTGCCGGCAGCCGGCGCCGCGCGCGCCAGCACGAGCAAGTCGTCATCGCTGGCGCCGAAGAGCGGACTTTTCAGTGCGCGCGCGAGCGAGGCATCGTGGCCGGGCGAAGCCAGCACATCGAGCACCGCGGCCAGGTCCTGTGCCTCGGGTGCGTCGCCCAGAGCCAGCGCCTCGGGCTGCACGAACGGCACGCCGCAGTCGGCCAGCGCCTGCGCCACCAGCCCCAGCATCGCGCGGCGGCGCGCCAGCACCATCACCTCGCCGGCGCGCCACCCAGGCTCGGCCAGCAGCTCCGATACGGCCTGCGCGACCAGCGCGGCTTCCTGCGCGCGCAGCAGTGTCTCGGCCTCGCGCCGGGGCTCGGTGAGCGAGTCACGCCAGACCTCGGCGGCGCCGGCCCGGCCCGCCTTCGGCGGCCGCAGCACGTCGGGCAGCCTTTGCACCAGACCCGGGCCCGCGTGACCGGTGGTATGGGCGCGGAACGGTCCCCAGCCCTCGTCGCGCGCGGCGCGCTCGAAGACCGGGTTCAGCGCATCCAGCAGCGCCTGCGGATTGCGCCGCGTGTGGTCGCAGTCCAGCGCCTGGCCGTCCAGCGCGTGGACGACGAACTCGCGCGCAGCGGCAAACACGCGCGGCTCGGCGCGGCGGAACCGGTAGATGCTCTGCTTGGGGTCGCCGACGACAAACACCACCAGCGGCCGCTGCCCGCTGGCACCGCCGCCGGCGCCGGCATAGCTTGCCAGCCAGGCGTGCAGGGCCTGCCATTGCAGCGGGCTGGTGTCCTGGAACTCGTCGATCAGCAGGTGGCGCAACTGCAGGTCGAGCCGCTCCTGCACCCATCCCGCCGCCACCGGATCAGCCAGCAGCGCCAGCGCGGCGCGCTCCAGGTCGTCCATGTCGACCAGCCCGCGGCGCTGCTTGAGCGCGGCGTACTCGGCCAGCCAGGCACGCGCCAGCCGCACCATGGCCAGATGGTCCTCGTGCGCCGCCTGCTGGCGGATGGCGTCGCGCAACACGCACAGTGCATCGCAGGCCGCAGCCTGCTCCGGCAGGTCACCCAGCTTGCGCCGCGGCTCGCCTTTGTCGGTGAACAACACCTGCCAGACCTGCGCGAAAGCACGCACAGGGTCGGCCTGGTCCAGTGCATCGCGCAGCCGGTCGGCCGACTCGACGGCCAACTTGCCCGGGCGCGCACCGAGTTGAAGCGCCAACGCTTGCAGCTGCGGCTTCAGCGGCACCTGCAGCACCAGATCTTCGGGCCGGTCGACGCCGGCGAGGGCCGGCCACAGCGACGCGGCAGCCGGCACGCTGGTCTGCAACGTGCCCGCGGCATCCGCAGCCAGCAGTTCGCTGCGCCGTGCCCACGCGGCATTCAGCCACTGCATCAACGCGTCGCGGCGGTGGCGCGCCACCAGCGCCATGTAGTCGGCACGCAGCGCCTCGTCACCCGCCACCCGGCGGTGGAAGGCGCGCAGCAGCTCATCGCGCAGCACGTCGGGGTCGTCGATCAGCTGCATCTGCGCCGGCAACGCCAGCGCATGGCGAAGCGCCAGCGGCGCCTGGCCCACCAGTTGGGCAAACCAGCCGTGGAAGGTCAGCACCGGGACGGCACGCCCGCTGGCCAGCACACGCTCGTGCAGCATGCGCAGGGCCGGCGCCACCACCGCGGCCTGCGCACGATCGAGCCCGGTGGCGGCGAGCGCGTCGATCAACTCATCCGGCGACATGCGCGCGCAGTCGTGCAGGCGGCGGTCCAGCCGCTCGCGCATCTCTCCGGCGGCCTTGCGCGTGAAGGTGATGGCCAGGATCTGCTGCGGCTGCGCGCCGGCCAGCAAAGCGCGCACGATGCGCGCGACCAGCATCCAGGTCTTGCCGGCGCCGGCGCAGGCCTGCACCACCACACTGCGCGCCGGATCGCAGGCGGCGGCGTAGAACGCCGACGCATCCACCGCCGCGCCGTCGACGCGATAGGCCGGGGCCGCGCTCACGCAGCGCTCCAGTGGTCGCGCCGGCACAGGCCCCGTGCCTCGCAGTAGTCGCACACCGGGGCCTCGCCCAGCGCGGGCAGGCCGGCGCCGGCTTGCACGCGCGCCCACTCGTCCGCCAGCCCGCTGAGCAGCACCTGCGCCGTGAGGTGGCTGTCCGGGTGCACCAGCAGTTCGGGCGATTCACGCCCGTCCAGCGTCAGGTAAGCCGCGCCCACCGCCTCGGGCGACAGCAGCGCGGCGTAGAAGGCCAGCTGCGTGTCCTCCAGCGGGTCCTTGACCCGCTTCTTCAACGGCGCCGCACTGCCAGTCTTGTAGTCGAGCAACTCGCGCGCGCCGCCAGGCCCTTGATCGATGCGGTCGACGCGCCCGCGCAGCAGCGGCCGGGTGGCCTGGCCGGGTTCGAGCCGGTACTCGGTCTCGCCCTCCTGCCAAAACCAGCCGGCGGCCTCGCGCGGCGCCAACCAGGCCAGGTAAGCCGGGACAAAGGCGTCGAAGCTGGCGCGAAAGGGCAGCAGATCGGCGGCGTCGAGCCTCAGCTCCGCCGTCATCACATGGGCCACGGCGGCAAGCCGGGCCGCATCGTCCGCGGAGTCGGGCGGGACGCCCTGGACGGGCTGGCGATCGCGGTGGAAGCGGTCCAGCACGGCGTGCAGCCAGTTGCCGTAGTCGCGCTTGTCCAGCGGCGCGGCCAACTCGGGCACCTCGCCCAGGCGCAGGACGCTGCGCGCGAAGAAGCGGTACGGACAGTCGCGCAGCGCCTCCAGCGCACTGGCGCTGAGCGTGGCCGGCAGATCGGCCGCCGCCGAGGGCGCCGGGCGGTGCATTGGCGAGATCGGTTGCTGGCGCAACAACGGCTGCCAGGCAACGCGGGCCAGCGCCGGCTGCCCTGCACGTTCACGCTCCAGATCGAGCCATTGCACATCGGGGCTGGGCGACATCGGCTCGCCGGCATCGGCCAGCCGGCGCAACAGCACCACATCGGGCACGCGCAGCAGCTGCGCCAACGCCGCACGCTGACGCTGCAGGCGCTCGGCGCGGGTTTCCAGGCTCAGCGAGCCGGCCAGCGCGTCGGAGATCAACCCCGGCGGCGCCTGCGGCACACCCAGCCGCACATCGTCGGCGCCCGGCAGCACCACGGCGCCGAAGGGCCGCAGCACGGCGCGCGACAAGGGCGTCAGCACGACAGGCGCCAGCGCGTCGACCGGTGGCACAAAAGCGCCCTGCTCCAGCGCCGAGTCGACCCAGGCGACAAAACCGTCGAGGTCCAGCGGCGTCGCCCGGGTGGCCTGCTGCCAGGCCGCGTCGTCGGGCCCGTCCAGGCGCAGCGTACGCAGCACCGGTGCCCCGGCGGCGTCGGCCGCGAGCGCATCCAGCTCGGTCGCCAGGCCCTGGCGCAAGGCCCCCAGCCAGTCGTGCAGCGAGCGCACCGAGGGCTGCAGCAGACCACGCAGCAAGGCCTGAGCGCGGGCCCACAGGGCATCGGCCGCCGTCTTCGCGTCTGCGGGCCAGCGGCGCCCGTCCTCGCGCCACACCGACTCCAGCACCTGCAGCGCATGCGGCGTCGCGCGCGCGGGCGGCCAGCCTTTGAGCCACTCGAGCCGCGCATCGGCGCCGGCCGTCGGCAGCGCGGCACGCAGCAGCGCCATCGGCCGCACCGCTGCGCGCGTGGTGGACAGCCGCCAGCCGGTCTCGTCCTGCAGCGGCACGCCGCAGCGCTCGAGCAGCGCGCGCACGCGCCGCACCAGCAAGCGGTCGAGCGCGATCAGCGCCACCGGCGCTCGGCCCGCTTGCAGCGCCTGCAGCACGGCATCGGCGGCGGCACGGGCTTCCTGCTCGGCGCCGGTGCACTCGATCAGCCGCGGCGCCGCAGGCTGCCGGGCCATCTCGGCAAAGGGCGCGTCGGGCGGCGGATCGGTGTCGATGCGCAGCGTCGGGCCGCCGAAGACATCGAGCACCTGCTCGGACAGCGGGTCCGGCCCGCCGGCACGCAGCAGCACCCAGGCCGCTGGCCGCAGCGTGAACAGCGCGTCGGTCGCAGGCGCCGGGCACTCGGCCGCCCACTCGACGGCCAGCGCCAACAACGAGGCTTCCAGCGCCGCAGGTCCACCGGCGGCGCGGGTCTGCTCGCGCACGGCGCCCCACCACGCCGGCCGCCGATTGGGCGCCAGGGCATGGGCCGCGCGGGCGAGGGCCTGCGCCGCGTCGACAAAGGCCGCTACTGCGGCGTCGAAGCCGGCCCGGTCGCGCCGCGCCCAGTCGGCCCCGAAAGGCCGGCTGCGCAGCAGCGCGCCTGCCGCCAGCGCGTCGAGAACCCAGTCGAAGCTGAGCCGGCCAGGCGCTGCCGGCGCAGCAGGCGCGAGCACCGACGCCAGCGTATGCGGGGTCTCGATGCGAGGCTGCCAGCCGGCCCGCGTGGCGAAGGCGCCGCGTGCCGGCGCCAGCAGCGGTGCATACGGCAGCAGCACCATGACATCGCGCGCCGGCAACCCTCCCGCGGCAAGCCAGGCGTGCACTTGATCGGCCGCCTGCTTCCACAGCGCTGCCGGCGCATTCACTGCCGACAGCCGCACTTCATGGTGCATTTCGCCTATCGCTCCCATAGTCTGAACCCGCGCCTGCGCGGTCGCGCCGCAAGAGTGCCTGTGCGAAAATCTTAGTGTGGTGCCATCGCACCTCGCCGGAGCCAAGTCCATGAGCAGCGAACTGATCAAACACATCACCGACGACTCGTTCGACAGCGACGTCCTGCAGTCGGACAAACTGGTGCTGGTCGACTACTGGGCCGAATGGTGCGGCCCTTGCAAGCAGATTGCCCCGATCCTCGACGAATTGTCCAAGGACTACGGCGAACGGCTTCAGGTGACCAAGATGAACGTCGACGAGAACCGCGAGGTGCCCAACAAGTACGGCATCCGCGGCATCCCGACGCTGATGTTGTTCAAGGGCGGCCAGCTGGTGGCGACCAAGGTGGGCGCCTTGCCGAAAGCCCAACTTACCGCGTTCATCGACGGTCATCTATAATCTCCGCATCGAGATTGGCTGAGTGCTCCCACGGGGGCGCCGGCGGTCTCCCCCGATTGCCGATCCGCCCCACTCCGCCAGCCCGATGAATGCCGGCCGGACAGGGGGTCTGGAACCCCGGCCACCCGTCCCCAGTACAGCATCGCCGGCGCCAGCCGGTTCTCAGGCATGCATCTTTCAGAACTGAAGGCGCAGCACGTCAGCGAGCTCATCACGATGGGCGAAGCGCTGGAGATCGAGAACGTCGCTCGCCTGCGCAAGCAGGAGCTGATGTTCGCGATCATGAAGAAGCGAGCCAAGGCCGGCGAGCAGGTCTTCGGCGACGGCGTGCTCGAGGTGTTGCCGGACGGCTTCGGCTTCCTGCGCTCGATCGACACCAGCTACATGGCGTCGACCGACGACATCTACCTCAGCCCGAGCCAGATCCGCCGCTTCAACCTGCACACCGGCGACATGGTCGAGGGCGAGGTGCGCGTGCCCAAGGACGGCGAACGCTACTTCGCGCTGGTCAAGGTCGACCGCGTGAACGGCCTGGCGCCCGAGGAGAGCAAGCACAAGGTCATGTTCGAGAACCTGACGCCCTTGTTCCCCAAGGAGCAGTTCAAGCTCGAACGCGACAACGTCAAGGGCGACGAGAACATCACCTCGCGCATCATCGACCTGATCGCCCCGATCGGTAAAGGCCAGCGCGCGCTGCTGGTGGCCCAGCCCAAGACCGGCAAGACGGTGATGATGCAGCAACTGGCCCACGCGCTGGTCGCCAACTACCCCGACGTGCACCTGATCGTGCTGCTGGTCGACGAGCGGCCAGAAGAAGTCACCGAGATGGTCCGCACCGTGCGCGGCGAGGTCATCAGCTCGACCTTCGACGAGCCGGCCGCGCGCCACGTGCAGGTGGCCGAGATGGTGATCGAGCGCGCCAAGCGCCTGGTCGAGCTTAAGCAGGACGTGATCATCCTGCTCGACAGCATCACGCGTTTGGCGCGGGCCTACAACAACGTGCTGCCCTCGTCGGGCAAGGTGCTGACCGGCGGTGTCGATGCCAACGCGCTGCAGCGACCCAAGCGCTTCTTCGGCGCCGCGCGCAACATCGAGGAAGGCGGCTCGTTGACCATCATCGGCACCGCGCTGATCGACACCGGCTCGAAGATGGACGAGGTCATCTACGAAGAGTTCAAGGGCACCGGCAACTGCGAGATCCACCTGGATCGGCGCATGGCCGAGAAGCGCGTCTACCCGTCGATCCTGATCAACCGCAGCAGCACCCGGCGCGAAGAGCTTCTGCTCAAGCCCGAGATCCTGCAAAAGAGCTGGATCCTGCGCAAGTTGCTCTACCCGATGGACGAGATCGAGGCGATGGAATTCATCCTCGAAAAGATGAAGGCGACTAAGAACAACAACGACTTCTTCGACATGATGCGCCGCGGCGGCTAGTCCGCGCGCAGTTTAAAATTCGAGGTTGACCCCTCTTTCGGCAAGTGCGCTGCATGGTGCAGCGTGGCTCCCGGCCCAACGCGAGGTTCCCATGAAGGAAGGCATTCATCCCCCGTACCGCGACGTCTGTTTCGTCGACCTGTCCAACGGCTTCAAATTCGTCACCCGCTCGTCGCTGCAGACCAGGGAAACGATCAAGATGGACGACGGCCGCGAGTTGCCGCTGTTCAAGGCCGAGAGCACCAGCGAGTCGCATCCGTTCTACACCGGCACTCAAAAGAGCATCGACAGTCTGGGCGGTCGCGTCGAGAAGTTCCGCAACAAGTTCGCCCGTGTCGGCTTGAAGAAGTGATGTCGCGTCCGACGGCTGTGGCCGTCGGCTTCGGAACAAGGCAGCCGCGGCTGCCTTTTTTCATGTCTTCATCCGGCATCATCGGCGCGTGAGTGTTCCCAATCCGGCCCTCGTCACGCGCTCCGCAGCGCGCCGGCTACCGCGGCTTGCGCTGCTGCTGCTGTGTGCGGCTTACGTGCTGCCGGGCATGTTCGGGCGCGATCCCTGGCGCAACGCCGATCTGAGCGCCTTCGGCGTGATGCTCGGTCTGGCCGAGGGGCGTAGCAGCTGGCTTGCGCCCACGCTGGGTGGCGTGCCGCTGGACGGCGCGCCACTGCCGCACTGGCTCGGCGCTGTCTTCATCGCGCTGCTGTCGCCAGCGCTTGACCCGGCGATCGCGGCGCGGATGCCCTTTGCGCTGCTGCTGGCGGTCGTGCTGGCGCTGGTCTGGTACGCCACCTTTCACCTCGCACGCACCGACGCTGCGTTGCCGCTGCCCTTCGCATTCGGCGGCGAAGCCGCACCGGTGGACTACGCACGGGCCATCGCCGACGGTGCCCTGCTGGCGTTGGTGGCCTCGCTCGGCCTGCTGCAACTGGGTCACGAGACGACGCCAGAACTGGCGCAGCTGGCCAGCGTCAGCCTGCTGCTCTACGGGTTGGCTGCGGCACCCTTTCGCGACACCCGGTCGCGAGCTGCCGTGCTCGCCGCGCTGCCCATGCTGGCCGGCAGCGGCGCGCCTTGGGTAGCGCTGTGGATCGGGCTGGCCGGCGCGGTGGTCTGCTGGCGATCAAGCTACGAGCGGGTGCGCGCCCTCGCGCCCTGGATGCTGGCCGGTACCGTGGCGGCGCTGGCGTTGGCCTTCACCACGGGCGGCCTGCGCTGGCGGGTCACGACCACGCTCGACGTCGACACCGCCTGGTCGCTGTTGCGCCAGTGGCTGTGGTTCCTCTGGCCGGCCTGGCCGCTGGTGCTATGGACGCTATGGCGCTGGCGCGGCCACCTGGGCCATCGTCACCTGTCCGTGCCGCTAGTGACAGTGGCCGTCGCGCTGGGCGCGAACCTGGCGATGGACGGCTGGGACCGGGCGCTGATGCTCGCGCTGCCGGGCATGGCGGTACTGGCCGCCTTCGCGCTGCCAACGCTCGAGCGCAGCGCAGCCGCCGCCATCGACTGGTTCTCGATGTTCTTCTTCACGTTGTGCGCGGCGGCGATCTGGGTCATCTACGCGGCTTTCCAGACCGGCACGCCGGCCAAGCCGGCGGCCAACGTGGCCAAGCTGGCCCCGGGCTTCGAGGCCACGATGTCCTGGCCGGAACTGGCGCTGGGCATCGCCGCCACACTGGCCTGGCTGTGGCTGCTGCGCTGGCGCACCGGCCGCCACCGCGAGGCGGTCTGGAAGAGCATGGTGCTGCCCGCCGGCGGCGTGGCGCTGTGCTGGTTGTTGCTGATGACGCTGTGGTTGCCGCTGCTGGACTACGCGCGCAGCTACCGGCCGCTGATCGAACGCCTGGTGCCGCACATTCCTCGCGAAGCCTGCATCGCCGGCGACGCCTTGCGGCCTTCGCTGGTTGCCGCGCTGGAGTACATGGGGCCGTGGCGCGTGGATGCGAGGCCGCAGTCGCTCGAGCGCAGCCGCTGCGGCTATGCCTTGCAGGTGCTGCGCGCGGCGCAAGCCCCGCCAGCGCCGAAAGGCTGGCAGACGCTGACGGTGGTGCGCAGGCCGACAGAGCGCGGTGAGATCACGGTGGTCTACCGGCGCATCGCCACGCGCTGAGCCCCTGGCGTTCAGGCCGCCATGGGCGTCGCGTCGCTGGTCGCCGTGGCCACATGACGAACGCGCGCGGCCGGCAACGTCAGCTTGAAGCGCGAACCCTTGCCGGGCTCGCTCTGCACGTCGATCTGGCCACCATGGCGTTGCATGACATGCTTGACGATCGACAGGCCCAGCCCGGTGCCGCCGGTGTCGCGCGAGCGGCTGCTGTCCACGCGGTAGAAGCGCTCGGTCAGGCGGGAGAGATGTTCGCGCGCGATGCCGATGCCGCTGTCGCTGATCTCCAGGTCGGCCCCGCCGTCGGCGCGCCAGGACCATTGCACCTCGATGTGGCCGCCTTCGGGCGTGTAGCGCACCGCGTTGTTGACCACGTTGCCCAGCGCACTGAGCAGTTCGGTCTCGCTGCCCGCGAGCTCGGCGTCGGCACCGCCAGAAAACACGATCTGGTGGCGCCCGCCCGACAAGGCCGCGGCATCGGCACGCGCGCGCTGCAGCAACTGCGGCACGGCGAGCCAGCGGTCCTGCGCAGGCCAGGGGCTGCCCTCGAGCTGCGCGAGCTGCAGCAGGTCCGCAACCAGCGTCTGCATGCGGTCGGTCTGCTGATTCATCAGCAGCAGCACGCGTCGGCGCTCGACTTCAGTGAGCGGCAGATTGCTCATCGTCTCGACGAAGCCGGCCAGCACCGTGAGCGGCGTACGGATCTCGTGCGAGACATTGGCCACGAAGTCGCGCCGCATCGAGTCAGCGCGTTCGCGCTCGGTGATGTCTTGCGTCAGCACCAGCTTCATGCCCTGGCCAAAAGGCCGTACCAGCACCGACAGCGTCAGCGTGCCGGCCACCGCGCCGCCGAGCACCAGCGGCTCTACGAAGACGCCTTGCTGCAAGTAGGCGACGAACAGCGGAGAGCGCACGAGGTTGGTGATGCGCTGGCTGTGGTCGCGCACCGGGTCGAGGCCGAAGTGACCGGCGGCGGTCGAGTTGCACCAATCGATGCCGTCGGCCGCGTCGAGCACGATCACTCCGTTGGGCGAGGCGTCGATGGCCTCCAGCAGCTGCTGGCGTTCGCGGCGCTCGAACAGGACCGACTGCTCGCGCGCGCGCAGCATGCGCTCGACGCGGTAGCCCATCTCGCCCCAGAAGCCGGTGTCACGAGGCGCCGGCTCCAACTGCGCACTGCGCAGCCAGTCCATCAACCGATCACCGCGCGTGGTCTGGCGAAAGCTGCGCAGCGCCGAGAAGCCGGCGCTGCCGATCAAGGTGCCGAGCAAGGTTTGCCCGAAGGCCAGACCCACCGCTGCGCCAAGCAGCCCGCCGAGCGCAGTGACTGTCGCCGCGCGCAGGGGCCCGCTCAGGCGCCAGCTCATCGCAGCGCGATCCGCACGCTCAGACGGTCAGCGCGCCGGCGTGCTGCGTCAACCTGTAGCCGGCGCCGCGCACGGTCTCGATCAGCGCGGCGCACTGCCCCGGCGTGAGCGCTTCGCGCAGGCGCTTGATATGCACGTCGACCGTGCGCTCTTCGATGAACACGTGGTCGCCCCAGACACGGTCGAGTAGCTGCGCCCGGCTGTGCACCCGCTCGGGGTGCGTCATCAGAAAGTGCAGCAGGCGGAACTCGGTCGGGCCCAGGCGCAGCTCGCGCATGTCGTCGCCGACCAGGCGCGTCACGCGGCGCGTGGCCGGGTCCAGGCACAACCCGGCGACCTCCACCGCGGTGTCGAGCGCCTCCGGCGCGCGACGGCGCAGCACTGCGCGAATGCGGGCCAGCAGTTCCTTGGTCGAGAAGGGCTTGGTCAGGTAGTCATCGGCCCCGGCATCCAGCCCGGCCACCTTGTCCGGCTCTTCGTTGCGGGCCGTGAGCATGATGATCGGCAGGCCGCGCGTACGCGCATCGGCGCGCCAACGACGCGCCAGCTGCACGCCGGGCTCGCCCGGCAACATCCAGTCGAGCAGCACCAGATCGGGCAGCACACGGTCCACGGCCACCCTCGCCTGGTCGGCATTGCCGGCCACCGTGACGTCAAAGCCCGCATGACGAAGATTGATCGAGATCAGTTCGGCAATCGCCGGCTCGTCTTCCACCACCAGAATCTGACTCATCGGACCCTCCCATTCGCGTGCGCCGTCACCGGATCACATCCTCGACTGACTCCAGCGAGGTGTGGCGCACGTCAGTGCCCTTCACCACGTAGATGATGGCCTCGGCGAGATTCTTCGCGTGGTCGCCGACGCGCTCGATGGCCTTGGCGACAAAGATCAGGTCGATGCTGGCCGAGATCGTGCGCGGGTCTTCCATCATGTAGGTGATCAGCTTGCGCAGCAGGCCGTCGAACTCTTCGTCGATCTGGTTGTCCTGCTTGAGCACCATCAGCGCTTGAGCGGTGTCCAGGCGGGCGAAGGCGTCGAGCGCCTTGCGCAACTGGGCCGTGGCGAGATCGGCCTCGAAGGAGAGGTCGGACAGCGCCACGCGCAAACGGCTGGACAGCCCGCTGTCCATCAGTCGCTGCACCGTGCGCGCGATGCGCGCGGCCTCGTCGCCCACGCGCTCGAGGTTGGCGATGCTCTTGCTCACCGCGATCAGCAGCCGCAGGTCACGAGCCGTGGGCTGACGGCGCGCGATGATCGCCGACAGGTCGCGGTCGATTTCGACCTCCATCTGATTGACGCGATGCTCCTGTTGCAGCACCTGCGCGGCCGTCTCGCTGCTGAACTGTGTCAGTGCGTACATGGCCTGCGCCAGCTGCGACTCGACCAGGCCGCCCATCTCCATCACGCGGCCGCTGATGTTCGAGAGATCGGCGTCGAACTGCGTCGAGAGGTGCTTGTCGTTCATCCGGAATCCTTGCGCAATCAGCCGAAGCGGCCGGTGATGTAATCCTCGGTGTCCTTCTTCTTCGGCTTCATGAAGACCTCGGACGTGGGACCGAACTCGACCAGATCGCCGAGGTACATGTAAGCCGTGTAGTCGGACACACGGGCGGCCTGCTGCATGTTGTGGGTGACGATGGCCACCGTGTAGTCGGTCTTCAACTCGTGGATCAACTCCTCGATCTTGCCGGTGGAGATCGGGTCCAGCGCCGAGCAGGGCTCGTCGAGCAGCAGCACCTCGGGTTTGATCGCGATGCCGCGCGCAATGCACAGGCGCTGCTGCTGCCCACCCGATAGGCTGGCGCCACTTTGCCCCAACTTGTCCTTGACTTCGTTCCACAGCGCCGATTTCTTGAGCGCCCACTCGACACGCTCGTCCATCTCCACCCGCGGCAGGCTCTCGAAGAGCCTGACGCCGAAGGCGATGTTGTCGTAGATCGACATCGGGAACGGCGTCGGCTTCTGGAAAACCATGCCGATCTTCGCGCGGATCAGCGACACGTCCAGCTTGGTCTGCAGGATGTCCAGGCCGTCGAGAGTGACGCTGCCTTCGGCGCGCTGCTCGGGGTAGAGCTCGAACATGCGGTTGAATACGCGCAGCAGCGTGCTCTTGCCGCAGCCCGACGGGCCGATGAAGGCGGTTACCTTGCGCTCGGGGATGTCGAGATGGATGTGCTTGAGTGCGTGGAACTTGCCGTAATAGAAGTTCAGGTCACGCACCGACAGCTTGGGCTTCTCGGTGGTGGGCAGATCGGTTCGGGTGTCCATGGAGGCTCCGGGAAACGGGGTCAATCCTTCTTGCGGAACAGCACGCGGGCCAGGATGTTCAGTGCCAGCACGCCCAGCGTGATCAGGAACACACCCGCCCAGGCGAGGTCGCGCCAGTTGTCGTACGGACTCATCGCGAACTTGAAGATCGTCACCGGCAGGCTGGCCATCGGGTCGGCCAGGCTGGTGGTGAAGAACTGGTTGCTCAGCGCCGTGAAGAGCAGCGGAGCGGTCTCACCGGCGATGCGTGCCAGCGCGAGCAGGATGCCGGTCAGCACGCCGGCGCGAGCCGCCTTCAGTGTCACCGACCAGATCACCTTCCACTTCGGCGTGCCCAGGGCATAGGCCGCTTCGCGCAGCGTGTTCGGAATCAGCGAGAGCATGTTCTCGGTGGTGCGGATGACCACCGGAATGACGATCAGCGACAGCGCAAAGATTCCGGCCCAGGCGGAGAAGGACCTGACCTGTGCCACCACCACCGCGTAGACGAAAAGGCCGATGACGATCGATGGCGCGGACAGCAGGATGTCGTTGATGAACTGCGTGACCTGCCCAAGCCAGGTGCGGCTGCCATATTCGGCGATGTAGACGCCGCACATGATGCCCACGGGTGTGCCCAGCGCGGTCGCCAGGCCGACCATCACGATCGAGCCGAAAATCGCGTTGGCCAAGCCGCCCGTCTCGGCCAGTGGCGGCGGGGTCATCTCGGTGAAAACCGACAGCGCCAGGCCGCCGACGCCCAGCCGAATGGTCTCGATCAGGATCCAGGCCAGCCAGAACAGCCCGAAGGCCATCGCCGCCAGCGACAGTGTCAACGTGACGGCGTTGACGCGCTTGCGCCGCGCATGCATCGCGAGCTTGCTGGCGTCGAAGTTCAGCAGGTTGGCGCTCATGTGCGGCCCCCTTCGGACTTCTGCAGCCGGGAAAGCAGGAGCTTGGACATTGCCAGCACGGCGAAGGTGATGAAGAACAGGATCAGCCCCAGGTACATCAGGGAAGCCTGGTGCAACCCTGGGTTGGCCTCGGCAAACTCGTTGGCGATCGCCGAGGTGATGCTGTTGGCGGCCTCGAACAAGGACAGCGAGTTGAGTTGGTTGAAGTTGCCGATCACGAACGTGACGGCCATCGTCTCACCCAGCGCGCGTCCCAGGCCGAGCATGATGGCGCCGACGACGCCGCTCTTGGTGTAAGGCAGCACCACTTTCCAGACCACCTCCCAGGTGGTCGAGCCCAGCGCGTAAGCGGACTCCTTGAGCATCGCCGGCGTGGTCTCGAAGACATCGCGCATCACCGAGGCGACGAACGGAATGACCATGATGGCCAGGATGATGCCGGCCGACAGGATGCCGATGCCCACCGGAGCGCCCGACACCAGCGCGCCGAGGATCGGAACATCGGAGAACAGCGCTTGTGCCGGCTGCTGCACGTAAGTGGCGAGGATCGGGCCGAACACCAGCAGACCCCACATGCCGTAGACGATGCTGGGAACCGCGGCCAGTAGTTCGATGGCCACGCCAAGGGGCCGACGCAGCCAGTTGGGTGACAACTCGGTCAGGAAGAGAGCAATACCGAAGCTCACCGGCACCGCGATGATCAGCGCAATGAAGGACGTTGCGAGCGTCCCGTAGATCATCACCAATCCGCCGTAGCGATCTTCCACCGGATCCCACTCGGAACGCCAGAGGAAGCTCAACCCGTACTCTCTGATCGAGGGCCAGGCGCCCATGACCAGAGAGCCGATGATGCCCGCCAAGAGCGCCAAGGTGATCCAGGCTGCACTGTGGGCCGCGAAAGAAAACGCCGTGTCCGCCCATGCCAGTCGCCGTCGCCTCTCCGGGGGTTCCCCGCCAAGTGCCGAACGCTCCATCTTCTTCTTGTCGGACCCGTAAGGCGTTGCGGGAAGTGTAGCGGCCACAGGTGCTCCCTCGGCGTGTATGACATCAACCCCCGGCGGCCGCCAAGCGACCCCGGGGGTTGTAGAGCGGGGTCGTTGTCGGTTGCCGAGGCTTTACTTGAAGGCCACCGCTACGCCGGCGCCGTCCTTGATGTTGGCCCACTCACGGCGCACCAGCGCCTTCACCGACTCCGGCAGAGGAACGTACTCCAGTTCGCTCGCCATCTTGTCGCCGTTGATGAAGGCCCACTCGAAGAACTTCAGCGAGTTGGAGGCCTGAACCGGCTTGTCCTGAGCGCGGTGCATCACGATGAAGGTCGCGCCGGTGATCGGCCACGAATCGCGGCCCGGCTGCTCGGTCAGGATCTGGAAGAACGACTTGGCCCAGTCGGCACCCGCCGCCGCGGCCTTGAAAGCGGTGTCGTCAGGCGCCACGAAGCTGCCGGCAGCGTTGCGCATCAGCACGTGGGACATCTTGTTGCCCTTGGCGTAGGAGTACTCGACGTAGCCGATCGAGTTTGGCAGCCGCTGCACGAAAGCGGCGACACCCTCGTTGCCCTTGCCGCCGGCGCCGGTCGGCCAGTTGACCGCCGAGCCCTCACCCACCTTGGACTTCCACTCGGCGTTCACCTTCGACAGGTAGTTCGTGAAGATGAAGGTGGTGCCCGAACCGTCGGCGCGGCGCACGACGGCGATCGCGCTGTCAGGCAGCGGCACGCCCGGATTCATCGCGACCAGCGCAGGATCGTTCCACTTCGCGATCTTGCCCAGATAGATGTCGCCCAGAACCTGACCCGACATGCGCAGCTGGCCCGGCGTGAGGCCGCGCACGTTGATCACCGGCACGACACCACCGATGACCGTGGGGAACTGCACCAGACCGTCCTTGGCCAGATCGGCGTCGGTCAGCGGAATGTCCGATGCGCCGAAGTCGACCGTCTTGCCGCGGATCTGGCGCAGACCGGCACCCGACCCCACTGACTGGTAGTTGATGCGCGCTCCAACCGCCTTGTTGTAGGCGTCAGCCCACTTCGAGTAGAGCGGTGCCGGGAAGGTGGCGCCGGCGCCGGTCACGTCTTGCGCGAGCGCAGCGACGGAAAACGCCGCGGCGGCGGAGAGAGTGACAACCGTTCTAAACCAGGACATGCCCATGCTGGAACCTCTTGCTGTGGAGCTTTGAATGAGGCCAGACGATAGGCGGCCAAGATGACGTATCCATGACACACCTTGAAGCATCCTGAGCCGGTTGGGTGCTGTCACACAGCGACATCGATTTGTCACAGATCGCCATTAGCGTCGCCCAGTGTCATCGAGACCCGGTCGAGCTTCGACCACGGAGCCATGATTGCAGTCATCCAGAGGATCACCACCGTCCTCACGCCGAACCCAGCCGACTCAGGAGAATTTCATGTTCAGAAGAAAGCGTACTTTCCTGGCCGCCGCCAGTCTGGCAGCGCTCGTCACCTTCGCCGGCTGTGCCAGCACGCCGGCGCCGACCACCATCGCCGACACCGCCGCAAGAACCCCCACCCTGTCCACGCTGAACCGCCTGATCGCTGAAGCCGGCCTGAGCGAGACGCTGCGTGGCGCCGGCCCGTTCACGGTCTTTGCCCCGAGCGACGAGGCCTTCAAGGCGGTACCGGCGAAGACGATGGCCGACCTGGCTGCGAACAAGGACATGCTTCGCGCGGTCCTGACCTATCACGTGCTGCCGGCGCGGATGACCTCGGCCGAGTTGACCACCGGCAATGCCAAGACGGTGCAAGGCGCCAACGTCGCACTGTCCAAGGCAGGTACGTTCGTGACCGTCGAGGACGCCGTGGTGCAGCAGGCCGACGTGCTGGCGACCAATGGCGTCGTGCACGTGATCGACCGTGTCATGATGCCTCCGGCGCCGCCGCGCCGCTGAACCGCCTGCCGCCCGAGCGTGCTCGTCAGCTCTGGGCGGCAGCCTCGGCCATCGTCTCGGCACAACGTCGGCCCAAGCCGGCGTCGTTCGACTCGACCATCACGCGCAGCACCGGCTCGGTGCCCGACGCACGGATCAGCACCCGGCCCCAATCGCCCAGTTGACCCTCAGCCGCCGCCTGCGCCTGTTGCAGTGCCGCGTTCTGGCGCCAGTCCGCACCCTCGCGCAGACGCACGTTGAGCAGGGTCTGCGGAAACAGCGTCACGCCCTCCAGCAAGTCGGCCAGTGTGCCGCCCTGCCGGCGAACCGCCTGCAGAATCTGCAGCGCACTGACGATGCCGTCGCCGGTGGTGTGGCGGTCCAGCGCCAGCAAGTGGCCGGAGCCCTCGCCGCCCAACTGCCAGCCGCGGGCGGACAGTTCTTCCAGCACGTGACGGTCTCCGACCTTGGCACGCACCAGCGGTACGCCGCGCGCGCGCAGCGCCAGTTCGATCGCCATGTTCGTCATCAGCGTGCCCACTGCACCGGGCACGCGGTCGCCCTTGGCCAGCCGGTCGGTGACCAGCACGTAGAGCAATTCGTCGCCGTTGAACAGGCGCCCGGTCGCGTCGACCATCTGCAGCCGATCGGCGTCGCCGTCCAGCGCAATGCCGTAGTCGGCGCGGTGCTCCGCGACGGCCCGTACCAGCGCCTGTGGCGCGGTCGCACCGAAACCGTCGTTGATGTTCATGCCGTCCGGGCTGCAGCCAATCGGCACCACCACTGCGCCCAGCTCGTGGAAAACCTCCGGCGCCACCTGATAGCCAGCCCCGTTCGCGCCGTCGACGACGATCTTCATGCCGCGCAGCGACAGGCTGTGCGGCACCGTGCTCTTGCAGAACTCGACATAGCGCCCGCGGGCGTCGTCCAGCCGACGTGCGCGGCCCAGCCCGGCCGAATCAGCCCAGCGCGGCGCCTGCAACAAGGCGGCCTCGACTTCCTGCTCCCATTGGTCCGACAGCTTCTCGCCGCGCGCCGAGAAGAACTTGATGCCGTTGTCAGGATAGGCGTTGTGCGAGGCGCTGATCACCACACCCAGATCCAGCCGCAGCGCCCGCGTCAGGTAAGCGACGCCGGGCGTGGGCAGCGGGCCGCAGAGCAACACATCGACGCCGGCCGAGGCGAAGCCCGCTTCCAGCGCGGACTCGATCATGTAGCCGGAGATGCGTGTGTCCTTGCCGATCAGCACGGTCGGCCGCGTCGCGCTTACGCGCAGCACGCGCCCGACCGCGTGTCCCAGCCGGAGCATGAAGTCCGGCGTGATCGAGCCCTGCCCGACCGTGCCTCGAATGCCATCGGTGCCGAAGTAGTTTCTGCTCATTCTCTGGATCTCCTGCGGCGGTCATTGTGCGCAGCACATCAGGGCGCAGGGCGCAGGACCAGCGTCGGAGCAGCGCCAGCGTGAAAAGAAACACGGGGCCGAAGCCCCGCGTGATCATTCAGATGGTCTGGCCCTCAGGCCGCAGCCGGCGCGCTGTCGGTGCTGACTGGAGGCGGGTTGCCGCCCCCCGGCCGGGAGGCCGGCGGCGTCCAGTCCTTGGGCGGACGAGGCGGCTTGCCCGACATGATGTCGTCGATCTGTTCGGCGTCGATGGTCTCCCACTCGAGCAGCGCATGCGCCATCGCGTGCATCTTGTCCTTGTGGTCCTCGATCAGCTTGCGCGCGATCGTGTACTGCTCGTCGATGATGCGGCGGACCTCCTGGTCGACCTTTTGCATCGTCGCCTCGGACATGTTCACCTGCTTGGTGATGCTGCGGCCGAGGAAGACCTCACCTTCGTTCTCGGCGTAGACCATCGGGCCGAGTTCGTTGCTCATGCCGTAGCGCATCACCATGTCTCGAGCCAACCCGGTGGCGCGCTCGAAGTCGTTGCTGGCGCCAGTGGTCATCTGGTTCATGAACACCTCTTCGGCGATGCGGCCGCCGAAGAGCACGCTGATGGTGCTGAGCATGCGTTCCTTGTCCAGGCTGTAGCGGTCGCCTTCGGGCAGTTGCATCGTGACCCCCAGCGCACGGCCGCGCGGGATCACGGTCACCTTGTGCACCGGGTCGGTCTTGGGCTGCAGACGTGCCACCAGCGCGTGGCCCGCTTCGTGGTAGGCCGTGTTCCTGCGCTCTTCCTCGGGCATGACCATGGACTTGCGCTCGGGGCCCATCATGATCTTGTCCTTGGCCTTCTCGAAGTCGACCATCTCGACCACGCGGCCACTGCGGCGGGCGGCGAACAGTGCCGCCTCGTTCACCAGATTGGCCAGATCAGCCCCGCTGAAGCCCGGAGTGCCGCGCGCCAGGATGTCAGCGCGCACGTCCTGCCCCGCCGGCACTTTGCGCATGTGCACGTTGAGGATCTGCTCACGCCCGCGCACGTCGGGCAGGGTCACGTAGACCTGGCGGTCGAAGCGGCCCGGGCGCAGCAGCGCCGGGTCGAGGATGTCAGGCCGGTTGGTGGCCGCCATCACGATCACGCCCAGGTTCGTCTCGAAGCCGTCCATCTCGACCAGCATCTGGTTGAGCGTCTGCTCGCGCTCGTCGTTGCCGCCGCCCAGGCCGGCACCGCGGTGGCGGCCGACGGCGTCGATCTCGTCGATGAAGATGATGCAGGGCGCGCTCTTCTTGGCCTGTTCGAACATGTCGCGCACGCGGGCCGCGCCGACGCCGACGAACATCTCGACGAAGTCCGAACCGCTGATACTGAAGAACGGGACCTTGGCCTCGCCAGCGATCGCCTTGGCCAGCAGTGTCTTGCCGGTGCCCGGGGGGCCGACCAGCAACACACCGCGCGGGATGCGCCCGCCGAGTTTTTGGAACTTCTGCGGGTCTTTCAGGAAGTCGACGAGTTCCTTGACCTCTTCCTTGGCCTCGTCGCAACCGGCCACATCGGAGAAGCTGGTCGTGTTGTTGGCCTCGTCGAGCATGCGCGCCTTGCTCTTGCCGAAGCTGAAGGCGCCGCCCTTGCCGCCGCCCTGCATCTGGCGCATGAAGTAGATCCAGACGCCGATCAACAGCAGCATCGGGCCCCAGCTGACGAGGATGTTCATCAGCAGCGAAGGCTCTTCACGCGGCTTGACGTCGAACTTGATGCCGTTGGAGATCAGGTCGCCGACCAGCCCGCGGTCCAGATACGTCGCCGTGCTGCGCAGGCGCTTGTCGTCACTGGTGAAAGCCAGGATCTCGGTGCCACCGCCGGGGCTCTCCTGCAGCGTGACGGCCTTGATGCGCTTGGCGCGCACCTCTTCGAGGAAGTCCGAGTAGCCGATCTGGCTGCCGGTGGTCACCCCGCGGTCGAACTGCTTGAACACGGTGAACAACACCAAAGCGATCACCAGCCAGACAGCGACCTTCGAAAACCATTGATTGTTCACTGCATCTCCTTTGCCGACGTACAGAGCAGCGTAGCCGCTACCGGCCGCTGCTGATGCCCCATATCTGAGGACGATTCTAGGTCAGTCAAGTCTTTTCCCTGGCCGCGCTTGACCGCGCGAGACAGGGGGTGTTTCCGACCCCCCGCCGGGGTCCTTCATGCAGGGACGCGCGCCGGGCGCGGACCGATGCCGACGAGGAAGGTTTCGGCGGACTTGTCGCGCGATGACTTCGGTTTGAACGGCTTTGCGATGTCGAAGCGGTCCTTGAACAGGCGCGCCAATTGCGCATAACCGCTGCCGTGGAAAGCCTTGCAGACCAGCGCGCCGCCCGGCCGCAGGTGCTGGGTGGCGAAATCCACCGCCAGTTCGATCAGGTCGGTCATGCGCGCGCCGTCCGACGCCGCGATGCCCGACAGATTGGGCGCCATATCAGACACCACCACGTCGACCAGCCGACCCGCCAGTTCGGTCTGCAGCCGCGCCAGCATCTCGGCATCGCGGAAGTCGCCTCGCAAGAAGGTGATGCCGTCTACCGGCTCGAAGTCCAGCAGGTCCAGCGCGATGACGCAGCCGTCGATACGTCCGCCGTCGCCAGCGAAACGCCGGCGCAGGTACTGGCTCCAGGCACCGGGCGCGGCGCCGAGGTCGACCACCGTCTGGCCCGGGTGCAGCAGGCCGAAGGCCTCGTCGATCTCCTTGAGCTTGTAGGCCGCGCGTGCCCGGTAGCCCTCTTTCTGCGCCAGCCGCACGTAAGGGTCGTTGATGTGGTCATGCAGCCACGCGCGGTTGACCTTGGCGCTCTTGCCGACCCCGGCGCGCGGCGCCGCGGCGCGGGCAATGCCGGCCTTGGTCAGCGCGGCGCGGGCGAGCGGTGGCTTGATCTTCATCAGCGGCCGATAATACGGGCCATGTCCGCCCTCACACTGACGCCGGCCGAGCGCCGAGACCACCGCGCCGCGGCCCACCACCTGTCACCGGTCGTGCAGATTGGCAACGACGGCCTGACGCCGGCGGTGGTCAGGGAAGCCGACCAAGCGCTGAGCGCCCATGGCCTGATCAAGATCCGCGCGGCGGTGGACGACCGCAGCGCGCGCGACGCGATGCTCGCCGCGCTCGCTGAACAGCTGGGCGCGGGCGCCGTGCAGCACATCGGCAAGCTGCTGGTGCTGTGGCGGCCGGTGCCGCCCAAGCTGAAAGCCGAGCGCGAACAAGAGCGTTCACCCGGCCCGCGGACGGTCAAGCTGGTGTCGTTTTCCAAAAGCGGCAACCACCGCGCCACGGTGCGCAAGGTGACGGTGTTCGGCAACGAGCGCGTCACCGCAGGCGGCCTGATCAAGCGCGCCAAACCCGCGCGCACCGGCAGCGTGAAGAAGAAGCCGCCGACCCGGTAGCCGGGCGCTGCGAGACGCTCAGACGTAACGCACGCCCACCACTTCGTAGCTCTTGACACCGCCCGGCGCCTGCACTTCGGCCACGTCGCCGACGCCCTTGCCGATCAGCGCACGCGCGATCGGGCTGCTGATCGAGATCAGCCGCAGCTTCAGATCAGCCTCGTCGTCACCCACGATCTGGTAAGTGACCGCGACGCCGCTGTCCTGCTCCTCCAGATCGACGGTGGAGCCGAAGACCACGCGGCCGTCGGCGTCCAGCGTCGAGGGGTCGATCACCTGCGCCGCCGCCAGCTTGCCCTCGAGCTCGAGGATGCGCCCCTCGATGAAGCCCTGCTTGTCCTTGGCGGCGTCGTACTCGGCGTTCTCAGACAGGTCGCCCTGCGCCCGCGCTTCGGAAATGGCCTGGATCACCGCATGGCGCTCGACGGTCTTCAGCCGATGCAGCTCTTCCTTGAGCTTCTCGGCACCGCGCTTGGTCAGGGGAATGGTGGGCATGGCTCGAATCCGGGCGATCAAAACGAAACCGCCGCTGGCACAGAGGTCCAGCGGCGGAAGAAACAAGCTTGATTATTGCAGTTCGGCGTGCAATTGCTGCAAAGCCATGACAGCGATGTCGGCACCATGCTTGAGCGCCTCGGTGGCCGCTTCGGCCCCGGCCATCGTCGTGTAATACGTGATGCGGTGGGCCAGTGCCGCGGTGCGGATGTGGCGCGAGTCGGCGATCGCCTGCCGCGTTTCGTCGACCGTGGTGAAGACCAGTTGCACCTCGCCGGCCTTGACGCTGTCGACGATGTGCGGCCGGCCGTCCTTGACCTTGTTGACCGTGATCACCGCAATGCCTGCGGCCGCGATCGCCGCCGCCGTGCCGCGCGTGGCCATCAGCTGGAAGCCCAGCGCCACCAGATCACGCGCCACCGCGACCGCGCGTGCCTTGTCGGCGTTCTTCACGGTGATCACGACATTGCCCTTGCGTGGCAGCCGCGAGCCGGCCCCGAGCTGGCTCTTGAGCATCGCCTCGCCGAAGCTGCGGCCCACGCCCATCACCTCGCCGGTGGAGCGCATCTCGGGGCCCAGCACCGGATCGACGCCAGGAAACTTGTTAAACGGAAACACCGCCTCCTTCACGCTGAAGTAAGGCGGCACCACCTCGTGCGGCGGCTTGCCGCCCAGCCCGCACTGATCGGCGATGCGCTGCCCGGCCATGCAGCGCGCGGCGATCTTGGCCAGCGGCTGGCCGGTGGCCTTGCTGACAAAAGGCACCGTGCGCGAGGCGCGCGGATTGACCTCGAGCACGAACACGACGGCCGCCGCACCCTCGCCCTGGATAGCGAACTGCACGTTCATCAGACCAATCACTTTCAGCGCACGCGCCATCAGCGTGGTCTGGCGGCGCATCTCGTCTTGCAGCGCGGCGCTGAGCGTGTAGGGCGGCAGCGAACAGGCTGAGTCGCCGCTGTGGATGCCAGCGGCCTCGACGTGCTCCATGATGCCGCCGATCATCACGTCGTGGCCGTCGCTGATGCAGTCCACGTCGACCTCGATCGCATCGTCGAGGAAGCGGTCGAGCAATACCGGCGACTTCTCGCTCACGCGCACGGCCTCGCGCATGTAGCGCGCGAGGTCACGGTCGCCATGCACGATCTCCATCGCGCGCCCGCCCAGCACGTAGCTCGGGCGCACCACCAGCGGGTAGCCGATCTCCTGCGCCAGTGCCAGCGCCTGCTCTTCGGTGCGCGCAGTGCGGTTGGGCGGCTGGCGCAGACCAAGTTCTTGGAGCAACAGTTGAAATCGCTCACGGTCCTCGGCGATGTCGATGCTGTCGGGCGTGGTGCCGATGATCGGCACGCCGGCACGCTCGAGATCGAGCGCCAGCTTCAGCGGCGTCTGGCCGCCGAACTGCACGATCACGCCGAAAGGCTTTTCCTTGTCGACGATCTCCAGCACGTCTTCCAGCGTCACCGGCTCGAAGTACAGGCGGTCGCTGGTGTCGTAGTCGGTGGAGACGGTCTCCGGATTGCAGTTGACCATGATGGTCTCGAAGCCGTCCTCGCGCAGCGCGAGCGAGGCGTGCACGCAGCAATAGTCGAACTCGATGCCCTGGCCGATGCGGTTGGGGCCGCCGCCCAGCACGATGATCTTGCGCCGGTCGGTCGGTGCCGCCTCGCACTCCTCGTCGTAGGTGCTGTACATGTAAGCGGTCTGCGTGGCGAACTCGGCCGCGCAGGTGTCGACCCGCTTGTACACCGGGCGGATGCCCTGCTCATGGCGGCGCGCGCGCACCGCGTGCTGGTGCGTGCCCAGCAGCGTGCCCAGGCGGCGGTCGGAGAAGCCTTGTGCCTTCAGGCCACGCAGCTCGTCCCGCGACAGGCTCTGCAGCGAGCGGCCGGCCAGCGCCTGCTCGCAACGCACGAGGTCTTCGATCTGTGCCAGGAACCACGGGTCGATGGCGGTTTCTTCGAACACCTCGTCCAGCGACATGCCCAGGCGGAAGGCATCGCCGACGAAGAGGATGCGCTCGGGCCCGGCGTTGCCGATCTCGTCGACGATCTCGTCGCGGTCCGCTTCCTGGCAGCCGGTGCGCGGGCTCAGGCCGTCGATGCCGGTCTCCAGGCCGCGCAGTGCCTTCTGGAAGCTCTCCTGGAAGTTGCGGCCCATCGCCATCACCTCGCCCACCGACTTCATCTGCGTCGTCAGATGCGGGTCGGCGGCGGGAAACTTCTCGAAGGCAAAGCGCGGGATCTTGGTGACGACGTAGTCGATGCTCGGCTCGAAGCTCGCCGGTGTGGCACCGCCGGTGATGTCGTTGAGCAGTTCATCGAGCAAGTAGCCCACGGCCAGCTTGGCCGCCACCTTGGCGATCGGGAATCCCGTCGCCTTGGACGCCAGCGCCGACGAGCGGGAGACCCGCGGGTTCATCTCGATGACGATCATGCGGCCGCTCTTGGGGTCGACCGCGAACTGCACGTTCGAGCCGCCGGTGTCGACGCCGATCTCGCGCAGGATGGCGATGCTGGCGTTGCGCATCAGCTGGTACTCGCGGTCTGTCAGCGTCTGCGCCGGCGCGACGGTGATCGAGTCCCCGGTGTGGATGCCCATCGGGTCGAGGTTCTCGATCGAGCACACGATGATGCAGTTGTCCGCGCGGTCGCGGACCACCTCCATCTCGTACTCCTTCCAGCCGATCAGGCTCTCCTCGATCAGCAACTCGCTTGTGGGCGACAGGTCAAGCCCGCGCCTGCAGATTTCCTCGAACTCCGCCGGGTTGTAGGCGATGCCCCCGCCGGTGCCGCCGAGCGTGAAGCTCGGGCGCACCACCATCGGAAATGCTGCGCCGCTGACTGTTTCGGCAGCGATGCGCCGCTGCACCGCCTGCGCTTCCTCCCACGAATGCGCGATGCCGCTGCGGGCTGACGCCAGGCCGATGCCGGTCATCGCGTTCTTGAACTTCAGCCGGTCCTCGGCCTTCTCGATGGCCTGCTCGTTGGCGCCGATCATCTCGACGCCGTGCCTGTCCAGCACGCCGTGGCGGTGCAGGTCGAGCGCGCAGTTCAGCGCCGTCTGGCCGCCCATCGTTGGCAGCAGCGCCATCTTGTCGCCCGGACGGGCCTGCCGCTCCTTGGCGATGATCTTCTCCACCACCTGCCAGGTGATGGGCTCGATGTAGGTAGCGTCAGCCATGCCGGGGTCGGTCATGATCGTCGCCGGATTGCTGTTGACGAGGATGACGCGGTAGCCCTCCTCGCGCAGTGCCTTGCAGGCCTGCGCGCCGGAGTAGTCGAACTCGCAGGCCTGGCCGATGACGATCGGGCCGGCGCCGATGATCAGGATGCTGTGCAGATCGCTGCGCTTAGGCATTGCCGGTCTCCGTCCGCGGCGCGCGCACGGCGGCAGCGGCGTTCATCAGCCCGACGAAGCGGTCGAACAGGCCTTCGATGTCGTGTGGCCCGGGGCTCGCCTCGGGGTGACCCTGGAAACAGAACGCCGGGCGGTCGGTGCGCGCCAGGCCCTGCAGGGTGCCGTCGAACAGGCTGCGGTGCGTGGCGCGCAGCGTCGGCGGCAGCGTGGCCTCGTCGACCGCGAAACCGTGGTTCTGGCTGGTGATGGCCACGCGGCCGCTGTCCAGATCTTTCACCGGGTGGTTGGCACCGTGGTGGCCGAACTTCATCTTGAAGGTCCGCGCACCCGAAGCAAGCGCCATGATCTGGTGGCCCAGGCAGATGCCGAAGGTGGGCAGCCCGCGATCGATGAGCGTGCGCGCAGCGGCAATCGCGTAGTCGCAGGGCTCGGGATCACCCGGTCCGTTGGAAAGGAACACACCGTCGGGCCGCAGCGCCAGCACCTCGTCGGCCGTGGTACGCGCCGGCACCACCGTGACGCGGCTGCCGTGCGCAGCCAGCAGGCGCAGGATATTGCGCTTGATGCCGAAGTCGAAGGCCACCACATGGTGGCGCGGCTCGGCCAGCGAACCGAAGCCCTGACCCAGCGACCAGGCGGTCTGCCGCCATTCGTAGGGCTCACGCGTGCTGACCACCTGGGCCAGATCGAGCCCGGCCATCGACGGTGCGCCGCGCGCCAGCGCAAGGGCGTGCTGCACGACCGAATCGACCGACATCACGCCCGGGGCCAGCGCCAGGATGCAGCCGTTCTGCGCGCCCTGCGTACGCAGCAGTCGCGTCAGCCGGCGCGTGTCGATGCCGGCGATGGCCACTGTGCCCTCGTCGAGAAGCAATTGCTGCAGCGTGCGCTGCTGGCGGAAGTTCGACGAGCGCAGCGGCAGCTCGCGGATCACGAGGCCAGCGGCCTGGACCCGCGAGGACTCGGCGTCCTCATCGTTGACGCCTGTGTTGCCGATATGCGGGTAGGTCAGCGTGACGATCTGGCGGCAGTAGCTGGGATCGGTGAGGATCTCCTGATAGCCGGTGAGCGCCGTGTTGAACACCACCTCGCCAACCGTGTGACCGGCCGCGCCGATCGACTGGCCGACGAACACCGAGCCATCGGCCAACGCCAGCAACGCCAGGGGGCGCACGGCCGGGGGGGAAGGGATGGGGGGCAATGGAATCTCCGCAGACGGCTCGCGCAGCCGGTCAAGGCTTGTGCGCTCGGCCGAGCGCCGCGCCAGTGGCCAGCAGCCAAACCTGTCGATTCTAGCCGCCGAGGCCCGCGGCAAGCCGCCCTCTACACTGGCTCGATGTCAACCGAACCGGGCGTTCTCGCCGATGCCTCTAAGCGGAGCGCCGTCTCGCTCGGGCCCGCCCCGGGCCGCGGCCCGATGTCGCCGCTGTGGCCTGTGCTGTCGGGCGTGCTCGCCGCGGCCAGCTTCGGCAGCATGGACGCGTGCATCAAGTTCATGGCACCGCGCTACGACGCGGTACAGCTCGCCTTCTTCCGCTTTGCCGCCGGCTCGGTCTTCGCCGTCGCGCTGTGGCTGTGGCAGCGGCCAGCCCTGCCGCGCGGCGCCGGCTGGCGCATGCACGGACTGCGATCCATCTTGCTGCTGATATGCCTGGTCAGCTACTTTCATGCGCTGACGTTGCTGCCGCTGGCGCAGGCCGTGGTCATCGCCTACATGGCGCCGATCTTCACCTCGCTGCTGGCCATGCTGGTGCTGCGCGAACGGCCGGGGCCAGCCATCGGCTTGTCGCTCGGCCTCGGGTTGGCCGGCATCGCGGTGTCGCTGTGGCCCGAACTGGCGGCGCGCGACCGCGCCGACTCTGCCGCGCGGCTCGAGGGCATCGCGGCGGCCGCGCTGTCGGCGCTGACCTTCGCCGGCGTGCTGGTGCTGGCGCGGCTGCAGGCCCAACGCGACGCGCTGTTCACGATCGTGCTGGTGCAGAACCTGTTGCCGCTGGCGCTGCTGACAGTGCCGGCGGCGCTCACCTGGCAGCCCTTGGACCTGGCCGACCTGATGCCGATCTTCGCGGCTGGCGCGCTGGCCACGGTCGGCCTGCTGTGCCTGACATGGACCTTCACGTACATGGAGGCCAGCCGCGCAGCGCCGCTGGAGTACACCGGCTTTCTGTGGGCGGCGCTGCTGGGCTGGTGGCTGTTCGGCGAGGTGCCCAGCAGCACCACCGCCGTCACCGCACTGCTGATCGTCGGCGGCTGCCTGTTGCTGCTGCGCCGCTGATCCGTCAGCCACCGGACGGCTGCAGCGCGGCGATGGCGGCGCGCGCCACCTCGGCGTCCTCGGGCGACTTGACGCCGCTCACACCCACTGCGCCAAGGCACTGGCCCTCCACCATCACGGGCACGCCGCCTTCGAGCATGCTGTCCAGCGGCGCACTGAGAAACGAGTGGCGGCCCTGGTTGATCATGTCTTCGTAGACCTTGGTCTCGCGGCGGCCGAGTGCAGCCGTGCGCGCCTTGGCCGGCGCAATCTGCGAGGACAGAGGCGCGGCGCCGTCCAGCCGCTGCAGCCACAGCAGGTGGCCGCCGTCATCGGCAATGGCGATCGTCACCGCCCAGCCGCGCGAGCGCGCCAGCGCCTCGCCGGCCTCGCCCATGCGGCGCACATCGTCCTGGGTCAGCATCGCTCGACTCTTCATGTTCGTCCTTCAGGGTGGTAGGGTGGAAAACCGGCGAGCCTAGCTGCCCGGCGCGCAGGCACCAAGCCCCCGCGCGACAAAGCTCACATGCACCAGGCGCGCGAATCTGCCCAGCCGCATCAGGGGCTTTCCCTTCAACACGGTGCGGCACCTAGAATCCGCCTGCCACTCGAAACGGCACTTCAATTTCACCTGTCCCTGGAGGACGCATGAACCAAAGCCCGCAGACCTTCCCCACATACGGCAACGAGGCCGGAGGGATCGCGCCGGCCGCCGAACGCAACCGCGTCCTGCGTAACACTTACTGGCTGCTCGCGCTGTCGATGGTGCCCACCGTGCTGGGTGCCTGGATCGGCGTGCAGACCGGGATCGCACGCGCCATGACGCCGGGCATCGGCCTGATCGTCTTCCTGGTCGGCGCTTTCGGCTTCATGTTCGCGATCGACAAGTTCAAGAACTCTGCCGCCGGCGTGCCCATCCTGCTGGGCTTCACCTTCTTCATGGGCCTGATGCTGTCGCGCCTGGTCGGCAGCGTGCTCGGCCTGTCCAACGGCGCCAGCCTGATCATGACGGCGTTCGCCGGCACCAGCGCCGTCTTCGTCGGCATGGCCTCGCTGTCGTCGGTGATCAAGCGTGATCTGTCCGGGATGGGCAAGTTCCTGTTCATCGGCGCCATCCTGGTGCTGGTGGCCGGCATTGCCAACTTCTTCATCCAGAGCAGCGCGCTGATGATCACGCTGTCGGTGCTGGTGATCGGCATCTTCTCTGCCTTCATCCTGTACGACCTCAAGCGGGTGAAGGACGGTCTGGAGACCAACTACATCACCGCCACGCTGGGCATCTACCTGAGCGTCTACAACGTGTTCCAGGCGCTGCTGTCGCTGCTGGGCATCTTCGGCGGCGAGCGCGACTGAGCGATCTCTCTGGCATTCTGCAGGGGGCCTTCGGGCCCCTTGTTCGTTTTCGGGCCCCCGACCCCGGGTCAGGGTAAGCCACAGGGCTGCCGACAGTCACGATCGTTACTATCTAAACGGTGGGAACACCTGACGTGCCCCGCGACCGGACGTGAGCGACCAAGCGCAAGACCACCCCTTGTCCGCAGCCGCAGCGCTGGAGCGGCTGTCATGAACCAGCCCGCAGAGCGCAAACCGCTGATCCCGGTGGCGCTGGAAGAGGGCCTGGCCGTGGCCTGCATGGCGCTGCTGGTGTTGATCACGCTGCTCAACGTGCTCACTCGGTACTTCACCGACCAGTCCTTCGCCTGGACCGAGGAGATCTCGGTCTTCCTGATGGTGCTGATGACGCTGGCCGGCGCCAGCGCCGCTGCCGCGCGCGACCGCCACATCCGCATCGAAGTCGTCTACGAAGGCGGCAGTGCCGCGCGTCAGCGGCAGTTCCGCATCATCTCGGCCTGCGTCGTGGCGCTGCTCTTCTTCGGCCTGGCGCTGCTCTTCGGCCGCGTGGTGGCCGACGAGATCCGCTATGCCGAGACCTCGATGGGCCTGGGCATCCCGCGCTGGTGGTTCACCATCTTCTCGCCGCTGCTGTGCCTGGCCGTCGCGCTGCGCGCGTCGGGCCTGGCCTGGAGGGCCGCGCGGTGATCGGCCTCACGCTCTTCGCGGTGTTCCTGCTGCTGATGGCCATCGGCGTGCCGATCGGCGCCGCGCTCGGCCTGGGCGGCATCGTGGCGATCGCCTGGGCCAACGCCGACACGCAGTGGTTCGGCCTGCTGGCGGCGCCGCAGAACATGCAGGCCGGCATCTCCAAGTACCCGCTGCTGGCGCTGCCGATGTTCGTGCTGGTCGGCTCGATCTTCGACCGCTCGGGCGTGGCCCAGCGCATGGTCGACTTCGCCATCGCCTGCGTCGGCCGCTCGGCCGGCATGCTGCCGCTGGTGGCCGTTGTCGTGGCGATGGTGCTGGGCGGCATCTCGGGCTCGGGCCCGGCCAACGCGGCCGCCGTGGGCGGCGTGATGATCGCGGCGATGGCGCGCGCCGGCTACCCCGCCCCGTTCTCGGCCAGCGTGGTCGGCGCCGCCGCAGCGACAGACATCCTGATCCCGCCATCGATCGCCTTCGTCGTCTACAGCGTGTCAGTGCCCGGCGCCTCGGTGCCGGCGTTGTTTGCCGCCGGCATGCTGCCGGGCATCCTGGCCGGTCTGGCCTTGATCGCCGCGGCGGTGTGGATGTCACGCGCGCGCGGCTACGGTGGGCTGGAGTCCACCCTGACCCGGCCGCCCTTCTGGCGCTCGCTGCGCGAAGCCTCGTGGGGGCTGGCGGCGCCGGTACTGATCCTCGGCGGCATGCGCGTGGGCTGGTTCACACCCACCGAGGCCGCGGTCGTGGCGGTGGTGTACGGCCTGTTCGTCGGCCTGGCCGTTCACCGCACGATCGCGCTGCGCGACCTCTATTCGATCTTCCGCGACGCGACCGAGATTTCGGCCGTCATCATGGTGGTGATGGCGCTGGCCGGCATCTTTGCCTACTCGGTGAACACGCTCGGCATGGCCGACCCGTTGGTCAAGGCGGTGCAAGCGTCGGGCATCGGCAGCACCGGCGCACTGATCTGCCTGTTTGCGCTGATGCTGCTGGTGGGCATGGTGCTCGACGGCGTGTCGATCTTCCTCATCTTCCTGCCGCTTCTGTACCCGCTGATGCTGGCTTTCCAGTGGGACGTGGTCTGGTTCGGCGTGCTGCTGACGATGGTCGTCGCGATCGGCCAGTTCACGCCGCCGGTGGCGATCAACCTGCTCGTGGCCTGCCGGCTGGCCAGGGTGCGCATCGAGCAGACGCTGCCCCATGTGGGCTGGCTGGTTTTCGCGTTCTCGCTGGCCGCTCTCGCGGTGGCCGTTTTCCCGCAACTGGCCTTGTGGCTGCCCCGTTCGCTCGGGTACTGAAGGAGACTCCTCTGATGAAGCGTCGTGAACTGTTCCTGGCCGCGGGTGCGGCCTCCATCGCGCTGCCGCGCTTTGCCCATGCGCAGACGGCCTACCGGGCCGAGTACAAGATGAGCACCGTGGTGCCGCCGGCCTTCGCCTGGGGCAAGGGCGGCGAGATTTTCGGCAACCTGGTGCGTGAACGCACCGGCGGCCGCATCAACATCAAGCAGTACCCGGGCTCGAGCCTGGTGCAGGGCCAGCAGGACCGGGAGTTCGCGGCCATGCGCCAGGGCATCATCGACGTTCTCTGCGGCGCGCCGATCAACTGGAGCGGCACGGTGCGCGAACTCGGCGTCTTCACGTTGCCCTTCATCCTGCCCGACCACAAGGCCTGGGACGCGGCCACGCGCGAGCCGGCCATCGTCAACGAGTACTTCGACCTGGTGCGCAGGGCCGGCGCCGAACCCCTGGCCATTGGCGAGACCGGCTACCGGCAGATCAGCAACCGCGTGCGCCCGGTGCGGGCGCCTGACGACCTCAAGGGCATCAAGGTGCGTGTGGTCGGCAGCCCGATGTACGGCGAGATCATGACCGGCATGGGCGCCAACCCGACCTTCATGAGCTGGGCCGACGCGCAGCCGGCGCTGGCCTCGGGCGCCGTCGATGCCCAGGAAAATCCGCTCGAGGTGTTCCTGGCCGCGCGCATCCACACGCTGGGGCAGAAGTTCGTCACCAAGTGGAACTACTCCAACGACATCCTGCTCTTTGCCATCGCTGCGCCGATCTGGCAAAGCTGGACCCCCGCCGACCAGACCATCGTGCGCGCGGCCGCTCAAGACGCCGCGCAGCAGCAGATCACGCTCGTGCGCAAGCTGTTTGCCGAAGACGTCGAACGGGTGCGCGCGCTGGGCGTCGACGTGTACCTGCCGACCCCTGCCGAGACCAACACCTGGAAGATCGCCACGCGCCGCATCTACGCGCGCTGGAAGGTGCAGACGCACGCCGGGCTGGTGAGCAAGATCGAGCAGGTGGCCGAGAAGACACGCGGCAAAGGCTGAGCGCGATGAGCTTGCCGGCAGACCCGGCGGCGCCCCGCCTGCCGATCGACGACTCGCTGTTCTTCAAGCTGGTGCGCGTGGTCAACCTGACCGCGCGCCCCTTCGTCGAGACGCTGTCGCGTGAGCATCGGCTCTCGCTCAACGAGTGGCGCGCGATGGTGGTGCTGGCCAGCCACCCCGGCGTGGCCGCGCACAAGGTGGCCGACCACACCGGACTCGACAAGATGAGCGTCAGTCGGGCGCTGGCGGCTCTCGACCGCAGCGGCCGCCTGCAACGCGAGACCGACCCCGCCGATGCGCGGCGCAGGAGACTGTGGCTGAGCGATTCCGGTCAGACGCTGTTCCAGACCATCGGCCGTCTGGCCGCCGAGCGCGAGGTGCAGCTCTTTGCCGGCATCAGCGCGGCTGAGCAGGCGCGTGTGATGGCCACCATCGACAAGCTGATCGCGGCGCTGGGCACCGAACCGCTGTAGTCGTCGAGGCCGTCAGAAGCCGAACAGGCTGCTGCGCACCGACTGCGGACCTTGGGTGGCGCCCGCGTCGCACCACTGCTCTGGCCCTTCTGCCCAGGCCAGCAGCAAGGCCCCGTGCGGCGAGTCCAGCTCGAGTTCGGCGCCGGCCTCGGCGATGACGAAGCAGTTGGCATGGGCCACGCGGCCGTCGATCTGCAGCAGGCCGCCGCGGACCCACAACTCGGTCAGCGCGCTCGCGCGCCAGCGCGGCAGCCGCGCGCCGGGCTGCAGAGACAGCTGCACAAATCTGTGCGCGCTGCCGGTGCCGGCGTAGTCGAAGACCATCTGGCGGCGAACGCCGAAGACGCCGGTCTGCCAAGGGGGCAGCGCGTCGACCTGCACGTTGATCTCCGGCGGCACCTCGGGCGCCGGGTTCCACACCTCACCGTGGCGCGAGCCCGCGTGCAGGCCGCTGAGTTCGCCTCGCTCACCCGGGTAGACCACAGGGCCCTCGAGCCGCGAGACCAGCGTGGTCTGCGCATGGGCCACGGCGTCATGCGTGGCGCCAACCAGGTTGATGCCGGCCTGGTGCAGGCCCAGGCTGCCGTGGTAATCGGTCAGGCCGCCATCGAGCACAAAGCTGCTGGCGACGCCGCGATGCTGGTGCAGCCCGCTGCGCGTCATCGGCGCAAAGCCGACAAGGCCGAGAAACAGTCCGCGTTCGTTGTCGTAGCGCACGGGCTTCAGGCGCAGGCCGGGTTCGGGCGTGTCCTGCCAGGCGACGTCGCGAGCGTCGAACACATGCACGCGGGCGGCGGCCTCATACTGGTAGAGCGCTTGCATCGGGGGCTCCGGCGAAGACGGCAATGGTAACCACCGTGACTAACTGGCGCCAGCAGGCAAAACCACCAGATCGAACACGGCGATGCTTTCCACATGCGCCGTGTGCGGGAACATGTTCACCACACCGGCCAGCGTGCAGCGATAGCCCGCCTGGTGCACCAGCAGTCCGGCATCGCGCGCCAGCGTGGCCGGGCTGCAGCTCACATAGACGATTCGCCTGGGCGGCTGCCAACCGGACAGCGGGGCGGCGTGCAACTCGGCCAGCGCCTTGGCCATCGAGAATGCGCCTTCGCGCGGGGGGTCGACCAGCCAACGGTCGGCGGCGCCGAAGGCCGGCAGGTCGGCGGCAGCCAGCTCGAACAGGTTGCGCGCGCGGAACTGGGTGCGCTCGGCCACGCCATTGAGCGCGGCGTTGGCGCGCGCCTGCTGCAGCAACGGCTCGCTGCCCTCAACGCCCAGCACCTGCGCACCGCGGCTGGCGATGGCCAGGCTGAAGTTGCCCAGTCCGCAAAACCAGTCGATCACCCGCTCGCCGGGTTGCGCATCCAGGAGCCGCAGCGCACGCGACACCAGCACCCGGTTGATGTGCGGGTTGACCTGCGTGAAGTCGGTCGGCCGGAACGGCATCTGCAAGCCGAACTCGGGCAGCGCGTAGGCCAGTGCCGCGGCGGGCTCGTCCATCGGCTGCGCCGTGTCGGGCCCCGCCGGTTGCAGCCACCACTGCACGGCGTGACGCTCGGCGAACCCGCGCAGCATCAGCCGGTCGGGTTCTGCCAACGGCACCAGGTGGCGCAGCACCAGCACGGTGACGTTGTCGCCCACCGCCACTTCGACCTGCGGCAGCCGGTCGCGCGCGGCCATCGCGCCGATCAGTTCACGCAGCGGGCATAGCAGCGCCTCGACATGCGGCGGCAGCACAGGGCAGCGTGTCATGTCGGCCACGTAGGCCGACTTGCGCTCGTGGAAGCCGACCAGCACGGTGCCCTTCTTGGCCACCCAGCGAACCGACAGGCGCGCCCGCCAGCGATAACCCCAGGCCGGGCCCTCGATCGCGCGCAGCATGCGTTCGGGCCGCACCTTGGCCAGATGCGCCAGGTTGTCTTCCAGCACACGCTGCTTGACCGCCACCTGCGCGGCAGGGTGCAGATGCTGCATCTTGCAGCCCCCGCAGGCGCCGGCGTGCAGCCCGAAGTGCGGGCAGCCCGGGCGCACCCGCTGGCTGCTTTCGCGTGCCAGCTTGGCGATCGGCCCCTGCTCCCAGTTGTTCTTCTTGCGCGAGACGTTGCAGGTGACCCGCTCGCCCGGCAACGCGCCTTCGATGAACACCACTTTGCCGCTGCCCTCGCCCTCGCGGCGGTGCGCCACGCCCTGGGCTTCGAGATCGAGCGACTCGACCTCCAGCCATTCTTCTTGTCTGGTCATGCGCCGGATTATCCCGGGCGTGGTGGGCCCGCCGGCGGGCGTGGCCCGCGCCATGCAGGTCGCGTCAGCGCGGCGGGAGCAGCCTGGCCGGGTCGACCGGCTTGCCCTGCCGGCGGATCTCGAAGTGCAGTTGCACCCGCTCGGCGTCGCTCGAGCCCATCTCGGCGATGCGCTGCCCGCGGCGCACCACCTGATCTTCCTTCACCAGCAGCGTCTGGTTGTGCGCGTAAGCCGTCAGGAAAGTGTTGTTGTGCTTGACGATGACCAGGTTGCCGTAGCCGCGCAGGCCCGAGCCGGCATAGACCACGCGCCCGTCGGCCGCCGCCATCACCGCATCGCCGGCCTTGCCGCCGATCGCCAGGCCCTTGTTGCTGCGGGCATCGTCAAAGGCCGTCAGCACCGGACCGGCGGCCGGCCAAAGCCAGTTGACTTCCTCGTCGCCATCGCGCGGACGGGCCGCCACCGCGGCAGCGGCAACTGGCGCACTCTCCGGCGCAGCCGCGCTCGCCGCCGCTGCGGGTTCGGCCGCCGTGCCCGCAGGGGGCAGCGGCCGCAGGTCGGCGCTGGCTGCAGTGGTCACCGGGCGCGTCGCCGCTGCCGCCTCGGTGCCCGGCGCCACCACGCGCAGCACCTGGCCGACTTCAATCACGTTCGGGTTCTCGATCGCGTTCCAGCGCACGATGTCGCGCCAGTTCTGGCCGTTGTCGAGGCCGATGCGGATCAGCGTGTCGCCGGGGCGCACGGTGTGGAAGCCCGGCCGGGCTACCGCCTCGGCCGTCGGCGCGGGGCGGGCGGCGGCACCCGCGGCGGCTGACACGGGGGTCGTGGTGCTGCTGCCCGCAGCAGGCGCCGCGGCAGATGCCGGCGGACGCGTCGGCCCGCTGCGGTCTTCCACCGGCGCCTGATGACGCGGCGAAGCACAGGCGGCCAGCAGCAGCGCCAGCGTCAGCATCCCGGCGCTGCGCCACCCCGGGCCATCACCCCGCCACCCCTTCACGCCACAACCCTCCTGCTTCGCATCGCCGCTTCGCATCGCCTTCATGCGGGGCGGCAAGCCCCTTGCGTGCCCGATCTTAGCGGCACGAAATGAACGCCTTCGTACACCGCTCGCACGCAGCCCGACTCGTGGCGGTCGACCACCACCAGGCTTTGCGCGCCCGAGGCCACATCGGCCAGCGGCGCCACCAGTCGCCCGCCGACCGCCAGCTGATCGAGCCAGGCCGCCGGCAGCGCATCGCCGCCGGCGGCTGCAATGATGCTGTCGTAGGGCGCGTTCGGCGGATGGCCATGCCGGCCGTCGCCGAAGACCAGACGCAGCCGACCGGCGCGCTGATCGTGCAGGTGCTCACGCGCCTTCTCGTGCAGCGCCTGCAGCCGTTCGACCGAGACCACTGACACCGCCAACTGCACCATCAGCGCCGCCTGGTAGCCGCAGCCGGTGCCGATCTCCAGCGCGCGCCCGAGGCTGCCGGACGCGCGCGCGTTGGCGCCCCCAAAGAGCAGGCTCAGCATGCGCGCCACCACCGAGGGCTTGCTGATGGTCTGGCCGAGGCCGATCGGCAGGCTGGTGTCCTCGTAGGCCTGGGTGGCCAGCGCGCTGTCGACGAAGACATGCCGCGGCACCCGCGCCAGCGCGGCCAGCACGGCCTCGTGGTGCGTCCCGACGGTGCGAAGCCGCTCGACCATGCGGGCACGCACTGCGCCCGAATCCAGGCCCAGCCCGCTGGGCACCACCGAGCGCGCCGCATCCGACGCGGCTTGCTGCAACGGACGTTGCGGGCGAAGCAGATCGTCGGCGCCCCGCCGCGGTGCGGGCTGAAGGCGCTCCAGCCGCAGCGGAAAACGCCGCGGCTGGGTCATGTGCGCGCCGCGCCCAGCACCCCGGCCCACAGCGGGCGCGAGGGGTGGTCGGTCAGGTCAACCTGCAACGGCGTGACCGAGATGCAGCCGCGCGCAGTGACCTCGAAGTCGGTGCCCTGCCCGGCATCGCGCGCATCGCCGGCCGGGCCGATCCAATAGATCGGATCACCGCGCGGGCTGGTCTGGCGGATCACCGGCTCGCTGGCGTGGCGGCGGCCCAGCCGCGTGATCTCAAGCGGCAGCGACGCCGCATCGGCGCGGTTCGGGATGTTCACGTTGAGCAGCCACGGCGCGGCAGGCCGCGGGCCGGCGAGCACGCGGTCGATGATCGACCGCGCCGCTGCGGCGGCAGCCTCGATCTCGCCCCAGCCTTTCTCGGCCTGCGAGAAGGCGATCGCCGGGATGCCGAAGAGGTAGCCCTCCATCGCCGCGGCCACGGTGCCGGAATACAAGGTGTCGTCGCCCATGTTGGCGCCGTTGTTGATGCCCGACAGCACCAGGTCGGGCCGCTCGGGCAGCAGGCCGGTGAGCGCGATGTGCACGCAGTCCGACGGCGTGCCGTTGACGACACGAAAGCCCTGCACATGATCGCCGCGCGCCTCGAACACCGACAGCGGCCGGCCCAGCGTCAGCGCGTTGCTGGTGCCGCTGGCGTTCTGCTCGGGCGCCACCACGTCGATGTGGCCCAGTCCCTGGCACGCGCGCACCAGGGCGGCGAGCCCCGGCGCGAGGTAGCCGTCGTCGTTGGCAATGAGGATGCGCATGCGAATCCATTGTAGGCAGGCCATGGGTGCTGCTTATGATCGAAGGCTGCCGAAATCGAGCCGCAAGGGCCAGGGGACAACGATGCATGCATGGGTCTGCGAAACGCTGGACGGCGTGGAGGCGCTGAAGTGGCGCGAGATGCCGACGCCCGAACCCGGGCCGGGCGAAGTGCGCGTCGCCATCCGCGCGGCCAGCCTGAACTTTCCGGACCTGCTGATCGTGCGCGGCCTGTACCAGTTCAAGCCGCCGCTGCCTTTCGTGCCGGGTTCGGAGTACGCCGGCATCGTCGAGGCGGTGGGTGCGGGCGTCACCCACCTGGCGCCAGGCGACGCGGTGGCCGCGCTGGGCAGCACCGGCGGCTTCGGCAGCCACGCCTGCATCGAGGCCTCGCGCGTGCTCAAGCTGCCGCCGGGCTTTCCGTTCGACGCGGCGGCGGCCTTCGCCTTCACTTACGGCACCTCGATGCACGCGCTGATCGACCGCGCCGCGCTGAAGGCCGGCGAGACCGTGCTCGTGCTGGGTGCCGCCGGCGGGGTGGGCAGCGCGGCGGTGCAGATCGCCAAGGCCGCCGGCGCACGCGTGGTGGCCGCCACGTCGAGCGACGAGAAGTGCAGCTTCTGCCGCACGCTGGGCGCCGACGAGACCATCAACTACACGGCGACGCCGCTGCGCGAGGCGCTGAAGGCGCTGGGCGTGGCGCCCGACGTCATCTACGACCCGGTGGGCGGCGACCTGGCCGAGCCGGCGTTCCGCTCGATCGGCTGGCGCGGGCGCTACCTGGTCGTGGGCTTCGCGCAGGGCGGCATCCCGGCGCTGCCGCTGAATCTGATGCTGCTCAAGGGTGCCTCGGTGGTCGGCGTGTTCTGGGGCGACTTCGTGCGCCGCGAACCGAAGGGCTTTGCACGCGACATCGTGCAGCTTCTGCAGTGGTATGGCCAGGGTCTGGTGCGCCCGGCGATCGACCGCCGCATGCGGCTGGCCGAGTTGCCGGCGGCCTACGCGCGCATGGCCAGCCGGGCGGTGCAGGGCAAGCTCGTGCTTGTGAGCGATTGATTCCGTGTCCGCTTGCCGGCGCCGGCCTCGTTTAGCATGAAGAGCGACACGAGGAGTCACGAATGACCGTCAAGGTCCTGATCCTGGAAGACAACCCGGTGGCCCGTGGATTCCTCGGCCGCGTCGTGCGCGAGAGCTTCAGCGACCCGATCGCCATCACCGAAGCCGGTGACCTCGAGACCGCGCGGCGCCACATCGGCCTGACCGGTGGTGCGCGAGGGCTGCACGGGGTCGACCCGTTCAAGCTGATCCTGGTCGACCTCGAGTTGCCCGACGGCAACGGCATGGAGTTGCTGGCCGAACTGCCGCAGTACCCGGCGACGAAGATCGTCACCACGCTGTACTCCGACGATGACCACCTGTTCCCGGCCTTGCAGTGCGGCGCCGACGGCTACCTGCTGAAGGAAGACCGCTTCGAGGTGCTGGTGGAAGAACTGCAGAAGATCGTGCGCGGCCAGCCGCCGCTGTCGCCGGCCATCGCGCGCCGGCTGCTGACGCACTTCCGCCCCGGCGGCGGCAGCGATGCGAATGCGCCCGACGGTAGCTTCGTGCACACCAGCGGCTTCCAGACCAGCCGCCCGGTGGCGCTGGAGAAGGTGCCCGATCACGAACGGCTGACCCCGCGCGAGAGCGAGGTGCTGACGTACCTGAGCAAGGGCTTCACGATCAAGGAGATCGCCAGCCTGATGGGCATCAAGTGGTTCACCGTGAACGACCACATCAAGTCCATCTACAAGAAGCTCAACGTCTCGAGCCGGGCCGAGGCGGCCGTGCTGGCGAGCAAACAAGGCTTGGTCTAGCAGGCCGGCTGCGGGCCATGGCGGACGCAGCAGCATCCGACGCCCGTCGTCGGCCCGCGCCGGCACAGGACACGCAACCCGCGGATTCCAGCTTCGACGCAGGCGCGTTGCAGCTGGCGCTCGCGGCGCCCGCCTCGCTGGCGGTGCGCTGGCGCCCTTGGCTGCTGCTGGCGGCAGCCCTGACCAGCGCGTTGCTGTGCCTCGCTGTGATGCGGCTGGTCGCCGGCTTGCCGGCGGTGCCCGGGGTCTGGGTGACCGGCGCGCAGGGCACGCTCGTGCTGGCCGCCTCGCCACTGGACGAACTGCAGCTACACATCGGCCGCGGGCTGGTGGCGCTGCGGCTGCCCGACGGCAGCGAACTGCGCGCCGACAGTGGCCTGCAGCGGCGCCTGTCGCGCTGGATCGTCGACGACGTCGAACGCAGCAATTACGTCGCCCGCGCCGACCAACTGGCCATGGCGCTGGCGCAGCCCAACCTGACGCTGCGCATGGACGACGGCAGCCTGGTGCGCGTGGCGCCGAAGCCGCACGGCGTGGGCGGATTGGGGCCGCTGTTCTGGGTGTTCATGGCGCTGGCGGCGGCCCTGCAGTGGACAGCCGCCGCCGTGCTGGTCGCGCGGCCGCAGTTGCGCAATGCGCTTTACGCGCTGATGGCGCTGGCGCAGTCCGGCAACCTGATGCTGATCGCGGAGCAATCGGTGCCCGGTCTCGGTGCGCCGCTGGCGCCGAACTCCAGCGCGCTATGGCACATGGCGCTGGACTTCGTCACCGCAGCGGCGGCGGTGCATGCCTTCGCACTGCACCCGCGGCGGCTGGCCGAGGCGCGGAAGGTGGCGCTGCTGGCGTGGGGACTGCCGATATTTCTGCTGGCGCTGGCGCTGGGCGGGCAGCTTCCCGGACTGTGGTGGTGGACGCAGGGCGTCACGCTGGGCATGGGCGTGCTGGCCGTGGCGGTGCTGACCCGCTCGTACCGCGCAGAGCCGCATCCGTTCGCACTGGTGCTGCGTCGCTTCTCGCTGCTGGCGGTGGCCTCGCTGGCGCTGTCGACGCTGGTGATGGCCGATGCGGCGGCGCGCGCTCCGGGCGCGCGCGATCTGGCCGCAGTCGGTGCACTGGCGTGGACGCTGCTCTTCGCCGCCCTGCTGTTGCTGGTGCCGTTCGTGGCGCGTGGTCGCGCGCTGACGCGTGAGCTGCTGCTGCTGGCCACCGTCGGACTGGTCGCGACCACGCTGACCCTGCTCTTCGTCGCCGTCGGCGTGGGCGAGCCCAGCGCGCTGGTGCTCTCGCTGGTACTGACGCTGGCGCTGCACGCCGCGGCGCGGCCCTGGCTGCTCAGTGGCCTGGTCGGTGGCGCGCCCACCGGCAGCGAGCGCAGTTTCGAGCAGCTCTACCGCGCGGCGAGCGAGGTACGCCGGCAGCCCTCGCGACTGGCCGAGCCGCTGGGCCGGCTGCTGACCGAGCTGTTCGACCCGCGCGACCTGCAGCAGCTGACGCGCCCGTCGTCGCGCGCCCGCGTGCTGGGCGACGGCGCGGCGCTGCTGGTGCCGGTGCAGGCCGACGGCGCGCCACCGACCACGCTGCTCCTGCGCTACGCACGCCAGGGCCGGCGCCTGTTCACTGTCGACGACGCCCGGCTGGCCGAGCGCATCGCCGACCAGTTGCGCCGCGCCGTGGCCTACGACCTGGCGGTCGAGCGCGGTCGCAAGGAGGAGCGTCAGCGCATTGCGCAGGATCTGCACGACGACATCGGCGCCCGGCTGCTGACGCTGATGTACCAGGCGCAGACCCCGGAGATGGAGGACTACTTGCGCCACACGCTGCTGGACCTGAAGACGCTCACACGCGGGCTGGCGGCGACCGAGCACCGCCTGTCGCACGCGGCGGTAGAGTGGAAGCGCGACGTCGGCCAACGTCTGGAGGCCGCCCGCCTGCGCCTGGAGTGGCGCTTCGAATTCGACCAGGACCTGACGCTGAGCGTGGTGCAGTGGTCGGCGCTTACGCGCGTGCTGCGCGAACTGGTGAGCAACACCATCATGCACGCGAAGGCCTCGCGCGTGGAGATCGTCTGCAACATCGAACGCGGCGCCTTGAGCCTGCGCGTGATGGACGACGGCGTAGGCCGCGCGCCGCAGGACTGGAGCCACGGGCTGGGCCTGGGCGGCGTGCGCAAGCGCATCAAGCAGCTCGGCGGCGAGGTGCGCTGGCGCGAGAACGGCGCGCAGGGCATCATCTGCGAGGCCGAGGTCCCCGACCTGATGCCGCGCCGCTGAAGGCGCAGCGCGCGAACTGCGCCGCCTATTTTTCCGGCTTCTCGACCTCGGCGCCAAGATCGCCCAGCCCGTAGCGCCGCAGTTTCACATACAAGCTCTGGCGCGACAGACCCAGCATCTCTGCCGCCGACGCACGGTTGTCGCGCGTCAATTCGAGCGCCGCCTCGATGCACAGTTGCTCGATCAGGTCAGTGGTTTCGCCGACGATCTCCTTGAGCGGTACGCGCCCGACCAGGTCGGTCAGCTGACCTGCTGAGCGCGGCAACTCGCGCCCGGCATGCGCGACGGCACCCAGGCGGCGGCCGACATCGCGCAGGGTGAACCCAAGGTAGGGTTGGTCGCCGCCCTTGACCACCGACGCGGAAATCTCCACTTCGGTGGTGGAGCCGAACTCGCCGCGCAGCGTGGTGGCGAACAGGCGCACCGAGCCGCTTTGCCGCAGGTTGGAGATCAGCACGCTGAGGTCCACGCCGGAACGCCCCAGCCAGCGGTCGAGCGACTCACCGCGCGCCTGCTCCTCGCCGCTCAACTGCGCCAGTTCGATGAAGGCCGGGTTGCCCAGAACGATGCGGCCTTCCAGGTCAGTGACGACGAGCCCGTCAGGCGCGCTCTGCACCAACTGCAACACCATCGCATTCATGCTTGGCATCGGCGCCGTCGACCCTGCCGGCACCAACCCATTCAAGCGCACCAGCAATTGCATGCTGGCCTGCTGGCGTAACGCCGAAGCGCAGACGATAGCCTCGCCGCGGCCCTGTTCCAGCGTGACGCGGATGTCATCAGCCCGGCCCGCGATGCGCACCGTGGCAAGCATCGCCTGCAGGGTCTCGTTCGAGGCTCCAATGACGCCAAACGGGAAGACCCGCCCGTCGAGCGATCGTGCGCCGTCGCCCAGCAGCACCTGTGCGGCCGGATTGGCCTCCAGCACACGCTGCGAGACGCCGTCCAGCACCACGACCGCCTCGCCCGACACCTGGAACAGATGGCGGTAGCGCGCTTCGGCGTGGCGGAACTTCCAGTAGTCGCGCTCCATCGCCTGCTGCGCGTCGACCAGGCGCTGCTGCAACGCCACCGTGGCACGCAGATCGCGGCCGAAGGCGATCGAGACACTGGCCACCAGTGCGTCGGCACTGGGACGCAGCGGCACCACCGCGTACATCAGCGGCAGCTCGGTGCCAGTGGCGCCTGCGTGGTTCACATGCCGCCAGCGCGGCGCCTCGTCGCTGCGCGCGCCGCGCAGCATCGATTCGACCTTGGCCCGGCTTTCCGCGGTGACGGTGTCGATCCAAGGCTTGCCGATCCACTCGGCGCAGCCCAGACGCCCGAACTCGTCTGCGCCGTAGGCCATGTCGATCACGGTGCCGAACCCGTCGACCACCAGCGCCACATCGGCCGCCGCCGCCGACACCCGCGCGGCCGTCACCGCATCCAGCGGGCCGAACGAGCTGGCCGGTGAGGTAAACGGCTTCACGGGTTCACCCGCGTGCCGCGCTGAATGGGTCGCAGCATCAGCGTTGTCCGGCGGTCCGCGGCTTCAGCCGCACCTCGCGCGCCGACCGAGCAGGCCGGCAGCCAGCGCAGGCGCCCCGGCGCCGTCACCCGCCGTCGCGTCGGCGCCCACGGAGCCCGCTGCCGCGGGTTCCGTCAGCACCACCGGGCCACCGAGCAGCACCTGAACCGAAGGGTTGCGCGAGTGCTGGCGGATCGCCTTGATCGTCGTGCGCGCCCATTCCAGGCGGCCGACGTGGCCGACCGACAGCCCGACCACGTCGAACCACTCGGCGCGCAGCAAGCTCATCGGGTCGACCTCCTCGCCCGGGCCGCCGACTGCGTCCCAGCCGTCCCGGCGGAAGAACTCGAGCACCATCGACAGGCCGAAGCTGTGCTGCTCGCCTGGCGGACAGACCAGCAGCATGCGTCGGCCGTGTAGCGGCAGCGCGGGCTCCGGGCCGGGATCGGGGCTCATTTCGTGCATCAGTTGCTGCAGGCGGCCCACACCCAGCGTCACCTCGGTGAAATCGCAGAGGTCTTCGTCCCACATCCAGCCCATGTGACGGGCTGCTGGCGTCAGCAGACCGGTGCAGATCATCGGCACCGACACTCCGCGCTCGCGCAAAGCCTGGATCGTCGCCCACACCGCCTGATGGTCGTCGCCAATCACGCTGCGCGCGAAAGCCTGGATCTGCAGTTCGTCGGGCGCCTGGGCCTCTTCGGCAACGGGCTCGTCGGCGACAGGCTCATCGTTCAGGTGCGCACGAACCAGCCGCGGAACCACCCCGACCTCGAGCGAATGGAACAATCTGGCCAGCTGCTCGTCGCGCGGCAGGCAAGGCACCGGCGTCAGCTCAGGCATCTGCAGCGAGGCACTATCGGCCAGGCAGGTGTCGTGCTGAGCCGTCCCGTTCATCAGCTCGCGGTGGGTCGATCGGTCCATCCTGATCCTCCTGTCGGACGACGGGGCGCAGAACCTGCCCAATCCGGGGTAGCGCCGGGGGCTTTGCGACGGCTGGGCGCACTCGAATACTAGCGCCAAGCGTAGTGTCATGTCAGCCTTACGTCAACCCGCATTGACAGTTTTAACGCGGGGGTCTAGATTTGCTGCATGACCACGCCACTGCTCTATACGGAAGAACAGCGTCGGCTCCGCGACGCCACCCCATGGACTCTTGTTCAAGGGGTGCTGGCGCCGGTGCAGTTCCTGGTTTTTATCGTCAGCCTCGTGCTGGTGCTGCGTTTCCTGGCCACCGGCGCCGGACAGGACGCCGCCACCTGGTCGATCGTGATCAAGACCTTCACGCTGTACACGATCATGGTTACCGGCTGCATCTGGGAGAAGGAGGTCTTCGGCGTCTACGTCTTCGCCCCCGCCTTCTATTGGGAAGACATGTTCAGTGCGGTGGTAATCGCGCTGCACACGGCCTATCTGGTAGCGCTGTTCACTGACACGCTTTCGGTGCGCGGCCAGATGCTTCTCGCGCTGGCGGCCTATGCCACCTATGTGATCAACGCCGGCCAGTTTGTGCTCAAGCTGCGCGCGGCGCGCCTGGAGCAGGCCCGCCGCGACGCCCTCAGCGGGCGCGTGCCGGGCGGCCCGGCCGGCCCGGCCGGCCAGAAGGCTGCGGCGTGAGTTCGCACAGCGTCATCCCGCTGCACTCGGCTGACGCCGGCTGCACCGACGCCCCGGTGCTGGCCCAGCGCGGGCAGCGCGAAGTGTTCTGCGGCCTCACCGGCATCGTCTGGCTGCACCGCAAGATCCAGGACGCGTTCTTCCTGGTCGTCGGCTCACGCACCTGCGCGCACCTGCTGCAGTCGGCTGCTGGCGTCATGATCTTCGCCGAGCCGCGCTTTGCCACCGCGATCATCGATGAGCGCGATCTGGCTGGCCTCGCAGACGCCAACGCCGAACTCGACCGTGTGGTCACGCGGTTGCTCGAGCGCCGGCCCGACATCAAGCTGCTGTTCCTGGTCGGCTCCTGCCCGTCCGAGGTGATCAAGCTCGACCTGTCGCGCGCCGCCTCGCGGCTGTCGGCCAGCTTCATGCCGCGGGTGCGCATCCTGAACTACTCGGGCAGCGGCATCGAGACCACCTTCACCCAGGGCGAAGATGCCTGCCTGGCGTCGCTGGTGCCCGAGATGCCGGCCGAGGCCGAGCGCGAAGGCCCCAGGCTGCTGGTGGTGGGGGCGCTGGCCGACGTCGTCGAAGACCAGCTGCGGCGCCATCTGCAGGCGCTCGACATCGGGCCGCTGGCCTTCTTCCCGCCGCGGCGCGCCGGCGATTTGCCGCCGGTGGGGCCGCAAACCCGTTACCTGCTCGCGCAGCCCTTCCTGGCAGACACCGCACGGGCGCTGGAGTCGCGCGGCGCGCGCCGGCTGCCCGCGCCCTTCCCGCTGGGCGCAGAAGGCACCACCGCCTGGCTGCAGGCGGCGGCCGATGAGTGGGGCGTGCCGCGTTCGCGCTTCGACAGCGTCACCGGCCCTGCGCGCGAGCGGGCCACGCGGGCTCTGGCGGCGCCGCGTCAACTGCTGGCCGGCAAACGTGTCTTCTTCTTCCCCGACTCGCAGCTCGAGCTGCCGATCGCCCGCTTCCTGGCGCGCGAACTGGGCTGCACCCTGGTCGAGGTGGGCACGCCGTATCTGCACCGCCAGCACATGGCGAGCGAGCTGGCCTGGCTGCCGGCCGGTACCTTTCTCTCTGAAGGTCAGGACGTCGAACGCCAGCTTGACCGCTGCCGCGCTGCGCAACCCGACATCGTGGTCTGCGGCCTCGGCCTGGCCAACCCGCTGGAGAACGAAGGCATGACGACCAAGTGGTCGATCGAACTGGTGTTCACGCCGATCCATGGCTACGAGCAGGCGGCCGACCTGGCCGAATTGTTCGCCCGGCCTCTGCAGCGCCGCCTCAGGCTGGCTGCCTGAGACCAAGAGACGCCAAGAGACGCCAAGAGACACCGTCCGATGCAACTCACGCTCTGGACCTACGAAGGCCCGACGCACGTCGGCGCGATGCGCATCGCCACGGCGATGAAGGACGTGCACTACGTGCTGCATGCGCCGCAGGGCGACACCTACGCCGACCTGCTGTTCACGATGATCGAGCGGCTGCAAAAGCGCCCGCCGGTGACCTACACCACCTTCCAGGCCCGCGATCTGGGCGGCGACACGGCGCAGCTCTTCAAGACCGCGGCCGCCGAGGCCTACGAGCGCTTCAAGCCCAAGGCGATGATGGTCGGCGCGTCATGCACGGCTGAGCTGATCCAGGACGACCCCGGCGGGCTGGCCAAGGCGCTTGCACTGCCGGTGCCGGTGATCGCGCTGGAGCTGCCGTCGTACCAGCGCAAGGAAAACTGGGGCGCGAGCGAAACCTTCTACCAGATGGTGCGCGCGCTGGCCGGCCCCGCTGCCGTGCAGCGTGCGGCCGCGCGAGCTGCCGCCTTGGCTCCGCCTGCCGCGCCGCGCGCACCGGATCAGCGCCCGCGCTGCAACCTGCTCGGCCCCACCGCACTGGGCTTTCGCCACCGCGACGACGTGCGCGAGATCACCCAACTGCTGAACACGCTGGGCATCGACGTCGCCGTCACGGCACCGCTGGGCGCCACGCCGGATGACCTTGCGGCGCTGGGCGAGGCCGACTTCAACGTCGTGCTCTACCCCGAGATCGCGCAGCAGACCGCTGGCTGGCTGCAGCGCAACTTCGGCCAACCGCACACACGCACGGTGCCGATCGGCGTCGGCGCCACCGACGACTTCATCACCGAGGTGCTGGCGATGGCCGGCCTGCCCGCCGACACAGCGCGGCCCGATGCCGCGTCACGCGCGCCCTGGTACGCACGCTCGGTGGACTCCACCTACCTCACGGGCAAGCGCGTCTTCATCTTCGGCGATGCCACGCACGCCATCGCCGCGGCCCGCGTGGCGCAGCGAGAACTCGGATTTCAGGTGGTCGGCCTGGGCACCTACAGCCGCGAGTTCGCACGCGAAGTGCGCGCCGCCGCGGCCCTGTACGGCCTCGAGGCGCTGATCACCGACGACTACCTCGAGGTCGAAGAGCGGGTGGCCGAGTTGCAGCCAGAGTTGGTGCTGGGCACGCAGATGGAGCGGCACATCGCCAAGCGGCTGGGCGTGCCCTGCGCGGTGATCTCCGCGCCGGTGCACGTGCAGGACTTCCCGGCGCGCCACTCACCTCAGATGGGCTACGAAGGCGCCAACGTGCTGTTCGATAACTGGGTCCATCCGCTGATGATGGGTCTGGAAGAGCATCTGCTGACGATGTTCCGCGGCGACTTCGAGTTCCATGACGGCGCCGCCGCATCGCACCTGGGCCGCAGTGGCGGCCCGCAGGCAGCGGCCGTGGCCTCCCAGGGCGCCGATCAGAGCGTCACCGAATCGCTGCCGCGGGCTGTGGCTCCGGTCGTCGTCGACACCGAGGCCACTGCTCCGGTGACGGCGATCTGGCTGAGCGACGCCAGCAAGGAACTGCAGAAGATCCCTTTCTTCGTGCGTGGAAAGGCCCGACGAAACACCGAACGCTTTGCCGCCGAGCGCGGACTGGCGCACATCACCGTGGAGACCCTGTATGACGCCAAGGCCCATTTCGGGCGCTAGCGCAACGCCGGCGTTCGCCGCCGTGCCGCTGCGCCTGGTCATCGTGACCATGGACACGCACCTTGCCAGCGCCGTCGGGCGCGCGCAACGCACGCTGGCCACCGAGTTTCCCGGACTCACGCTGAGCCTGCACGCCGCCTCCGAGTACGCCGGCAACGAAGCGGCCATCCAGCGCGTGAATGCCGACATCGCACAGGCCGACATCATCGTGGCCGGCATGCTGTTCCTGGAAGAGCACTTCCTGCCGATCATCGATGAGCTGCGCGCACGCCGCGACCATTGCGACGCGATGATCTGCATGGCCTCGGCGACAGAGGTGGTCAAGCTGACCCGCCTGGGTGCCTTCGACATGGACAAGCCGGCCAGCGGGCCGATGGCGCTGCTGAAGAAGCTGCGCGGCAACAAGGACAAGAAGGCCACAGGCGGCGCAGCGCAGATGAAGATGCTGCGCCGGCTGCCGCAGTTGCTGCGCTTCATCCCGGGCACCGCTCAGGACGTCCGCGCGTACTTCGTGACGCTTCAGTACTGGCTCGGCGGCTCCGACGAGAACATGCTGAACCTTGTGCGCCATGTCGTCGACCGCGGCGCCGCAGGCGCGCGCCGTTCGCTGCGCGGCGCGGTCAAGGTGAAGGCGCCGGTGGAGTACCCCGAAGTGGGTGTCTACCACCCGCGCATGGGCCACGATCCGGTCACGCGGCTGAGCGAGGATGCCAGCCAACTGCCGCTTCCGATCAGCGCGGCGGGTGTCACCGTTCAGGGCACGGTCGGGCTGCTGCTGCTGCGCTCGTACCTGCTGTCGAGCAACGCCGGGCATTACGACGGCGTGATCACGGCGCTCGAAGCGCGCGGTCTGCGTGTGCTGCCGGTCTTTGCGGCGGGCCTGGACGCGCGGCCGGCGATCGAGAAGTACTTCATCGCAGGCGGCCAGACGGTGGTCGACGCGGTGGTCTCGCTAACCGGCTTCTCGCTCGTCGGCGGCCCGGCGTACAACGATGCGCTGGCGGCGGAAACGATCCTTTCTCAGCTGGATGTGCCCTATGTGGCCGCGCACCCGGTCGAGTTCCAGACGCTGGACGCCTGGGGCGGCAATGAGCGCGGGCTGTTGCCGGTGGAGAGCACCATCATGGTGGCGATCCCCGAACTCGATGGCTCCACCGGACCGATCGTCTTCGGTGGCCGCCCGGGTGCCGACGGCGTCACCTGCAAGGGCTGCGAACACGCCTGCACCTTCCACGCCGGCCCCCGTGGGCAGGACATGCACACCTGCGGCGAGCGCGCGCTGATGCTGGCTTCTCGCGTGGGCAAGCTGGTGGCGCTCAAGCGCAGCGAGCGGGCTCAGCGCAAGGTGGCGGTGGTCATCTTCAACTTCCCGCCGAACGCGGGCAACATCGGCAGCGCAGCCTACCTTTCGGTTTTCGAGTCGATGTTCCACACCCTGGCCGGCATGCAGGCCCAGGGCTACACGGTGCAGATGCCGGCCAGCATCGACGAACTGCGGGACGGCGTGCTCAAGGGCAATGCCTCGCTGCATGGCGCCGATGCCAACGTGCACACGCTGATCTCTGCCGATGACCATGTGCGCCGCGAGCGCTGGCTGAGCGAAATAGAAGCCCAGTGGGGCCCGGCGCCGGGCAAGCAGCTCAGCAACGGCAGCGGCATCTTCGTGCTCGGCAAACAGTTCGGCAACGTGCTGATCGCCGTGCAGCCCTCGTTCGGTTACGAAGGCGACCCGATGCGCCTGCTGTTCGAGAAGGGTTTGGCGCCGACGCATGCGTTCTCGGCCTTCTACCGCTATCTGCGCGAAGACTTCAAGGCCCACGCGGTGCTGCACTTCGGCACCCACGGTGCGCTGGAGTTCATGCCGGGCAAGCAAAGCGGCCTGTCGGGCAACTGCTGGCCCGATCGCCTGATCGGCGATCTGCCCAACGTCTACCTCTACGCCAGCAACAACCCGTCAGAAGGCGCAATTGCCAAGCGCCGCTCGGGCGCCACGCTGATCAGCTACCTGACACCCCCGATCTCGCAGGCCGGTCTGTACAAGGGCCTGAACGAACTCAAGTCCTCGATCGAGCGCTGGCGCGGCCTGGAGCCCGGTGCCGCCGAGCAGCCTGAGCTGGCGACCTTGCTGCAGGCGCAGGCCGCCGAACTCGACCTGTGCGACGCCGAGCCGCTGTGGCGGGCCGGGGCCGAAGCCGACGCCCACGTGCATCGGCTCGCGGCGCAGATGCTGGAGCTGGAGTACACGCTGATCCCGCACGGCCTGCACGTGGCCGGCCGCGCGCCCAGCGCGCCAGAGCGTGTGGACATGCTTTTGTCGATGGCCGACGCCGCACACGGCCGTCAGCTGCCGCGCCCGGCGATCGAAGCGCTGGTGGACGGGCAGGCCGCTGACCGTGTGCTCAAGCTCAGCGGTCTGCCGCGTGACGACGAGAACGCCGCGATCATCAAGGGCCTGGTCGACGCCAACGCGCTGCTGGCCGAGGATACCGAGGTCTCGGCCATGCTGGCCGCGCTGGACGGCCGCTACATCAGACCGGCACCCGGGGGCGACGTGCTGCGCACCCCGGCGGTGCTTCCGACCGGGCGCAACATCCACGGCTTCGACCCCTTCCGCATCCCCAGCGCCTTCGCCGTCAAGGATGGCGCCAAGCAGGCGCAGCGGCTGCTCGACCGCTATGCGCAGGACGGCCACCCGCTGCCCGAGTCGGTGGCGATGGTGCTCTGGGGCAGCGACAACCTGAAGAACGAAGGCTCGCCGATCGCGCAGTGTCTGGCGCTGATGGGCGCGCTGCCGCGATTCGACAGCTACGGCCGCATCGCCGGCGCGCAGCTGATCCCGCTGGCCGAGCTCGGTCGGCCGCGCATCGACGTGATCATGACGCTGTCGGGCATCTTCCGCGACCTCATGCCGCTGCAGATCAAGCTGCTCGCCGAGGCCGCCTGGCTGGCCGCCTCGGCCGACGAGCCGCTGGCGATGAACTGGGTGCGCAAGCATGCGCTGGCCTACCAGCAGGAGCATGGCTGCACGCTGGAAATCGCCGCGCTGCGCGTCTACGGCAACGCCGAGGGCGCCTACGGCTCGAACGTCAACAACCTGGTCGAGAGCAGCCGCTGGGACCAGGAAGACGAACTCGCCAACACCTACAGCCGCCGCAAGGGCTTCGCCTACGGCCGCGGCGGCCGCGCGGTGCAGCAGACGGCCCTTCTGCAGAGCATGCTGGCCGACGTGCAGCTGACCTACCAGAACCTCGATTCGGTCGAACTGGGCGTGACCACCGTCGACAACTACTTCGACACGCTGGGCGGTATCACGCAGGCGGTCAAGGCAGCCAAGGGCGGCCAGACGCCGCCGGTGTATATCGGCGACCAGACCAAGGGCGACGGCGCCGTGCGCTCGCTGCGCGAGCAGGTGTCGCTGGAGACGCGCACCCGCATGCTCAACCCGAAGTGGTACGAGGGCATGCTTGAGCACGGCTACGAGGGCGTGCGCCAGATCGAGGTGCACGTCACCAACACGATGGGCTGGTCAGCCACCACCGGCCAGGTGCAGCCCTGGGTCTATCAGCAGCTCAGCGAGACCTTCATGCTTGACCCGGCGATGCGCGAGCGGCTGGCCAAGTTGAATCCGACGGCGTCGTCGCGCATGGCCAACCGCCTGCTCGAAGCCCATCGACGCCAGTACTGGCAGCCCGACGCGGCGACGCTCGAGGCCCTGCAACGCGCCGGCGAAGAGCTGGAAGATCGTCTTGAAGGTGTCTTCGAGGAGACCACGGTATGAGCGAAATCGCCAGCCTGCCCTTCCCGGCAGTCAGAAAGGGACGTCCGCAGCTCGACGGCGAGGGCAGCGTGCAGGTCCAGCTCGACCCGAGCCTGAAGATCGGCACCGCCAAGGTGTTCGCCATCTACGGCAAGGGCGGCATCGGCAAGAGCACGACCAGCAGTAACCTGTCGGCCGCTTTCTCGCTGCTGGGCAAGCGCGTACTGCAGATCGGCTGCGACCCCAAGCACGACAGCACCTTCACGCTGACAAAGAAGATGCTGCCCACGGTCATCGACGTGCTCGAAACGGTGGACTTCCACCCCGAGGAACTACGCGTAGAGGACTTCGTCTTCCCGGGCTACAACGGCGTCATGTGCGTTGAAGCCGGCGGCCCCCCCGCCGGAACAGGTTGTGGTGGTTACGTCGTGGGCCAGACGGTGAAGCTGTTGAAGGAACACCATCTGCTGGAAGACACCGACGTCGTGATTTTCGACGTGCTGGGTGACGTGGTCTGCGGCGGCTTCGCTGCACCACTGCAGCATGCCGACCGCGCGCTGATCGTCACCGCCAACGACTTCGATTCGATCTTCGCGATGAACCGCATCGTGCAGGCCATCGGTGCCAAGGCGAAGAACTACAACGTGCGCCTGGGCGGTGTGATCGCCAACCGCAGCGCGGCCACCGATCAGATAGACAAGTACAACGACAAGATCGGCCTGAAGCTGGCTGCGCACTTCCCCGACCTGGATGTCGTGCGTCGCAGCCGCCTGAAGAAGAGCACGCTGTTCGAGATGGACGACGCCCCCGGCCTGGAGGCCGTGAAGGCCGAGTACATGCGGCTGGCCGCCGCGCTGTGGCTCGGTTCGGAGCCGTTGAGCGCGGTGCCGATGAAGGACCGCGACATCTTCGACCTGTTGGGCTTTGACTGAACACATCACGAGCAGTAACGATGAACAACGTCACCTACACCACGCGCAGAAGTGAACTCGAGACCTACTTCGACCGCACTGCCGCCCAGGCCTGGGCCCGCCTGACGTCCACCGCCCCGGTGGGCCGGGTGCGCGCCACCGTTCGCGCCGGACGCGACCGGATGCGCACGACGCTGCTGTCCTGGCTGCCCGAAGACCTGCGCGGCAAACGCATCCTGGATGCCGGCTGCGGCACCGGCGCGCTGGCCGTCGAGGCCGCCCGTCGCGGCGCGCAGGTGGTTGCGATCGACCTTTCGCCCACACTCGTCGACCTGGCACGCGAACGTCTGCCGGCCGACCTGGGCCCGGGCAGCATCGACTTCTGCAGTGGTGACATGCTGGCCCCCTCGCTGGGCGAGTTCGACCACGTGGTGGCCATGGACTCGCTGATCCACTACCGCGCCACCGACATCGTCGGCGCCCTGTCGCAGCTGGCGGCGCGCACGCGCAGCTCGATCGTCTTCACCGCAGCGCCACGCACGCCGGCCACGATGCTGATGCTGGGCATGGGGCGGCTGTTCCCGCGCGGCAACCGTTCGCCCGCCATCGAACCTGTCGAACCCAAGGTGCTGCGCTGGCTGATGGGCCGCCACGAATCCTTGGCCGACTGGCAAACCGCGCGCGAGAACTACATCACCGGCGGCTTCTACAAGTCGCAGGCCCTGGAGTGGGTTCGCAAGTGAAGTCAATGCAGTGGATCGACAGCTGCACTACGTGGAGGCAGCGCGCTTGGGCGCTGGAACGCCTGCAGTACTGGGTGCCACGCATGCTGCCCTTTGCCGACGCCGCATCGGCCGAACTGCCGCTGGGCCGGCTGCTGCGCCTGTCTCTGTTCCAGGTGTCGGTGGGCATGGCCGGTGCGCTGATGGTCGGCACGCTCAACCGCGTGATGATCGTCGAGCTGAACATGTCTGCCTGGCTGGTGTCGCTGATGGTCGCGCTGCCGCTGCTGTCGGCGCCCTTCCGTGCACTGATCGGCTTCCGTTCCGACCACCACGCCTCGGTGCTGGGCTGGCGGCGGGTGCCCTATCTGTGGATGGGTACTCTGCTGATGTTCGGCGGTCTGGCGATCATGCCCTTCGCCTTGCTGGTGCTGACCGGCGATGGCCAGCTGGGCATGGCCTGGCTGGGTCATCTGGCCGCTGGCCTGGCCTTCCTGCTGGTGGGCGCGGGCATGCAGACGACGCAGACCGCCGGCCTGGCCCTGGCCACCGACCTGTCTTCCGAAGCATCCCGTCCACGCGTCGTGGCGATGATGTACGTGATGCTGCTGGTGGGCATGGTCGGTGGCGGCTTCGCCTTCTCGACCTTGCTGGCGGACTTCAGCGACACCCGGCTGGTGCAGGTGGTGCAGGGCGTCGCCGTACTCGCCGCCCTGTTCAACCTGAGTGCGGTCTGGCGCCAGGAACCCCGCGGTCGCCGCCGCGGCAAGGACGAACCCCGACCCGCCTTCGGCCCGCGCTGGCGCAGCTTCATCGCCCAGCCCAAGGTGCGCCGCTTCCTGTGGGCCACCGGCCTGGGCACGGCGGCCTTCAACATGCAGGACATCGTGCTCGAGCCTTATGGCGGCGAGATCCTCGAGCTCAGCGTCAGCGCCACCAGTGCCCTCACCGCGCTGATGGCCGGCGGCGCGCTGGCGGCCTTTGCACTCGCAGCGCGCATGCTGATGCGCGGCGCCGATCCGATTCGTGTTGCAGCGTTGGGCGCCGTAGTGGGTCTGCCGGCGTTTGCCGCCGTGATCTTCGCCGCACCCGCCGATGCGCCCTGGATGTTTCGCCTCGGGACGATCTTCATCGGCTTCGGCAGCGGCCTCTTCGCCGTCGGCACGCTGACCGCCGCGATGGGCCTGGAACGCAAGGAAGACGTGGGCCTGGCCCTGGGGGCCTGGGGCGCAGTGCAGGCCACCGCAGCGGGTGGTGCCGTGGCCGCCGGTGGCGCCCTGCGCGACATCGTGGGCCATCTGGCCATGCAAGGCTGGCTGGGGCCGGTGCTTCAGTTGCCCGTCACCGGTTACGGCTTCGTCTACCACCTTGAAATGTTGCTGTTGTTCGCGGCACTGGTTGCCATCGGCCCGCTGGTGCGTCGTTCTGCGCCGCAGCGGTCCCAGGCGCTGCGGCCTACCCGTTTTGGCCTGGCCGACCTGCCGGGCTGATCACGTTCGTTCAGAAGGAGAGACTGCATGGGCACTGGTGCCATCACCCAATACGTCGACGTCGCGCAGCTGGTGCTGTATGCGTTCTGGTTCTTCTTCTTCGGGATCATTTACTACCTGATCCGCGAAGGCCACCGAGAAGGCTATCCGCTGGAGACCGAATCCGGCCGCGGCACCATCACCGGCTGGCCGAGTCCGCGGCCGAAGACCTATCTGCTGCCCAACGGCGGCGAGTTCTCGGTGCCCAATGACAAGGTCAGTCCGCAGAGACTTCTGGCTGAGCCTTCGCACAACTGGACCGGCGCACCGATGCAACCCATCAACGCCAACCCGATGCTCGACGGCGTCGGCCCCGGCGCATGGGCCGACCGCGCCGATGTCCCCGACCTCACGAGTCACGGCCACCCCCGTCTCCAGCCCTTGCGGATTTCGCCCGAGTTCGACGTCAACGCCAAGGACAACGATCCGCGCGGCAACCCCGTGATCGGCGCCGACGGCGTCGTCGGCGGCACGGTGCGCGACCTGTGGATCGACCACAGCGAACACCAGTTCCGCTACATCGAGGTGCAGCTGGCCGACGGCTCGCGCAGCGTGATGCTGCCGATCAACTTCGCGCGCATCAAGCGAGACAAGGTTCAGGTGCGTTCGATCCTGGGCCACCAGTTTGCCCAGGTGCCGGCACTCAAGCGCGACGACCAGATCACCTTCCTGGAAGAGGAGAAGGTGATGGCGTATTACGGCGCCGGCACCCTTTATGCCGAGCCGTCCCGCAGCGAGTCGCTGATCTGAGTTTCTTTCCGTCCTACCAGCGCCTTTCTAGGAGTACCTCATGAAAGCCGTCTACCGCCATACCCAATCACCGGGCCATGAACACGAGTTCGAACCCCAGTTCGGGCTGCCTGAGGTCCTGCCCTCAGGGGAAAGGCTGCTCTGGCAAGGATCGCCCCAGTGGCGCGCGCTGGCACTCGAAGTTTTCCATGTGCGCAAGTTGGCGATCTACTTCGGGCTGATCCTGCTGGCCCGCGCCGGCTTCGTGTTTGCCGATGGCGGCGGCGTGGTCGCGGTGCTCAAGAGCTGGGCCTGGCTTGCGCCGATCTCGGCCATGGCCGTGGGCATCATGCTCGCGCTGGCGCAACTGGCCGCACGCACAGCGGTCTACACCATCACGGACCGGCGCGTGATCATGCGCATCGGCATCGTGCTGACGGTCAGCTACAACCTGCCCTTCAATCGCATCGAGGCCGCCGGCCTGATGTTGCGCGGCAGGGACGGGCACGGCGACATCCCGATCACCCTGAACAAGGGCGAGCAGATCGCCATCCTGCAACTGTGGCCGCACGCCCGTCCCTGGAAATTGGCGCGCCCGCAGCCGATGTTGCGTGGCCTGGCCAACGTCAATGAAGTGGGCCGCATCCTGACACGCGCCTGGCAGGCCACGCAGGCCGCGCAGGCCGGCAGTGCCGTGGTGGCGCCTGTGCCATCTCCGGTCCCGGTGCGGACACCTGGATCGCGCGAATCCGAGCTGGCCCATGCCATGCCGGCGCTGATGCCGGTTCGCCGAGCAGCCTGATGGCCAAGGATCGCAACATGTCCACGACCCTTCAAGACAGTCCCAACATGGTGCCGCACAAGGTGGTGCTGGTCTTTGTTGCCCTGCTCGCTGTGCTGGTGGTGACGGTGGGCGGCTACAGGCTGTCAGGCAGCGAGATCCGCGAACCCGATGCCCAGCCCACGGCCCAGCGCAGCCTGCGCTTCGAAGACGGCCCCAACGGCACGGTCAGCGTCATCGACGCGCGCACCGGGCAGATGGTCGACAGCGTGGCCGGCGAGGCCGGATTCCTGCGTGGGTCGCTGCGCGCGTTGACGCGCGAACGCAAGATGCGCGGCATCGGCAGCGGGCCGGCTTTCGAGCTGGTCGCCCGCGCCGATGGTCGTCTGACCCTGCTCGACCCAGCCACCGGCGAGAGGCTGGACCTGGAATCCTTCGGCCCCACCAATGCCGCCGTCTACTTTCGCTGGCTGGGCCTGACCAACGACCCTGCCGCAGCGAAATCCGTCGCAGCCGCCCGGCCTTGAGCCTTCGGCACACGCACATCCGCCGCACCCGCACCACGTTCAAACAGCCACGAAGCGCATCTCCAGGAGTACCCGATGAGCACCCTCGCCAGCAAGCCTCTGTCCAGCAGCGAAGACGCTGCACGCCTCGCCAAGACCGAAACTGTCCTGACGCCGCGCTTCTACACCACCGACTTCAAGGCCATGGACCGGCTGGACATGTCGCCGATCCGCGCCGAGTGGGACAAGATGCTGGCCGAGTACGAAGGCGACAACAACCACGACCACTTTCAGCGTACGCCCGAGTTCGCGCGCGAAGTCGAGCAGATCTTCTCGCAGGTCTCACCCGAACTGCGCCAGGAATTCCTGGACTTCCTGATCAGCTCGGTAACGAGTGAATTCAGTGGCTGCATCCTCTACAACGAGATCCAGAAGAACGTCACCAATCCCGACATCAAGGCCCTGATGCGCTATATGGCACGCGACGAGTCGCGCCATGCCGGCTTCATCAACCAGAGCCTGAAGGACTTCGGCATCGGCCTCGATCTGGGCGACCTCAAACGCACGAAGAAGTACACCTACTTCAAGCCCAAGTACATCTTCTACGCCACCTACCTGTCGGAGAAGATCGGCTACGCGCGCTACATCACGATCTTCCGCCAGCTCGAACGCCATCCGGAGAAGCGCTTTCACCCGATCTTTCGCTGGTTCGAGCGCTGGTGCAACGACGAATTCCGCCATGGCGAGTCGTTCGCGCTGATCATGCGCGCGCAGCCGAACCTGCTGAAGGGCGGCAACCTGCTGTGGATCCGCTTCTTCCTGCTCGCCGTGTACGCCACCATGTACGTGCGCGACCACACCCGGCCGATGCTCAAGGCCGCGATGGGCCTGGACGCGACGAGCTACGACTACGAGGTGTTCCGCATCACCACGGAGATCAGCAAGCAGGTCTTCCCGATCTCGCTCGACACCGACAACCCGGCCTTCCGCGCCGGCCTGCATCGTCTGTTCGAACTGCAGACCCGGGTCGATGCGGCCAAGGCGCGCGGCGGACTGATGGGCAAGCTGGCGCAGGCCGGGCTGGCGGCGCAGGCCGCAGTGACCTTCGGCCGTCTGTACCTGATGCCAGTGCATCGGCACGATCTGCCGGCGCAGGTTCGCGTCGCGCCGGCCTGGTAACGCATATGAAGGCCTGCAGTCTGGGCAATTCGAGGGGCTGTGAATGAACAGCCTCTGGCTGGCGATCGCCTTCGCCATATTCATATGGTGGTTCAGCACCGGCCTCGTGCTGCTGCTAGACACCCTGCCGCGCAAGACCTTTCGTTGGAGCCTGCTGCTGTCGTCCCTGCTCGCCGTGGCTGCGCTCGTGGGCCTGGCCGGCACGGCACAGCAGGAAAGCCTGGCCGGCGCGTACTGCGCATTCACCTGCGCCCTGCTGGTCTGGGGCTGGCACGAGCTGACCTTCCTGACCGGCTGGATCACCGGCCCGAGGCGCACGCCGCTGCCGGCCGGTGCACAGGGCTGGCCGCGCTTCAAGGCCTCGGTACAGGCCATCCTGTGGCACGAACTGGCTATCCTGGCCGTGGGCATCGTCATCGTGGCAATCACCTGGGACGCACCGAACCAGGTCGGCACCGCCACTTTCGGCCTGCTGTGGGTGATGCGCATCAGCGCCAAGCTGAATCTCTACCTGGGCGTGCGCAACCTCAGCGAGGAGTTCTTGCCGAAGCACCTGGCCTACATGGGCAGCTACTTCAGGCGCCGGCGCATGAACGCGCTGCTGCCGTGGTCGGTACTGGGCGGCAGCGCCGCGGTGGCGTGGCTGGCAGCCGCAGCTCTGGCGCCTCAAGCCTCGACAGCGCAGGCGGTGGGCTACACCCTGGTCGCCACGCTGCTGGTGCTGGCGGTCGTCGAACATCTGCTGCTGGTGCTGCCCGTGAACGCCACAGCCATGTGGAAGTGGGCCATGCGCGAGCACGGTCCGGTCTCCGCCACGCCCGCACCGCAGGCTTGCGCCCGCGCACACGACAACCCCTTGCTGCCCGCTCGCTGATGCGTTCGCTGAACATGCTGCCAGAACCGAACCTCCCGCACCGCCTGCAGCGCGCGGCGCCAACCACCTCGGCCAGAACCGTCAGCGCCGGCACGGAACCGGATTTCGACCGCCTGCGCGCGTTGATGCGAGGGGGCTCGAAATCATTCTTCGCAGCCTCGCTGCTGCTGCCGTCGCGGGTGCGCGGGCCGGCCACCGCGCTATACGCCTTCTGCCGTCTGGCTGACGACGCGATCGACCTGGGCAGCGACCCGGCTGCAGCGATGGCCGAACTGACCCAACGGCTGGACGATATCTATGCCGGCCGGCCACAGGCCAGCGATGCCGATGTCGCGCTGGCCGGCGTCGTACACCGCTACGGCATTCCGCGCGCCCTGCCCGACGCCTTGCTAGAAGGCTTTCTCTGGGACACACAGCAGCGGCGCTGTGACACCCTGGCTGATGTCGAGGCTTACGCCGCGCGCGTGGCCGCCACGGTCGGCGCGATGATGGCCCTGGTGATGGGCGCACACAGTGCCAGCGCGCTGGCGCGGGCCTGTGACCTGGGCGTGGCCATGCAGTTGACCAACATCGCCCGCGACGTCGGCGAAGACGCCCGCGCCGGCCGCCTGTACCTGCCGCGCCAGTGGCTCGCCGAGGCCGGCATCGACGCCGACGCCTGGCTTCGTGCGCCCGTGTTCAACCCTGCCATCGCCAGTGTGGTCGAGCGCCTGCTGCAGGCGGCCGATGTGCTGTACAGGCGGTCAGAGCTTGGCATCGGCGATCTACCGCGAGACTGCCGCCCCGCGATTCGCGCCGCGCGCCTGGTCTACGCCGAAATCGGCGAGCAGCTGCGTCGCGAAGGGCTGGACTCGGTGAGCCGGCGCATCGTCGTGAGCAAACAGCGCAAGATCGCCCTGATGGCCTGGGCCGCCGGTGCCGCGGTGATCCCGGGCGCCCATGCCGCTGCGCCGCTGCCCGCGTTGCAGGCGGTTCAGTTCCTGGTTGATGCCGCCGCCGCTTCGCAGCCGCACCGGCCTGTGCCACCTCGGACGCTCAGCCGCCCGCTGGGCGAGCGCATGGGCTGGGTCATTTCATTGCACGAGCGCCAAGCCATCGCGCGCCAGGAATCGCGCGGGCTGGCGAACTGAGGCAGCTCATCAGCAGGCGATGGACAGCAACCTGCCGGTCATCCTGATCGATGTGGTGCTGGTGTTCGGCGGCGTGATGGCTTTCGGCTGGTGGCAGCTGCGCTCGGTCGCACGCGACCGGCGCGAGGCCGCAGCGCGGCGCAAGAGAGCCGAAGGCGCGGCCCGACCGGACATTGCCGACGCGGCGCCCAAGCGGGAAGAACCGGGCTGAAATCATCCCCGGCGCGGCATGCGCCAGGGCAGCATCAGGCGCACGGGCAGCGACACCAGACGAGGCACGTTCAGCGTCTCGTGAACCGAAGTGACGCGCTGTCCGAACAGGCCTGACTCGAGCACCGAGCGCACGTAGAACGGCGTGTCCTCCAGCGTTTCCTTGACCGTTGCCGGGATCTGCGTATCGGTGCGCATGCTGCGGTCGATACGCCAGGCCGTGCGCGACAGGCTTTGGCGCGGCGGCGCTTCGAAGGCTTCGCTGCGGCCGTCCGGGTGGAAGCGCTGGGTGATGACACGGTCGGCACCCTGCTTCTGGCGCACGTCGTAGATCACCGCCGTGCTCCCGTCGGGCAGCGTGGCACGCGACCAGTCCCACTCGGTGAACGGGCGATCGATCGGCTCGTCCCCTTCGTTGCTGTCCAGGTAGGCATCGCCCGACCATTGCAGCGCCGGCCGGTTCAGCTTGACTTCCACCCGCGAGCAGGGCGCGATCGGCCCCCAGCGGTGGCGCCCGGCGTCGTCCAGCGGCGCGCTGAAGTTCGACAGCGCCCGCGGCCACACGCGCAGCGTGCCGTCGACCCGCAGGGGCAGTGGCACACCGACTTCGTGCAGATCGAAGACCAGGCTCTGCCCGTCCCAGCGCAGGCTGCTGGGGCCGACGACGAAGCTGCTGGCGCTGCGCTGCACGTGGCGCTGACCACGTTCGGTCATGGTCCAGCGGCGCACGCCGGGGCCGTAGAGGGCGACGTTGATGCAACAGTGGTTGTCGGCCGGGGCTGCGGCCCCGCCGCGCGCCTGACGGCCCCGCGCCCAGGCGTAATAGCTCGAGAAGACGCTGCCGACGAAGGCGATAACGGTCAGGCCGTAGGTGCCGTCGTCGCTGAGGGCGTCGAGGTACCACCAGAGATATGCACCCGGCGCGACCGGCTGGTCGAATCGAGGTGCGCCAGCAGCGTCGCGGCCGCCAGTCGCCCCGACATCGCCGCCATCGGCACCCCCGGGCCCGGGTGCACGCTGCCCCCGGCCAGGTAAAGGCCCGGCACCCGGCTGGCCGCCGACGGGCGACTGAAGGAAGACATCCAGCCGTGCGTCGCCCGACCGTACAGCGCCCCGCCCGTGGCCGGGAACAGGTGGTGGAAGTCCTGCGGTGTCGTGCGCAGCATCTGCTGCGGTTGCCATTCCAGGCGCAGACCGCATTGGCGCAAAAGGGCCAGGCTCCGGTGCTCGCATCGATCGGTCTCCAAAGGGTCGAATGAGCGCGCTCGCGGGCCCGCGGACAGGTCGCCGTCGGCCGGTGCATTGACCAGGCACAGCAGCCTCTCGGGCGCGCCCGAGCCGCCAGACGCGCGGGCGGCATCATCGTCCCGGTCTTGCGCGCACACATAGACGGTGCCCTGACGCGGCAGGCGGCGTCGGGTGAAGATGTCGTCGAATTCGCTGCGGTAGTCGGCATCGAAGAAGACGTTGTGCCGCACCAACGGGAAGCCGCTGCTCCTGGCGTGCAATGCCCAGGTCATCGCTGACAGCGATCGCTGGGCCGGCGCCGTCGGTGGCACCGCCCGCTGCACGCCGCCGCCCAGCAACCCGCTGGCCAGCGCGTTGGCGTCGCCATTGAAGACCACCGAGTCGGCCGCCAGACGCGTGCCGTCAGCCAGCCCCACGCCGCACGCGCGGCCCTGGTTGACCAGCACTTCCTCGCAGGCCGTGCCGTAGCGGATGTCGACGCCCTTGCGCTGCGCCAGACCGGCCAGCGCCAGCGCGACGGCATGCATGCCGCCGTCCACCGCCCAGACGCCGTCGAGTTCGACCTGTGCCACCAGCATCAGCGTGGCCGGCGCCGCCCAAGGCGACGCACCACAGTAGGTGGCGTAGCGGCCGAAAAGCTGCTGCAGGCGCGGGTCGTGGAAATGCCGGCCGAGCGACTTCCACAGGCTGGCAAAAGGCCCCAGGCCGGCCAGAACAGCCAGCCCGCGGGGCCCCAGGTCGACGCCCATGCCCACGAGCGTCGGCCGTCCGGACCGGATGTAGGGCCCTTCCAGCGCCTGGTACACCCGCCTGGCCTGGGCACAGAAGCCGAGGAAACGCCGCGCCTCGGCCGGGCTGCTGAACTGCGCTATCGCGTCGGCCGAGCGCTGCAGATCGGCGTGCAGGTCCAGCACTTGGTCCTGCCCGCGCCAGGCATGGCGGGCCAGCAGCGACAGCGGTGACAGGCGCAGCAGGCTATCCAACTCTGCACCGGCCTCTGCCAGGATCTGGTCGAAGACCCAACGCATCGTGAAAACTGTCGGCCCGGCATCGATGGCCACGCCGTCCACCTGCACCTGGCGCATCTTGCCGCCGGGTGCAGCAGCGGCTTCCACCAGCGTCACAGGCAGGCCGCGACAGGCCAGCAGCAAGGCGCTGACCAGACCACCGATGCCCGCACCCACCACTACCACCCGGTGGTCCGAAGGCCGCGCCTCAGCCATACACGACACCCTTCCACCGGCCTTGAATGGACAGCGGCAAGAAGCGCACGAACATCGACTCGCTGAAGTAGCCCTCGCGATGCGCTGCCTGAATGGCGGCCAGATGGGCACCGCTGCGGGAGTAGGCGTCCATTGCCGCCACGCTGTCCCAGATGCTGAAGGTGGCCTGGCGTAGCACGGGCGCCTCGCCCAGACCGGCCGCCAGCAGACAGCCTGGCGCCCGCTCCAGCGAGGCCTCGGCCGAAGGAGCCTTGCGCCAGAAGGCCAGCGCACGCAGCGGGTGGATCGACGCACGGGTCAACGCCGCAACACGGACGGGGCCATCGGCGGCCTCTGGCCCCAGCACGCTGGGCTGCAGGCTGTGCCCGGACCAACGCCCGCGGCAGGACCAGGCACGCAGCTTGACCGTGCACAGCTCGACCGAGCGGGCCCGGAAGCGGCGCAGCGTGACCGATTCCTGAAGGAAAAGATCGGCCGCCGCCTCGGACTCGAACACTGCGAACAAGCCCTGGCGGGAGCCACTGGGCCGCAGCCCAAAACCGCCTTCGTGACCGCTGCCCAGGGCCTTGGCAAAGCGCAACCCCGGTTCACCAAGCAAACTGCGGCCGCCCCGTGCGATGCGCCACCAACCCCACAGGCGTGAAGGGCGGTCGATCTGCGCCAGCAGCACGACGGCCACTTCCTCTCCCAGCGCCACCGAAGATGCTGCGGCATGGGCGTCGGGCTGAAGTGACACTGCCGACATCCCAGTCGGAACGCCGGCAGTGCGGGCAGTGCTTGGAACCATGGGCAGTCGCCATCCCGGCCAGCCGGCAAACAGAAGGGGCCGAGCCGACTGGCCGGCCCGGCGCGAACAACCCCGTTTACCTGACGACGACCTCCACCCGTCGGGCGACGGGGTCTTCACCGCCCAGGTTGGCTTCAGCCTGCAGCGGCTTGTCCAGCACCACGCGGCTTGCTGGAATGCCGGCGACTGTCAGCGATTCGCGAACAGCCAGCGCACGGTTCTTGGCCAGCTCCTGGTTGCCGGCCAGGTCGCCTGCGGCTGAGTGGTAGCCAGAGATCATCACCTTCGTCTTGGGCTGTGCCGCCAGGGTGGCTATCAACTGCTGCAGGCCCTTGGCCTGTTCACCTTCCAGCGCGAAGGAGCCGACGTTGAAGTACAGCACCGACCTGGTCGCCGCCGAAACCGGCGGCGGCAGACCGGCAACCGGCTTGGCATAGCTCAGCAGCTCCGGGTGGTTCTTGGCCATCTGGGCACCGTACAGAGGCTTGAAGGCCCCCTGGTGGCAACTCGAGCAGTTGACCTTGGCAACGTCGCCGGTGGGGCCCTTTCGGTTGGCCGGGAAGGTGTCGGTCAGACCAACCAGGAAGTCGTTGTTGATCTCGCGCACCATACGGATGCCATGCCAGGCCGTGACCAGTTGCGTCGGATTGCCGGCCCACTCGCCACCGATCTGGCGCGTATTGTGGCAATAGGTGCAGTTGACGCCCAGCGACTTGCTGAAGTGCGTCATCAGGGCGAAGGTATATTCAGCCTGCTGGATGCTGGAGCGGTTGCCCGTCGGCAGGGCAGTGGCACTATTGACTCGGATCGGCTTGGCTTCCAGGAGATAGGGGGTGAAAGGGTCGTTGGGCAACGAACTGCCAGCCACCACACGCGAAGGGGTGTTCTGGCCGTTGAGGTTTCCGATGAAGTTCGACTTCTTGTCCTGGTCCTCAGCCTTGAACCAGACCTGCGCAGGCACCGGATTACCGCGGTGGCAGGTGTAGCAGGTCACGCCCGTGGCTGCCACGTGCGGCTTCCAGTCTGCGTTGACCTTCTGCGTCATCTCGATCATGCGCCGGGCCACCACCTTGGTGTACTTGCCGTCATCGGCGAAGTTCTGCACGTTGTGACAGTAAGCGCAGCCTTCCTTGGGCGAGACCCAGGCGGTGATGGCCGCCATGTGGCGGTTGAAGTTGGCCACACTGAGGTCGCCCAGTATCTTCACGTTCTGGTACACCTGCCCTGCCTTCGGACCTTCATCTGGCGCCAACGGGTTCAGCTCGGTCGGCGGCTGGTTGGCCGGCACCTGCAATTCGACCGTACGCGGGTTGTAGCCCACTTCCATGCCCGTGCCTCGGTAGCCGCGCTGCACCGTATCCACCGGTGGTCTCTCGCAGGCTGCCAGCAGCAGGGTCGCGCCGAGTACCGCGAGGGTTGCGAATCGGGTAGCTGCCAGCATGTCACTTCACTCCCTGGGGCAACAAGGTGGGGTCCACCACGTTCGGGTAGATCGTCGGGTAAGGAGGCGCGACACCGTGCTTCACCGCCCATAGATACCAGTTGTCAACCACGGTACCGGTCAGCAGGATGCCTATGCCGCCCACCAACGGGCACAAGACAGCAAACCACCAAGCCCAACGGTGCACCGATTCCATCGTCGCGTTGAAGCCCATGGTCCAGCGCCAGAACAGGGCAGCGCGCTCGCTGGCGGTGCCGCGGTCGGTGATCTGCTCGATCTCGCGGTCGCCGCCATAGCGGCTGACAGCCAGGATCGTGGCGCCGTGCATCGCAAACAACAGGACCGAACCGTACAGGAAAGCGATCGACAGCGCATGGAAGGGGTTGTAGAACAGGTTGCCGTAGCGCAGCGAAAACGCCGCCGTCCAGTCCAGGTGCGGGAAGATGCCGAACGGCACCGCCTCGCTCCAGCTGCCCATCAGTACCGGGCGGATGAATCCCAGCACTAGATACAACCAGATGGCCGCAGCAAAGGCCCAGGCCACGTGCGTGCCCAAGCCCAGTGCGCGCGCGCGGGTGTACATCCGCGTCCACCACAGCAGGATCGAGGTGGTGAGCAGGAAGCCCGCGAGCAACCACCAGCCGCCCTCGTTCATGGGCGGCAAGCTCAGGCCGTACTGCGGCGACGGCGGGTCGAGCGACAGCCAGAACAGCTGGCGAATGAACTGCACGACGTCCCAGTTCACCTGGGCCAGCATGTTGAAGCCCATGATGTTGACGGCCAGCGTACCCAGGATCAGCGAGGCCACGCCCAGCGGGCCCAGATAGATCGGCCCGAGCTGGGCATTGCCGAAGCGGCCCACCAGGTGCATGTGGAGCGGCTTCTTTCCAGTACGCGGGCTGTTGTAGTCACCCAGCGCAATGCCGGCCTCGGCAGGACCCTGGGCCTGCACCGCTGTGAACAGGTTCTGGTATTCGACCATATCGTTTGCTCCGCTACTCGGTTCGCATCAATTCATCAGACTCAGCGCAAAGGCGTGGCTGACCAGATCGGAAGATTCAGCCACCAGCCCCACCATTCGGGCCAGCTGCGCGTCCAGAACGGGCCGCTGATGACAATGCACACGGCGCTGAAGAACACGGCGGCCAAGGCCAGGAACAGTCCCAGACGGTGAATTCCCAGCGAGCCCACCGAGTAACCAATGGCGTCGCGGAAGAAGGTGTCCTCATGCTCGGGCGTCTTCACCAACTGGCCCTTGGGCGGGTTGGTCGCCGACAGGATCAGTCCGCCGTGCATGGACAACGCCAGCGTGGTCGTAAAGAAGAAGGTGATGGCCAGCATGTGCGCCGGGTTGTAGTGGAAGTGCAGGTACTGATAGCCGACGTTCGAGACCCAATCAAGGTGGCTGAAGATGCCGTACGGAAACCCGTGTCCCCAGGCGCCGAGCAGCACCGGGCGGATGACCACCAACGTAAAATAGGCAAAGATGGCGAAGCTGAAGGCAATGGGCACGTGATAGCCCATGCCGAGCTTGCGGCAGATCTCGACCTCACGCAGCGCCCAGGAGCAAAAAGCCCCTAGCGCACAGACCGTGATGATCTGCCACAGGCCGCCTTCGGCCAGCGGGGCCAGTTTCAGGCCATAGGAAAGGTCTGGCGGTGCGATGTTGATCTGCCAGACGTTCCAGGTCGGGCCCAGCGCGGCACCCCAAAGAATCAAGGCCGTGCCGAGGACCGAGAAGAACAGCGTCGTGACGCCGAAGAAACCGACGTAGAAGGGCCCGACCCAGAAGTCGAAGAGATCGCCTCCGACCAGGGTGCCACCGCGCACGCGGTACTTCCGTTCAAAACTCAGCATGGCCATGATGAATCCTCCAACCGCGCAGCACAGACCTTGGGTCTACGCGGCCAACATGTCTTTGCGCCCGATGGCGCCTCTAGGCGGGACCGATTCAGGACGAACCGGCCCCGCTTTCGGCTTGTGCCGCTTTCAGGGCTTTCGTCCTGACTTGATGTCGTTCAAGCCTTACTTCGTCACCGAAGCCACTGCCGCAGGCAACGGGGCGTTGACCGAAGCAACGGTGGCCTTCCTCGGGCCATCGAGCCAGTTGAACTTGTTCGTGCTGAGCAAGATGAGATGAATCATCGCTGCCAGCGCGAACAGAAAAATACCTTGAGCGACCATCGCGCGCAACGGGTCGAACAAACGCCAGATTCTCCACATGATTCCAAGCTCCTAAGTGAGATGCGACATAAAGGTATAGACCGCCGCCTTGACGCCGCCAAAAACAGACTTCACACCTTCAGCACCCGGCAACCACGTCCGCCAATGCCAGCCGAGCAACTGGCCGAAAAGCGCAATCGCCAGAAACACCGAGAATCCGAGCGCAAAGATCACCCAGAAGCTTCTGGTCTCTCCTTGCAACAGGGGCTTGGGCATTGCTGTTTCGAGCTGAGTCATAGGTTTCCCCTTATCGGGTCAGGTCAGGAAGCGATCAGAGCCAGGGGCGCCACACCCACACCAGGATGTGCGCAACGACGGCGATTGCCGTAAAGCCCACGAATCCCTGGATGTAGTAGGTGTGAAATTCCTGAGCCTCGTCGTCCGTCAGGCCCGAAATCGAGCCCCTTCTTTCAGCCATGGCTAGTTCCTCCAAACCGGTCTTGCGACCGCGTGCGCACTGAGTGCCCGCGCACCATGGGCAGCCACGGCAAGGCGCCGCGACGTTGGTGTGGAACCCGCGTCATGCGGGCTCCTTCTGTTCCTGGATGCCGAGTGACTGCATCACACGCTGAACCGTGACCCGCGCTTCGCCGGCCATGCGGGCGTCGCGTTCGGTACGGTCGCGCAAGGTCTTGGCCGCCGAGATCTGCACCAGCACCGGCTGCGCCTGGACGTGCTCCTGCAGCAGGCCCTGCGCGTCGTCGTCCCACGGCCGGGCATCGTTCTCGCTGCGGTGGCCATGGGCCGCGGGCGTGGCGTCGACCTTGTCGAGTTCGGTGCCCAGCGGCAGGATGAAGAACAGCGCGTCGAACAGGGCGTTGCAGAACTCCTGCACGATGTAGGTCGCACCGGCATAACCCATGAACGGCGTGCCGGTATGGCGACGGATGATCGCGCCCGGGAACGAGGCCGGGATGTACGTGGGCTTGGGGCCGTGGCCGCCGCCCTGGGCCGACTTCTCGGCCAGGTACATGCGCTCGTTGTAGCTGCCGAACATCACCAGCGGTGTCTTCTCGTGCGTCATCTTGCGCACACTCTCGCTGTCAGTCTTGCTGCCGGAAATCCGGGACACCGCGAAGTTGCAGGGCAGGCCCAGTTCGTCTTCGAGAAAGTGGCGGATGCCGCGGGCGTAGGTTTCGCCCGCCACGACGGCGAAGTTGGCCGTGCCGAAGAAGTCCTGCGTGACGCTGCGCCACAAGTCCCAGATGGGCTTGATCGTGGTGTGCTTCTCGCGCTCGATGAAGGGTTCCGGGTCCAGGTGCAGCAACTCGCCGAGTTGGCGCAGAAAGGCGGTGGTGCTGTGCAGGCCGATCGGGGCCTGCAGGTAGGGCCGCTCGAGTGCTTCGCACAGCATGCGGCCGAACTCGCGGTACATGCAGATGTTGACGTCGGCTTCGACCAGGCGCGAGACATCGGCCAGGTGACTGCCCAGCGGGAAGACCATGTTCACGTCGGCGCCGATGCCTTGCACCAGGCGGCGGATCTCGGCCAGATCGCTGGGGCCGTTGAAGACACCGTAGCTCGGGCCGATGATGTTCACCCGCGGCTTCTCGCCAGCGGGGCGTTCCGCGAAGGGCGTGCGCTGGGGCACCTTCTTCAGGCCGTAGCTTGTCCACAGCCAGTACATCGCGCGGTTGGCGCATTGCCACTGGTCTTCGTCGATGGTGCGCGGCAGGAAGCGCGCAATCGTCGTGCCTTCGGGTGTGACGCCGCCGCCGATCATCTCGGCGATCGAGCCCGTCACCACCACGCTCGGCAGGTCGGGGTCGAGCGCGGCATGCGCCCGCTTCATTGCACCTTCGGTCCCTTCGCGGCCCAACTGCTCTTCGGCCAGGCCCGTGACGACGATCGGCAGTTCGTGCGGAGGCAGCGCGTCGGTGTAGTGCAGCACGCTGGTCACCGGCAGGTTCTCGCAGCCCACCGGGCCGTCGATGATGACCTGCAGGCCCTTGATCGCGGTGAACACGTAGACAGCGCCCCAGTAACCGCCAGCGCGGTCGTGGTCGATGACGTAAGTGGGCTGAATGGTGCCGCCCATCAGATCATTTCCTCGGCCTTGCGCTTCTTCATCATCTTGATGACCTGGCGCTTGGTCTCGGCTCTGAATTCGGGGCGTTCGACGGGCTTGCCTTCCCAGACGCCGGCGCGGTCGCCCTGGCCGACGTCGCCGAAGAACTCGCGCATCTGGTCGAAGCGGGCCTTGTTGCCGATGGCCGCGTTGATCACCTGTGCCAGCGAACCGGCGCCCATCGGGCCCATCAGGGGGCGGGCACTGAGGAGGTTGGTGAAGTACAGCGAAGGAATCGCGGCCTGCTTGGCTGCCTGCACCACGGGTGTGGTACCGATGGCCAGGTCGGGCTTGAACTCGCGCACCGCGGCAATGTCTTGTTCCAGGCTGGCGCGGTACTGCACGTGCACGCCGCGGGCTTGCAGCCATTCCAGGTCGGGGGCGCTCCAAGGCGTCTTGGGGCAGGCCGAGCCGACATAAGGCACGTCGGCGCCGCTTTCGATCAGCAGACGCGCCACCAGCAGTTCGCTGCCTTCGTAGCCGCTGACCGTCACGCGGCCCTTGATCGGCGTACGCGCGAGAGCACCCTTGATCGCGGGCAGCCACTTGTTCTTGGCTGCGTCGATCTGCGCCTGGCCGACGTTGCAGGCGTCACCAATGGCCTGCAGCCAGGCTTCGGTGCCGTCGTAGCCAACAGGAGCAGAGGCGACGATGCGGCGACCGGCGGCTTCGAACTCGCGCACGCTAGCGGTGTAGAAGGGATGGATCGCGGCCACGGCGGCGCAGTCCAGCGCGGCGTACAACTCGCGCCATTCACGGGTGGGCACCACCGGGCCGGCGGCCAGGCCCATCGGCTCGAGCAGCATGCCGATGCCGACCGGATCGGCCGGGAACATCTCGCCGAGCAGGGTCACCGTCGGCTTGGTCGAGATGCCGGTGCGCGGGGCGGACACCGGGCCGGCCTCGGCCTCGGCGCGGGCCACCTTCAACATCGCGCCGGCCAGCACATCCTTGGCTTCGGCATGGGTGGGCACGCCGAAGCCTGGCACGTCGATGCCGATGATGCGCACGCCGTTAATCTGGCTGGGCAGCAACTGCAGCGGCACGCCGCTGGCCGTGGGCACGCACAGGTTGATGATGATGATGGTGTCGTACAGGGCAGGGTCGGCCTGCAGGTAGACGTTGTCGCGAATGTCTTCGAACAGCTTGCCGGTGACCAGCGTTTCGCTGTTGAACGGTACGTACCCCACGCTTCGGCGCGCGCCGTAAAAGTGGCTGGTGAAGGTCAGCCCGTAGACGCAGCAGGCGCTGCCCGACAGGATGGTGTGGGTGCGCCGCATGCGCAGCCCCACACGCAGGCTGCCGAAGGCCGGGCACATGCTCTGCGGCTGGTCGTGCGGGCCGGCGCCTTCTGCCAGGGGGTAGTCCTTGGCGTACTTCGCCAGGGTTTCGCTTTTGCCGGCCTGCTTGGCCGCCTCGAGCATGGCTTCCTTGCCGGAGTGGCAGCCAAGCCCGTCGGCATCGAGGGCGGCGGGGTTGACGACTTGAGGGACTGCTTCCATGGTCGTACTCCGGTCAGGCGGCGTCGTAGACGACTTCGAGGGTCGGCTTGACGATTTCGCTCTTGCCCACCATGTCGAACAGGGTGGCCGGTTGCATCTGGAAATCGCGACCGGTGATTTCGTCGCTGAACAAGCTGAGCAACTGGTCCTGCGTTTGCGGCTTCGGGCGCACGGGCGGCGCTTCGGCAACGTTGGTGGCCAGTTCTTCAAACAAGGACGCCCACTGGGTGCCGGGACGACCGATGATTTCGTAGCTCGCGCTCTTGCGGCGGATGTCGTCGTTGGCTGGAATGGTGGCGAGCACGGGAATGCCCGTGTTCTCGGCAAAAATCTTGGCCTCGCCGGTGCCGTCGTCGCGGTTGATGACCATGCCGGCGACGCCGACGTTGCCGCCGAGCTTGCGGAAGTACTCGACCGCGCTGCACACGTTGTTGGCCACGTACAGGCTCTGCAGGTCGTTGCTGGCCACGACGATGACCTTCTGGCACATGTCGCGGGCGATCGGCAAGCCGAAGCCGCCGCACACCACGTCGCCCAGGAAGTCGAGCAGCACGAAGTCGAAACCCCAGTCGTGAAAGCCGAGCTTCTCGAGCGTTTCGAAGCCGTGAATGATCCCGCGCCCGCCGCAGCCGCGGCCGACTTCCGGGCCGCCGAGCTCCATCGCATAGACGCCGTCGCGCTTGAAGCAGACGTCGCCGATGGCTACCGCCTCACCGGCCAGCTTCTTCTTGCTGCTGGTCTCGATGATGGTCGGGCAGGCCTTGCCGCCGAACAGCAGGCTTGTCGTGTCGCTCTTCGGGTCGCACCCGATCAGCAGCACCTTCTTGCCCTGCTGGGCCATCATGTAGCTCAGGTTGGCCAGCGTGAAGCTCTTGCCGATGCCGCCCTTGCCATAAATGGCAATGATCTGGGTCGTCTTGGTCGCCGGCGAGGTCGACACGGGGTCGGGTTCGATGGCTGCCTCAGCCTTCAGCCGCTCGTCGCGCATGAAGATCACGGGGGTTGCTGCGTTCATTGGACTTCTCTCCAGTCGATGATCATCTTCAGGCACTCGGCATCACCGAAGGCCGTCTGGTAAGCGGCGGCGGCATGGGTCGGCCGGTCGTGGTGCGTGATCAGGCCGTCGAGTGACAGCCGACCCTGTTCGGTCAGTTCCTTCACCGCGATCAGGTCGGCGCGCTGCCATTCGGCAGCACAGCGGATCGTGGCTTCACGCATAAAGGCCGGGGCGAAGGCGAAGTTCAGCGGGTCGGTGTAGAAGCCGGCCAGCACCACCTCGCCACCCGGGGCCAGGCGCTGGACCAGGCTGTCCAGCACGCTGGCGTCGCCGCTGACGTCGTAGATCGCGCGGTAGTCGTGCCGCGGATCATCTTGCGGGCGCAGCACCGGGTAACCGTCGGCACCGCCGCTACGCATCGGGTTGACTTCCCATACCGTGGGCGGCGCGAAACCGGCGACGACGGTCATGCGGGCAAGCAGGCGGCCCAGCACACCATGGCCGACGATGAGCTCCGGCGGCGCGATCTCGGCCCGGCGCCCGGTCTGCGCCACCGCGTGATAAGCCGTCGCGGCCAGCGCCAGCAGCACGCCACGCTCTCCGACATGGCGATCGATCCGCAACACGCGGTCGCCCGACACCACCAGGGTCGAGGCCGCGCCGCCGTGCAGGGCACGCACTTCGCCGAAACAGCGCGCACCGGGCACGAAGACCTGCTCGCCGATCTCATGGCCCGATGACCGCCCCGCGGCCACCACGCGGGCCACCGACTCGTAACCCGGCACCAGCGGGTAACCCATGCCGGGGAAGGCCGGCATGCGCCCGTTGAAGAGAAGCTTTTCGTTCCCGGTGCTGATGCCGCTGTACAGCACGTCGACCACGACATCGTCGTCGGCGGGTGGCGTCAGCGGCAACGCGCACAGCGCGATGCGCCCGGGCTGCTCGACAACGACTGCCAGAGTCTTCATACCCTGCCTCCTGCGCCAGGGCGCTGAGCACACGAACAGGATGGGGACTGCAGAGGGGTCATCGAGTACTTCTGATGCACGACGGATGTCATCTTAGACTGACGTAAATTTGTGTCAAGCCAAATTTACAGTTCATGTCTCGGGGTTTACGACAGGCGGCAGCGGGCGACGATCAACCGCGCCTGCAGCGGCAGCCGTGTGCGTTGCAGGCGGACGTCGCCGAAGCCGGCCTGTTCGAGCAATGCCCTGATCTGCGCCGGGCTGCGTGGCCGGCCGCGGCCCATCGCGAGGAGGTAGAAGCCGAAGTAGGCATCGCCCATCGGCTCGGCGCCCGCCGTGTCGGCCATCTGCTCGGCCAGCAACAGCGTGCCGTCGTCGGGCAAGGCGCGGCGTGCGGCCTTCATGATGCGCAGCACACGGGCATCGTCGTGGTCGTGCACGACGCGGACCAGCGAGATCACGTCGGCGCCGCGCGGCAGTTCGTCGGCGAGGAAGTCGCCGCCGAAGGCGCCCGCCCGCTCAGATAGGCCGCGCGCGACGAACTGCGCGCGGGCCCGGTCGGCCACCGCGGGCAGGTCGAACAGCATCAGCTTGAGGTCTGGCGCACGCTGCGCGACGCGCGACAGGAACGTGCCTTCGCCGCCGCCCACGTCCAACAGGCAGCGGTGCTGCTGCAGCGGATAGGCGTCGAGGATCTGGTCGGCCACCATCGGTTGCGAGGCCGACATCAGCGCCGAATAGCTGGCCACGCGGGCCGGGTCCAGCGAACCGGGCGAGTCGACGTTGGCATAGGGGAACATGCCGGCCAGGGCGGCGGCGCCGGCCTCGCCGCGCAGCAGCGCGACAGGGTCGTGCAGATCGCCGTAAAGCACCGCGTGGTGCTCGACCATCGCCAGCAGTGCCGTGTTGCCCACCATCGGCCCGCCCAGCGGGCCCAGGCCGTACAGACCGCCGCGGCGGCGCTGCAGCAGGCGCAGCGAGACGGCAGCGTCGAGCAGCCGCGCGCAGCCCTCGGCCGGCAGCTTCAGCCGGGGCGCCAGCTGCTCAAGGCTCTGCGGCCCTTCGGCCAGGATCTCGAACAGGCGCAGCCGCACCGCGGCGAGCAGCACCTGCGAATAGACGAAGCCGGCGACGATGTCGAACAGCGCCCTCGCCCGCCGCTGCGCCAGCGCGCGCGTGAAGGGCAGCGCCGAGGCCCAGTGGTGGAACGCCGGGCTGGCGTACAGGCGGTCGCGCCAGGACAGCAAGCGTTCGGGCCAGGCCATCACGGCGGCGGCGGCGGTCTGCATGACACCTGCCCTCAGGCTGCCACGCGGACCATCTCGGGCGCCATCGCCGCCGGCACCAGCCGCTCGGCCTCGGCGCGCACCAGCGCGCGCAGCCCGGCAGCGCCGCGGCAAGGCGGGATGGCGGCAATGGCGTTGGCCACCAGGCGGTCGAAGTGCTGGATGGCACCGGTCAGGCCCTGCTCGGCGGCCGCGCTGGGACGGCCGAGCGCAGCGTCGCGCCCGATCGGCTTGCCGAGCAGCGCCGGGTCGGCGCACACGTCGCGGATGTCGTCGGCCACCTGATAGGCCTCGCCGAGCCACTCGCCCAGGGCGCGCCAGGCGCGGGCGTCGCCGCCGGCGGCCTCGGCACCGGCCACGGTGGCGCCAGCGAACAGCGCGCCGGTCTTGGCCCGCTGGTAGTCGCGCAGCGCGACGCGCGGCTCGCATTCCCAGGCCTGCCCGGCGACGATGCCCAGCGGCATGCCCACACCCTCGGCAATGGCGCTCAGCACACGCGGCATGCGCGCCGGCATGCGCACCGGGGCGCGGCCCAGCGCCTGGAACGACAGCACGATGAGCGCGTCGCCGGCCAGCACCGCCAGCCGTTCGCCGAAGGCCGCATGCACCGAAGGCACGCCGCGGCGCGTCGGCGCGTCGTCGAAACAAGGCAGATCGTCGTGAACCAGCGAGGCACAGTGCAGCAACTCGATGGCAGCAGCTGCGGTGTTGGCCAGCACGATGTCGTCGTCGCCGCAGGCCCGGGCGACCGCGAGGCACAGCTGAGGGCGGATGCGGGCCCCGCCGGGAAAGACGGCATGTCGCACCGCCTGGGCCAGACGGGGCGGGCAGCCCGGGCCTTCGCATGAGGCCACGGCGGCCTCCAGAGCCCCTTCGATGCGGTTCATCGTCTCCATCCTGGTCCTCCGTTGTCCCGGCCTGTCGCTTCTCAGGCCCGGTAGTGGTTGGGGCTGTGGGCTTGTCATGCGCGCAATCTGTCAGCTTTGCGTGTCACTGCAGACTGTCAATTTATTCTGACATATGCGTTTCGACTGTCAATCAAGGGGTGCCCCGGGGGTGCGCTGGGCGGCGACGCGCCTGGGCGGGTCCTGCCGCTCGGCTGCGGCCACAATCGCGCGATGAACACGCCACGCGCCGCCATGCCGTCGTCGACCACGTCGTCGACCACGTCGGCGCCTGCGCGGACCGGCGCGCCCGGCGGCCGCCCCGCCGCGCAGCCTGACGAGGGGGGCAGCCCACCGGCGCGCCGCGTGCGTTCGCTCTCCGGCCTGCTGCCCTTCATGCGGCCCTACCGTGGGCGCATCGGGCTGGCGACGGTGTTCCTGGTCGGCGCCGCCGCGGCCACGCTGGTGCTGCCGCTGGCGCTGAAGACGCTGATCGACCAGGGGCTCGTGTCGGCCGACCCCGGCGAGCGGCTGCTCGCGCTGCGCGGGCACTTCCTGTGGCTTTTTGCGGCGGGCGCAGCGCTGGGTGTGTTCTCCGCGGCGCGCTTCTACATGGTCAGCTGGCTGGGCGAACGCATCACGGCCGACCTGCGCAACGCGGTTTACGCCCATGTGGTGCAGCAGAGCCCCGAGTTCTTCGAGACCACGCAGACCGGCGAGGTGCTCAGCCGGTTGACCACCGACACCACCGTCGTGCAGACGGTGGTGGGCTCGAGTCTCAGCCTGGGCCTGCGCAACACGGTGATGGGCCTGGGCGCGCTGGCCATGCTGGTGATCACCAACCCGACCGTGATGGGCCAGGTACTGGGCATCCTGGTGCTGGTGGTGCTGCCGGCGCTGGTTTTCGGACGCCGGGTACGCAAGCTCAGTCGCGCCAGCCAGGACCGGGTGGCCGACTCCAGCGCCATTGCGGCCGAAGTGCTGAACGCGATTCCCGTGGTGCAGAGCTTCGTCCAGCAAGAGCGTGAGGCGGCGCGCTTCGACCGCGCCACCGAGGCCGCCTTCGTCATCGCGCGCAAGCGCACGATGGTGCGTTCGGTGCTGGTGGGCTTCATCATCACCGCCACCTTCGGCGCGCTGCTCTGGGGCCTGTACCAGGGCACGCAGGCGGTGCTGCGCGGCGACATCAGCGCCGGCCACCTGGGGCAGACGGTGGTCTACGTGATCATCTTCGTCGGCGCCGTGGCCGTGATGTCCGAGGTCTACGGCGAACTGCTGCGCGCTGCTGGCGCGACCGAGCGGCTGATGGAGCTGCTGGCCTCGCGCTCACCGGTGGACGAACCCGCCGCGCCGCGAGCGCTGCCGCCGGCGCGCGGCGGCTCGGCGCTGGCCTTCGAGCAGGTCAGCTTCCACTACCCGTCGCGTCCGCGGCAACTGGCGCTGGCCGACTTCTCGCTGGCCGTGCGGCCGGGCGAGACGGTGGCGCTGGTGGGGCCCAGCGGTGCCGGCAAGACGACGGTGTTCCAACTGCTGCTGCGCTTCTATGACGCGCAGCAGGGCCGCGTGACGGTGGACGGCATGGCTGTCGGCGCGGTCTCGCTGGCGGCGCTGCGCCAGCGCATCGGCATCGTGCCGCAGGACAGCACGGTGTTCTCGGCCAGTGCGCTGGAGAACATCCGCTATGGCCGTCCCGAGGCCAGCGATGCCGAGGTCATCGCCGCCGCCCGGGCCGCCTTCGCGCACGAATTCATCGAGGCCCTGCCCGAGGGCTACGCCAGCTTCCTGGGCGAGCGCGGCGTGCGCATCAGCGGCGGCCAGCGCCAGCGCATCGCGATCGCGCGCGCGATGCTGAAGAACCCGCCGCTGCTGCTGCTGGACGAGGCCACCAGCGCGCTCGACGCCGAGAGTGAACAGATGGTGCAGGCGGCCCTGGAGGCGGCGATGAAGGACCGCACCACGCTCGTCATCGCGCACCGGTTGGCCACCGTGCAGCGCGCCGACCGCATCGTGGTGCTGGACCAGGGGCGCCTGGTCGACAGCGGCACGCACACCGAACTGGTCGCCCGCGGCGGGCTGTACGCGCGGCTGGCGGCGATGCAGTTCGGGCTGCAGGCACCCGAGAGCGCCGACGCAGGCGCCTGAGCCGCCCCGGAAACATCGTCTGCACGCCCGCCCACCCGCCCACGTTGCCATGACCCGCCCCGTCCGCACCCAGTACGAAGACTTCATGCGCCATGTGTTCGAACATGGTGAGGCCAAGGCCGACCGCACCGGCACCGGCACTCGCAGCGTGTTCGGCCACCAGATGCGCTTCGATCTGGCCGAAGGCTTTCCGCTCGTCACGACCAAGAAGGTGCACTGGAAGAGCATCGCGCTGGAGCTGCTGTGGTTCCTGCGCGGCGACAGCAACGTGCGCTGGCTGCAAGAGCGCGGCGTGTCGATCTGGAACGAGTGGGCGCGCGCGGATGGTGAACTCGGCCCCGTCTACGGCGTACAGTGGCGCAGCTGGCCGGTGCCCGGCGGCGGGCACATCGACCAGATCGCACAGGTGGTGCAGCAACTGCGCAGCAACCCGGACAGCCGGCGCATCATCGTCAGCGCCTGGAACGTGGCCGATCTGCCGCAGATGGCGCTGGCGCCCTGCCACGCCTTCTTCCAGTTTCACGTCGCGCGGGGCCGGCTGTCGTGTCAGCTCTACCAGCGCAGCGCCGATATCTTTCTCGGCGTGCCCTTCAACATCGCCAGCTATGCGCTGCTGACCCACATGCTGGCGCAGCAGTGCGATCTGCAGCCGGGCGACTTCATCTGGACCGGTGGCGACTGCCACATCTACGACAACCACGTCGAGCAGGTGCAGACGCAGCTGGCGCGCACGCCCTTCGCCTACCCGACGCTGAAGATCCTGCGCCGCCCGCCGTCGGTCTTCGACTACGCGTTCGAGGACTTCGAGATCGCCGACTACCAGCACCACCCGGCGATCAAGGCGCCGGTCGCCGTGTGACGCTGGCGCTGATTGCCGCCGTGGCGCGCAACGGCGCCATCGGCCGCGCCAACGGGCTGCTGTGGACCGACCCGGTGGACCAGCGCCACTTTCGCGACAGCACCCGCGGCTGCCCGGTCATCATGGGCCGGCTGACCTGGGATTCGCTGCCGGCGCGCTTTCGCCCGCTGCCCGGTCGGCGCAATCTGGTGGTCACGCGCAACGCGCAATGGCAGGCCGGGGGCGCCGAAGCGCAGCCGTCGCTGCAGGCGGCGCTGACCGCCGCCGTGCCCGCCGCGCTGGTCTTCGTGATCGGCGGCGCGCAGCTCTATGCGCAGGCGCTGCCGCTGGCCGACGAGCTGCTGCTGACGGAGATCGGCGTCGACCTCGACGGCGACACCCACTTCCCCGCCTGGGACCGCAGTGCCTTCGACGAGCTCTCGCGGCTGCCGCAGCGGGCGGCCGACGGCACGGCCTTCGACATCGTCAGCTACCGCCGCCGCGCCACCGGTTGACACGATGGCGGGCCAGCCGCCCGCGATGCCCGTTCAAGCCACCAGCGCCGGCCGCTGCGTGAACCAGCGTTCGAACTCGTCCACCGGCAGCGGCCGTGCGAACAGGTAACCCTGCAGTTCGTCGCAGCCGGCCGCTTGCAGCGCCTGCGCCTGCCCCTCGCTCTCGACACCCTCGGCCACGACCGTCAGGCCCAGCGTGTGCCCGAGGCCGATCACCGACAGCGTGATGGCGCGCTCGGCCGGCCGCTCGAGCATGCCTTGCACGAAGCTGCGGTCGACCTTGAGCTTTTGCAGCGGCAAGCGCGACAGGTAGCCCAGACTCGAGTAGCCGGTGCCGAAATCGTCGACCGACAGGCCGACGCCGAGTGCGCGGATGCGGTGCAGCCGTTCCAGCACCGCCTCGGCGTTGTCCATCAGCGTGGACTCGGTGAGCTCGAGCTCCAGCAGGCCCGGCGGCACGTCGTGGCGCTGCAGGCTCTCACGCAGCCCGTCGATCAAGGCGTCGCTGCGCAGCTGCACGGCCGATAGGTTGATCGACAGCACCAGCGGCGCCAGGCCGGTCTGCCGCCACTGGGCCAGCTGCCGACACGCCTGCTCGATCACCCACTGGCCGATCGGCAGGATCAAGCCGCACTGCTCGGCCACCGGGATGAACTGCGCGGGCGACAGCGCCGGCCCCTCGGCGCCTCGATCCCAGCGCAGCAGGGCCTCGGCACCCACGACGCGCCGCCCGCGCGCGGCCACCCGCGGCTGGAAGTGAAGGCTGAACTGATCGCGCGCCAGCGCCTGGCGCAGTGCGGTCTCGATGGTCAGCCGCCGCTGCGCACGCTCGGTCATCGACGCATCGAAGAAGCGCACGTCGTTGCGGCCCTCGGCCTTGGTCTGGTACATCGCCACGTCGGCGTGGCGCATCAGCGCGTCCAGGTCCTCGGCGTCGTCGGGAAACAGCGCGATGCCGATACTCGCGGCCACGTGCAGTTCGGCCCCGTCCACGGCGTGCGGCTGGCGCAGCAGCGGCAGCAGCCGCTGTTCGACCACCAGCGTGGCCTCGGCGGCGTCGTCGATCTGGTCGAGCACGACGACGAACTCATCGCCGCCCAGCCGGCTGACCGTGTCGCCGCCGCGTACCGCCTCGGTCAGGCGCCGCGCCACCGAGCGCAGTACGGCATCGCCGATGTGGTGGCCGAGCGAATCGTTGATGTCCTTGAAGTGGTCCAGGTCGATGAACAGCACGGCCACCCGGCGGCCGTCGCGGCGCGCCCGCTGCATCGAGCCGCGCAGCCGCTCCACGCACAGGCTGCGGTTGGGCAGGCCGGTCAGCACGTCGTGCTCGGCCAGGAAGCGGATGCGCTCCTCGCTCTTCTTGCGGTCGGTGATGTCGATCGAGGTGACGATCAGGTGCGACATGCCGCCACGCGCGTCGCGCACCGGACTGACCAGCAGCCACGCCGGGTAATGCGTGCCGTTGCGCCGGCGCACGCGCAACTCGCCCTGCCAGGTACCGCGGCGCTGCACATCGCCCCACAGGGCGGCGAGCTGCGCCTCGCTGCCATCGGGCCGGCTGAGGATCAGCCCGAGGTCGTCGCCCACCATGTCGTGCAGGTCATGCCCGGTAGCGCGGCTGAAGGCCTGATTGGCCGTCAGCACGTGGCGTTCGGCATCGACGATGACGATGCCTTCGGTGGTGGCCTCGAAGACCTTGGCCCACAGCTCCAGGCGACGCTCCATCAGCTTGAGGTGGTTGATCGGCGTGAAGGCCGTCAGCATGGCGTCCTGTCCCTGATAGCGCACGCGGCGCGCGGACAGCACCGCCCAGGTGGGCTCGGCGCCACCCGTCCAGCGCACCTCGAACTCGTCGACCGCATCGCGGTCGGAGAGCTGCTGGAACAGGCGGGCCCGCACCTCGGGCTCCAGGCCGCGCTTCCACGGGTCGCTCACGCAGCCGTGCAGCCAGACCTGCGCCGGCGTGTTCGAGTGCAGCACCTCGTGGTGCGGGATCGAGGTGACCACCAGCGCCAGCGGCGTGGCCTCGACCAGCGCGCGCTCGGTCTCGGCCGCCCGCGCCGACGCAGCCAGCTCTTTCTGCGACTCGCGCTCGCGGTCGAGCTGGGCCAGCATGTCGTTGAAGCCCACCACCAGGCGGCCGATCTCGTCCTCGCTGTGCCACTGCGCGCGCAGCGTGTGGTCGCCGGTGCGCCGCACCGTGTCGGTGACCTCCGACAGATGGCGCAGCGGGGCCGCGATATGCCGCGCCACCTGGTAGACGATGACCAGGATCACCATCAGCAGAAACAGCGCCGTCCCCAGGTGCAGCCACATGCGCTGGAGCAGTGAGTCGATGCGCGCCTGCAGCAGGCGGTCGAGCTCGACCCCGCTGGCGGCCCAGGCCATGCCCAGTGCATCGACCAGTTCGAGCCGGGTGCGCTGCACCGCGGCATTGGCCGGCGCCGAGGCGCCGCCTTCGATCTGCGTGCGCGCCGCGCTGCGGTAGGCCTCGATGGCCGCGGCTACACGATCACGGTGCGGCGCCAGCGCCGCGGTCAACGCCGGGCTGCTGGCGGCGAAGGCCTCGGCATGATCGGCCGCGATCCCGTGCGCGACCGCGTCGAGCCGGCCCTCGAGGATCAGGTACCGGGTGCGCGCGTCAGCCTGCGCGTCGCCGTCTTGCAGGCGGTGCGCGCGCAGGCGGTCGCCGATGCCGTTGAGCACTTCCAGCAGCTCGGGGTAGCGCAGCACCACCAGCGACATCGCGTAGTAGCTGTCCAGGTCGGGGTCGAGGATCAGGTTGGACTGGTTGCCGACCCGCGTGAGCAGTTCGCGCCCGGCCTGCAAGGCGGGCTCGACCAGGGCAGGCTGCGCCGAAGCAGGCGCAATGGCGATGCGTGCCACAGCCTGTAGCAGCGCCTGGCTGGGCTCGGCGCTGCCCAGCCCTTCGCCCAGCAAGGCCTCGGTGCGCGTGATCGACGCTGCGTGCGCGGAAAGATTCCCAGCCGGCGGCGCCGCGGCACCGTCAACCCTCGCCAGATCGACCAGCCCGTCGCGCAGCGCATGCACATAGGCATTGCCTGCGAGCTCCTTGCGCGCGAAATCGATGCTGATGTACTTCTCGTTGATCAGGATCGCGCTGACGAAGATCACCGCGGTCAAGTCGAGCAGATAGATCAGCAGCAGCTTCTGCCCCACGCTGAGGCGCGAGAGCAGTCGGGTGAAGCCGTTGGTCATGATCGAACAGGGATCCTCTGGCGACGCGCGTCGTGCTCGTCGCTCGACCCCCTTATAACGGCACCTGGCGCAGCTTTCTTGAGGGGCGATTCGCGCCCTCCGAGGCCCACACAGCGGGGCGGCAACGCTCTAGCGGTCCGAAGGCGCCAGCGCGTCCAGGTACAGCGACTGCCGCGGCTGCGCCAGAACCCGGTGGACCAGAGGCACGAAGATTTCGATCGGCGCGACCGGGTGGTCCGGGTCGAAGGCGCGGTTGTCGAAGCGCTCGACGAAGTCGGCCGTCAGCTCGTAGTGCGCGTGGTCCTTCAGTCGATCGCGCAGGTGGCGGTCGAGCCCGATGTGGTGGAAGAAGTGGTCGCCCTGGACGATGCCGTGGTGCTTGACCATCCAGTGGTGGGCTTCGCTGACGAAGGGCTCGAGGATGACCGCGGCAAGGTCGGCGTGGTTGTAGCTGCCCAGCAGGTCGCCGATGTCGTGCAGCAACGCGCAGACGACGTATTCGTCGTCGCGACCATCCTTCAGCGCCATCGTCGCGGCCAACAGGCTGTGGCGATGTCGGTTGACGGGCCAGCCGCCGGCGTCGTCCTGACATCAATGCGGCCTTGCTGATTTCGAAAGGGCCCATGCCGGTCTCGGCAAAGCCGAAGCCCACGCGATCGCCCAGGTCGCGCAACACCGGTGCGTGGGGCGACTCCAGGAAGGACAAGCCCAGCAACCCACCCACGTCGCCGAAGCCGTGCACCATGCCCGAAGGCGCGTGCCAGCGGGTGCCGAAGAGGGCCTGGTCCGGCTCGCTCCTTGCCAGCTCGGGTGGCTGGCCCTGCAGCTGCTCGGCGAGCACGGCATCCACCAGCTGCCAGGCCATCTGCACCGGGTTGTGCATCACGCCGTTGCACAGGATGACGATGTCCAGGCCGTGCGCCGGCGCCGTCACCATCTGGCTGGCCGCACCGATCAGGCTGCCACCGTGGTGCAGGGTCTCGACGCCGCGATAGAGCTGCCGGTTCAGGCCCAGCGCATAGGGCGTGGCGCTGCCGTCGGCCAGCGTGGCGGTGCGCTTGAGCTGCGCCCAGCTGTCCGTGCTGCCGACCGCCGGACTGTCGGCGCGCAACTGCGCCATCCACAGCAGCATGTCGTCCACGGTGCTGATGATCGCGCCTTCGCCCTTGTTGTCTTCCAGCGGCGTCAGGCCGCGGCGCCACCCGCCGGTGACCGTTGGCACGTGCAGCGTGGCCATGCGCGGGCGGATCTGCATGTCGTTGGGCGCGCATTCGGTGTCGCGCATGCCCAGCGGCTCGAACAGTCGAGTCTTCATGAAGCTCTCGAAAGGCACGCCGCTGCCACGTTCGATGGCCAACGACAACAGCGTGTAGCCGGCGTTGCTGTAAAGCTGCCGCGCGCCGGGCGGGCCGTTCACACCGGCCTGCGCGAGCTGCAGCGCCAGGCCCGCACCCGCGGGCTGGAAGGCCAGGCCCGAGCGCAGGTACATCAGGTCCATCCAGCAGCGCCAGCCGCTGGTGTGGGTCATGAACTGGCGCAACGTCGGAACGCGGCCGGCCAGCGGCCTGAGTTCAGGCAGGACGCGTTCGGCGGGTGCATCCAGGTCAAGTTGGCCCTCTTCAGCCAGCAGCAGCGCGGCCATGCAGGTGAGGTGCTTGCTGACCGACGCCAGCCGCAGCCGCGTGCGCGGCGTGTTGGCCACG
>Ga0105048_10000208_pt1 | contig 83648 bp, 72 predicted proteins | sample MAT05_FD_78382 | JGI IMG/M metagenome (GOLD analysis project Ga0105048, IMG submission 78382) | Freshwater microbial communities from Lake Fryxell liftoff mats and glacier meltwater in Antarctica - MAT-05 | ecosystem: Environmental > Aquatic > Freshwater > Ice > Liftoff microbial mat | place...
ACGACGTACCCCGGCGGAGAAGAGCCTTGGGCTCGTGCTGCAGCAGGCGGAGTGGATGCAGGGCACGGAGCGGGCCACGAAGATTTCCTTCCTAGCCGCCTCTCCGGCGAAGCCCGCCGACGCGGCTAGCGCCGACGCCATTGCGACCGGTGATGTCGCCGCCGAGCCGTCGAGCGTTGCAGCTGAAGAACACGAAGGAGAGGTAAAGCAGCACGAGAGCGAGGGCGCCGTGGCCACTGGTTCGACCGAGCCCGAGGCGCATCTCAGCGAGCCGCCGCCCGCTCCGCCATCGCCCGTCGTTGCTGCCCCGCCACCTCCCCCGGCGGTGGTCGCTGTGGCCACGCGCCCGCGTGTCGAGAAGAAGGGCGAAGAGCTGGTGATCGCGTTCGGAGACCGCAGCTGGCGGGTGCGACGAGTCGGCAAGTCGAGCTCGAAGTCGAGGAGCGGGTGCTCTCGCGCGAGCTTGGTCAGATCGTGCTCGAGCTGGAAGCAGAGCGCGAGTCCAAGGCCGAGGAGGCGAGCAAACCGAAGGCCGGTCCCACGATGACGGAGCTCGAGCGCGATGAGGCCCTGGAGCTATTGCGCGATCCGAAGCTGCTCGAGCTCTTGAAGCCGATGCGGATCGTGAACCCGTTCGCGACCGAGCTGCGCTTCCCTGATCACACCACGCGCACGCGGCGCGACCACATGAAGTACCTGACGCTGATCAGCGCCGTGACGCTGCTCCACCAGCACCAGCGGCCGGTGAAGAGCCTGGAGCAACGCGGCCAGCGGCTCGAGTACATCGAGGCGACGCGGCGCGATGTGGAGGTGGCTACGAAGCTTGCGCACGACGTCCTCGGTCGGAGCCTCGATGAGCTGCCGCCCCAGACACGCAGGCTGCTGCATGCGGTCGAGGCCATGGTGCACGAGCGCATGGCCGCCGAGGGGGTCGACCGTTGCTACATCCGCTTCACGCGCCGCGAGCTGCGCGAACGCACAGCGTGGGGCAAACTCGCAGCTCAAGGTGCATCTCGGCCGCCTCGAGGAGCTCGAGCTCGTCTTGAGACATCCGAAATCGCGACGGTGGACGCGTACTAGGTCTACGACAGCAGCGGCCAACGCGTACGCAAGGTCGTCGACACGAACAGCAACCTCATCAAAGAGCGCAGCTACCTCGGCGGATACGAGATCTATCGCGAGTGGGTGTCAGCCGCGGTGGAGCTGGAGCGTCAGACGCTGCACGTGATGGATGGCGTGCAACGCATCGCAATGGTGGAGACCAAGACCAGGGAGGGCGGCACCGTCATTGGGACGCCGACGCCGCGGCTGCGCTTCCAGCTCGGGAATCACCTGGGCTCGGCGAGCCTGGAGGTGACTGAAACCGGGGCGGTGATCAGCTTCGAGGAGTACACGCCGTATGGCGTGACTGCGTATCGGTCATCGAATGGCAGAGGGTCGCTCCGGCCTGTCGTGATCGCACGCAAGCAACCACAGCGGCAAGAGCGGCGCAGCCGACTTCGCGGTCATCTTCGCGCCGACGCGGATCATGAGCTGGGCAACACCCAGACCCGGTTGCTCGCCACCGCCGCGAGATCGCAGGCGACGTCGTCGCCACAATCAGCGCCCCTCGTCGCCCTCGCGTACCCGAAGCCATCGGAGCCGATCAGTCAGCTTTTCGAGACGCGACGCGAAACCTTCGAGCGCATCCGGGGCTTCGAGCGCAATCCCCCGTTCCGCGAGCATGTCGACTGTCTACCGAATCGCCCACATCTTCGTATGGGGCTTGATGTCGAAGTGAAAATGATTTCGGTGCGCGGCGTCGAAGCTCGGCGTCAGCAAATGGTGAAACGCACCGCTGCGCCCGACAGCGCATGCGATGTCGCGTAGCAAGAGGATGTCGCCGGTGCGCTCTTCGAGGACGGCAGCGGGCCCACACGGAATGGCGCCAATGGACGCTCCCCAGTTGCCTTCCACCGGCACGCGCCGCTTGTCGGCAAACGTGAAGGCGACGATGTCCGCTGCCATTCCGTGCGCATGCTGGCTTGCCATCTTTTTCTTGCCTGCGATGCGGGCGCGCGAACGAAACATACTGTCCAGCTGAACGCTGACGACATCGAAGCGGGCGAGCACCTCGGCGAAGTCATCGAGCGCAAGGATCAACCGACAATCTGCAACGCCGAATGGGCTCGGCGCAGGTGCCGTGATGAAACGCACACCGTGCAGCGGCCCGGTGAGACGCATCGGCGTGGCGACGCCTTTGGCGGTCGCGTCCTTCGCGGGCAGGTTGCGCTCTTTGATCGCGCGTTTGCATGCCGATGCCGACAGGTTGGCGTACTGGCTCGCCTTTGCATTCTTGGACATCGCCGGCGACGGCATCGCCTCCCGAAACGGAAGCTTCTCGTCCTCGTCGCTCGCCTCGGCCAGCCGGGCAGCGATTGCGCCGATGGGACTGCCGCTCTCTTCGCCGTTGCCGGGGTGCTCTTCAGCGACGCTTGTCTCCGGCGCGAGCGCTTCGTTTCGCGGTCGCTCGGCCTCGGCGAGCTGGCCGCTCTGCACCGAGCCGAACAAGCTGCAGCCGGAGGCTGTCGCAAGGGTGAGCGCCCAGAGCGCACAGAAAGGAAAGGGTCCGGCCATCGCTCAACTCTCCGTAGCCGAGTGAGCCTCGAAGTGCCAAGTGACGTCGGTTTTGCTCGTTTCTATGCGGTCTTGCCACCACCTGGTGACCGGCGCGCCGTCGACGAGGATGCGAGCGCGCGTTTTTCCGTCGTGCTCGACCGAAACGCGATCGAGCACCGCCTCGTCGTCGAGCGACCAGCCACGAGCCTCGATGACCAAGATCAGGATGTTGTCGATCGCGTCGGCTCGCGCGAGCGAGCACGCGTAGTCGAACTCGTCTGCGAGATCGTAGAGCCCGGTCACGCCACCTACCGTCTTCAATGGCGCACCGATCGGTGGAAATACCAACGCAACTTCGATCAAGTCAGGGAGAGAGCTTGCAGCCATCACGCTCCCGCTCCGCGGCTACGTCGTGGACTCTGCCAAAGGTTCGTACAGCTTCACGCCATACTTCTCGAGGCACCAGACGAGACCGACGGCGAGCGAACGCTTGTCATCGACGAAGCTCGGCTTCTTGCCCTCGAAGAAGTGCCCGACGAACTGAAAGCCCCACCCCGTCATGAACAGCGCTGCAGCGAGCGGCAAGCCCACGATCGTCGCGCCGATCGGGAAACTCAGCGCGATCATCGGAATGCCGATCTTGTGGCAGGCCTGATTGCGCGGATCTTGATGGTCGGACTTGTACTTATCGAAGAGCTGGGTCCACTCGTGGTTGAGGCGTACCGGAATCATGCGGCGACGCTGCCATGGTCTCCGTTCTCCGTCGAGCGCCCTCGTAACAACCCTGAGCGGCGGTAGCGAAGCATCGCACCATGACCCGAAGATCATGCCTCGATACTAATGTTGCCAAATGCCCCGCTTCTGTTTGGATGCCGGGGTTGTTCGGTCCCGATGGCACAGCGCGTGAAGAGCTAGGCCAGACCCTTACTTGTTCTCTTTCAGAGGTGATGATCATGCGATTCCAACGATCTCTCGTGTCCGTAGGCCTCTTGTCGGCGAGCCTTCTCGTCGCCGGCGTTTCGATGGCCGATGTCCCCGGCGGCGCGCCTGCCGGCGGCGAGGCCGCAGGCGGTGCCGCAGAAGGCGGCGCAGCTGCAGGCGGCGCGGCTGCTGGCGGCGAAGCTGCAGGCGGCGCGGCTGCTGGCGGCGAAGCTGCCGGCGGCGGCGGTTCCGGCGAAACCGAAGACGAGGGCTGCTCGGTCGCCAATGCTGGCGCTCCGGCCGTAGCCGGCACCATGAGCGCGCTCGCGTTCCTCGGTCTCGCCTTCGCGGGTGGCGCGCGCCGTCGCACCAAGAAGTAAACCCAAGAGACCGATGGACCTGGACGCTCTGCCGATACGTTTGCTCTCCCCGCTCGACGGGGCCCGAAGCGCGCTTTTCCGCGCGCTCGGTCCGTCGGTCGGGGTGTGGGCAGCGCGCCGCGATCTTCGCGTCGCGGCGATCGGCCTCTTTGCGATGACGACTGCGCTTTTCGGAGCGGCGTTCGTCCCCGTTTGGATGTTGGCGTTCGGGCCCATCGTGCTCGGGGTTCCGCACATTCTCGCCGACCTGCGTTACTTGGTGGCCAAACCCGGCTTCCACAAACGCGGCCTCGGCGCGCTCGGCATCGCGGCGTTGCTGGCGGGCTCTGCGCTCACTGGCATGCTCGCGCCCGGTATCGGCGCGGTGCTGCTCACCGCCTTCGTCGCGCGCGGCTCCCTTGCCCGAAAGGCGATCGTTGTCGTGCTCGGCCTTGTATGGCTGAGCGTCACCCTGCAATACCGCGGCTGGTCGGAGTTCGCCTTCGCGCACGCTCACAACCTGATCGCGGTGCTGCTGTTTTGGTCGTGGCGTGATCGCGGCTCGTCGCTGCATCGCATTCCCCTCGTGTTCTTCGGCGCCGTGGTGGCCATGTTCGCGCTCGGAATGTTCGACGAGAGCGCGCTCGCAGCGCCTGTCTTCGGCGCAACGATGCCGATGTTCGTTCGCGATCTCGGCGCCAACCTGAGCGGGCCGTGGGGCCTGCGGCTCGTGCTCATCTACGCCTTCGCGCAGTCGGTTCACTACGGGGTGTGGCTGAGGCTGGTCCCGGAAGAAGACCGTGAGCGCCCTGCGCCGCGAGGCTTCGCCAGCAGCTACAAGGCGCTCGTGCGCGACGTCGGCCGCCCCCTGCTCGCGCTCGCGCTGGTGTCTCTCGTCGCCCTCATCGCTTGGGCGCTGTTCGATTTGGTCTCGGCTCGTAGCGGCTACTTGCGACTCGCCATCTTCCACGGCCCACTCGAGCTCGTGGCAGCAGCGTTCTTCTTCATCGAACGCGTGAGGCCCGCCGTGGCATCGCAGAACGGCATGCATGAAGAGCGATCGCGCGTCACGCCAACTACTTGATGCAGTGGCTCGTCGCGTTTCTGTTCACGCAGGCGGTCGAGATACCGATTTATCTCGCGGTGATGCAGCGTCAGCGGGTGGAGGCCAGCTGGGGTTCGCGTGCGCTGATTGCGTTCGGCGCAACCGCGTTCACCCACCCCATCGTGTGGTTCGTGTTGCCGCTGACGATTCCGCTATTTACCAAGCTGGGCATCGGCCTGGGCGTCAGCGCGCCGCAGGTGTTCGGCTTCTGGGGCTACGTGGCGATCGCCGAGACGTTCGCGGTCGTCGCTGAAGCGTTCTACCTCCGCGCCTTCGAGATCAAGCGACCGCTCCTGTGGGCGTTCGTCGCCAACGGCGCCAGCGCTGGTATCGGGCTGACCTTTCGCCACTTCTTCGGCTGGCCGTAGCAGCCAGCCGGACGTCAGCGCTTGGCGCTGGTGGTGGGCGCCGGGGCGCCGCCCTTTTGCGGCATGCCATCCGCAGCGTGAGCGGAGTTGGAGGTGACCGGGGCTGCGCCATGCGGCGCCGCAGGGTGGCCCGTCGCGTTTATGTACAGCGCACCGAGAAAGGCCGCGGCGATGGCGATGGTCACCACGGTGGCGACGAGCGCCGGGTGCTTGAGGGGAAAACTGTACTCGGGCTGGGGTGCCGCTTTCGCCATGGGCCCGGTGTGTACTCAAGTCGGGGCCAGCTGGCAAAAGGAGCTTGCTTGACGGGCTGAACAAGCGCTGGGTGAGCGCTCGGGCTCGCGTTGACAAGGCCCAGTCACGCGACTATCTCCCCCGCCTCCCTGCGCGGTACGCGTGGGGCAGAAGGAAGTTTAAAAACAACTAGCATGACCCAACAAAACCTTGAGCCCGTGGGCGGGGGCGACTCATTCGCCGCGCTCTTCGAACAGAGCATCGCTGACGGTGATTTCGGCAGTGAGGGGGAAATCGTCCTCGGGACGATCGTCGGCGTGACGCGCGATCACGTCGTGGTGGACATCGGCGGAAAATCCGAAGGTGCCATCCCCATCAAAGAGTTCCACGATGCAGGTGGGCTCGCGAGCGTCAACGTGGGCGACCGCGTAGACGTTTACATCGAGAGCCGCGAAAACGACGACGGCCTTGTCACCCTCTCCAAGGAGAAGGCCGACAAGATGAAGGTGTGGGACGAGATCTCGAACGCCTGCGAGGCGGACGAGCTCATCGAAGGCACCATCAGCCAGCGCGTGAAGGGCGGGCTCTCCGTCACGATCAAGGGCGGCGTGAAGGCATTCTTGCCAGGCTCGCAGGTCGACCTGCGACCCATCCGCAACTTGGACAAGCTGATCGGCCAGACCTACAAATTCAAGGTCATCAAGTTCAACAAGAAGCGCGGCAACATCGTCTTGTCGCGACGCGTCCTGCTCGAGCGCGAGCGCGACGAAATGAAGCAGAAGACCCTCGAGACGCTCACCGAGGGCATGGTCGTCAAGGGCACGATCAAGAACATCACCGAGTACGGTGCGTTCGTGGATCTCGGTGGCATCGACGGCTTGCTGCACATCACGGACATGTCGTGGGGCCGCGTGAACCACCCGAACGAGGTGTTCCAGGTCGGCGACGAGGTGACCGTCAAGGTCCTCAAGTACAACGCCGAGACCGAGCGCGTATCACTCGGCCTGAAGCAGACCCAAGAAGACCCGTGGAACCACGCCGAAGAGGCGTACCCCGCTGGCAAGAAGGTCCGCGGCAAGGTCATGTCGATCACCGACTACGGTGCATTCGTCGAGCTCGAGCCGGGCGTCGAAGGCCTCATTCACGTGAGCGAGATGAGCTGGACCAAGAAGGTCAAGCACCCGTCCAAGCTCCTCGAAGTCGGTCAAGATCTGGAGTGCCAGGTGCTCGAGGTCGATGCCCGCGCCAAGCGCATCAGCCTCGGTCTCAAGCAGCTCGAGCCCGACCCCTGGATGGTGTTCACCGAGAAGTACAACCCCGGCGACAAGATCTCCGGCAAGGTGCGCTCGATCACCGATTACGGCGTCTTCGTCGGCATCGAAGAAGGTGTCGACGGCATGGTTCACCGCAGCGACCTTTCGTGGAGCGTTCGGGTCAACAACCCGAGCGATCTCTACAAGAAGGGCGACGACGTCGAAGCCATCATCCTCTCGATCAACCACGACGAGAAGAAGGTGTCCCTCGGCATCAAGCAGCTGTGGGACGACCCGTGGCCTTCGATGATGACGGAGTTCCCGCTCGGCCGCGTGTTCGAAGACGCACCGGTCGTGAGCATCGCCGAATACGGCCTGTTCGTGCGCCTGCGCGACGGCGTCGAAGGTCTCATCCCGAAAGAAGAGTTCGACGAAATCGGCGCCGCCGCCAAGGTCGGTCAGAACGTGAAGTGCGAGGTCACCAGCCTCGACACGGTCGATCGTCGCCTGTTTCTCACGATGAAGAGCGTCGGCGCAGAGCGCCCGGCAGGCCGTCCGCAGAAGAAGTACGAAGCGGACAACCAGACCGGCGGCACCCTCGGCGATCTCATCAAAGAGAAGCTCGGCAAGTTGGATTTGAAGTGAGCTGACGACTTCGAAAGAAGCAGCGCCGCGGCCCTGTCTCCGAAAGGAGGCGGGGCCTTCGCTGTTTGTGTGTCCTGGAACGACACCCGACAGCCGCAATCGCCTCGTGGCTGCGCGCGTGCCTCGCCCCGTGCCAGTTGTCAGCCGGGGCAAGGTCGTTTGATATCGCCGCGCATCATGATTTGCCTCCAGCGCGACGCCTGATCGGCGACGATCGCCCTTCGTGATCACCAGCGCCTGCCCCCGTTGCGATGCGCCGGCCGCAAGCGTGGAGACACGCGGCGGCAGCTCGCTCAAGTGCACGCAGTGCGGGCTGGTGTTCGACCCGACGCGAGCACGCGCCGTGCGAAAGCCAGCAGACGCGAAGCTCGCATTGACTGCACCAGACGGCTTCGAGGCCACGCTCAGGCGCGCGGGCATCAAGAGCGCAATCGCGACGGTACCGACGGCGACGCAGAGCTTTTGATCGTGCGGCGCTGGTCCAATACGCACAAGAGACGCCATGCGCTGATCGTGTTCGGTCTGCTAGCCGCGGTGTTCGTGCCTGCGCTCGGCGCCGATATCGGCGCGGCGCTCGAGCTCTTGGTGCTTGCTGGCATCACCGCGTTGGTCGCCGGGTACGTGGGGCTCGCGTGGCGCAACACGACGCGAATCACCTGCGGCGCTGGCCTGCTGGAGATCAAACACGGCCCGCTGCCGTGGCCAGGCAACCTCAGCGTCGACAGCGGCGCGGTGCTGCAGCTCTACTGCCAGTCGAAGGAAGTGCGCGATAGCTCGATGGATACCTATCGGGTGATGGCAATCGTGCGCGACCGGAAGCGCCCAACTGTGCTGGTCGACGATCTCGATCTGGCGAGCCACGCCCTGTTCTTGGAGCAAGCCATCGAGCGCGCCCTCGGCATCGAAGATCGCCCCGTCGATGGCGAGCTGACCATGACAAAGCTGCCGGGCCCCGTTGGCTAGGCCGAGGGCTCGTCCTCCAGTATGACCAGAAGCGGAATGAGTCTCGAGCCTGTCAGTGTGAAACCGACGTTCGAGCCGGAGCCGGCGCCCGCTTCGGCAGAGAGTGAAGCGCAGCAGCTTCTGCGACGCGGCTCGGGCAGTCGCATGCTGCTCAAAATGCTCGCGGGAGTCACGCTGGTTGCGGCGGTCGTGCTGGGCTTCGTGTACGGCGCCGACTGGCTCCGCGCGAAAGAAGCCCGCGACGCCCCGATGAAGAAGTTCTCCGCCGAGCGCGCGACGATCGGCAACCCGCTGTGGGAGGACGAGCGCCCGGAGCACGAGATCGATCTCGCGGCCTACGAGCTCGACCTGACCGAAGTCACCGTCGCCGCATACCGCGCGTGTTTCAAAAGCAAGGTCTGCGGCGAGCCGTTGAAGGGCGCGTTCTGCAACTGGGGCCCCGAAGATCGCGACCTGCACCCGATCAACTGCGTGACCCACGAACAAGCAGCGAAGTATTGCAGCTGGGCCGGCAAACGTTTGCCGACCGAAAAAGAGTGGGAGCACGCCGCGCGTGCGGCCCACGACGACCCGATGATGGCGAAGAAAGATCTTTTCCCGTGGGGCGTCGGCGCTCCTGATGCCGCGCGGGTGAACGCTTGCGGCAAAGAATGCACCGAGCACTTCGCTGCGCTCGGCAAGAAGCTGCCCTGGCTTCACGAGTACGACGACGGCTACCCGCTCACCGCTCCTGTCGATCGCTTCAAAGACGGCGACACGCCCGATGGCCTCTCAGACATGGCCGGCAACGTGTGGGAGTGGACCAGTAGCCCATGGTGCGTCTACCCGGACGAGACATGCGGCAACGAGCTCGAGCTGGTCATCCGCGGTGGCGGCTTCCAGAGCTATCAGGCGCGCACCTTCGAGGCGACCAGCCGCGAAGGCCTCGGTCGCCTCGAGGCGACCGAGACGGTGGGCTTCCGGTGTGCGCGCTGAGGCCCTGAGCTGTTACTTTTTGACCGGGACGCGCTCCTTTTTGGGCGGGTCCTTCTTCGGTGGCTCGACCTTCGGCGGGTCCTTCTTCGGCGGCTCCACTTTCACCGGCGGCTTGACGGTAGCCGTCGCCGTGGGCGTGGCAACAGCCGTCGCAGCCACGTCGAACTTGCCGTAAGCGGCCGGCTTGGGCGACCCATTCGGCCACTGCGAGGTGAGCTTGGACGACTTGCCGTCGTCCCAGGAGAACGTCGCGGCGACGTCGGTGCCCGCTGCGAAGCGGAACACCAGCGATGCAATGCCACCCGCAGCATAGGTGAAGAGCTCGTTCTTCTCGTTGCCCTTCTGCACCGAGACACCGCTCGGCGCGCCGCCGGTGTCGTTCTTGCCCTTGCAAGTGACGCGCACCCACTCGCGCAGCGACTTCGTCTCGCAGCCGAGCTTGCTCGAGTTGGTCACGGTGACCTCGCTCGCCGCTTCCCACTCTGCCGTGGTTGGGACCGGCGAGTGACCCGGTAGGCTGGTCGCAGTTGGTGCCGGCGCGCTTCCGCTCGCGGTTGGCGCCGTATCCGTCGCGCTCGCCGTGGCGCTGGGCGTCGCGCTCACGTCTGCCGACGCTGGCGCCGACGCTGCTCCGCTCGCAGAGGCCGACGCCTTCGCCGGCTTTTCGTCATCGTCGTCGTCGTCCTTGTCCTTCTTCTTCTCCTTCTTCTCCTCCTTTTTGCCCATCAGATCGTTCACCTGGTCACACCCCGAGATGGGCAGCGCGAGGGCGAGGAAAAGAGCGAGTCGAGAAAAAGAGCGCATGAAGGTCCTCCAGCGGTTTGGCATACGAGTCGAGAGGCTACCCCACATGCCGAAAGCTCATGTTACCTTTGCGGGCCGTGAGCCAGCCGCTGTGGGCCCCTTGGCGGATGGAATACATCCTGGGGCCAAAGGACAAAGCTTCCTGCGTTTTCTGCGTCGACGAAAGCTGCGACGAGGGTGAGCTCGCGGAGCGCCTGGTTGTTTTTCGCGGCGAACGCACGCTGGTGATGTTGAACCGCTACCCGTTCGCGGCGGGCCACTTGTTGGTGATGCCGCGAGCGCACCAGAGCGACGTGTGCGATCTCTCCGAGCCTGATCACGATGTGCTGTTTCGTGTGGTGCGAGAGAGTGTCGCTCGCCTGAAGCGCTCGGTGCGATGTCAGGGCGTCAATGTCGGCATCAACCTGGGTGAGGCCGCCGGCGCGGGCATCGCCGAGCATTTGCACGTGCACGTCGTCCCTCGCTGGGAAGGTGATTCCAACTTCATGCCGGTCATCGCGGACAAGCGCATCGTGCCGCAAGCGCTCGCCGATACCCGCAAACACCTCTCGGCTGCTTTCGCAGATCTGAAAGAACCGAGCCCATGAGTGACCGAGTTTCGGTGACGCCGGACCCCTATCGCAGCACGCCTCCGGCAGACGCACGCAAGAAGCAGCGCCGACTCTTTCTGACCTTGAGCGCCGTACTGGCGGTCGCCATTCTGCTGGTCGCCAACGAGGTGCTGCTGCCCTTCGTGCTCGGCCTGGTGGTCGCGTACATCCTGCTGCCAGCGGTGCTGCGCATCGAGCGCATGAAGGTCCCGCGCTTCGCCGCCATCTTGTTGGTTTACGCGATCACGCTTGGCGCCATTGCCGGGTTCATCGCGCTGATCGTGCCCAGCTTGATCACCGAGGCGCGAGCGCTCTCACGCGAGCTACCGCGCCAGGCAGAGGCAGCCCAAGCCAAGTGGCTACCGATCTTGGACGAGAAGCTGCGCGCTTGGAAAGGCGAGGCCCCCGCCGAGACGGAGGCGCCTCCGGTGGTGATCATCGAGCCCGAGGGACGGATCTCCGATGCGCCCATCTTGCTCTACCAGCGAGCAGACGGCGCCTACGAGGTGAAGGTCAGCGACGAGCTGGTGTTTCGCCGCATCGGCGAAGATGCCTGGCGCATCGAGCAGATTGAACGTGACAAGACCACCAGCGCCGAAGCCCTCGGCAGAAAGCTCATCGATCGCTCTTCCAAGTACATCTCGGAGAACACCGTCGAGCTGTTGAAGATCGGCCAGCAGATCGTGTCCGCGATCTCCCGCGGCATCTTCAACCTGTTCATGACGCTGATGTTGGGCGGCTACATGATGCTCACGCACGAGAAGATCATTCGCTTCTTCAAAGAGCTGCTCTCGCCCGGCAGCCAACCCTCCTTCGATCGGCTGTTCCGGCGCCTCGACCGGGGCCTCTCTGGCGTAGTGCGGGGCCAGCTCCTCATTTGCGTCGTGAACGGCGTGCTCTCCGCCATTGGCTTCTGGCTGTTCGACCTGAAGTACTGGCCGATCATGGCGCTCATTGCGGCCATCGGCTCCCTCATCCCCATCTTCGGGTCGATCATGTCGACCATCCCGGCCGTCGCCATCGGTCTGACTCAATCGAGCAGCACCGCCTTCTTCGTGCTCATCTGGGTGATCGGCATCCACCAGCTGGAGGCGAACTTTCTGAACCCGAAGATCATCGGCGATTCTGCAAAGATCCACCCTGTGTTGGTGGTGTTTTCGCTGCTGGTCGGCGAGCACTTCTTCCAGATAAAGGGCGCTTTGTTCGCGGTCCCCGTGCTCTCGATCGTGCAGACCATCTTCCTGCATTTCCGCGAGACGACGATGGGCCTCTCCGACCCGATGGCCACCCAGCCTCCCGCGCCGCTTTTCGGCACCGGCGACCCCAAGGACTCGTAGGCCGCGCGGCCGCGGCCGTGCTAAGTCCGGAAGCTAGGTTGGCGGTGTTTGCGGCCCGCCAGCCCCGACCCAGGAGACTTCGTGAGCGGAAAGGCCGGAGCCAAAAAACCAGCGAGCGCGGCCAAGGCGCGCGAGCAGATCATCGCCGACAACCGCAAAAAGCAGGCTGTCCCCGATCCGCTCTCGTCCGAAAACGTGCGTAAGATGGCGCTGCGGCTCGGTTTGCCGCTGCTCGGCGGCTGGGTGGTCGCCTTCTTCCTCGACCACTGGGCGTGGAAGGTCATCATGGGCGTGATCACCGCCGGCCTGGTCGGCGTGACCCTCTGGGCCATCCGTTACGCACAGAAGTCGCGGGCCGTCGTCGACATCTTGAAGAACGCCGACACGCCTGAAGGCCGCAAAGAGGCGCTCGAGAAGCTCTCGGCCGGCGCCAAGAAGAAAGACTCGGCCGCGATCTTCGCCAAAGCGCAGCTCGAGATGCAAGACGAGCCGCGCAAAGCCCTCGCAACGCTCGAGCAGATCAACCTCGGTAAAGTGATGGCGCATGTCGCTGACGAGGCACGCGGCCAACGCGCCATGATTCATCTGATCTTGGGCGAAACCGACGAGGCCCGGTCGCTCGTCGACGGCATCGATCTGTCGCGCCACCAAGACGCAAAGTCTCGCGCCACGCTCACCGCGATCGTGGCCGAGGGCTTCGCGCGCTCGGGTCACGCCAAACGCGCGGTCGAGCTGCTCGAGAAAATCGACACCAAAGACCCGGTCTACGAAGACCTTCGGCCGCAGCTCTTACGAGCCCGCGCGTTCGCTCACGCCTGGGCCAACGACAGCAAAGCGATGCGCAAGTCGCTGCATGAGCTGCGCGGGCTCAACGTGCAGTTCTTGATGGGGTTCATCACGAAGAAGCGCCACCCGATGGGCGTATCACCGCGCGGCGTGCACCCTGCGCTCGAAAAAGAAGCGTTCGACATCGTGATGAAGAGCGGCGCGGTTCAGCGCAAGATGGAGATGCGGCGCAGCTGAGACGGAAGGTACTACATGAAATTGACTTCAATGCTTGGGCTCTGCTTGTTCGCGGCGCTCGGTTGCGCAGCAGGTGCCGACGAAGGCGGCGGCTCCCCGACCACGGGTGGCGCACCGCCGGCGGGTGGCAACAACAACACGGGCGGCGAGGGCGTCGGTGGCGGCTTCTCGACAGGTGGCGGCGGCGGCGCGTACAGCGGCGAGCCAGAGGTGTTCGGCCACTCGCGCACGACGCTCTACAAGCTGAACCCGACGACCAAAGACGTCGGCATCGTCGATACCTTCAAGAACTGCTCGAACATCGAAGACATCGCGCTCGACAAGAGCTCGAAGATCTACGGAACCAACGCCGAGGGGCTCTACTCGATCGACAAGCTGACCGCGGCGTGCACGCTGATCTCCGCCGGCGACTACCCGAACTCGCTCTCGTTCGTCCCGGCCGGCACGCTCGACCCGAACGCAGAAGCGTTGGTCGGCTTCCTCGACGATCAGTATGTTCGCATCAACGTCAGCAGCGGCGAGATCTCCAACATCGGCACGCCCTGGAACAACACGTTCGTCTCCAGCGGCGACGTCGTCTCGGTCAAGAACGGCCCCACCTACCTCACTATCAAGGACGCCGACCCCGACGACATGGTCTGCGGCGACTGTCTGGTGCAGATCAGCCCCGCCACTGGCGCCTTCATCACGAAGTACGGCTCACTCGAGTACGATCGCGTGTTCGGCGCGGCATTTTGGGCAGGCAGCATCTACGGCTTCACCAACGACGGGGAGCTGTTCGAGATCGTGATCGAGAACAACGAGCTCACCACGAATCCGATCGCCACACCGGTCGGGCTCAGCTTCTGGGGCGCTGGCTCCACCACCTCGGCGCCGCCAGTAGCCGAGTAGCCGAGTAGCCGAGCACCGAGATTCGCTTTATCTTTTGCTTCGTCTTCTTCACGACTATTTTCCGGGGAGTAACATCATGCTTACACGCGCGATGGTTTGGGTGTCGCTGGTAGCGCTGACTGCATGTGACGCGGGCAACGACGACTCGCCTGGGGGCGGCGCGGGTGCAGGTGGGCCCGGAGGCAGCACGCCGGTCGGCGGCTCCGGGGGCGGTGCAGAACAGGTCGGCGGGGCCGGCAACCAGGGAGGCGGCTTCATCGGCGAGGGCGGCGCGGGTGGCGCTCTGCCGGAGATCGCAGAAGTGTTCGGTCACAGCGCAAACGAGCTGTACCGGCTCGACCCCGACACCAAGGCGGTCACGTTGGTCGGGCCATTCAATGGCTGCAGCAGCGTGATCGACATCGCGCTCGACAAAGACTCGAACATCATCGGCACCACCTTCGGCGGCCTCTACCAAATCGACAAGACCAACGCCGCGTGCACCGAGATCGCGCTCGGCGGCTTCCCCAATTCGCTGTCCTTCATCCCAGCTGGCACGCTCGACGCCAACGTCGAAGCGCTGGTCGGCTACAACGGCTCGCAATACGTGCGCATCGATCCGATCAGCGGCGGCATCACGAACATCGGTTCGTTGGGCGCCGGTTACTCGTCGAGCGGCGACATCGTGTCGGTGAAAGACGGTGGCACCTACCTCACCGTGGTGGGCGCCGATTGCGCGACGGATTGCCTCGTGGAGGTGAACCCGATGACGGGCGCAATGATCAAGAATTGGGGGCCGGTGGGATACACGGCGACGTATGGCATCGCGTTCTGGGCGGGCACCGTCTACGGCTTCTCCGAAGGCGGGCAGCTGTTCGAGCTGACGTTCGACAACGACGTGATGACGTCCACGCTGATTGCGAGCCCAGGCACTGCGTTCTGGGGTGCGGGCTCGACCACCTCGGCTCCGCCGATCGAGATTCCGGAGTGACGTCTCGGTTGCTGCCGCCCGATGAAACAATGAGTGCTGCCATTTCCCCCCCCCCGTCCCCCTCACTGCGTGAGGGGGGTGCCATTGTTATCCTGGCCTTGGGCGTCGCTTGTGGTGACACTGCGATCACGCCCGAGGGGGGCTCGCCACAGGGCGGCTCGTCGACCGCGACCTCGGGTGGCGGCAACGGTGCGGGCAATCAAGGCGGCTCGGGCGACGGTGGGTTGGGGCCGCAAGGTGGCAGCCCGCCTTGCCCTGCCGGGGTCACCTGCGTGACCACGTTTCCATTCAGCGATGCGCGCGACACGTCGACTGAAGGCACCGCTGCGATCAACAGCTACGACTGCGCGCCGGACACGAGCGAGAACGGGCGCGAGATCGTTTACCGCGTCACTTTGCCCAGCGCGGGCTTCCTCAGCGCCGCGGCCTACGTCGAGACCGGCACCGACATCGACGTTCACATCTTGTCCGCGTTCGACGTGGCCGCTCCTGCCGGCACCGGCTGCCTCAATCGCGGCGACCGTCATGCATTCGCCGACGTCTCGGCCGGCGAAGTGTTCGTCGTGGCCGACAGTTGGTCGAACGCGAGCGGCACTGCGTTCGAGGGCCCCTTCACCATCGACATCGGGTTCTTGCCCGTAGCGACCGGCCCCTGCGAGATGCAGACGGGCGAGATGGCCCGCGTCGGCGACGGCGGCGATCATCTGGCGATGCCGGCGACAGGTCCTGTCGTGCGTGAGGCTCACCTCGTGACGCAAGAAGAGCCGAGCCCATATCCAACGACCGCATCGGAAGAGCTGCTCGAGCACTACGCGCTCTCGCAGGCGAAGACCGGCCTCGTGATGTTCCGCGAAGAGCCGTGGGCCCCGCTCGAAGGCGGCAGCTTTTACGGCGCTGGCATCGGATCGCCGGCGCGCTTCCCCGTCCTCGACGAAGGTTGGTACGTCAACATGTACTGGACGCCGGCGGCGCGACCTCCCCGCGGAACGAAGATGATTCTGCGCCTGCCCAACGACCCGAGCCGCAGCGTGGTAGTCGCCGCGGGCTACGAGACCGGCCCCGGCAACCTCAGCAACGTCGCCGGCACGACTGAAGAGACGCATTTCTACTTGGGCACCACGCATCAGAGCGAAATGACGATCGGCATCGCGACTGATCAGTCGCTCCCGTTCGGCCCCCGCCTCTGCAATTGACCGCTCCTTTGCAGGCGGTGCGTCCTGATCAGCGACCTGTCTACTTGACAGGTTGCGCCCCGCGCGGAATTGGAGTCCGATTGCTGATTCGTTTCGGGGGGGAAGGCATCGTGGATAACACGCACACAGAGGCTCACGTCGAAGTCGAAGAGCGGAAGGGATACGTCCTCATCCGCGTGAGCGGAGCGCTGCCCACCGAGGTCGAGGTCGACCGTCTCAGCGCGTTCATCTCCGACACAATCGAGCGAACGGGATTGCGTAAGCTGCTGATCGACGCGCGTGCGCTGGAGGTACCGTTCCCCGACGACGCCTGTCACCGCGCTTGGGAGTGGATCCACGCGCGACGCTACGATCAGCTCGCGTGCGTCATGCCCGCGGCATCCGACTTGGTGCTGACGCGCCTCAACATGACGGGCGTCTCCAGCGGGCTTCCGTTTCGCGCGTTCCCGAGTGTCATCGATGCGCATCGCTGGCTCGAGATGAAGCTGTCGGGGGTGCATCGGCGCCCATCTTCCTCGATGATCCCTGCGCAGAAGCCGATGTCCGAGCCCCCTCCTGCTGGCTCGGCCCCCCCCGCACCGTACGCCTCTCCCCCGCGAAAGACCTCCACGCGGTCGTCGAGCATGCCCTCTGGCGCATATGAGCTGCCTGCCGAGTCGCTGAAGCCCAAGAGCGCGACCGACCCCGAACATCGCTCGTAAGCGACGCGTGACGGGCTGGAGTAAGATCGCGTCGTGCGTTACTGCCTGGCCCTGAGCATCGCATCGTTCTCGGCTGGCTGCGCCGAGCCGAGCAACGAGACCGCCAGTGAGCCAGTCGGGCGCGCGGCGAGCGCCATCTCGGTCGAACAAGCAATCGACACTTCGTGCTCGACGCTCAGCGTCAAGGGGCTGTCGGAGCAAATCATCGCCCAAGCAAACTGCTTCGAGCCCGGTGCGTTCAGCGAGGTGCCGGCGCAGCCCAATTTGACAATGGCCGACACCGTTTTTCCCTACCTCGAGGAGCCGGCCCGAGACGCGTTCGTGGCTGCAGTCAGCGCGCACCCGAACCTCAATCTCACCGTCAACTCGATGTTGCGCACCGTCGCTCAGCAGCTCTTGCTCTATCGCTGGTATCAACAAGGAAAGTGCGGCATCGGTCTGGCCGCGACGCCGGGAACCTCGAATCACGAGACCGGTCTCGCCTTCGACGCCTCTCAGTACGACGCCTGGCGACCCTTCTTCGAGGCGGAAGGGTTTTCATGGCTCGGCTCGAGCGACCCCGTCCACTTCGACTACGCCGGCCCCGATGCGGTCGATCACAAGGGCTTGGACGTTCTCGCATTCCAGACGTTGTGGAACCTGAATCATCCCGACGATGTGATCGCAGCCGACGGCGAGTACGGCCCCCAGACCGAGGCGCGCCTCCTCGCGTCCCCCGCCGAGGGCTTTGCGCGGCCGGTGCTCTGTGAGGCGGAGCCTTCGGACTTCGCCGACATCTACCTGGCGGTGGACTTCGAGGCCGACGACGCGTTCGCTGACGGCGCGTCCGCCGGTGTCGCCGACTTGTTCGAGGGCGAGACCGAGACGCTCACCGTGCGGCTCGAGAACAAAGGCAGCATCAAAGCAGATTCAGTCTCGATCGCGATCGAGCTCGACTCGACCTTCTTCAGCGCAGCCGCCTACGCCATCACGCACGCGCCGTCTGCTGACGGGCCGTTCGAGCCTGATCCTGCGAACGCCCTGCCGCAAAACCCGAAGGGCGAAACACTGCCCAGCAAGCTCGTGCTCGCCTTGGGCCCGATGGAGGCAGGCGAGCACAAGCAGATCACCGTGCTCATCACGCCGCTCGCTTACTCCGTCGAAGAGGCCGCAGCACGAAAAGTGAAGACATGGATCACCCAGGTCGACGCGCTCTACAGCCAAGACTCGTTCGAGGGCGAGGTCGTCAATGTCGATGACTCCCAGACCTTCGGCGGTGGCCGCCTCCAGCTCGAAGAGCAAGCCGACATCTACTCCAGGTCCCATTGGGAATGGGAGAGCGACCGCGTCGAAGGCGCGACTGGCTCGGCAGAAATGACGATCTCGCCCAGCGCCGGCTCGCTTCATCTCGAGGGTGGCACCGGCATGGCGATGCTCTCGTTGCCGTCGATCGATTTGCCTGCGGGCGAGGCGCGCGCAGTCGAGCTACGCGGAGAGCGCATAGGCGGCGAGGGCCCAGCGTTGCTGCTGGTCCGCCGCGGCGACGAGCCATTCGAACAGGCCGAGCGCTACCCACTCGAGCTGACCGCGGGCGGCGCGTTTCGCGAGCTCTCCATCGAAGTCGGTACCGGTCCGATTCGGGGTCTCGCTATCGTGCCGTTCGAGACACAGAGTGGAGCGGCGGATCTCGACTTCGTCGGCATCGTCCCCGGCGGGGTTTACACCGACGAGAGCGGCGACGGCTGCGAGTGCAATAGCCGCGCGAGCACGCGACCGCCGGGCGGCCTTGCAACGGTCGCGTTTTTTATCGCGATCGCGCTGCGACGGCGCGCCGCGAGAAGCTAGCTGCTTCGGCCCCGTCGGACGCGGCGGGCAGCCAACGCAGCCAAGAGGCTGGCGAGCGAGAAGCCTGCGAAGACCGCGAAGGGATTTTGCCTCGGCGCTCGCAGGTCGATCACCCGCGGGATTACGCCGCTTGGACAAGCGCCCTCTGTCTCGAGGGCGATCGATGCTTGCACGTTGTTGCTGACGACGGTCTGAGTGTTGGTGGCTTCCAACACCAGATCTTCGACCAGCGCAGCGCGTGGCAGTACCGCCTCGAGGCGGGTGATCCACACGTCTTGCAACATCATCCCATCGAGCGCGACGGCGATGTCGGAGGCGCCCTCGCAGCCGAGCGTGCGGGCGTCAACCACACCTGTCTCGACAGAGCCGCACGCGGGCGAGTCCCACGGCTCGCCGCCAGGACAAGGGTTCTGCACCCGGCCCTGAAAAGGCGCGTCGACGGTGCATGCGACAGGCGTCTCGCCGTTCGAGAAGGCTTGGTCGACGTAGAGCTTCGCGAGCGTCGAGCCGGCCCCGGTGGTCGCGTCGAAGAACGTCGAAACGAACATGCCCGGAGTGGCGAAGGCGGTGATGAAGCTGCGACCGTCGTGGGTCGCGAGGGCGCGATCACGCACAGCCGTGTAGTTCGACTCTTGAGTCCTGAAGTTCCACGAGACAAGGCCGGTCTCGACCAGCGATTGAGGAAAATTCTGGGGCTGGTAGCGACCTTCACCAATCACGTAGAGCACGATGGGGGTCTGTTCACCGGTGCCAATCCCGACCATGCGTAGCGGCAAGCTCAGGCTGCCGCCATCCATCACGACCCGCACCGGGGTCATCTGCGAAATACCCTTTCCAGGCTGCAAGCGAAGCGCGATGAAGTCGAAACCGTCTGCGACGTATTGGTCGATGATGGGCTGTGCGGCCTCGTCGACGTTGTAGCCATGCTCCTCGAGCCACTCGTTGAGGGCACCAGGGGTCTCGGTCGACAGCGTCACCGTTTCGTAGGGACCGACGGTGCCCTGGTGCAGGACCTCGACCGCCGGATCGTTGAAATTGCCGTCGCCTGCCGAGTCTTCGGAGCCCGCCAACTGCGCGTCGAAACCACAGCCGGACCCACTCGAGCCACCACAATCGAGCGGAGGTGGCACGATGCGCGCTGCCGTCTGCCCCTCGAACACCTCGAACAGGGCCGCCGTCGACGCCTCGACCCGAGCCCCTGGCTTGACCGGCAGCACCCAGGCAAACTCGGCCGGCTCGCCCACGTACTGGATCTGGTCCCACAGCACCGACTGGGTGGGCGAGATGGACATCACCATTCGGTGGCCACTCACGACTGTGGGCGGGTCGATCGGCGCAAAACAGCCACCGCACGCTTCGGCATGACCAGGCAACAGCAGCGTCGAGCCAGCCAGCAGCGCACCGAGCAACAGAAAACCGGACGACGGCGTCATGGTTACCTCGACGGGAGCCAAGATGTGCCACCGGGCCAGGGCGCCATGCCCTACGCTTTGCGGCATTTCGTGAGGAAGCCCAAGATAAGAAAGAGCTGACGATGCGATTAGCAAAGACAAGGCCAACACGCGTGGCGTGGCTTTTCATGGCCGCCAGCCTCGCAAATGCCGGCTGCAGCGACGCCGGCTGCAGCGAGCTCTGCGAAAAGGAGGCGAGCTGCAATGTCGAGCTGGATGCCGCCAACTGCACGGCGAGCTGTGAAGCGCTGAGCGAAGGCAACCCCGACTATGCGGATGCTGTCGCCGACCGTGCCGCCTGCATTCAAGACCTCACGTGCGATGAGGTATTCTTCGAGTGTCGCCCGAGCGGAGAATAGTGTCCTCTGATCCGCCCGAGTTGCAGGCAAGGTCTCCAGCGCGCAAGATGCGACAAGCCGTGAAACGTTCGCTCATCGCCGCGCTCGCCGTTTCGTTTCTGGCGATCGCTCCGCTGGCAGTGCCGGGCTGCTCCAAGAAGGACGACAGCACCGAGAAGCGCGCGCTGCCGCCGCTACACTTCGATGGGCTCACGCCCAACCTGATGCTCACGTGGCTCGACAAGCAGGGCGGCACCCACGTCGAGGCGGCACCCGAGAAGGTTCCCGTCGACGAGCAGGCGCTGGTTCGCGTGCTCATCTCCGACAGTGAAGACGGCTCGCGCGATCCCATCTACGTGGCCGACTTGTCCAAGCCGGACGCGGACGGGCGCTTCACGGCACGCGGCGTCCCGCGCTCCGCATGGGAGGACGAGATCAGCCGGCGACGACGTGACGCCGATCCCGAGCTCGCCGTCGCAGAAGCCCCACGCGCACCCGAACGGCAGAGGCCCGCAGCGCCACCGAGCGACCCGTTGCAGGGCCCGCAACAACAAGGCCCGCAGCCGACGCCCGGTGGCTCTTCGGACGCCGCTCCGCCGCTGAACCCCGCCTTCGCGAGCGTCGTCGTGATCGTGTACGGCGCAGAGTGGTGCGGCCCGTGTCATGACGCGCGCGCCCACCTGAAAAAGAAGGGCGTCAAGACGATCTACAAGGACATCGACCGCGATCGCGCGGCGCAAGCCGAGATGAAACAAAAGCTCGACAAGATCGGCGGGCGCCGCGGCTCGATTCCAGTGATCGACGTTGGCGGTCAGATCTTGGTCGGCTACTCGGCGGCAGCGCTCGACAGTGCGCTGAAGCGCGCGCTCGGCGGCACCGCACTGTAAAAGGAGTTTCGAACCCTTTGGATCCGCCGCCATCGGGCGTATACCGGGCAGCGAGGAGAACCGGATGATCGACGTGGCCATGCCGCAGCTCGGTGAAAGTGTCGCCGAGGGCACCGTGACGAAGTGGCTCGTAAGCGAAGGCGATTTCGTCGAGCGAGAGCAGGTCTTGCTTCAAGTCGCGACCGACAAGGCCGACACCGAGGTGCGCGCTCCCAGCGCCGGGCGCGTCGGCAAGCTCGTCGCGCAAGAGGGCGAGACAATCGCCAAAGGCGGCTTGCTCTGCCAGCTGGACGAGACGGCGACGAGCGGCGCCAATGCTGCCGCACCCACAGCAGAGCCTCCGCAGGCGGCGCCCCCGCAAGCAGCAACTAGGCAAGCAGAAACTCCGCAAGCAGCGCCTGCGGCCAGCAACGGTCCAAGCGCGCAAGCGGCGTCGGCTGCCAACCCGCTCGCATCACCCAGCACCCGGCGGATGGCGCTGGAGCACGGCGTCGAGCTCGGTGGCGTGTCCGGCACCGGTGAACAGGGCCGCGTCACCCACGAAGACGTGCGCCGCGCGGCCAGCCCGCAAACACCATTGACTCCGCAAGCACCCTCGCCGGCAGCGTATGCCGCAGCCCAACAATCAGCGGCGGCGGTGCGCAACGCACCGCAGGAGATCGGCGCCCTGTTGCAAGCAGGCGGCGGCTTCGTTCCCCCAGTCCCCAACGTCGGCTTCGGCGCGTACAAAGTGCCCGGCTACAACCCCAAGCCTGGCGACGAGGTCGTTCCCTTCAGCCGGCGTCGGCGCATCACCGCCGACCACATGGTCTACTCGAAGCAGGTGTCGCCGCACGTGGCGACGGTGGCCGAGATCGATCTCGCCGCCACCTCGCGCCTGCGTGACGAGCACAAAGACCGCTGGAAGAAAGAAGGCGTCCCGCTCACCTTCCTCGCCTTCATCTGTGTCGCCGCGGTGCGCGCGCTGCGTGAGCATCCGGAGATGAATTCGCGGGTGCTGGAGGGCAGCTACGTCAAGCTGCGCGATATCAATTTGGGCGTCGCGGTCGACACGCCGGGCGGGCTCGTGGTGCCCAGTATCAAAGGCGCTGATCAGCTTTCGCTTCGGGGCATCGCCTCGGCGATCGACGACCTCGCCAAGCGAGCCAAGGCCGGCAAAGTCACCGCCGACGATCTGTCGGGCACCTCGTTCAGCATCTCGAATCCAGGCCTCAAGGGCAACCTGTTCGGGGTCGCGATCATCTCGCAACCGAACGTCGGCATCTTGCGCATGGGCGAAATCAAGAAACGCCCGGTCGTGGTCACGCACAACGACGAAGACTCGATCGCCATCCACCCGGTGATGTACATGGGCCTCTCCTACGACCACCGCATCGTCGACGGTGTGCTGGCAAACTCGTTCCTTTGGCGCGTGGCCGACATCCTCGGTCGCGGTGAATTCGAGGTGCGCTGATGAGCCAGATCGAAGGCCGCGCCCCCCTCGCCGAAACCGACAGCGAGATCTACTCGCTCATTCAACAAGAAGAGCGCCGTGAGGCAGACAAGCTTCGCCTGATCGCCAGCGAGAACTACGCGTCGCGCGCGGTGCTCGAGGCCAGCGGCTCGTGCCTCACCAACAAGTACTCCGAAGGCTACGCAGAGAAGCGTTACTACGAGGGCCAGCAGATCATCGACCAGGTCGAGCAGCTCGCCAAGAGCCGCATCGCCAAGCTGTTCGGTGGCCACCTGCCTGACCCGGCGTCACTGCACGTGAACGTGCAGCCGTACTCTGGCAGCCCTGCCAACCTGGCTGTCTACCTCGCGTTCGTGAAGCCTGGCGAAACTGTGATGGGTCTCGGCCTGGCAGCGGGCGGGCACCTCACCCACGGCCACGCGGTCAGCATCACCGGCAAGTTCTTCAAGAGCGTGCCGTATGGCGTGGGCAAAGAAGATCACCGCATCGATCTCGACGAGGTTCGCAAGCTCGCGCTCGAGCACAAGCCGAAGCTCATCTGGGCAGGCACCACCGCCTACCCGCGCACGCTCGACTTCGCGGCGTTCCGCAGTATCGCAGACGAGGTCGGCGCGATTCTCGCCGCGGACATCGCGCATATCGCTGGCCTGGTGGCTGCGGGTCTACATCCGTCGCCGGTCGGTATCGCCGACGTGGTGACCTCGACCACCCACAAGACGCTGCGCGGTCCGCGTGGCGGCATGTTCATGTGCAAGGCACAGCACGCGAGCGTGCTCGATCGCGCGGTGTTTCCTGGGCTGCAAGGCGGCCCGCACAATCACACCACCGCAGCCATTGCCGTTGCAGCCAAAGAGGCGACCACGCCCGAGTTCGCGGCCTACGCAAAACGTGTCGTCGACAACGCCAAGGCCCTCGCCGGCTACCTCACCGAACGCGGCTTCTCGTTGATCACCGGCGGCACCGACAACCACCTGCTGTTGGTCGACCTCACCCCCAAGAGCATTGGCGGCAAGCCGTTCGCGCAGGCGCTCGATCGCGCGGGCATCGTGTGCAACTACAACGCGATCCCGTTCGACCCTCGAAAGCCGATGGATCCGAGCGGTATCCGCATCGGCACCCCTTCGGTGAGCTCACGCGGCATGGGCATTCCGGAGATGGAGAGGCTCGCCGACTTCATGGCGCGCGTCGCCAAAGACCAATCGCCGGACACGCTAGAGCGCATCTCTTCAGAAGTACGCGAGCTTTGTGCTGGGTTTCCGGCACCTGGTCTCATGGTGTGAAGCGGAGCGAAGAGGTGATAGCTTCGCCCGGGTGAATCCCTACGGCGGGCAAGACGGGCAAGGCGGCGGACAACCCCCATACGGTCAACAGCCCGGGTATCCGCCGCAGCAACAGGGTTATCCGCCGCAGCAGCAGGGTTACCCTCAGCAGCAGCAGGGCTTCCCCCAGCAGCAGCAATCGTTCGGTGGCGGCCAGCCCGGCTATGGTGGGGCTCCGGCGACGCCACCGAAGAAGAAGGGCATGAGCGGCTGTTTGCTCGCCTTCTTGATCGTGCTCGGCTTGACGGTGGTTGGTGGCGGCATCGTCGGCTACCTGATCTGGCGTGAGGTCGGCGGCTTGGTCGGCGGCGTCGCAGAAATCGCCGGCATCATGACCGACGCCGCGAAGGCGCCTGGTACCAAAGAGATGAAGGCCGCCGGCTGCGACGAGGCGTTCGTAATCGACACGGACAAGCTTCAAAAGGTGGTCAACAAGCTGGAGGCGGAGATCGCGAAGAAAGAGAGCCGCGATCCGAAACCGATGGAAGACCTCACCAAGGACGGCACCGCCTTCTTGGTCACCTGCGTTGTCAAGAAGAGCGACCCGCCGAAGTGCGCCGACATCGCCAAGGCGTATGTCGAAGGGGGCGAGCCGAACGAGAAGTTCCTCGTGACCGTCAGCAAAAATTCACAGAGCGGCGAAGCGAGCTGCGCCGAGATCTTCGACAAGAAGGGCAAGAGCCTCGGCGCCGGAAAGGCGCCCGACCTTCCCAAGTAGTAGCCGGTCCCAACACGCAGCCACGAGCGGTGCGCCCACAGGCCCACCGCTCGCTTCTTTTTTGTGAACAGGCGACGCGTCGCTTCGTAACACGACAGCGCATCATGCTTCCGTTTTAAAATTTGACAGCACATAATGCTGTGATACCCATTGCGCATGGCTGATTCATTCTCCAGCGCGATTGTGGACGAGATCGATCGCAAGATTCTGCTGCTCTTGCAGGAGAACGGCCGCATGACGAATGCGGCCCTGGCAGAGGCTGTCGGCCTCACGCCGACGCCGATGCTTTCCCGCATTCGCAGGCTCGAGCAGACCGGCGTCATCAAGGGCTACATGGCCGTGGTCGACCCGGCGAAGGTCGGCAAACCCATCCTCGCGTTCGTGCACGTGACGCTGAAGGGCCACGGGCTGCCGATGCACCAGAAGCTGCTCGACATCGTGGCAGAGCTGGAAGAGGTGATCGAGTGTCATCACATCGCTGGCGAAGAGGACTTTCTGTTGAAGGTCGCGGTGCGTGACATCGCGGAGCTCGAGGGCTTCTTGCTGCGCAGGCTCAGCACCTCGGGTGTGATCGGGCGCGTCAAGACGACGTTCGTACTGTCGACGAGCAAATCGCAAGCCCCGATCGTGCCTGGGCCGTCTGCCGTTTCTCTCGACGAGAGAGGAACGTCATGAGTCCGCTCTCGTTCGGCGCGCTCTGCTTTTCGTCGCTGTTCACCATCATCGATCCAATCGCGGTAGCGCCCGTGTTCGCGTCCATCACCCACAAGATGTCACGCAAGATGGCGCGCCAAGTCGCGCTCCGCGCGTGCCTCGTCGCGCTCGTTGTCTTGGTGGTGTTCGGCGCATCGGGTGCCGCGCTGTTCAAGCTGTTCGGCATCACCATCGACGCTTTCCGCATCGGCGGCGGGCTCGTCTTCCTGGCGGTCGGCCTGCCGATGTTGGTGCGCCCCGACCATGCTCACGATGAGACGGCGCCCGACAGCTCCGACCCCTCCATCGTGCCGCTCGGCGTGCCGTTGATCGGCGGCCCAGGAGCTATCACGACGATCATGCTGCTGATGGGACAGTCGTCGACGGCGTTGCATACGACTGCGTTGTTCGCTGCGCTGGCGCTCGCGATCGTGCTCACCTTCGTGGTGCTCTTGCTGGCACCGAAGCTGATGTCGAAGCTCGGCAGCGCCGGCACACAGTTGATCACCAAGGTGATGGGCCTGATCGTGCTCGTGATCGGCGTGCAGTTCATCGTCGACGGCATCACGCCGATCGCAATCGACATCTTGAGGAGCGCGCGCTGACAAAACGAGTCGAGCGGCACTCCCTCACGGGAAGCCGCTCGTTCTCGAAAGCGCGTGCCTACTTGGACGTGCCTACTTGGAGTAGAGCTGGGCTGCGGCGACGCCGCTGCCGGCCTTGGCTGTCATCACGAACTTGCCGGTCGCGCCGAGCGGGGCTTGCCAGCGAAAGCAGTTGCCATTGCCGCCGATGACCGAGTTGGAGCCTGTCTGGCTGTCGGATGCGATGGCCGGCCCTTGGATCGGTGTGACGACGAAAAGCTGCAAGTCGAGCTCGGAGATGCCAGCGCCAGACCCGATCACCGTGTAGCACTTGCCCGGCAACATCTGAAACTGCTGCTCGAGCGACTGGCCCTGTTGAAAGTTACCGGCCAACACGCCGCCGTCTTTGCTCATGCCGTTCGCGTGTGTCGCCTGCATTTGCATCAGCGGCACGGTGGCGACGTTGGCAAGCGCAGGGTCGATCTGCTGAGCGCTGCCACCGCTGCCGCCGGCGGTGCCGCCGGTGCTACCGCCGGGAAAGCCGGGGATGGGGAACGGAAACCCACCTGGGGCGGCAGTGCCCGTGGCAGTGCCGGTCGGCTGAGCAGTACCGGCGCCGGGAAACGGGAACGGGAACGGGAAGCCGCCGGGCGCTGTGTTGCCTGCGGTCGGCTGAGGTTGCGGCTGACCGTAGGTGGGTTGCGGCTGAGGTTGGCCGTAGCCGGGCTGCGGCTGCTGCTGGCCGTAGCCCGGCTGCCCGTAACCAGGTTGCCCATAGCCAGGCTGCTGCTGCTGGCCGTAGCCAGGCTGCGCATACGCCGCATCGTTGTTCTTTTCACAAGCGGCAAGGAGCGCGAACAAGGCGACTGGAACAACGAGGAACGAGCGGTTCACTGGAAACCTCCTACGGATGATGTACGACCTTCTAACACTTCGTTCGACGCGCCAGCGATCCGGCTATTCTCCGGCGCGAAGACGCCCCGAGAAGCAGGCGTGGAGGACGGCACGATGAAGACCGAGAAAAGCATGATCGCAACGGTGAGCGCGCTCGCCATGTTTCTGGCGGCTTGCCCGAGCGAGCCAGAGTACCCCGTGCAGCCGGTCACGTCGAACACCGTCGTTGCCCCGCCGGTCGAGTCGGCGCCACCGCCAGCGCCGATTGCCTGTGATGGGCTGAGCCAGGGTCAGTTCACCGCCATCTTCACGCAGCGCGCAGCCACCGAAGCACCGCAGATGCAGCGTGAGGGCAGCACCATCTGTGGCAATGTGCAACAAGGCCAAAAGGTCGAGAGCACGTCGATCCTGCTGCAACCGGGCATGTGTTACACGGTGCTCGCGAACGGCCTGCCCAACATCACCGAGCTCAACGTGGCCTTGATCGCCGATGCGACGGCGATCGGCGCCACGCCGGCGCTCGCGCAGCTCACCGCGCAACCGCTGGCAGTCGACAGCGACGCCGGTCCGATGGCCGCGATTGGCGCTAAAACAGCCTGTTATCGCTCGCCGATTCCGCTGTTTCCGGTTCCGGCAAGGCTGGTCGTCACCGCAGTCGGCGGCTCGGGCCCCATCGGCGCGCAGCTCTACTCGAAGAAGGCGCCGGGGGGCTTCTGATCGAGACGGCCGCCCGCGCTCACCGTCAATCAGCCGAAGTTGACTGACGTCTCTTTGCGGGCCTGATGAATCTCCCAGAACTTGTCGGCGATGGCTGACGGCTCGAGCGTGGCGTTGCCGTGGTCGAACGCGGTGCCTTTGACCATGCCGAGCACAACCACTTCGCCGACATAGACGCCTTCTTTGGCGAGGCGCTGGCTGAGCAGCCCCACGACTTTGTGCTGGGCTGCTTTGCCGACAGCCAAGCCCATGGCGCCCCACTCGACCGCCATCGCGTCGACCTTGGTGTCGTAGAAGGCGAGGCCGCCGCCTGTGACGAGCAGCGCCCCCTTTGCCGTTTTCAGATCGGGCAGCGCCTCTTGCAAGCCCGCGAGCAAGCCGTGCACCGAGACGTCGAGCACCTCGCGGAGCTCGGACGCGGGGGACGCTGTGAGATCGCCTGCTTTGCCGCCGTACGCGTTCCAGTGAACCACGGCGATCGGGCCCAGCGCTTCACGTGCGTTTCGAATCACGGCGCGTACGGCGTCGATGTCCCCGAGATCGGCGGCAAATGCCTTGGCCTTCACGCCGGCCTTCTCGAGCTTGGTCACCGCCTCTGCCAGCCGCTCTTTGTTGCGAGCGACCAGCGCGACCGAGAAGCCCTCTTTTCCGAACTTGTGGGCGACAGCGTCCGAGATGCCAGGCCCGTGACCGCAAACGACGATGGTCTTGCTCATAGCCGCAGCACATAGACATCAGCGCGGGATTGTAAACTCGTCGCAACGAAACTTCATGTTCCCTGAGCTCGGTCTCAGGCCTTGATGCGAGCCATCGTGGGATCGTAGAGCGGACGCTCGCAGAGCGTGGAGGCAACCTTCGCGCCAGCAACTTCGAGCTCGTACGAACCGCTGCGCAGATAATCGGCCGGCGCATCCTTCGGACCGCGCACGTAGCCGAGCCCGATGCCTTTTTTCACTGTGTAGCCGTAACCACCGCTGCTCAAGTAGCCGGCCCGCTCACCATTGCGGAAGATCGTCTCACGGCCGAGCAACACGACCGCGGGGTCGTCGACAGTGAACGTCGCGAAGCGCTTGCCGAGACCCGAGGCGCGCTGTTCGAGCAGCGCCTCACGTCCGATGAACGCAACGTCGCTTTTCAGTTTGACCGCCCAAGCGTGACCAGCCTCGAGCGGCGTGTCATTGGGCGTCAGATCAGTGCCCCAATTTTTGTATCCCTTCTCGAGGCGCAGTGAGTCGAGCGCGCGGTAGCCGGCATTCGCGATACCGAGCCGCGCGCCTCTGTCGAACAGTCGATCGTAAACAGCGAGCGCGCACTCGACCGGGACGTGTAGCTCCCAGCCGAGCTCACCTACGAAGGTCATGCGCAGCGCGCGCACGAACGCCCCTCTTATGGCAATCTCCTGGCAAGTGCCAAATGGAAACGCGAACGTCGACAGATCTGCGCCGCTCACTTCTTCCAAGAGCTCGCGAGAGTGTGGCCCCATTACGCCGAGCACAGACGTCGAGCTTGTGACGTCCAGCAGCCGCGCGTCGCTGCCAGCCGGGATGTGGCGCCTGATCCAGTCGAGATCGTGGGTGCCGTAGGCCGTCCCGGTGAGCACGTAGAAGACGTCGTCTGCGATGCGCGTGACGGTGACGTCGGCCTCGACGCCACCGCGTTCGTTGCAGAGCTGCGTGTACACCAGGCGCCCAACCGGTTTCGCGACGTCATTGGCACACAAGAACGACATCACCGCGGCCGCATCGCGACCGACCAGCTGAAACTTCGCAAACGAAGTCTGATCGAAGACGGCAACGGCGTTACGCGTCGCTTCGTGCTCGCGGCCTGCGTGCTCGAACCAGTTTTGTCGACCATAGCTGTATTGGTCGCGCGGAAGCACCCCGGACGGCGCGAACCAATTGGGTCGCTCCCACCCCATTTTGCTGCCGAAACAAGCGCCGCTCTCTTTCAGCCGCAAGTAGAGCGGCGACACTTTCAACGGGCGACAGCTCTCGTCCTCTTCGAAGGGCCAAGCCATCGTGTAGTGCCGCGCATACGCCTCGCGCGTGCGCTCGAGCACCCAGCGGTTGTCACGGTGGTGAGCGCCGAAGCGACGGATGTCGACTGGCCATAGATCGGTGGTTGCGTTGCCAAAGACGATCCATTCTGCGAGCGCGCGCCCTGCCCCACCCGCGGCGGCCATGCCGTAGGCATTGAAGCCGGTGCCGACGAAGAAGCCCGCGAGCTCGGGTGCTTCACCGAGGATGAAGCTGCCGTCGGGCGTGAAGCTCTCCGGCCCGTTGATGAACTTTCGAACGCCCACGTCCGCGAGCGCTGGCACGCGACGCATGGCAGGCTCCATCAGCTGCTCGAAGTGCGCGTGATCCGGCTCGAGCAGCTGAAAGAAGAAATTCTCCGGAATGGCGCGCGTCGGCCAAGGGATCGGGTTCGGCTCGTAGCCGCCCATCGACAAGCCGCCGACCTCTTCCTTGTAATAGGTGAGCAGATCCGGATCGCGCAAAGTGGGCAGGTTCTTGGGCACGCCCGCGAAGGGCTCGGTGATGATGTACTGGTGCTGCATCGCCTGAATCGGCACGCTGACACCCGCCAGCTCGCCGACTTGGCGCGACCAGATGCCGGCGCAGTTCACGACGACTTCGCAGCTGATGTCGCCGAGCGCAGTCTTCACGCCAGTGACGCGGCCGGCCTTCTGCAAAATGGCGTCGACTCTGCAGTCTTCGATCACGCGGACGCCCTGCATGCGCGCGCCTTTGGCGAGCGACTGCGTCAGATCGGAAGGGCTCACCTGGGCATCAGTCGGCAAGAACGCCGCACCAACGATGTCGTCGATCGTCATCAACGGCCACAGATCGCGCGCTTCTTTCGCAGAGAGCAGGTGCATCTCCAGGCCGAAGCTGTGCGCGGTGGTGGCTTGCCGCTTCACCTCGACCCAGCGTTCGGCGTTGCAAGCCAAGCGCAAGCCGCCGTTTTGGCGGAAGCCTGTCGCGAGCTCGGTCTCGGCCTCGAGGCCGGCGTAGAGCTCGACGCTGTACTTCAAGAGCTGCGTGATGCTCGCCGACGTCCGCAGTTGACCAACCAACCCCGCGGCGTGAAACGTCGAGCCGCTGGTGAGCTTCGCGCGCTCGAGCAGTACGATGTCACCGAAGCCGAGCTTCGCGAGGTGGTAGGCGGTGCTGGTACCAATCACACCGCCACCGATGATGACGACCCGGGCCTGCGACGGGAACGCTGTCATCGGCCCGTTGTATCACTCGAACTTGGCGAAGTAGACCTCGTCTTGGGATGTCCCGTTCAAGTGGCCACCGACCGAGTAGAGAACGCCGTCGACCACTGGCGTCTGGTGGCTGTGGCCGCGGGCGCGTGGCAGCTGAACGCTGACCTCCTCCCATTCTGCAAGGTCACCGTCTTCGCCGATCGGCGCGCGGTAGATGGTCTTCAAGAACTTGGACGCGTCCACATCGAGACCGCCGACCACGTACAGATGGCCCGCGTGAACGAACGATGAATGAATGCTGAGCGTTAGCGGCAATGGCGTCTGTTGGGTGAATGCACCAATCGAGCCGTCTTCGGCGAGCACCCCGCGCAGCACCGTGTCGTACGAGGCATCGTTCGCAAAATCGTTGTTGATGCGGCTGAGCCCTCCGGTCACGTAGATCGACTCGTCGTTGGTCGCGACACCTTGATGGCTGCGCGCCTCGGGCATCTCGACAGGCAACGTCGTCCACGCGCCGAGCACGCCATCCTGATACGAGGCGCGTTCGAGGGTCGCAAGGCTGGTGCCGCTGCCATCCATGCCGCCGACTGCGTAGAAAAAGCCGTGGCTCTGAACCCCCGCGCCGTGAAAGCGGGATTGGTTCAACGGTTCTGCCAGAGTCAGATCGGAGATTGCGCCACTGTCGTCGATGGTGGCGATCTCGGTGACTTTCGAAGGGCCATTGCCTCTGTAGCCGCCCGCGAGAACGACAGTGTTGCCCGATGTACCGATGATGGCGCCGGACGTGTCCGCCTCCGGAGTCAGCGTCTGCCAGGCCCCGAGCGAGCCGTCTTCCGCGATCTGCGCGCGCTCGATGGAGGATACCTCGGTGGTCATGTTCTTGTAGCCACCCGCGACGAACAAGAACTTGCCCGCGCTGCGCTCGACCGCCCAAGTCATGTGATGGTCGCGCGCGAACGCGAGGGGAGACGCATCGGCGAACTCGCCCAGCGCAGCCACACACGTCCCGGTGCCATCGTCGTGTGACCCCGGCTCGCACGCCGGATCGGCGCCGCCAGCGCCGCCGCCGCCTGCAGTCGCTTCGCCGCCGCTGCCGCCTTGAGGCTCAGCGCTGCCGCTATCGCCACACCCGACAGCTGCAGAGAACATGATCGCGAGAAAGGAGCCGTACATGCGCATGCCACTTCGTTGCTCAATCCGTCGCCCGCGCAAACCAAGAGAGCGTCAAACAACGTCAAGATCATCAAGTGACCGCCGCTGCCTGCGCTTCGTAGCGCTCGCTTCGAAAGCAAAACGGCCACAGCTCGAGCCGTGGCCGATTGCTCGCTCGGCGATGATTCGCCGCGCAAGATCAGCTCAGGACATCGCCTCTTTGATCGCCTTGATCGGACGAGCGCGAACAGACTTGCTCGCAGCCTTCGCCGGGATGGTGATCGCCTGCTTGGTGAAGGGGTTGATGCCGGGGCGCGACTTGGTCGCGGCCTTGTTGACGACGCGGAACTTCGCGAAGCCGGGGAGAGTGAAGACCTTGCTCTTCTTCAGCTCTTTGTGGCCGACCTCGATCAACGACTCGAGAACTGCCTTCACCTGCTTGCGCGAAATCTCGTCGCCGACAGTCTCGGCGATCGCCGTGATGAGACCGTTCTTGCTCAGCGCCTTCTTCGTCGCGCCCGCAGCTGCTTTCTTCGTGGCCATTGAAACCTCCGTAAACGGCGGGACACCGGGCCCCACCTCTAATTAATCGTGAACGGTGCTTGTCACCGTACGACACTGAACAGCGTCGTGAACCGGCACGTTACACGCCTTTTTTTGACTGTTGAGAGAGAAAGCGACTCTTTTGGGCGAGTTTTGTCGCTTTTTGAGGCTTCGAGGCCCCAAAACGGTCAAACCCGGCCGAAAACTATGCTGAACAGTTTTATGGCTCCGCAAGGAGTTGCTTCGCGGGTTTGTCCCGGCGCCGCGGGTTGTCGTTCAGACGAGCTGGGCGAGCAGCTCGCGGGCGGCGTCGAGGGAGCCGTCTTCGGCGACCGACTTGTCGAGCATCAAACGCGCGCGACGCATGTCGCCTTGTTTGAAGGCCATGCTGCCGAGGTGAAAGTACGCGATCGCGCGATCTTGCGGAGTGACGCCGGAGCCACCGTCGACCTTCATCAACGTGATCGCGCGATATGCCCGCTGCGCGATGTCTTGCTCGTCCAGATCGAGCGCGAGCTGCCCGAGCTCGAGCGCGAGGCCGCCGTTCTGCGATTGATTGTCGAACGCTTTGACCAGCGCTGCGATGGCCTCGCTGAGATTGCCTGTCTTCGATTCGACTCGGTAGAGCGAGTAATAGGCTTGGCCGAGCTCGCGCGAACGTTTGCCGCGGTGTGCCGCTATCAGCTGAGCGAGAACCGCGCGCGCCTCTTCGCCGCGCCCCGACGCTGCGAGGGCTTCGGAGGTGAGCTGCAGCAGATCTTGGTCGCCAGCGCGCAAGGATTTTGCGTCTTCGAGCACCGCCAACGCGCGCTCCGCCATTTGCGGGCCGGTAGACGACTCGCCGTTGCCGTAGAGCAACAAGCGTGAGGCCTCGAGCAGCTTCTCGAAACGAGCGTTGTCGTCGAGCGCCGCGGACTCTTCCACGATCAGATCGCACAGCTCGAGGATGGCGCCGGTGTCTTCGTACACGCTGCGAAGCGCGGCCCGAATCGTCGGGTCGGTCGGATCGGCCTTGTACGCGCGCTCGACGCCCGAGCGCGCGAGGCCGAGGCGGTCGATACGGGCGCATGCTTCGTAGAGGCGCATCACGATCTGCATCAGCGCCGGGCCACTCGCGAGACCCACCGCACGGGCGTAGGTGATCGCTGCTTGGTCGGTGCGACCGGCGAGCTCTTCGATGCGCGCAAGCGCGGAGAACGCCTCCGCGTTGTCGGGCTCGCTCGCCACCAGCTCTTCGACGACCAGCCGCGCAGACTCACTATCGCCGCTGGCAGCGCTCACCTCAGCGAGGCGCAAACGAATGGACGACTTCGAGCGACGCGACGCTGCAGGATCGCGCTGCACGCGCGCGAGCGCCGCTTCCAGGTGAGCGCGGAGCTCCGCGGCGTACTGGCCTCCCGATTTGTCGAAGGCGCGCTCCAGATCGTCGAGCGCATCATCGCTGTCGCCCGTCGCCTCGCGCAGCACGGCACGCGAGAACAAGAGCCATGCGTCGTCTTTATCGGTCAAGAGGGCCCGGTCGACCGCCGCGATGCCGCGCGCGTGTTGGCCTGTGTTGGCGCACGTCTCGAGATAAGAGAACAACGTGTCGCGGTCTGCCGGGTCGGCGTCGAGCGCTTCGGCATACAGATCCGCAGCCTCGTGCTGGTCACCCTCGTTCTTGATCGTCTCCGCCGAGCCGAGCAAAAGGTCTCGCTTCGCTCGAGGTTCGGTGACGAAGCGCGCCTCGGCTGCGGTGAGACGAGCGAGGCCGACTCGGTCGCCACGCTCGTTGTACAGCGTCGTCAGTCGCTGCTTGAGCTCGGGATTGCGCGGGTTCGCTTTGAAGCCACTGAGGAGCGCGCGCTCGGCACCGGGCGGGTCACCTGAAGCGAGCTTCATGTCGGCGACCTTCAGCGAGAGATCGACGACGCCATCGCCCTCTTCGACGTCGAGGAGGCGATCGAGCAAATCGGTCAGCACGAGCGAGTCTTCGCGCTGGCCATGGAGGCGAACGGCGTTGCGCAACGCCTCGACGTTGGTGTCGTCCCAATCGAGGGCGCCATGATACGCGTCGAGCGCGGCATCGAGCTCTCCGAGTCGCTCGCGCAGTGCGCCGATGCGCAGACCGAGCGAGACGACCCGAGCCTTGTCGTCGCTGTCTTTGGCGAGATCGAGCTGGCGTTCGAGCAGCACGATCAGTTTGTCGTCGCGACCGGTTGCCGCGAACAGGCGCTCGAGCAGCTCGCCTGTCTCGCGGTTGCCTGGGTCTTCGTCGATCGCCTCGGTGAGCACGTCTGCGGCCCGATCTGGATCGGTGATCTCCAGCATCTTCGCGAGCGTGAAGCGCATGTGAGCACGCTCGCGCAGGTCGTCGATCAAGGGAATCGTCTCGTCCATCAAGGCGGCGAGCGCCTCGGTGTCGCCGCGCCTGCGGTAAATGTCTGCGAGCGGCACCCACACTTCGCGATCGGCGGGCTCGTGCTTGTGGAGCTCGCCGTAGATACGAATTGCGCGTTCGTGATCCGACAGTGTGCGGTCCGACAGATCGGCGACGCGGAGCAAGAGCGCGCGCTCTTCGTCTGGGTCCGACACCAGCGCCGCGCGCTCCCACAGATCGGCGGCCTCGCGCGCGTCGCTGGCAGCGAAGCGAGCCTCGGCCAGCGTGGACAGCGCCCAAGCGAAGTCGGTGGTGTCGTCGCCTGGCTTCGGCACGATGCGGCGAAGCAGCCGCTCGGAGAGCGCCGTGTCTTCGAGCTCGAGTGAGGCCTCGTACGCCTCCTTCAGCGACGGGATGGGGTCACTCTCGCCGTCGGCGAGCACCTCGAGCGCATCGACCACGGCGCGCGCACGCTTTCGTTCACGACCAAAGTCCTCGAGCAAACGCAGAAAGCGCGTGTCGGGGCTGCTGGCGGATACCGCCGCACGAATGGCGAGCTCGAGACGGTCACCGTCCGCGTCCTCACGAATCGCTCTCTCGAGCAACGCGTGAGCTTCATCGAACTCTTTGTGGGCGGTGCGAATCGAGAGCAGGCGGTACACCGTGTCCGAGGTCGCGGCGAACGAGCCGCCCTCGCCCGTGACGAATTGGATGATCGCCTCGAGCACGCGAGCCAAACGAGAGGTTTGTGCGCCGCTCTCGACCAGCCGCGAGACAATTTCGTCGAGGCGGGCGAGCACGTCTGCGCGCTGCTGCGGCTCGGCCATGCCTGCTTCGTTCCATGCTGCAAGCACGAGCTCGAGCGCGTCGGCGGCGCGCGTGTCGTCCTTCAGATCGGACTCGGCGAGAGCCGCTGCTCTCAAGAGCAGCTGTGCTCGTTCGCCGGCATCGGCCCGTTCGGCGGCGGCCAAGAGAGCGTCATACAGCTTCGCCAGCTCGCCGAGCTCCTTCAACAACGCGCTGATTTTGGCTTCTGCGGCTCGACTGACGGCGCTCTTCTGGCCCTCGAGCCGGCCGAGCGTGCCAAGTAGGACGGTGACGGCTTCGTCGGTCAGCGAGAGCTTCTTGCCGAGCACCTCGGCGAGGGAGAGCTCGGCTCGAGTGCGAGCGTCTTCGGGCAAATCTTCACGCTCGAGCTCGCGCCGCAGCGCGCGCGCGACGAGATCCGAATAGCCGCGCCGATCGAGCGCGGCGACCAGCGCTTTGTATTCTGCTTCGTCCTCTTTGGCGGCATCGAAGGCGCTGTCGATGAACTCGGCCTTGCGCTCGGCCTCTCGTTGCCGCTCGGCGATGTACGCGAGCTCGACCAAGACTTGCGACTTGTGAACGGCTTGCGGTGGTGTGGCCGCGACCTTGTCTCCGCGCTGCGAGCGCAACACGAGGAGCAGGCCGCGATAGGTGCGCTGCGCGCGCAAGAGCTGCCCTTCTTCGAGCGCGACCTCGGCGAGCAGCTGCAATACGCCGCCGTGAGCAGGGTCGATCTTGGATGCGCTATCGAGCTCTGTGAGCGCCGCGGCGTGGTCCTTCGTAGCGAGCGCCAGCTTGGCGAGCTCGAAGTGAACCAACGCGCGCTCTTTCGGCTTGCGGGTGCCGAACTCGGCGAGGATGCGACCGAGGACGTCGCGCGCCTCCGGCAACCGTTCACCAACACGGAGCGCTTCGCTGAGCAAGAACAGCGTCGAGAGCTCGCCAGGCGCCAGCGCTGCGGCCTGCTCGAGCAGCGGGACTGCAGCGTTCGCGTCGCGCAGATTGTTCAAGTAAATGTTGGCCGCCTCGCGCAGCCGCTCGACCTTTGCGCTGACTTCGTCGGCCTCTTCGGCTTCCGTGTGGAACAGCTTGGCCAGTGGCTCCCAGGCCAAAGCGGCGCGGTAAATGCCCGCCAGCACCTCGCGAACTCGACTCGAGCCGTGGCCGCCGGACACGGCGCGCTCGAGCTGATCGCGGGCGCGCTCGACTTGCCCCGACTTGCCATAGGCCGTGGCAAGGCGCAGCGACACGTCGTCATTTTCGCCGGCGGTCTCCACGAGACGCTCGAGCACGACCGCTTCTTCTTCGTGATGCTCGGCTTTCTGGAGCAGCGAGGCGAACCTGTCGAGGTTCTCCGCCTTCGGATCGAGATCGACGATCTTCTTGAACGAGCGTGCGGCGCGCGCGACATCTTTCAGCTCGTTCTCCGCCAAATCACAGGCGCGCCTCAGCACCGCGCCGCTCCGCTCCGGCTCGGCCCGCGACAACAGCTCGCCTTGTGCCTCGAACAATGCGCACAGATCCGCGAACGCTCGCTTGCTCTCGAGCAGCGACGCCAACAGGCGGACCGAGGGGTCGTGGATGGGCAGCTCTGCGAGCGTTTGACGCAGCACGGAGATCGCCGCGTCGTTCTCCTGCTCGTCGACCAAGAGCCCGGCGCGAAGCAACCGGAGGCGGGCGCGCTCATCCGCCGAGCTCGAGGTGTCCGCCATGCTGCCATACAGACGCGCGAGGTCTTGTGTGCGCTCGAGCGTCGCGTAGAGCTCGGACAGCCCCTCCGCTATCACGAAATCGGTCGGATCTTGGGCGTACAGGCGCTCGTAGATGGCCGCCGCTTCGCCTGCGTCCGAGAGCTTCGCGGCCTCGACGAAGAGGCTGCGGGCGCGGCCTTGATCGATCGGCAGCGAAGCGGCGCCGAGCAGCGCCTCGCGGAGGCGCGTGGCTTCACCCGCCGCTCGCAACACCGGCTCCATCACGTCGATCGCCCACAAAAGCGCGCGCTCCGATTCTTCGTCGGGACCGGTGCCGAGGAGCGCGCCTGCTGTGACCCGAAGCTCTTCGGCGATCGAGAGCGCGGCAGCCTGATCGCCGAGGTCGCGCAACGCGACTGTCGCCGCCTCTCGCAAGAGCGCGAGGTCTCCGCCGCGTAAAGCGCTGAGACTGAGCAGCGCGGCTACGAGCGGACCGGCTGCGCCGGCTTCGAGCGCCGCGCGGCGATGGAGCACGAGCTTCTCGAGGACCTCTTCGTCTCGCGGGCTCTTGTGGTGCGCGGCTGCCAAGAACCCCTCGGCGAGCCCGCGTGACTCGGACGGCACGGCTGTCGGTGCGTTGAGCGAGCCGCTGGCCCAGTCGGCGGCGGACACCAGCAAATTGCGCGCGACAGTCGCTTCGATGTCGTCGCGCGCAACCAGTGCAGGCAAGAGGTGTGGCGCGATCAGATCCCACCGGCCTGTGCGTTGCGCCCGTTCGAGGAGCTGCCGCGCGGCGTTGGGAAACTCGGGGCGGAGGGCAAAGGCTTGGATCGTGCGCTCGAGCGCGCGCAAGCTGTCGTTGGTCACCTCCTCTTCGAGCTTGGCAGCCCGGAGCAGCAGGTCACATTTTTCGAGGTCGTTCTTGGTGGCCAGCAGGTATGCAGGCACGAGCGCGAGCCAGCGGTCGGTCTGGCCAGCCTGTTCGAAGCTCTGCGCCAGCGTTGCAACGCCGGCAGCGAACAGCGGACTCTTCTCCGGATCGTCCGGCGACAGTGAACCGATTAGGGTCTCGAGACCCGCCTGCCCCTTGGCGCTGCCAGGTACCGTCTGTAGCGACGCGGCGAACGCGTCGAGCGCGGCGCGCACGCTGCCGCGTCGGCGCTCTAGATCGCCCAGCCGCGCGTACAGCTCTGAGCGTCGTGCTTTGTCGGCAACCCGGACGGCCTCGCTCGAGAGCAAGTCGGAAAGCTCTGCGTCGCGGCCCTCGTCTGCGAGCATTTCGCAGAGCTCGTCGACGAGCTCCTCCGAGCTACCATGCTTTTCGATGGCAGTGCGATACGCGTCGATCGCCCGCGGCCGGTCGTTCAGGATCCGCGCGTAAAGACGCGCTATCTCGACACGGTCACTCTCGGCTTCTTCGTCGTTGCTGGTGGCCTCGGCGCGCGCCGCGAGGGCATCGACCAATGCCTTCGAGTCTGCCAAAAATCTTAGATTCTCGATCAGCAGTGAGAGCACTTCGACGTCCGCTGGAACATCGGCGAGCCAGCGGCGGAGCGCTTTGGCTGCGCGTGCGCGGTCACCGATGACCTTGTCGGCGATGCGCGCCGCCTCGACCAGCGCGTTGCGTTTCCCCGCGGGGGCCTCTTCCAGATTGGCGAGCTGCTCGAGCACCGCGCAGCGCTCGGCCTCACGCTTGGCTGCACGCAGATCGCGATCGAGCTTCTTGGCGGCTTCGCGGGCCGCCCTCGGGTCTTCATCGCTGCGCGACAAGATCGCGAGATCGACAGTGATCGCGCGGGTGTCGTCAGCGAGCTCTGCGCGCGCGATTGCGGACGCGCGGCGCAAGAGCCGCAAGCTGCGAGTGCGGTCTTCTTCCTCTTCGCCGATCTCGCGCAGCGCATCGACAACACGCCCGAGGTTCTCTTTGGAGTCGCCTGCGGTGAGCAGCGCAGCGTCGAGCGCGCCCTTCTCGTCGGCTTCGCTGTCGGCGAGCGCGAGCTCGGCAAGCGCGCCCGCAAGCGCGCCCGCTGCGTCACCGAGACGCGAGCGCCGCTCGGTCAGTTGACGCAAGAGCTTGATTCGTTCGTCCGGTAGAAGCTCACTCTCGAGCGTGATCTCGACCATCTCGGTCGCGCGCTGATCTTCGCCTTGCAGCGCGAACACGGGCTCCAGCAGGCGAGCCGCAGGCGCCCGGACCGCATCACCCGGCGTCGGTTGGGAAAGCCGGCGGTAAGCTGCGCCCGGCGAAGTAGCCGCGCGCGCCGGCGCTGTCTTGGCCAGCCAACCGAGCGCGATCTCGATCGACTCTTCGTCGGCGGTCTCGATGAGTGGCCGCAGCGCTTCGAGCGCTTGCGCCAGATCAGCTGGGCCAGTCTCCCAGAGCGATGCCACGCGCAAGCGGGTTCTACGCGCGTCTTCGTCGCTCTGCCGCTCGAGCCGCGACATCAGGAGCGTGATCAACGATGCGTGATGGTTGTGCCGCTCGTACAGGCGCTCGAGCTGGCTCTCGATCTTGCCATCGTCCTTGCGAATGGCGCGCAGCTGTTCGAGGTAACCAATGGCGCGCTCCGAATCGCCAGCGAGATCGCGCGCCGTCTCGACGGCGTCTTCGATGATCATCGAGCGCGTGTCGTCGTCTTCTTGGGCGACAATCGCCCGATCGAACAGCTCGAACAGCTCTTGCCAACGCTCTGCCGCGTTGTAGACGAGCTTCAAGCGCTCGAATGCCCAGTGCGCGGCAGGCGCGACCTCAATCACGCGGCGGAGCAGCGCTGCGACCTGCTCTTGGTCGTCGAACCACTCTTCGTGAAAGGCGACACCGCGCTCACCGACCCTCAGCGCTGTCTCTTCGTCGAGCGGCGGTTCGGTGCGAGCGAGCACGGCGCGGTAGGCTGCCGCGACAGGCTCAGGCCGCTTCACCGCGCGGGCAAGCTCTTCCGCGCGATCCCAGAAAGGCTCACTCTGGGGAACACGTTCGGCCGCGCGCGCTGCGATCTCGAGAGCGCGCTTGTCGTCGTCGATGCACGCGAGCCACGCCTGGTAAAGGGCCTCTTCCGAGTCGCCGAGGGCAGCTCGCCCGGCCTCGGAACCAACGCGGTCGAATAGTGCTTCGTAAACCTGCGCGCGACTCTCCTTGTCGTCGGTCGCTTCGGCGACGCGCTCGAGCACACGCACGGCGCGGCCGGCATGCATCGGATCGGAGAGTGCCGCGAGCGCAACCTTGCGCAGCGCGGGCTCTTTCGGGAAGCGTTCGACGAAAGCCTCGATGGCATCGAGCGCACCGGGAACGTTGCCGAGCTTGTCGAGGCGCAGCATGGCTAGCTCCGACGCTCGCGAGACGCGCGCATCGTCGTCGGCAGCGACCGAGAGCCGACGATCGAGGCAAGCCTCCGCTCGCTCGAGATCGCCGGCGGCGAGCGCAAGGCGAACGCGCTCGCCCAGCGCTTCGTCGTCGTCGGGGTCACCCTCGAGCACGCGATCGAGTACGAGCCCCGCGCGGGCTTGATCGCGGGCTACATCGAGCTCGAAGCGGAACAGCGAAAGCAATGCGACGCGCAATGCGTTCGGCTCTTGGGTGTGCGTTCGGTGCTCGAACAGCGCGCGACGCAGCGGTATCAGCGCCTCTTCATCGGGGTGTGCCTCGAGCAGACGTTCGAGCAACGTCGCCGCCTCTTCGCCCGCGGTTTCGTCGGTCAGAAAGCCGCGCAGGCTCTCGCCGGCCTCGACGACTCGGTGGGCGCCCGCCAGCAGGCTCGCCCGCGCTGAAACCGACGCGATGGTGACCCCCAGCCGCTGCTCGATCGCGGCGATCAGCAGCAAAAGCTCCGACGCGTGGCTGCCTTGCGCGGCGCTGATCGCCGAAGCTACCAGCGCAAGCGCGTCGGCCTGATCAGACTTCAGCGCGACCAGGCGGCGTGTCGCCTCGACCAGCGCATCGACGTCGCCCGTCTCTTCATTTTGCGGTGAATGGATCGCGATCAAGCGCTCGAGCGCCGCACGTGTCTCGGGCTGGTAAGCGAGCACCCGCTCGTAGTCGGCCACCGCGCGGGCCCGGTCGCCGCCCTCGAGCGCGGCCTCTGCTGCTTCCAAGAAACACTGGGCTGCGCGCGCAGGGTCACCACCACGATCGCCGACCAAGCCACCGAGATGTTCAAGCGCGCGAGCGCGCTCGATACCCTCACGCGCCGACGCGGCACGTCGCTCGGCGACCAGCACCAGCAGCGGAACGTCGACCTGGCCCTTGGCGAGGTCCTCGATTGGGTCGAGGCCATCACTTTCGATCTCGAGCTCAGGCGCCGACAGCGCGTCTCGATAGTGCGCCGCGGCGTTCGCGAGGTCGCCTGCCGAAGTGGCCGCCTCAGCCAGCCGCAAGTCCAGCGCGGCGATCTCGGAGGAAGCAGCCTTCTTCGACGTCTCCGGCGCAGCCTTCTTCGAGGTCTCCGAGGCGGATAGCCGCGTGCGATCGTCGACCAGCTCTAAGTAGAGTGCAGTGTAGTCACCTGCTGTCGCCAGCCCGTCGAGGAGCGCTTCGCGGATCGCACGGTCGCCTGGGATGGCCTCGAGCGCCTCCCGGTAGGTGCCGATCGCCGAGACGACGTCGTTCAAGTGCTCCTGCTGAACGCCGCCGATTGCCAAATAGAGGCTGCGCTTTTTGTCCACACTGCCGGGCCGCGCTAGCGAGGCGCGATAGAGTGAGATGCGTTCGTCCGGGGAGCCCTTTTCAGCGAGCAAATGATCGATGCGTTCGATCGCAGTCTCGTTGTCCGGCTCGAGCTCCAGGACGCGCCGAAAAGCTTCGATGGCGCGCTGCAAGTCCCCGGCATTGGCGTACGCCTCGCCGGTGCGCTCGGCGAGCCTCGCGATGGCGGGGTGGTCGACCGCTCGATCTCGTAGCGCGCCGCCCAACGTCTCGGCGACGGCCGCCTTGGATGGCCCTTTCTCGGATCGGCTGATGCGCTCGAGCCAGACAGGAACCTGCTCGACATCGTGCTGGACGGCCTCGCGCAGACCGCGACCCGCCAGGAAGAGCGTGCGGATCTTGTCCTTGCCGACCCCCTCGACCCGATCGTGCGCTTCTGCGAGAGCCTCGATGCGACGGCTTGGCTCGCTGTCGAGATCTGCCATCACCTCGAGCGCCGGTACCAGCGTCTGAACATCGTCTTCGGCGCGGAAGACCGGAACCAAGATCGCCGCGGCACGCAGTCTCGTCTCGGTCTCGCCGCTCTCGAGCAGCTCTGCCACGCGGGCACGCGCGCGCGGCTCGGAAGGCTCGACGGCCAGCACCTCGGCGAACGCCTCGAGCGCGTCAGCGGCGCGATCGGTGGCCAAGAAGCAGTCAGCCAGCCAGGAGAGCAGCGCCGGCCGCTCCGTTTCGTCGGCGAGCTCGAGCTCGGAGGCGAGCACATCGCAGAGCTGCTCGTGGGCGCCAGCTGCCTCGAGCAACGGCAGCAGCAGCGCGTGCACGTCGCGCGCGGCGCCGTGCTCGGCGCGGATGCGTAGCAGCACCGTCGCCGCACCTTCGGGGTCGTTGGCCCGATCTGCGCGCAGCTCGGCGGCTCGCAACAACAGACCGCGTCTGTCATCGCCGATCTCGAGCGCGCCTGCGCGAATCTCGAGCACCTCGGCCAGAGTGGCGAAGTCACCGCGCGCCTCGAGCAGACGCTCGAGCTCTTCTGGCTCCGCATCAGGGTCGAGCTCGAGCACGCGCTTGCGCGCCTGGATGGCGGACGGCAGGTCTTTCAGATCGTTTTCGTACAGGGCCGACAGCGCTCGGAGCACCTCGAGCCGCTCATCCGGGTCGAGCGAAGTTTTCGCGATCGACTCGAGGATGGGCGCGAGCAGCTTGGGCTCTTCGACCAGCGCCCGCAGACTGCGCGCAGCTTCGAGCGCGAGCTCGCCGTCTGCTTGGTCGAGCACGCCCTGCAGCACCACGCGCGCTCGCTTCGGGTCGCCCAGCTCGGCGAGGAAGCGACCCGACTCGAGGTTGATGCGGGCGCGCGCCAGCGGATCTTTGACGGCCGCTGCAGCGCGCCCGAGCAGCTTGCTCGCGTCAGCCTGTTTACCGAGCTTGCGTGCCAGCTCGACGTAGCGGATGCGCACGTCGTCATCCGCCGGATCGATCGCCATCACGGCCTCGAAGTTGGCGAGGGCCGGCGCGTCGTCACCGAGGTCGTACAGGATGTTGCCGAGCCGCTTCTGCGCCTCGGCCTTCTTTGGGCCGCGCAGCTGCTCGATTTGTACGGCCAGCATTTGTGCCACGCCGCCGCTGTCAGCTTCTCCGGCGTACACCTTCTCGAGCGCGAACGCGACGCGCGCGCCGACTGCTTTGTTGGTCAACAGACGAGCCGCGACCCGACGCGCGAGCGCGTTCTCTGGGTCGTGCGCGAGGACGTCTTCGATGTGAGGCACTGCCCGCTCGATCTCCGGGATGCGATCGTCGTAGAGCTCGAGCAGCTTCGCCCGAATCTCCAGGCGCCGATCGTCGGGCAGCGGCGGATCGATGCTGACCGCCTGCTCGAGTGTACGAGCGAGCTCCGGATACTTTCCAGCTTCTTCGAGGCTCGCGCAAATGGCGTACAGCGCGTCGGTGTCGGTGGGATCGAGCTTGATGATCTGTTGCGCGATCTTTCCGGCCTTGGCAGCGTCGGTGAGCTGAACCAGCTCGAGAGCGGCGCGGAGATGAAGCAGCGCAGTTTCTTTGTCGGTCTTCGGCCCGACGACCGAGAGGTGCAGCGCGACGAGCTTCTCCTGGTCGTTCTTGTCTTCCAGGATGTGCTTCAGCTGGTCGAACGCCTCGGTGTGCGTCGGCACCAGCGAGAGCACCCGCTCGAGTGCGGCTTGGGCACCGTCGAGGTCACCGAGCGCACGGGTGAAGAAACGCGCGGCGTGGAGGAATACCTGGGCTTGGTGGGGCGGCGGCATGATGCGCACGCGCCGGTCTTGGCCCAGCTTCTCGTAGGCGAACGCCAGCTCTGTCAGCCGGTCGTCTCGCAGCGCCGCCGAATGGAGCTTGTCCCAGAGCTCGGTGTTGGCCTGACCACGTGCCTGGGCCACGACCAACAAGTCGAGAACCTGTGCCTCATGCTCGAGCCTGTCATCGAGATACTGCCCAAGGTTCTCGAGGCGAAGCGTCGGGACTTTGCTACCCGTTTCCATCGCGCGAACGGTACGTTATCAGCGAATGCGCAACCCAAGGCATGTGATTGAGAAATCAGCCGGCCGGCCCGGCTTCTGCTAGAAACAGGGCGTGCTCCTCGGTCGGCGAGCCTTCGGCTCCTTTGCGGTGACAAGCGTGGGTATGTGTGCGCTGCCCCGCCGCGGGGACGCCGCAGCCTCGGTCGAGATCAAGCGGCTCAGCGTCAAAGGCAAACATGCCACACGCTTCGATCTGCTCGTACCGAAGCACCTGAAAGAAGGCGCGAGCGTGCGCTTGTTGATTGCCCTCCACGGCTTGGGGGAGTCGCACGACGCTGAGCTCGGCGCCGCCGCGTGGGTCGATCGCTACGGCCTCGCCAGCGCTTACGAGCGACTGCTCTCGCCTCCAATCGTGTGCGTGGGCAAGCGCAAAGACTGGACGGACGAGAGGCTACGCCAGGTCAACGAAGCAGTCGCCCAGCGGCCTTTCGCTGGGCTGGCGGTGGCCTGTCCGTTCACGCCGAGCTTCAAAGGCGTGCCTGACCGCAGCAAAGCGGTGCGAGAGTACGGAGACTGGCTGGTGTCCGAGCTCTTGCCGCTCGCCCGCAAGGAGGCGAAAGCAACGGCGAACATGTCTTCGACAGCGATCGATGGCTGCTCGATGGGCGGTCCATATGCCCTGGATATTTTCCTGGCGCACCCGACGACGTTCGGCGCCGTAGGCGTCGTGCAACCCGCGTTCGGCGAGCATCGAGCGGCGGGCTATGCGGCGGCGCTGGCCGAGGTTGTCGATAAACACGGTGCGCGCCCGATTCATCTGCTCTCCAGCGAAGGCGACAGCTTTCGCGAGGCGACCAAGCTGCTCGGCCGCGAGCTCGCAAAACGCAAGGTGCCGCACACCGCGAGGGTTACGCCCGGTCCGCATGATCAACCCTGGCTGCGCGAATCAGGCTCGATCGAGATGTTGCTGTTCCACGAGCGAAGGCCATGAGCCACTCGCCTCGACGTGCTAGAGAAGCCGCTCGCCCTCGATCAGGAGAACTCGCCATGACCACTCGATTTGCTTGCGCTGTGGCTCTTCTATCCGTTGCCACGTTTGCGTGCGGCGACAGCGGCAGCTCCGGAGGCGCAGGTGGCGGGGCTCCAGCTGGTGGCGACAGCCCGGGCGCCGGTACGCCCGGTGGCGGTGACCCCATCGGCGGCGGCGGTGGCAACGAGCTGCCCGGCTGCGAGGAGCTCCCTGCAAATCCTGGCACGGAGAACGACATCGAGGTCGGCACCGTGACCGCAGCTGCTCGTGACGATAGTGGCGGCCCGATCGCCAACATCAGTATGCAGTTCTGCGGGAAAGATTTTTGCATCACAGAAATGACGAGTGGCGTGGGGACGGTGGCATTCACCAACACGCAGGCGAGCGGCACCATCGACCGCCCCGTCTTGAAGCCTGGCGACAGCCTGGTCTTTGGCAAGATCGGCTACCAGTACGACCCCGCCGACGCCCCTCCACTGCAGGGCGTCTTCCCGTCGATGACCGACAGCGGCGCCCAGTTTGCGCTGGGGGGTACGGTGTCGGCAGCGGGCGTCGAGCTGACGATGCCTGCCGATGGCGGCGTGAGCTTCGACGAGCTGATTTACGATTCGCCCGAGAAGAAAACCTTCCGTGCGGGGCGCTTGTCCGAAGCCGATGTCGAGGCAGCCACCGGTTCTCCCGACTTCGCGATGGTGTACGCGCTCGGTCCCTTCGAGACGGTGTTCTGTCCTGGCGCCGCTGTCACTTTCGACAACTACGCCAACCTCCCCGCCGACAGCGCGGTCGAGTTCTGGGGTCAGGTGCTCGGGGCATCGGAGCCGCTGGCTGGCTACGGCGAGTGGGTCAAGCTCGGTGAAGGCGCCGTCTCCGCCGACGGCGAAACAGTGTCGACAGACGCCGCCGGCCTCGAGATGTTGCTCACGATCGCCATCAAAGCCGTCTAATGCGACGACGTCCCCACGCTGCCTGGTAGCGAGGGGACGTCGCGTGTTCAATGCAGTCTTATTTCACGAGCTGGATGTCGACGCGACGGTCGAACGCGAACTCGCTCGGGTCGTCCGTGGCTTCGGACTCACCGTGAGACAGCGTCTGGACCTTCTCGTCCGCGACGCCTTTGTTCACCAGGAACTCTTCCACCGCGACCGCCCGAGTCTTGCCGAGCTCCTGGTTGTACTCGTCGGTGCCGCGCGGGTCGGCGTGCCCGATAACGCTCATCGATTTGCCTTTGAGAGCGCCAGTGGTGAAGCAGGCAGCCACCGCATCGAGCGTGCCGGCGTCGCCCGCCTTCACGACTGAAGAGTCGAACTCGAAGTATGCGCGCGGCGTCGAGATGGCACACGCGGTCAGGATGTTTTGGTCGATACGGATACCCGTCGACGGAGCGCGGCGGGCTCGTTTCACTGGCGGGCCTGCAGCAGGCAGAGGCAAGTCGGCGTCGTCGGCGATGCGCTTGCCGCCGATATCGAATTTGCCAGCCAAGCCCGCGAAGAGAAACGTGGAGGGTCGCGGCGAATCGATAGAGCTGTTGGTGCCGTTCTCGACAGCGTCGGAGACGAACACGTTGAGGTCGGCACCCACCAGCGGCCCGATGGCGACGTCTTCGCTCACGCGAAAGTCGACGCCGACGACGCCGCGCGCGGCTTGGATGCCGTGAACCGTCTGGTTCAGGCCCTCATGACGGGCAATGAAGAAGGCGCGGTAGCCAGCGCCGAGCGAGACGTAGGGGTCGACCACCGAATACGGACGAACGTGGAACGTACCCATCATGCCAGTCGAGAGACCGCGCACGTCTACATCGCCGCCGTTCGAGATGTTGCTGCTGACAGACGACTCGTGGAACTGCCCGTACAGCGACAAGGCCCAGCGCGGCGTGAAACGGTAGCCGACGTTCAAGCCCACCGCGCCGCCAGCATCTGCGACGTCGCCGATGGCGGCACCGTCGGCCAGCTCGCCAAAGGGCTGCGTGTAGCCGCCTTCGACTCCGATCTCGAAGGCCCTGTGAGGCGCGAGCACCTCGGTGCGGTCGAGCTTCGCGGTCGTGTCGGCGTCTTCTGCCTGAGCCACGCCTGCAACGCCGAGACAACCCAGAGAAGCGACGAGTCCGAACGACACAGCACCGATTGCTCGCATGACGATAATTCCTTCCAAGAGAGCCGAAAATCACACTGATCGCCGCATTGTCGCGGGCGCGAAGCTGACCTCAGCAGCGAGTGTGCCAGCCGTCACTACGCAGGCGGCAGCGGCCGAACCACCTCGAAATCGCGCTCGAAGGCGAAGGGCCAGGAGACATTTCGGCGACACCGCGCGCACTTGCCCCAACCTGAACGCGACAGGCGCGACGAGCGCGCGCTAGGTCGCGGCCTCGTCGATGTTCGATCCGATCCCGACTCCGACGCGCCGCAGCAAGAAGCTAACGCTCGATCACGACGCTGCCGCCTGCGAAAATGTTGTCTTCGGCGTCTCCGAGAGACAGAAGTTGGACGGTGCTGCGGGGCCCTTCCGTGCGCACCCGGATCGGCATTGCGCGGCCATCGCTGAGGGTGACCGTGCCGAGCTCGGAGCCGTCTGCTTGCGGTGTCAGCAGTACGCGCCCTTCGAGCTGGCGGCTGGGGGTGACGATCGTGACGACGTCGCCGTGCCAGTCGATGACCGCCGCGTTCGCTTCGTGCTCGGCCCACTCGCCGACCACATTGTCGAGCAGCCCGGGCAGCACCAGGTCGACGACGCGATAGCGACTGGACAGCGGACGGGCGCTCGCCGAACCCGTCGTCACCGGAGCGGGCGCAACTGCTGTCGGCAGAGGTGCCATCGCCAACGCGATGCCGCGCGAAAGATCGGCGACCGGCGGGGCCTCCCGCAGCGCAAGCAACAAGGCGACGGCGCCGAGCGCGGCGGCGGCTGCCAGCAGCCACCGCGCGCGCATGCGGCGCCGAAAACGCGAGACGCGCTGACGCACGACCTCGGCCGGGAGCTCGGCCTCGCGCGCGATATCGTTCAGCTGCTCGCCCGAAAACTCGCGGACGACCCACCTCAGCGTCTCCGCCGTCGCCGGCCGCTCGCCATCTGCAAGCACAGCTCGCAGCAGGAATCTGTCTTCGATGGGGTCGGACAACGGCTCTGCCTCGACGGCGTCGCTGACGATCTCGCGCCGCGCTCGCCGGTGAAAGTCTGCCACCTTGTGCCGCGCGATACCCATCACCCAGCGCGGCACATCGGAGGGGCTGTCAGGCACATTTGCGGCAGCCAAAGCGTCGCAAAGCACACCTTGAACGACGTCATCGACCTCACACTGAGGCACACGCCGGCGCACCATCGAGCTCAGCTCGCGGTGCAGCGTCGGACCCTCCAAGACGTTGCGCGTGGCGGGCGACCAGGAGCTGAAGGACGTCATCAGAGCCTCATCGGTGCACAGCCAGAGGTGTGACACCGAGAAGGGCAAGCTAGCAAACCTGGGGCACCAGGCAGCGAAGCATAAAAATCAGTCATCTCTGGCTTGGACGACGCTGCGCTCGCGGGTCCGCGCCTTCCAGCAGGCGCCGAGCTGCGCTTCGCTCGGGCGATCGAGACGCAGCTCGCGGCGGCGATCCCAAAGCAGGCTGTGCAGCCAACGACAGCCATCGCCGGCTCCGAAATGGACCACGTGCGCGGGTTGATCGAGCAGCCGACCGAGCGCGCGGCGAGCGTTGTACGCCAGGTGAGGCTCGTCGGCGGCAGCCCGCAACAGCTCCCACGCAGAGCGCCGATCGAGCACGCCGATCTTGTAGCCACGCATCGAGAAACCGCGGACAACCCACGAATCGCGGGGCGCTTTGGGTCCCAACGAGGTCAACAACGTGGCGTACGCACGTTGCGCCTCTGCCAGCCGAACCGGCAATGGACGTGACGCGGTGTCGTCCAGCAAACGCTGGTTGGTGATGAACGCGAGGCTCTCTGCGGCGAGCTCCGCGAGCACCGGATCAGCGGCGTCGAGCAGCGTGACGAGCGGCGCGACAGCCTCGAGTCGGTCTGCATAACGCGCGGCGCGCACAGCCAGGCGTTGCAAACCGTGGCGATCGAGCACTGCGTCCGGCAGCGCGCGGGGAGCCGACAACAGCTGCGCTTCTGGCGCTGGCTCGACCGCGACGTCGAAAATGCAGGCAGGCTGCTCGCCCGGCGCGAGGAGAGAAGGTGCCTCCGACGAGGCGACCAGCAAGTCGCGCAAGAACGGGCCCGCGTCGGCGCCACCGAGCGTGCCGATGGCTTGGACCAGCGCGGCAGATGCGGCCGGATCGGTCTCTTCGCGGAAGCGCTGCACCAGCGCGCGGGTGTTCTTTTCGTCACCCAGCGCAGCGATGAGCTCACAGGCTGCCACGCGCGCGTCTGGTGCCTGGTCGCCCAAGTGGGCAAGCCCGAGCGCGATGTCGGCCGGGCCGCCCACCAATCCCAAGCGAAGCAGCGCCGCGCGGCGCACGGAGGCGTCGGCGTCGCTCACCCGCGCGCGCGCACGGGCAGCACTCTTTTCCCGCTCACCGTCGTTGGTCTTTGCGAAGGGATGCACGTAGCCGATATCGCGACAGCCGCCGCCAGCGTCGAACGGTGAGCAGTACACGCGCACGTGGAGGTGATCGTCATGGGGAGCGGCGCCGCCCGGCTGGCGCACGATCTCGTTCGCCTTCTCGATGAGCTTTGCCGGCTCGCCTGCTGCCTTTGCGTGCTCGAGCAGCTTCTTCTTCAGGCCATCGCTGATGAACAGGTACTGCAGGCTCGCGCCCTCGAACTCGATCATCGAGCGCACCACCAGCCAGGTGCGCGCAGCGTCGAAAGCGAAACGGTTGTCGGCGGAGAGGCCGTTTTTGCCGAGGGCGACCAGATCCGGCGGGTCGATCGGTCGCTTCGTTACGGGGTCTTGGTAACAGAACGCGACGTCGGCATCGCGGCCGGCGTTGTGGCTGACCGACCACTCGATGTCGCCGCCCTCGGCGCGACCGAGGTTGCCGACCCACATCGGCGTCTTCGTCTTCTCGTGCAAAGTGAGGCTGGCTCGATCGAGCAGCGCCACGAGCTCGGCGGTTCCGTAGCGGAGGTCGCGCTCTTTCTGCTTCGGTAAGATTTTCAGCCTGTCGCTCTCTTCGAGAGCTCTCGCGTTCACCACGCGGCCGTGCGTGGTATCGCCGATCGACACGCTGGCGTTCGGCGGCTCGCCCGGCAAGAACGGAAAAGCAAGCCGCTGACGGGGGCTCGTCGAGAGCGGCTCGAGGCTGGTAAGCGGCTCGGCGCTGGCCACGACGGGGCTCACTTCCGGCGGAGAAACGGGCGCTTCCAGATCGCGGGGAGCCGCAGGCCCCGAACACGCGAGACAAAAGAAGCCCAGCCACGCCCAGCGCATCTGACGCGATCTCCTAGCACCTGGACCCGACAGAACATTAGTCTTTTGCTAAAGTCTCGGCGTGCTGAGACAGCGAGCGATGTGGGTGGGGTGCGTCGGGCTCACCCTCGCGGGCTGCTCGGGTGGCGCACCACCCAAAAAACCGATGGGCGCGCTACCCTCGGCGGTCACCAGCGCCGAGCCCGAATGGCTGCCCAAGCGCATCTTGGCCGGCAGCGCGGTGGCCGCAGATCCGCGCGAGGCGCACCTGTTCGACACCCGGCGTATCACGCGGGGGCTGAGCGTTCGCGAGGTCGCCTGGTCGCCCGACGGCTCCTTCGTCGTGGTGGTCGCCAAGCGCCCCGAAGAGGCGAAGCTCGTCGTGCTCAAGCTGCCGCTCGGCAAGAGCTTCCGGGAGGTAGAGCCAGAGACGATCTCGTTGGCAGGTGACACCCCGAGCAGCGTCGCCGTATCGACCACGCCGAGCGGCGAAGCCCGCATCATTTACATCAGCGCAGGGGGCCTCGTCGAGGTCGGCCCCAACGGTCGCCGGCGCATCGAGACAGCACCCTTCGTCCCCATCAACGTCGCGGTCGAACCGATGACGGCCGAGCTCTACATGGTCGCCAAGCACCCTCAAGGGGTGGGGCTCGTCCGGGCCCAGCCAGATGGCAGCGCGGGTCGATTGCTGGTCACCGAGCACGTGGAGCCTGGCTCACCTTCGCTGTCGGCAGATCGCGGCTACGTCGTGGTGTCGGCATCAGCCGACAAGAGCGGCGACGCCGGCTTGCTGCTGACCAGCACAGAGGGCGGGCAGATCCGCAGGCTCGCAGGCGCTGGCAACTTCGCGAGTCGGTCATCGACCTTCCACCCCGGCGGGCGCTTGCTCGCTTTTTCGTCGTCTCGCGACCGCAAAGACGGCGAGCTCTACATCATCCAATGGGCCGGCGACGCGCGGGTCGAACGCGTCACCTTCATGCAAGGCGACGCACCCGCTTTTTCACCGGACGGCCGGTCGCTCGCTTTCACGTCGGTTCGAGGCAAGAGCGAGACCGCCGACCTGTATATCGCCCGCTTTCTCGAGGAGCCTTGATGGGCACTCGCCAGATGCTTCTTCTTTCAGCAGCGCTCGGCCTGATCGCGTCGAACGCCTGTAGCAGCGCGCCCCCGCTGCCCGCGAAGACAGCGGCGCCGCGACCCGCCGACAGCGGCGCGCAGTTCGAATCCCCCGCTCGCTGGGCGGCATTCCCTCAATCGGTCGGCTTGGCGCTATCGACCCTGGTGCTTCCCGACGGAAGCTGCCTGGTCACGACCGACGATGGCCAACGGTGGATCGTCACACCCAAAGACAAGGCAAAGCCATGCAGCGGGCCTGGCAAAGCCTCCGGGTCGCCGAGCTTCGAGCCGCTGGTCGGAGCGCAGAAGGTCGGCGACGAGTTCCGCTTCGTCGCAGAGGGCGGCCTCGTGTACACCTCGAAAGAGCCGGGCGGCCCGTTCGTTAAGTTCTCACGCGCACCAGTCGCGTTGAAGCGTGTCGCCACGGTCGGTGAGACCATCGTCGGAGTCGACGCCGACGGCGGGACACACTTCTTCGACGGCTCATGGCAGTCGTCGACGGTGCCGTCCACGTCGCGTGGCATCGACGTGGGCATCGATCGCAACGGCCGCGTTCTCTGGCTGGGCGCACCAGAGGTAGCCCTCGTTTCCACCGACTTCGGTCGCACGTTCAAGCCGATCCAAGGCGCTCCCCGGATCGGCGCGTACGAGGTCGGTTTCACCTTCAAAGGAGAGCTCGCCGCACGCGGTGCATTGGGCAACGCGGTGCTCGACGGCGAACAGCTCTCGTTCACCAAAGAGCGGCTGCGCGAGACAGAGAGCGAAGACGTCGTGATCGAGCCGGCCGAAGGCCCCAAGGCATCGCTGTTGGTGTCGCAGCGGGCTGCACTTTTCGCGTCCGAGTATGCTGAAATCATCGAGCCGTTCGACGGCACACGCTATGGGCTGGGCCGCGGGCCGCTGGGCAAAGCGTTCCAGAGAGAGCCGCTCGGCGCGTTCGACGGCTGCGACAACGTGAAGCTCGCGGCATCTGGGAGTGCGGTCGCGATCGCTTGCCTCAAACAAGTGGAGGAGAAATCGAACCTGTCGGCGGAGCTCTGGCTATCGAAAGACGGCAAGGTAGCGTCGTTCACGAAGACGGCGACGCTGGTCACGCCTTCCTTCAACGACGTCTCTCTGTCGCTGGCAGGCGACGGCACCATGCTCGTCCTCGGGGCTTGCCGAGAAGCGCTCGCGCCGGCCGTGCCCGGCAGAGTCTCGACTGCTGCACCGCCGAAGTCCAAACCAGGCGCGCGCATCGAGCTTCCGGACTTGTGCTCCCCGAAGAGCCCGATTCTCGTCCGTGGCGAGACCATCACGGTCGGCAGCGTTCAAAACCTGGAAGACAGCTCGGCTCGTTCGCCCCTGCTGTCATCGGACGGCCACGCAGCGTACTTCGTCGGGCGCTCACGCAAAGACTCGCGACCCGCGGTGTTCGTCTCCCGCGACGGTGGAAAGACGTACCAGATTCAGGTGATCGAGCCGCCGCAGACGGCGAGCTGGGGCGACGAGGCAGCAGGCGAAGATGCCGACACGAGCCAGCCGCGACCATTCTACGTGCCGGACCAGTCGCTCTTGACGATCGACGAGACAGGCACACTCGGTTTGGCGGGCGAGCGCGACATGGGTTTCGCTTGGATCACGCTCGACGGTGACGGTCGCGTCGCGAACGTGACCGACCCCCCAGAGCCCAGCATGACGCTCGGTGGTTCGGGAAGTCGCGTCATCGCCCTGGCGTACGGACAGTCGGACGGTGCCCTGCGATCGTGGGAGTCACTCGACGGCGGCGCCAACTGGTCGGAGGTCACGACCACACAAGCCGTCGTTCGTTACGGCGAGCGAGCCAGCGGCGTCGTGGCTTGCGCCAGCGGCGGTTGTCTCCTCGGCGAAGAGCTGGTTCGCATCGGTTGGGAGGGTCAGGTCGAGACGGCGTTCAACATGAGCGACGAACCCATGGCCGACCCGCTGGAAGCCCGCCTCGGCGTGGGCATCGTCTGCCAACTTTCGCCCAAGGCGAGCTGGGTGGAGATCGAAGGCCGCCCTGAAGAGCGCGTCGGGGGCACCAACTCGCCCTATTCGACGACGCCCGCGCTGCCGCGTTTGCGCGATGTGCTGCGCGGCAAGACGGCCTTCAGCGTGGCGACGGTGTCGCTCGAAGATCAGTCGGTCGAGGTGATGAGCGCAGCGGCATTCGACAAAGATGCGGCGATCACGAAGAAGACGCTCTTCGGCCCCGTGAAGGCCGCGCAGAACGGCTTCGTCACCACGATGTTGCGCTGGCAAGCGGAGGGCTACGTCGTCTTGCGCGCCAATGTGCCGACGACCAAGCTCGGCAGCGTCGATACGGCGAAAAAAATGGACGGCCTCGAGATCGCTTGGCAAAACCAACATCTCGGTGTCGCTGGCAAGAAGACGCTGAAGCTCGATCAGAGCTGGTCCAGCGCGTTCGTATCAGGCACCACCCTGCGCCCGACGCTGCTCAACGTGACGATGCACGGCGTGATGTTTCAGCCTTGGAGCAGCGCCAAAGCCTTGTTTGCGGACAGCCAGTCGCAATCCCCGTTCGATCTTCCCTCGCTGCCGCAGCTGCTCAGCGATGCAAAGCCTGTGTCCGTGATCGACACTGCCTACCTGGGAGGCACCCCGTACGCAGCCGCGTTCGTCGATCGCTCACCGACGGCAACGCTGTTGGTGATGGCGCGAGCAGCGAGCAAGACCGCCAAGGCGAAAGATCCGAAGAAGGACGGCGGCAAAGTCGAGCCCACCAAAGCCGAACCGCTCGCGAACACGATCGCGCAGGCGTCAGCCGAGGTCGACTGGATGTACAGCAGCGACAAGCTCGGTGTCATGACGTTGACCCCATCGGGGGGCTCCAAGATGCCTGCAAAAGCGACCGGCTTCTTGCTCGACGACGCGGGGCAGCTCGGCGAACCGATCGAGCTGCCGACATTGAAAGATCTGCCTGATCGTCCCAAGGCGTGCTCCGCAGAACAGCGCAAATCACCGCGCGTCGTCTCGCCGCACTACGCTCGCTCCGGGTTGTTCTTTCAGGCAGAGGGGCGCCACCCCGTGGTGGTCACCGACGCGCAAGCAACCCCAACAGCCTCGCTCGTCAGCGCCGCAACTCCACTCGAGCCGATCTGGCTGCTCACCGATGGTGCGGTGCTGCAAGGCAGCAAGAAAGACCCATGTCTCAACGGCTACCGAGCCTCCGGGTTACGGCCCGGAACCATCGCGATCATCAGCGGAGACCTCGAGCGCTCTTACTTGCTTCGCGTGCAGAGCGGCCTGCGCAAACGTAAAGACAAGAATGCCCCCGGTCAGTGGGGACAATACGTGCAGGCGCGCTCCATGACCTGCCGCTATCAGGCTGATTTGCCCATCCCGATCGAAGTGCAGGGCCGCGCGAGTCAGCGGATGGGCGACGATCAGCCATAGGGGCACGTCGAGCGCGCCCGTCACTCAGAAGTCAAATTCAGTGGCGCCAGTGCACGAGCCACCCGAGCCAGCCGGAGTGCACGAGAACGACCCATTTGCGCCCTCGATGATGAATGTTCCGTCGACTGCGAGGGTGAACGTGTAAGAGCGCCCGCCGCTATCGAACAACGCCAGTTTGGTGGTCTCTTGTTCGGACGAGAGCGCGGCTTCGAGGCCGATGAAGGTGTGGACGTCGCCCTCGTCGGCCGAAGCGGCGAGCGTGGTCTTCAGCCCTCCGATCGATCCCTGCGCCTGCATTGCGAAGGTCGCCTCGAAGCAGGTGCCCCCAACGCAAGCATCCTCGGTCGTGAACTCGATGAAGATCTCGCTGCTCTCGGCGGTGATTTCCTCATCCGAGCTGAAATCGACCGTGCCCGAGGCTTGCCCCTCCGAGGCGCAGTCGAGATCGACCGTGCCTTCGTCTGCAGACTTGGTGACGCATTTTTCCCCGGCGAAGTTCGTGCTCGCCAAGGCGGTCAGCATGATCTCGAGCTTCGAGCCGCTCGCTTGATAGGCAGAAAAGATCTCCGTTACAGAGCTCGCTTCGATCGTACCCGTGGCTTGGGTGACGCCGGTGCTCACCAGCGCGACCTGCTCCTCGGGATCGCTCGGCTCCCAGTCCGGTCGGTCGCTACCGCAACCAGTTGCGAGGAGAGAAAGGGCTGAGGCTATGAAGAGAGTCGTTAGGTGAAGAGTGCGCATTGATAGGCTCCTGGTTACGCAGGCCTCTCACGACAAGAGCTGCGTGACTGTGCGTGCATGAGTGCAAGTTCACGGCCCATGCAGCGCAGGTGGGATGTTGAATGCCCGTCGGTCTCATAACGCCTCACCTCGGTTGTGAGCCGCGTGCACCATCGAAGACACGGACTTCGCCAAGTCGCCCCATGTGATCCATTTGTCGGGGAGCAGCGTCGTTCGCGTAGTCACGTTCGCCGTCTGAGGTCTGGCGTTCGCGCGAACGCACCAACGCCATGACGGCGGATCAGACCGACGCGTGAAGTGCGCTCGGTCAAGAGCAGACGCACTGATCCTGGGGCAACGTTCAACACGACCCCAAATACGCCTCGGCGGACCGACCGGTGCCGCCCGGCCTTCCCCAGCCAACCGCCTGAAGGTACGGTGGCCTCGATGGCTCAGCGGGTCGGACCTGGCAGGCGTCGCCTGAACTTGCGCAAGACGCTGTTCATTCTGCCCAACCTCATCACCTTGTCGGCCATTTTTTGTGGCTTCGACTCGATTCGACTGTCGGCTGCCGCCAAGAGCGAAGACGACATGTATCGGGCCGCGCTCTTGATCGTGTTTGCGATGTTCTTCGACATGCTCGACGGCCGCGTCGCCCGCATGACCAAGACGCAGAGCGCGTTCGGCGTGCAGATCGACTCGCTCGCCGACGTGATCTCGTTCGGCGTCGCGCCCGCGGTGCTCGTTTACGGCTGGACATTGAGCCGCTTCGGCGTGGCTGGCCTCTTCGTGTCCTTCTTGTTTTGTGCAGCTGCAGCCGTGCGCCTCGCGCGCTTCAACGTGCTCACGATGGGTGAAAGTGGTCAGCCGACGAAGCCGTCCAAGTTCTTCTTGGGGCTGCCTACGCCGGGTGCGGCGGGAATTTTGGTTTCGATCGTCGTGGCAAACCACGCTGTCGAGGGCGCCATCGGCGGGGCCGAATACGCCTGGGTCATCTTGACCATCACCCTCGCGCTCAGCGTGCTGATGGTGTCGAATGTAGAGTTTCGCACTTTCAAAGACGTGAAGCTCAACTTGCGATCAGCCGTCTTCGTCGGCTTCGCAATCTTGTCGTCGACGGTCATCTCGACGCAGATGAAGCCCGCGTTCGTGCTCGTATGGCTACTCGGCTTCTATGTGCTGATGGGCCTGTTCGAGACGGCGTGGCGTCTTCCTCGACGTGTGCGCGAACAGCGTAAATTAGCGCAGCAGCAGCAGCAAGCAGCCAGCGAGGCGCTGGTAGTAGAGCCCATTGGAGCCGAGTCGGTGCCTGACAACAGCGTGAGCGACCCATGAAAAACCGCGTCTTTTTTCCGCAAGAAGCAATGGACGTGTGGGTCGCGGACGATCATGTCGATTTCGACGGAGACGAGCTGGTGCTGACCTCGGAGTCACGCAAGTACCGGACAGTCGAGGCTGTTCGGATCTTGCGCGAGGTCACGGACGGCGCTGACCCGAACGAGCTGCTCGGCAAAGTGAAATCGAAGGCGTATCTGGCCGAGCTCGGCGCCGAAATCATGGAAGGATCGATGATCATGGGCGACAACGCCTACGACATCGTCCAGGGCTTCGTGGGCGCCCCGGCCAGCAGCATCGACGAGCACAGAAAGCTGTTCCCCGATGCGCCGGCCACCGACGACGAGGTTCTGGCGGCTTTCATCGCCAAAGCGCCTTAGCTGATTGCTCCGCAGCAGACGAGCCGCGCTGCTACGCTTCGGCGAGCGCTGTGCCGTCCTACGTCACCTACATTTTACTGGGCTTGGGTGCACTGCTGTACGCGGCCGCGACGGCGTTGTTCTTCGCAGAAACAGCGCGGCGAGGCGCGCAAAGCCGTGCGTCCATGGCGGCCGACAAGAAGGCGCGCCCCTTGGCCCCCAACCTGCTGGCGCTCGGTTCGATCGCCCATTTGGGTTACATCACCTCGGCGAGCTTCATCTCGCACACCTGCCCCATCGGCTCGGTGCATTTCATTCTCAGCTTCGTCGCAATCACCGCAGCGTTCGTGTTCACCCTTGCGCGCGCAAAGAAGACCGCCGCGCGCGAGAACATCGACGCGCTCGGCCTGGTGGTGGCGCCGTTCGGGCTGGCGTTCTTGCTGGGGACGTTCTTTCTCGACAAACCCGCCGTCGGACACTCGCTCGGCACGGGGCTCATCGCGGTGCACGTCCTGGTCAATGTGGTCGGCATCGCGCTGTTCACGCTCGCGGGCGCCGCAGCCACGCTCTACCTGGTGCAAGAGCGCCGTCTCAAGCAAAAGAAGCTGTCGCGCGTAGGCAACTTACCGCCGCTCGACACGCTGGACCGGGCAGTACATCGCTTCTTGTTGATCGGCTTTCCGCTGCTCACGGTGGGCATCGTCTCGGGCACCTTCTTCGCCTACCAGCTGGAGACAGGCACCGCCGACGAGGTGATGCGCATCGTCTTCGGTTACGCGACTTGGCTGCTGATCGCGGCGGTGCTGCTCTTGAGAACCGCCGCCGGGTGGCGAGGCAAGCGCAGCGCGTACGGCACGTTGCTCGGGCTCTGCTTTGCGGTGGGTGTCCTGCTCATCTACGTGTTGCGACCGGAGAGCTCGTCGCGCGCGGAGGTCTCTCCAAGCGAGCAGGTCGAGGGCGAACGGCGGTGATCATCAAGGTCGGGCTGTCGCATCGCATCGCCCCCGTCGAGATCCGCGAGCAGCTCGCGTTCGGCAAAGACGAGCTGCCCGCGGTGCTCAGCGAGCTCATCAGTGGCACGCCCATCGGCGAAGCCGTGGTGCTCTCGACCTGCAATCGCTTCGAGGTGTACGCCGCGTTGCCGCGCGGCGCTGCGAGCGACGACGCAAAGTTGGAGGAGGCAGCCAAAGCCATCGCGAGCAGGCTGGTCGCCCGAACCAACCCGGCTGTAGGGCGCGCGCTGGCGCGCATGCACGGCCTGGGAGCGCTGCGGCACTTGTTTCGTGTCGCATGCTCGCTCGACTCGCTCGTCGTCGGGGAGCCACAAATCTTGGGGCAGCTGAAAGACGCCGTCGCCAGCGCGACGGCTGCCGGTAGCGTCGGGCCGACGCTCGGCAAGGCGCTCCACCGCGCGCTGTTCGTCGGCAAACGTGTGCGGACCGAGACACAGATTGGTGCTGGGCAAGTGTCGGTGTCGAGCATCGCTGTCGATCTGGCCGCCAAGATCTTCGGCGATCTGAACGGGACAGTCGCGCTGATGGTAGGCGCCGGGGAGATGGCCGAGACCGCCGCCAAGCTCTTGGTGAAAGAGGGCGCGCGCCTGATCGTGGTCAATCGCAGCCGCGAGCGCGCCGAGAAGCTCGCTGCCGAAGTGGGCGGCGAGCCGCGCGAATGGGGTGAGCTCAACTGGTGTCTGATCGATGCTGATATCGTGATCGCATCGACCGCCAGCCCCACGTTCGTGGTCACCGAAGACGCCATCAAGACGGCTCGCAAAGCCAGACGCGGCCGTAGCCTATTTCTGATCGACATCGCAGTGCCGCGAAACATCGATCCGGCCATCGGTAAGCTCGACGGCGTCTACCTGTACGGCATCGACGATCTCGAGCAAGTCGTCGCCGACTCACTCGCCGATCGCGCCACGGAGGCAGAGAAGGCAGAGGCGATCGTCGACAGCGAGGTGCGCGCCTTCGAAGTGAAGACCACCGAGCTTTCGATGAACCCGGTGATCGTGGGCTTGCGCGCCCGGGTGCGCGCTTCGCTCAACACCGAGCTCGAGCGCAGCTTGGGCGGCAAGCTGAAACACTTGCCACCAGCAGACCGAGAAGCACTGAGCTCGATGGTAGACGCAGCGACCAACAAGCTGTGCCATCGCCCGACCGCGCGCCTGCGTTCGCTCGCCTCGGACCCGCGCGGCAGAGAGGTGGCAGACACGTTGCGCGACCTGTTCGACCTTTCGTCCGAAGACGACGGCCCTGGGCCGGAGCACATCGCCGGGATGGACGACCCTTCACTGACCCCCAGCGCGCTCTCCGTCAGCGAGCGCGATCACCCATCGACAGACCGGCCGGCGCCGCACCGCACGGAGCACGCGCAGGAGAAAGACCGCCCCTCGTGACGACCTTCACGTTCGCTACGCGCAAGAGTGCGCTCGCGTTGGCGCAGTCGCGCGCATTTGCCCGGCACTTGATCGACGAGAACCCCGGCCTCGATGTCGCTGAGCTGCACATCACCACCAGTGGAGATCGCTTCCAAGATCAGCGGCTGCAAGACATCGGCGGCAAAGGCTTGTTCATCAAAGAGCTTGAAGAAGCGCTGCTCGACGGCCGCGCAGATTTCGCCGTGCACTCGATCAAAGACGTGCCGGGTGAGCTTTGGCCAGGGCTCCACATCGCCTGTACGCCGGAACGCGAAGATCCGCGCGACGTGCTGGTGACCAAGAGCGGCGGAAAGCTCGCCGACTTGCCTTCGGGCGCGGTGGTCGGCACCTCCAGCTTGCGACGTTCGGTGTGTTTGCTGGACGTTCGCCCGGACCTCCGCATCGAGCCGCTACGCGGCAACGTGGACACCCGTTTGAAAAAGGTCGCCGAAGGACCTTACGAAGCCATCGTGCTCGCCTTTGCGGGTCTGAAGCGGCTCGGCCTGGCTTTTCGAGCGAGCCACGTCCTCGACCCGAGCGAGTGCCTGCCCGCAGTGGGTCAAGGCGCGCTCGGCATCGAATGCAAAGAGGGCAACGCCGCTGTCGAAGGCGCGCTCCGCGCAGTCGATCATCGAGAAACAGCCATCGCCGTCAGCGCAGAGCGCGCCTTCATGAAGCGCGTCGGTGGCAATTGCCGCATGCCCATCGCAGCCTACGCCACGCGAGCAGGAAGCGATCTCCACTTGCGGGCGTTCGTCGCCGACCCTGATGGCACCAATCGACGCCGCGGTGAGCGCCGCATCGGCTGGCCTTCGACACGCGACGAGGCACGTCTCGTAGGTGACGATCTGGCTGAGGAGCTGACGCACCAGTGAAGGCGCTGCTTGTCGTCTTCGCGCTGCCCTTGTCGTTGCTCGTCGCCTGTGGTGACAGCTCGCCTGCGGGGCGCGGCGGAGCGGGCGGCGCTGCGGCGGACGGTGGTGGCGGCGCCGGCGGCGCCCTGCTGCCCGAAGACTTCATCGATCCCACGAGCTACGACTGCACCGCCGAAGGCCCATTTGAAGCAAAAGCGCGCCCCTACGAGTTTGGCTGCGTCCACGACCCAGCTTGCACCAGCCGATTCGTCGTGGCTCACCGCATGGGCAGCCGCTTCGCACCGGAGAACTCGCTAGCTGCCCTGCGTGCCTCGATATTGCTCGGCGTCGACATCGTCGAGACGGACGTGCGCCTGACCAAAGACAATCGCGCTGTGCTCTTGCACGACGGCGACATCGACCGCACCCTCGGGGGCAGCGGCTCGGTGAACGACTTCACGTTGGCAGAGCTGCAGGCGCTGCCGATGTTGCCGGGTCCCTCACCCGCGGCAGGCGATTTCTCCTGCGAGAAGCTGCCCAGCATCGAAGAGGCGTTGGCGGTCGGTGCCGGCAAAGTCGTGATCGAGTTCGAAACCAAAGAGACGGCCGCAGCCATCGTCACAGCGCACTACCTCGCAGACCAGGGCCTCTATCAGAGCGCGTACATCCAATGTACGCCCGACGAATGTGACGCTGTGCGGGCCGAAGTGCCGGACGTGCCCATCATGGTGCGCGTCACGGAGATGAGCCAGCTCGCCGTCGCATTCGCGTACGACCCTCCTCCAATCTTGATCGAGGTCAGCCCCGAGGACGATTTTCTCGCCGCACCGGTGCTCGACTCGATTCACGACAATGGTATCAAGGCCTTTACCGACGTCTTCACCAGCGCTGACGCCGGCTGGCTGTTCGGCGCGGACACTTCGCTCTTTCCGTACTTCTTCGATCTCGGCCTCGACGCCTTGCAAACGGAGTTTCCGCACATCGCGCTCTATGCGATTGACCGTGCCGAGCCGCTCTGAGGCCCGCTGAAACCACACTGATGCTGGACGCTTCCGTTTCGTTCGTGTTGCACGCGCATCTGCCTTGGGTGCGCGGCGAAGGCCCGAACATCTCGCTGGAAGAGGCCTGGCTTTATGAGGCCCTGTGGCAGAGCTACTTACCGCTGCTCGAGGTGTTCGAGCGCTGCGCGACGTTGCGCCCGGGCACTCCCCTCTGCACCATTTCGCTGTCACCGCCTTTGCTCTCGATGCTGGCGGACACGCATCACAAGCAACGTTTTCGCCGCTACGCGACGGAGCTCTGCGACGCGCTGTCGCGGGCCAGGAGAGATCACGACGAGCTCGCCCTCGGCATCGATGACCACACCGAGCGGCTCGCGGCTTCAGTAGCGACGTTCGAGCGGCTTCGCGGTGACGTCATCGGCGGCTTCGTTGATCTCGACAATCGCCGCGTCGTCGAGCTGACCACCACCGCCGCCAGCCACGCCTTTCTTCCAGGGTTATTCACCGAAGCCGCCGTGCGCGCACAAATCAGAATGGGGCTTCGCTACTTTCATGCGCTCACGAAGCGTCACGCGCGCGCGTTTTGGCTGCCGGAGTGCGGCTACGACGAAAAACTGGAGAACGCCATCGTCGACTGCGGTGCGCTTTCGACTGTTCTCGCGAGCCACGGCCTCGACTTGGCGCGCCCCCGCCCGCCATTTTCGACGCGTATGCCCATCCTCGCGGCGCAGCCATTCGCGTTTTTTGGGCGAGCAGCCGAGCTCGTCGATCGCATTTGGTCCCGCGAGCGCGGCTACCCGTCCCACGCTGCCTATCGCGAGTTCTATCGCTCCCTAGAGCCGGCAGGCGCGTCGGCTGCGATCACGCGCGCAATGAAACCGTTCTGCGTCACTGGCGTGACGGATGAGAAACAACCGTACCAGCCGGCGGCTGCCGAGCGTGCGGTCGCGCTCCACGCGACAGATTTCGTCGCCGCCATCAAAGAGTGGTCTTTAGCGACCGATGCACGAGCGCCGATTGCGGTGCTCGCATTCGACGCTGAATTGTTCGGCCATTGGTGGTGGGAGGGCCCGCAGTTTCTCGAGCGCGTGTTGAAAGGCGCCGCGGCAGCGGGCCTGACACCGCGTTCGCTGAGCGGCTATCTCGAGCTCGATCCAGCCTTGCCTGTGGCGCGCCCTGCGACCTCCAGCTGGGGGCGCGGAGGCTACGCCGACGCGTGGACACACCCGTCCAGCAGCCACGCCGCTCGTTTGGCTCACCGGGGAGAGCGGCGCGTGCTCGCGGTCGATGCGCTGGTGCGCGACACCCCCCGCAGCGAAACCCAGCGTCGCGCCCGGCTTTGGGCAATTCGGGAGCTGTTTCTGCTGCAAGCGTCGGACTACGCGTTCATGCTGCGCTCCGGCGAATTCGCCGCCTTTGCTTCCCAGAAGCTTCACGAGCACGCCAAGCGGCTCGAAGAGCTCGCGTCGATCGCCGAACGCCCCAAAGAGGCGCCCGGTGACAAGGCCCGCGTCGACGCGCTCGCCGAGGCACGCCCATTCTTCGCAGAGCTCGACGAAGACGCCTGGGCCGATACGTTCGACCCTTGGTAGACTGCATTCGCTCACGCCCCGGAGGCCCCCAGTGACATCGAAACGCGTTACTCGAAGAAACGCTCTCAAGAGCTTGGGCGCCACAGCGGCATTGCCTGTGCTCGCCAACTGCGGCGACGACACCGAGCCGGGCACTGGCGGCGCGGGTGGCGGCAACAACCCGCCGCCAGAAGAGGTCGGCATCACCCACGTGGTGGTGCTGATGATGGAGAACCGCAGCTACGACCATTACCTCGGGTCGCGCTCTCTGCTCGAAGACTTGCCGGGCGACGGGCTCGTCGATGGCATGGGCAACGCCGACCTCCTGGGCGAAGACCAGCCCATCTATCGGGAGTCGACATTCTGCGTCGCCGATCCGCCTCACGGCTGGGACTCGTCCCATCTGCAGTTCAATGAAGGCATGAACGACGGCTTCATGCGCGAGTACGAAGGCGCCGCCGGCGCAGGCATCGACCCGCACGTGATGGGCTACTTCGTGCGCGAAGATCTGCCCGTCACGTATGCGTTGGCCGACGCTTACACTTCCTGTGATGCCTGGTTCTGCAGCGTGATGGGGCCGACCTGGCCGAACCGCTTCTACTTTCACGCAGCGCAGTCGGAGGGCCTGAAGTCGAACGACTCGCCCCAAGAAAAGATGCTCACCATCTACGATCGCCTGACGGAGAAGGGCATCTCTTGGGGCTACTTCTACACCGACTTGCCATTCTTATTGCTGCTGGGCGGCTCGCCTGTAACCCCCGCGGTTCCCAACTTCTTCGACGCCGCGGCTGCCGGCACACTGCCCCAGCTCACCGTGATCGATCCCGGCTTCGCGCTGAACGACGATCACCCACCACATCATCCGCAGCTCGGCCAGCAGTTCATCGCTTCGGTCTATCAAGCGCTGGCCACCTCCCCCCACTGGAAGAACGTCCTGTTCATCGTCACCTACGACGAGCACGGCGGCTTCTTCGACCACGTCGCACCGCCGAAGGTCCCAGACGATCGCGCCGCCGAGGGCTTCGACCAGCTCGGCTTCCGAGTGCCGACGTTGATCATGGGCCCGTACGTGAAGCCCGGCTACGTGAGCTCGGTGCAGTACGACCACACCTCGATCTTGAAGCACATCGAGAACATGTTCGATCTCGAGCCGCTCACCATGCGTGACGCAGCTGCCAACGATCTCTCGGACGCGATCGACCAAGACCGCCTCGCCGCCGGCGACGCTGCCGAACCAATCACGCTACCGACGCTGGACATCGACGCCTCGATGATCGACCCGATGTGCAAGACCGAGCTGAGATCGGCGAAATCCGACATCGAGATTCACGCCGACCACGGCAAAATTCCGAAGCTCTGGGACTTGCGCCACAAGCGTTACGAGACAGCGCTGTACATCAGCGAGTACCTCGAGCGCCACGGCCTCGCCAAGTTCAACCGCGATCGCTAAGGAACAGTCCCTAACGCGCCAAGAAGCTCTTTGCCACGTCGGCGGGCGTACGCCCGTCGGCGTCGACCTGGCGGTTGAGGTCCCGCATCTTGGCGGCATCGATCTGTCCCTCGAGCTTCTTCAGGGCGGCGAGAACATCCGGCCGCTGCGCCGCCAAATTGCGGCTCACCAGCACGACCGCGTCGTACGGCGGAATCACGCGTCGGTCGTCCTCCAGCGCGCGGAGCTCGAACGCCGCGATGCGACCGTCGGTCGAATAGGCGCTGATCACGTCGACCTGCTTCTCCGCCGTCGCCTGGTACATCATGCTCGGATCCATGCTGCGTTGCTCGCGAAACGTGTAGCCATACACGCGCTTCAAGTCGGTCCACTCGGAGCGCGCGAAGAACTCGTAGTCACCACCGATGGTCAGCCCTTTGGTGTGCGGCGTCAGATCCGAGAGCCTATTCACGCCGAGGCGCGTCGCCTCGCTCTCGCGCATGGCGAGGCAATAGGTGTTCTCGAAGCCCAGCCTGGCCGCGATCTGGATCCCGTACTGATCTTTCAGCTCGCGTTCGACCTGGCTCAGCAAGGCTTCGCGATCTTTCTCCGGCTCGGTGTGCTTCAGCACGGTCGTCCACAACGTTCCAGAATAGTCGACGTAGATATCCAGGTCGCCATTCGCAAGCGCATCGAAGGCGACTGTCGAGCCGAGCGACTCGACCATCTGGACGGGTGACTTGGTGTCGGCCGAGACGCTGCCGCCGACGATGTGACCCAAAATGTACTGTTCGGTGAACGGTTTGCCACCGACGCGAACAGGCCGCTCGTCAGGCGCGGTGGCGAGCCCCGCCAGCGCCGACCCGCCGGTGTAGATCAGCAGCAGAGCCAGGCCGACCGCCCCCGCGACGACGTGGTTTCGCTTCCGTTTGCGGAGACCCGTCTCGACCAACCGAACGATGCCGTCGAGCAGCAGCGCAAGGCAGGCAGCGGCGATGCAGCCGGTCAAGGTGGCCGCGTGGTTTCTGGTTTGTAGCCCGCCGAAGATGAAATTCCCGAGGCTAGGCGCCCCGATCGGCGTCGACAAAGTCGCCATGCCCACACACCACACTGTGGACGTGCGCAGGCCAGCGACGATGAACGGCGAGGCCAGCGGCAGCTCGACCAGGCGCAACACCTCGCCAGGCTTCATGCCCACGCCACGCGCAGCCTCGAGCAGCGCAGGGCTCACCTCCCGAATGCCCGTCACGGTCGAGATCAAGATGGGCAGCGAGCAGTACAAAGTGAGGCCGACCAACGCAGGCAAGAAGCCGATCGCGGGTAGCCCTGCCGCTCCGAGCAGCGGCACCATCACTGCGAGCAGCGCCAATGTCGGAATCGTCTGAATGACGCTGGCTAGCCCGAGCACGACCCGCTCGGCGCGCACCGAGCGCGTCGCCAAGATACCGAGCGGCACGCTCAGCAAGGTGCACACGGTGAGCGCGATGGTCACCAGGCGAATGTGTGCCGCAAGATACTGCGGCAGAAGCTCGAGCTGCTCTTTCACGCTGATGCCTCGGTCAAATGGCCGCTGAGCAGCTCACGTACGTAGCCGTCGGCAGGGTTTGCAGCGACCTCCGCGGGCGGACCGATCTGCAAGAGTCGACCCTTGTGCATAACCGCGATGCGATTGCCGAGCAGCTTCGCCTCGTCGACGTCGTGGGTGACGAGCACCGCAGTCAGCTCGCGCTCGGCGCAGATCTTGAGCAACAATTTTTGCAAAGTGCGCCGCGTGATGGGATCGAGCGCCCCAAAGGGCTCGTCGAGCAACATCACGCTCGGGCCTGCAGCCAGCGCCCGCGCGATGCCCACGCGTTGCCGTTGGCCGCCGGAGAGCTCGGTGGGCCTGCGTGTGCCGACCGCAGGGTCGAGCTCGACCAGCGAGAGCAGCTCCCTCGTGCGCGCCTCGATGCGGGCCTTTTCCCAGCCGAGCAGACGCGGCGTGATGCCTACGTTCTCCTCGATCGTCATGTGCGGGAAGAGACCGACCTCTTGCAGCACGTAGCCGATCGACCGACGCAGCTCGTGGCCCTCCACTTCGCGCGTATCGCGACCGTCGACTTTGACCGTGCCGCTGGTGGGCTCGATCAAGCGATTGATCATCTTCAGCGTGGTCGTTTTGCCGCAGCCCGACCCACCCAAGAGCGCGACGATCTCTCCACGCGCGATCGATAGCGACACGTGGTCGACAGCCGCTCGGCCCTCGTAGCGCTTGGTCAACGAATCGAGCTCGATCACGGCGTCGAAACGTAGCCGACACCCGCGCGCAAATGGGCGACATTCGGCGTGTTTTGGTGGGGGTAACCACCGCGGCCGTACTCGCGATGCGGTCGGCTGTGGGCGATAGCCTCTCCGATCGCGAGCGCAAGTTCGACAAGCCCGAACCTCCCAATGCGATCGAAACGATTCGACCAGCGTGCGCGCGGCAGCAGGCATCGTCATGCCGCCGGCGGGCCCGCACGGGTTCCCTCCGCCCGCAGCGCCCGCCGGAGAATGCGCAGGTGCTGCCGGCTCACCTCATTGGAGCTGGCCTTGATCGCGCCCTCGCCCGCGCGGAATCGGCGGTTGCGACCCGCGCAAGGTCTGCGCAGATCTCGACGTCGGCCTTCGGCTCACCCCGACGCCCTCTTCACGCCGAGATCTTCACCGGGCTTGGTAGCGGCAAGACCGGCCTCATCACACCGTTCTCGCAGAAGAGGCCCGGCGAGCGTCGATGCACACGCTGGTGACAGCTTCTCACGAAGCGTCAAACTGTCGCGGCATGCGACGCTCCGTGGCCCACACCACGCCACCCAAGCGGCGCGCTCCATCTCTGCGTGCTTGTCAGGGCGACAGACCGTCGCCAGGGACGCTCGACCAGCGCTGCGGCGTTGCACCTCGATCAGCTGCTTCACGTCGACAATGGTCCCACAAGGAATTGGCACTCGAGTTGCTACAGGCTCCCGCATGACTCGCTCTTTGCACCAGATGCACGTGACCGTGGTCTCGAACAACTCCGAAACTCTCAACGACTTCCGCGAATATTTGCGCCGCGCGGGGGTCGTCACGAGCAGCACGCGATTCATGGACCGGTCGATCGAAGTGGCCCCCGCGTGGGCATCCGCGGTCGTGTTATTTCCAGACGGGTTCGACCGGGAAGCGGTCGTCGCCGCCCTGGCGAGCTTGGGTGAGCATCGACCTACGGCGTTGCCCGTCTTGGTCACGAAGGATCCAAAGCAGTTCGCGTGTCTGCCATCATTCCACGAGGCTCTGCTTCCGCTGATCGTACCGAGGCCAGCCTGGGGCTGGACGATTCTGGACGCGATTCGGGCGCGAAGGGACAGGTTGCGGAGAAGCGAGCTGCACTGATGGCACCCGAAAACTGCATCGCTCAGACCGACGACGAGTTCGACGTTGTGTTCGCGGAACCATGGCGCTCTCGGTCGGGCCGCTTCTGGTCACCGTTCGCGGTCGCTGCCCTCGCAGCGAGGTGGCTGACCGAGACCGGGATCACGACGGTCCTCGACGTCGGCTCGGGAGTCGGCAAATTCTGTCTGGTTGGGGCGCTCACCACGCGAGCGCGCTTCGTGGGCGTCGAGCAGCGTGGGGCACTGGTCGCCGCTGCGCAGCGAGCCGCAGAGCGGTTGGGGGTGCAAGAGCGCGCCACCTTCATACATGCCGAGGCCACGCCGGCTCTGCTAGCTGACTTCGGTGCGCTCTACTTGTTCAATCCCTTCACAGAGAACCTGTATCCTCCGACGAGCCGTCTCGACTCGTCGGTCGAGCTCAGCAAGAACCGATTCAGACGCGACATTTTCACCGTCGAGCGCACGCTTGATGGGCTGCCGCCGGGTGCGCGCGTCGCCACCTATCACGGCTTTGGCGGGCACGTGCCAGACAGCTTCGACATCCATCACGAGCGCCCGATCGGCTCGGACGTGCTGAGGCTTTGGGTCAAGTCGGCCCGGGTACGAAAGGGATACTACGTCGAGACCGAGCTTGGAGTGGTGCGCGGCCGCCCGTATCCGCCCGATCTGGCGAGTGAATGAGACTATGCACACGCGTTCGTTGAGAACGCTGCCCGCGCATCACGCCTCGGAGTCGACGGTTACGTCAGTTACGAACTCTCACACGTCCGCTGGCGACGTAGCGCTGGATGCTGCGGGTGCTGATCCGAAGTCTCGCTGCCGCCTTCGTCTTGTCGCCTGCATCGAGCTCGAGTGCGGTCTCGACCATCCGCTTGATGGCGGCGTCGAGGCCGTCGGTGAGATCGATGGCGATCGTGTTCGAGCTCCACTCCGAGGCACCTCGCGGAGTCGAGTCGGAGCCCTGCGCTCGAACGCTCTCGGGTAAATCGCCGAGTCTTACTTGGCGGCCGTCGCGAAGCAGACACAGCGCCTCGACCATGTTGCGCAGCTCGCGCACGTTGCCCGGCCAGTCATAGGCCAGCAATTGTGCGTTCGCCTGGCGGCTGAACCTCGGTGCTTTGACGCCGTGTTTGGCGGACAGCTGGGCCACGAACTGAGCGAGGAGGGGTGCGATGTCGGCTCGTCGCTCACGCAAGGGAGCCACGTTCAACGTGATGCCCTGGATACGGTAGAACAGATCTGCCCGAAAGCGGCCGGCTCTGACCTCCTGCTCGAGGGGGCGCAGCGTCGCGAACATCATGCGCACGTCCGCCTGAATCTTCGTCGCGCCCCCGACCCGCATGTAGCGGCGGTTCTCGAGAAAGCGAAGAAGCTTTGCTTGCATGGCGAGCGGCAGCTCTCCGATCTCGTCCAGCAAGAGCGTGCCCTTCTCTGCCGCCTCGACCTTGCCGCGAGCTCGTTCGTTCGCTCCTGTGAAGGCTCCGCGCTCGTGACCGAACAGCTCGCTTTCAAAGAGCGCATCGGGGATCGCCGCGCAGTTGATCGGAATGAAGGGTCCCGCGCGGCGCTCGGAGAGCTCGTGCGCCCGTCTGGCCAGGACCTCTTTGCCAACACCGCTTTCGCCGATCAGGGTCAGCGTGACCTCCTTGGCAGCAACCTTGCGAAGGATCTGATCTGCCTTTCTCATGGCTGTTGAGCGCATGATAGGCGCGAAAACAACGTCAACTTGTCGTTTTCTGGCCACAATTGCCGATAAGCGTAGCGCGTGAGGCGTCAGGACGCCACTTCGGCGTCCCGATTGGCTGTCTGAGTCTCCGAACAGCGCCAAACGTTGCGCGCGTCTCGATAGGTAGCGAAACTATTTGCGACAGATCGTCGGAAAAATTGGATTGCAGCGCCAACCATTGGGCGCGGTCGGTTGGGCCTGCAAATTGCTTGTGCCGCGCGCATGCAACCCCCTGCGTTCCAATGGGTCCACAACAATGTCGCCTAGATTCAGCAACAAGCTACACCACCTCGACGAGCTCACACTGGCAGGCGTGCTTGCCCCGAGCCGCATCGCGCAGGCGCTCCGCATGAAGAGGTTCGTCAGCGATGGCACCTTCGATCGCTTCATGGGCGACGAATGTCGGCCGGTGTCGGCTGAGTACTGGACGCCACTTGCAGCAGCGAGGCGCACCGCAGAATGGCTGGACCAACTGCAGATCCATACAGTCCTCGATATCGGTTCGGGGGCCGGAAAGTTCTGTGTTGTCGCAGCGCTCGCGTGTCGTGCCCGCTTCACCGGCATCGAGCAGCGAACGCGCCTCGTGGCTGCAGCCCGTGATCTCGCGCAGCTGTTCGAAGTTCACGACCGCGTGACCTTCGTCCGAGGAACGTTCGGGGATTCTGCCCCGATGGTGGCCGACGCCTACTACCTGTTCAATCCGTTCGAGGAAAATCTATTCGAGCCGGATGACCGTTTGGACGGTGATGTCGAGCTCGGCAAGGCGCGCTTTGCACGCGACATCGCTGCCACCGAACAGCTGCTGAGCGACGCTCGCGTCGGCACTTATTTGATCACGTACAACGGTTTTGGTGGTCGCGTTCCCACCTGCTATCGCGAGCTTCGCGTCGACCGCAATCTTCCCAACGTGCTGCGCTTGTGGCGAAAAATGTGGCCGAAGAGCGCCGACAACCGGCTCAGCGCGTGAGCCGAACGTGTTCGCATCCCAGAACCCTCGGATGATGCCCAGCTGGCGCAGGCGCAAAGGTCATGTCGAAGCTGGCTTTTTGCAACATACTGGCCAGGTCCTAACTCTTCTTCCACATGCGCAGAATGCTCGACAAGGTCCAGTCGACGCGGATCTCTCGGTAGCTTCTCGGAACGAGCCCCCCGAAGCCGCTGTACGTGATCACGTACGTACCCTCCGCTGCCTCCTGTAGCAGTTGCTCGGTGAAAGCCACGTCGCGCAGGTAACGAACGTCCCCGAGCTCGACGTCGGCATCGAGCTGATGCGACGGCTCGAACAGGTTCTCGCCGAAGGGGTTATACAGGTAGTACACATCCGCCTCCACTCGCGCGACAGCTTCCAGCGCGCCGTGAATGAAGGCCACCCGCGCTTCCACCTCGAATTGGCGGGCCAGTTCTCGCGCAGCGGTCACGAGCCTCGCTCGATGCTCGATGCCGACGAAGCGCACCTTGCTCGCGAGCGCCGCCGCGACACAGAATTTGCCAGCTCCCGATCCGATGTCCAGCACGGTATGCGCGCCGACTTCGTCCAGCCACTCCCCGGCGCGGACCGCCGCGGCGAGCGACGTCCAATAGTGCACCGAGGCAGACCGTGCTTCTCGGGCCATGAAGCGGTCGAACAGCCGATCGCTCACCGGCGTCCCCATTCGAATGGATGCCGCTATGCGCTCGCGTTCGAGCACCTTGGTGGGGCGACGGCTTCCTGCGTCGTCCTCTGCTGGCGCTCTGGAGCTGGCGCGGGGTTTTATCGACATGACGGATTGGCGCGACTGCTGCCGGAGAGCAGGATCCACGATCGAATCGAGTCGATGAGGTTCCAAGTCCAGACTGGCTTCGAGAGGAGCAGATGATTGGCGTGGTCTCTCGATCGCCAGCCTTCGAAGCGGCGACGATCATTGGTCACGACGAACAGCGCGACTCGGTGCGACTCGAGATCGGCGAGCATGCCGTCCACCGACGCGGCCGGAAACTCGTCGGGAAACAGGACGGCGAGCAGGCATGAGCCCGGGACCATCTCCTGCCAATGGCCGATGAACCTTGAGCGACGAGGCTCGAGCCCGACCGTGCGCATGTGATCCTCGAGGCTGTCGAGTGTCTCGCGCGTGTGTGCAATGATCGCGACCCCAGCCGAGCGCTCGGCGCCTCCGGAGCGTGCGTCGTTCACGATCCGACTCGCGCTGCAAATCGCGGCAGTGACGCGCGCCTGAGGCCCTCCGAGAGAAACGCATCGAACGACTCGTCCGGGCTCAAGGCGACTCTGCCTGGTCGCGAACCGCGTCGAGGATCGTCCATCCGAATGCAGGTTTCGGCAGCACGATAGGCTGCGACGAACGCGCGTCTGGGCGCAATAGCGCGTCGAGCTGCTGGGGCAGCGCAGTCACGACGACGAGGAGAACTCGCGGTCGCGCCGCACGCAAGGACAGCACGCTCTCCTCTACTTCCTTTGCCTCGAACTCGTCGGGAAAGAGGATGATGGCGGTGGCCTCGCGAGCGACGCTCTTCAGACCGTCGAGTGAGAGCGCTGCATGGGACGCAACGTCAGCGCGCCCCAAGTAGCGTTGCAAACCGTCGATCGTCTCACGGCTTCGTGCGACGATCGACACCGAGAGCGACCGGTTGGTCTGGCGGTTGGCGACCATTATCGAGCTCCAAAGCAAAGCGCGGACCGTGGCGAAAGCACGCGCAAGGATGAAGGACCGGCGACATCGATCACGCAAGGCGACAAGCTGTCGCGCCAAGAACCGACCTCCGCGTCTCGTCCCGCCTCTGACGCACCAAAGGCCCGGTGTGTAGGGCGCGCAGCCGCCAGGGCGTCGCGCCTCGGCGTTCGCCCCTCACTCTGCCGGCGCCGTGACTTGCGCTGCAAGCATGGCGGCCGAGCCCAGGACCCACCGCGGCCTCGAGACGCTCGAACCCATGGGCGGCAGTCTAGCGGCCCCAATCGGGATCGGGTGACGAGCGCGCTGCGAACAGGTCCTCAGACTGCGCTCGATTGGGCCCTCGAGCCGAGATGTGCTATCGCCGCGGGCATGGACGGGGCGGAGCACCTCGCGCCGATGCAGGCGCACTCTGCCTGCACAGCGCAGAAGCGGTAACGGCAATACATGGGGGGCCAAGACGACGACGATAACCCGTCGACGATGCTGCTCGAGCCTGCGACCGAGCGAGTGCCGGCGGCGTTTGGAGAGCAGCGCCCGCCGAGCGCGCCGCCCGGGCAGCCTGTGCGGGTCGCCTCCGTCCACACGGCGCCGATGGCTGCGCTGCCGAGCCTGGCCGCCACGATGGCGCTCCCGGCCGGCATGGGGCCGCGACCGGGCGCGACGCTCGCGTTGCCCCCCGAAGCGTTGCAGCCGCCCGAGCCTTCGCGGGAAGGCAGAGCCGGCACGCTGATCATCGATTCGGCCAGCGTGCTCGCTGCAGCAGGCATCGTCATGCCGCGGGCTGGCGCGCACGGGTTTCCTCCGCCCGCAGCGCCTGCCATGCCACCGCCGCCAGCCCCCGCAGAGGTGCCCTCCGCGCCACCACGCGCCCCGCTCGAATCGTTCAACCGCGAGACGCCTCCGCCCGCGTTCGAGTCGCGGCTGACCGCGCCGGTAGAGCCGGCAGTGCCGATCGGCGTTGCGGCGCCATTGCCGGCGGCCCCGGCGAACGTGCAGGTGCCGCAGCTCCCGAGCGGGCCTCCGCCGGTCCCGCGCAGATCGAGCGCCGCCTTGTGGATCGTGATCGGCATCGTCGGCACACTCGCGGCCGCCGCGGCGTTGCTCGTGACCGGCACCATCCCGTCGCCCTGGTTCGCTGCGGCAGGCCGCGCCCCAGCGCCCGAGCCCAGCTCGAGCGCGATCGCTTCCGCGGAGCCCCTGCCGAGCGCCAGCGAATCGGTTGCCGTGCCACCGACCCTCCCCGCGTCTGCCGATCCTGCGCCATCGTCGATGTCGTCGGGCTCCGCGGAGCCCTCCGCGTCGCAGTCCGCGTCGCAGTCCGCGTCATCGTCCGTGTCTGCTTCGGTCTCGGCGACGGCTTCGCCAGCAGGCTCCGCCAGCACCACTGTGACGGCTGGCGATGCCTACCTGCTGTCGCATCAGGGCTACCTCACGGTGCGCTCGACTGCGACCGCCGAGGTGGTGGTGCAGGGCGTGGTGGCGGGTCGCACCAACACCAAGATGCTGGTGCGCTGCGGCCAGAAAAAAGATGTGCGTCTGCGAAAAGACGGCAGCTGGCTGAACGGCGGAACGGCGGTCCTCGTCACGTGCATGCAGCACACGACCGTCACCATTCAGCCACTGATATGATCGAGCCCGGCACGATCCCGACGATGGCATCCCCTTTCGGCTGATTGCCATCCAGCGGCGAGCACTCACGGCCGAAAGCGCAGCACACGACTGCCAATGAGCGTGTCCACAGCCGGCGCCGTGTGCGTGCCCGGCTCCAGGTAGGTGCGGAACGCGATCAGCGCGGCGTCGCCGTCGGAGATGCCCTCCGGGCATGCGGTCATTGGGATCTCGGTGCAGTGCGCGTCGGCCCCGCAGTCGCGCGCGATCTTCCATGCGAAGAGCTTCCCCGCGAGTGGCTCGTCCGGCAGCCATTCAGCGCCAGTGCCGGCGAAGTCGCGATCGCTGACGCCTGTGATCCCCACCAGATGCTCGAGCGCGTAGAACGAGAAATTGCTGTACGCAACCTTGCCGACGGCTCGATGGTCGACGCCGATCACCATGTAGAACTCGCCCGGCTCGGTGAAGAAGGGCTGCGGCAGTGTGGCCGGGTAGTTGGTGTCTCGGTTGTCGCCGGCGCACCCGGTACCCGTCTCGATGCAAGCTTGCGGATCGGGTTCGCCTTGGGTGATCAGCATCGACTGCGCCTCTACGTCGGGCGTCTTCGCACGCACCGCGGACTCCAGCGCGTCGAGCGCCGTCTCCAGCGCGGCGTCTTCCACCATCGTGCCTTTGGCGCGCGGCGCGTCCGCCAACAGCGGGTCGAGCGCGCCTCTGTCGCTGGGGCCAAGTCGATACACGGCGCCCGGTATCGCGCTCAAGTAGCGCTCGCCCGCGGCTCGATCCTCCGGCAACGCGTAACGAAACAGGACCCCATAGGTCGAATCGTCGAGGTCGAGCCCCATCTGGCCGGCGCTGCTGTCGATCACCAGCGTGTAGATCGATGCGGCGTCGAAACCCGAAGCGATCAGCGCCGCGCGCGTCTTTTGCTCGGTGTTGCCGTCACCAGAAACGATCACCGCCAATGGGACGCCGAAGGCTTCCGCTCCATCGCCGGCGACGACGCCGTTGTTCAACGTCTCACCCAGGCTGGCGAACGGAGTGCGCCGATCGCCATTTTCGTAGGTGCGCTCCATCAGATATGCGGTGAAGCCGAAATAGGCTGCCTCTGGCGGGCTCTCCCCGATGTAAACGACGGCCTCGTCAGCGCGCATGCGAAAAATGGCGGAGGTCCCATCCGGCTCGGCGTGCTCTTCCTGCACCGTCTGATCCGGTGCAGCCGGAACGTAGAAGGCGCCATACGGGCTCGTCGGGTTGTTGCCTGCGCAGTTCTTTCCTTCGTCGCAGCAAGCGCTCAGATCGATCGTCTTGAAGCTGCCTGGCTCGAAGGAGAAGCCTTGCGCGGCGAAGGCCTGCTCGATGGTGAGCGTCGAGTTGGAGCCGCCCGCGCCCGCTTCCTCGCCGCCGCTGCCGCCTCCAGCAAGAGTTTCCGCCGCGCCGCCGCTCGGCTCGGCACCCGCGCCGCCGGCCATGCTGCTGTCGCCACAACCGAGAATCGCTGCTGAAGCCAGAAGCAGGAGTCGTCTCATCGCTGAGTGACACCGCTCGCGGGGCACAGGTCAAACGCGCTCGCTTCAGAGACGCTCCCGGCTCCGTCCGCTATCACGGAAAATTCGTCCTATTTCGCTACGAGCCCGTCCTCGTTGTCGCGTCGGCGTGATCGATGCATAGCGTCGGAGCCCAAATGCGGAGTGTGGCCAATTTCTACGGAGTGCGCTCCGTGACGACGAAGCTCTGCGCAGAGCTCGATCCGGAAGACTGCGGGCTGCAGGCAATGCCCGATGTCAGCCCTCCGAAATGGCACCTGGGCCACACGACTTGGTTCTTCGAGACCTTCGTGCTCGAGCCCTTTGCCAGCGGGTACCAGGCGTTTTCTCTGCATTACCGGCAGATCTTCAACTCGTACTACGAAGGGGTCGGCGCGCGACACCCGCGGGCGCTGCGTGGCATTTTGTCACGCCCGTTGCTGTCGGAGGTCGTTCGTTATCGCGGACACGTCGATCACGCGATCGCCAGCGCACTCGCGACGCTGCCAGCCCGCGCAGAGCAGCTGATCGAGCTGGGGCTGCATCACGAGCAGCAGCATCAAGAGCTACTCGTGATGGACGCCACCTACAATTTCTCCGTCAACCCGCTCGCGCCAGCGTTCTCGAGCCGACCGCTCGCTCGGTCGGAGGCGCCAGCGCCGCTGCGATTCGTGCCTTTCGACGGCGGCCTCACCAGCATCGGACACGACTCGAGCGGCGGTTTCGCCTTCGACAACGAGACGCCGCGTCATCGTCATTTTCTGGAGCCGTTCGCGTTTGCGTCGCGGCTCGTCACGAACGGCGAGTATCTCGCGTTCATCCAGGACGGCGGCTACCAGAAGAGCGCGCTCTGGCTCTCCGACGGCGTCGATTGGGTGCGCGCGAACGCGGTCGATGCGCCGCTCTATTGGCGCGCGCGAGACGGCGTCTGGTTCCAGTTCACCGCTCACGGCGAGGTGCCGTTGGACCCGAACGCGCCGGTCTGTCACGTCTCGGCTTACGAGGCTCTGGCGTACGCCGAATGGGCCAAGGCCCGCCTGCCGACCGAATTCGAATGGGAGCTCGCCGCAACGTCAACGCCAGAGAGCATCGACGCCCGCGCGCCAGATCCGATGGCTGCGCAGGGGGTTGCTCCGCAATTTCATCCGCGAAGCAGCAGCGCCACCAGCGGCATCGACCAGCTGTTCGGCGAGCTCTGGCAATGGACACGCAGCGCGTACGAGCCATACCCCGGTTTTGAAGTCGCGGCTGGTGCGGTCGGCGAGTACAACGGCAAGTTCATGTGCAATCAATGGGTGTTGCGAGGCAGCTCGTTCGCCACACCCGAGCGGCACTCACGCACGACTTATCGCAACTTCTTTCAGCCTGACCGGCGTTGGCCATTCACCGGAATCCGACTCGCAAGGAGCGCACGATGATCGAAGCAAGCTCGACCGCAGCCCGAAAAGACCAAGAGCTCTCCACGGTTCTGCGAGGCTTATCGAGCATGCCGCCGCGTGTCGCGCCGCGCTACTTCTACGATGCCGTCGGCTCGAGTCTGTTCGCGAAGATCACCGAGACGCCGGAGTACTACCCGACGCGCACCGAGCTCGCGATCTTGCGCGAACGTGGCCGCTCGATCGCACAACATGTACCGGCAGGTGCTTCTGTGATCGAGCTCGGCAGCGGCAGCGGCGACAAGGTGTTGGCCTTGCTAACCCACCTCGACAAAGCGCGCATCTACCGCCCGATCGAGATTTCGGCATCGGCGCTGGCCATCACCGCCGAGGCAGTTCGCTCGCTGCGGCCCGACCTCGACGTGCGCCCCTTTTGCGGCGACTTCATGGATGTGATGGCGTACAGCGGCCTGCCGAGCGACGCGCCGAAGCTGGTCTATTACTCGGGCTCGACGATCGGAAATTTCGATCCGCCTGAGCAAGCCCGCTTCTTGCGCCACCTGCGCGCTCAGCTCGCGCCAGGCGACGTGCTGCTTCTGGCGACGGACTTGGTAAAAGACGAGGACGTGCTGAACGCTGCGTACAACGACGCGGCGGGTTACACCGCTGCATTCAACAAGAACATGCTGGCGCACTTGAACACGCGCTTCGGCGCGAGCTTCGTGCCAGAAGCGTTCGATCATGTCGCGTTCTACAACCCAAGCGAGCGCCGCATCGAGATGCATCTCTCCGCGCGCGAGCCACAACGTGTGAGCATCGGCACCGAGACGTTGACCTTCACAAGCGAACGCCCCATCCACACCGAGAGCTCGTACAAGTTTCAGCGCGATGATCTCGAGAGCTTGGCGCAGAAAACCGGCTTCGAGCTGGTCGACATGATCACCGACGATCGCGGTTGGTTCGCCGAGAGTGTGTTCCGCGTAGGCGACGAGCGCATCCAGTGAACGTTGGCTGGATATTTTTGTGTTCGGCGCTGCTCGCATGCGAGACGAGCGGTGCTGGCGCCCTAGCAACCGTGCCTGTGGCTCCACCAAACGAGCTGCGGGGCCCAACCAAAGCAACACCGGGGCACCCGGTACCGATGCCGGTGAAGTTCGTCGAGGGCAGGTTCTTCGTCGAACCGATGACCCAAGATGGAGAGCCGGTGTTGCTCTACACAGATACCGGAGGCGGGCTGTTCTTCTCGAGCGCGGCAGCCGAGCGCCTCGGGCTCTCCGTTTCACCCATCGAAGCCGACGGCGAGAACATCGACACCATCTTGCTACCGCCGTTCTCCTGGGACGCGTGGATCCCTCCGCCCGAGGTGCTGGGTGGCCGGCTACCGATCCGCGCTGACGCCGCAAAGGGCGCCTTCGGCGCCGACGGCATGTTGGGCCAGGGTTGGTTCGCGGGCCGCGTATGGACCTTCGACTATGGCGAAGGGCAGCTTCTCTTGAGAGCGCCAGGTGACTTGCCCAAACACGAGTCGATCCGTGGCGTGCCACTGTTCTTCCCGAAAAACGCTGCGGGCGAGCGCGGCGCCAACTACCCACGCATCACGGTGAAGATCGACGGTGAGATGATCGATCTGCTGTTCGACACGGGCGCCACCGCGTCGCTCTCCAGCGCGGCGCTGGCGACCTTGGGTGACGGTAAACCGGCCGCGCGCGCCACCAGCTTCATCATCAAGGCCACGTTCGACAAATGGGTCGAGAGGCACCCCGATTGGCGCGTGATGGAGGGCGCCGATACCAGCGCCGGCGGCGAAGCGATGATCGAGGTCCCAGCCATCGAGGTGGCCGGCTTCAGCGTGGGGCCGGTTTGGTTCACTCGACGCGCAGACAAGAATTTCCACGAGTTCATGTCGCAGTTCATGGACAAGCAGATCGACGGCGCCCTCGGTGGCTCAGGGCTCAAGTACTTCCGCGTGCACGTCGACTACCCGCGCGCGCTGGCCGTGTTCGAGAAGCTCTGAATTTACCAGCGAAAAGGTGAGGCTCGTGGGAGGTCGCGCGCCAATACTCATCGGTCGCTTGGCTGTATCCTCTGCAGAGCTGTCGACCCAAGGCCAACCGCTGCGCGAAGGCGATCTGCTCGCCGGTCGCTACCGCATCGCTGAGCTCCTGGTCACCGCGCAAGTTCTGAAATCGCCGGCCGAGGCACACGAGAAGGGCATCGTTCACCGCGACATCAAGCCCGGCAATGTCTTCATCACCTCGCACTTCGGAGAGCCGCTCTTCGTCAAGGTGCTCGACTTCGGTATCGCCAAGCAGCTGCGAAGCGCCGACAAGCTCGCTGCCATCGGCGAGACCTTGGGCACCCCGAGGTACCTGCCGCCGGAGCAGGCGATGGGCTTGCCCATCGATGCCCGTACCGACCTCTACGCGGTCGGCTTGATGTTGGCGGAGATGTTCACGGGCAAGCTCGTCTTTGCCAAGGGCGGGCCGCTCACGATCGTCGACGCGCAGGCTCGTCCACCGACGTAAGCAAGGACCCGCATTGACCGAGCTCGGTCGCGCGTTCGCCGAGCGCGCCGCGCCGCATGTGGTAGCGCTTCGCGGAGCAAGCGCCGCACTCAGTCGCGCGTCGAGCGAGGCGCAAGGCGCGAGTCCATCCGCAGCTGAAAGCACTCGTTGCGGGTCGTCGATCTCGTCGGCGAGGGCTTCGACTGCGCGATCCGTCTGACTATGAACCCGCGTCTTCCGGCGGCGGATCTGATTGCCAAGAGAATCGGCTCACTCGACATCGGTTTCTACGCGAGCGTCTCCTACGCAGCGCGGCGCCCACTTCCGAAGCATCCGCGTGAGCTCGTCGACCATGACAACGTAGCGCTCTTCCTCGGAGACACCATGCCGCTCCAAGCCAGGGGACCGCGTGGTGTCGTCAAGGTCCGGGTCACTCCACGCACCAGCGGCGACGACCTGCTCTTCGTGCGAGCGGCCGTCGTCGCCGGCGTCGGCATCGGTGCCCTGCCCTGGTTCATCGCGAAGCACGACCTGGAGGCGGGAACGATCACGCGGGCCTTGCCCGAGTACAGCGTAGGTGCAGGGGCGGCGTACGTGGCCCACCCCCCCGCGAAGCCGCTATCGCCGAAGGTCTCGGCGTTCGCTTCGTACCTCGTCGAGCACGGGCCCCGCATGTTTACGCAGCCATGATCGCTCGCCGCGGTGGCCACGGGCGCGAGCCCTCGCCTGAGCACGACGACGACCGTCGCGATCGCGCGGCTACTCGCATGCGTTCGCCGAGCATTTGTTGGAGTTGCAATCGTTGTCGAAGCTGCAGCTCGAGCCCTTGGCACGTGAGCGACACTTGTGGTCCCAACCGCAGCTCTGCGAGTCGCACTCGTTGTCGTAGCTGCAGCCCGCGCCGATCGCACGGCTGGTGCACACGCGCCAGTAGCACTTGCTCGACTCGCAGTCGGTGTTCCACACGCAGGGCGCGCCGAGCTCCCCAGCAGTGGGCCCGGTGGGCGGGGCGACAGCAGCGCTGGACGACGGCTCGCTCGTGGGCGCCGACGGCGGCTCGGCGCTCGGTGCCGTGGAAGCAGAAGCGGTGGGAGCGGCCGGCGGGGGCTCGCTGCTCGGACTGGATGCGCTGGCGGTCGGCTCACTCGTAGGCTCCACCGTGGGAGCGCTGCTCGGCTCGCTGGTCGGTGCGGCGCTCACCAAAGAAGAGACAGATGCAGACGCCTTGGGGGGGCCGCCCTGGTAGCTCACCATCCGCGCCCCGTCGCCCTCCGCGGCAACCGCAGTCGCCTGGGCGGTGGCTTCGGCGACAACTTCGGCCGAGCGCTTCGGCAGCGGGATGGTCACGCTGTGGTCACGCTCGGCGCAGGCCGCAGCCGAGAAACCAAGAACGAGCAGGAGGGAGAGAGCGGCGGGCTTACGAACGGTGCGGGGGGTCATGCCCGTCTTCAGTCGACGACGAGCAGCAAACCGTCACGCGCGTCCTGACGATTTCAGTCTCTCGCGAAATTCGGCCCAAATTGGAGTGAGGCGGCTGCCGTTGAGGTTCAGTTCATCGCGAGCGAATCGGCCATTCGCAGGTCGGGTGGCGACGCGAGCAGCTCGTCGGCCTTGCCGAGCAGCGCCTGGGCGATGCGGCCCTCGAGGTGGGTCTGCTCAGGCGGAAGCTCCACACTGGGGTCCGCGAGCTCCGCTGACGGCTTCGCGGCGCGTCAGAGCTCGCTGTCCGGGGACGCGAACCATCCGTCGGCCGTGTCGTCGTCGAGCGTCTCGAGCGCCGGTGGCGGAACGGAAGGTGCGCGCGGAGGCCGCGAGCTCATCGCGCGCGGCACGGCACGGGATTGCGAGAACCAGGCTTCTTCCAACGAATCCACGACCCCAGGAGGCGCGTCATGGCTCGACTCGAGCTCGCGACCAGGCAGCATGTCGAATGTCCTTTCGATGGTCCGATGAGGACCGCGCCGCGCGCTCCCCTTGGGCACGCTGCTGAATCTTGCGGGTTCTGATGCGGGGGCAGGCAGTTGCGTTCATCAAGTCCGCCGTGACAGCCGTGGTGTCGAGATCGAGAGGATCTATCTCGATCATTCACACACCGACACCCCGTACGCCTTCTACTTGCCGAAGGAGAAGGTGTTGCACACCGCGGACGTGGGGCTGATTCGCACGCTCTACCCGATTGGTGGCCCCGACATTTACATGCCGGCTTCCGAACACGACGGCTTCGAGCCGATGCCCATCAGGTCGCGGACGAATGCAGCATCGTAGGTGGCGTCGTAGTGCTGGCGAATGCCAGGCGAGCGAAAGGTGATGGAACACCGGCCCGCAACCGAAGTGGCACGGCGCGAGGCACGCGTTCAGCGACGAGGTGCTCTCGTTGCGCGCTGGTCTTCCAGGGCTCGGCAACAAATTCTTCAACAGCTCTTGCCGGCCGAGATCTCCACCTTTTCCCGTGCTGTGGGAAGATCGCCGGCGGCACGCTGCATGCAATCGGGTCAACATGAAACGCAGAACGCTTCCGATCCTTGCTCTCGCGCTTATTGGCGCCAGCGCCTCCGGCTGTATGGTCCGTGCGAGAGGCGGCGTGGTGGTCGACCCCGCGGTGGTGGTGTTGGAGCCCGAGGTCGTGATTGTGCACGAGCCCGCCGCTGAGGTCGTCGTCTTCAGAGAGCCACCTCCGCTCGTGCTGGTCGAGTCCAACGTCTACGTCGTGCAGAACTCGGGCGTCGCGATCTACTTCGTCGACGGCTTCTACTGGAACTTCCACAGCGGCGTGTGGTTTCACGCGTGCCGCTGGGACGACCCTTGGGTTCGCGTCGAGACGCACATCGTTCCGGTGGTGATCGCGCATCGCGACCACCGGCACTACGTGCACTTCAAGGGCAGCGCCAAGGCGCAGGCAAAGGTCTGGCGGCAGCCGAAGGCGACCGCACGGAAACGAACACGATCGCAAGGCCGAGGTGCCTGCGGCCCCCATCCATCATCCGAAGGTCGACGTGCCCAAGCCTGAACCGACTCGTGCCATTCCGCACGACGACGACCGCGACAGGGCCAAGCCCAAGGACCACGACGGGCCGGACGCCGACGACAACAAAAACGGGGCCAAGCCCTTTCTCTCCTCGGCCAACCCGAGGACGCAACGGCCGTTCGGCTGGGCGCATGGGGTCGTGAAGGGTCAAGAGGGCCCGGCAGATTCGACTTCCGACCGTGCTCGGCTACCCGCGGCGCAGCTGGCAGCTAAAAAAGACTTCCTCTAACATCGCCCCGCGATGGCAGCCGACGACCACGAAGACAGCGGATCGAAACCGGGCTTCGACCTCAATCGCCGAGCCTGGCGCCGCGCTCGGGAGGATCAGACTGAAGCGTGGGGGCGCGGTCGAAGAATGAGGGCTGCAGCGTTCTCCCTCGCGGTCGCTCTTACGCTCTCCATCAGCAGCTTGTCGCGGGCGGACGACAAGCCGGCGAGCATGGCAGCAGAGCCGGAGCCCGCCGCGCTTGCGGCTCCAGCGGAGGTGGCCGAGCTCGGGCGCTTGCGTCGTCAATCGATCGCTACACG
>Ga0105048_10000210_pt1 | contig 83605 bp, 71 predicted proteins | sample MAT05_FD_78382 | JGI IMG/M metagenome (GOLD analysis project Ga0105048, IMG submission 78382) | Freshwater microbial communities from Lake Fryxell liftoff mats and glacier meltwater in Antarctica - MAT-05 | ecosystem: Environmental > Aquatic > Freshwater > Ice > Liftoff microbial mat | place...
ACAACGCAGACAGGCTGGACATCGGCGCGGTGGATGTGGACGAAGAGGCCGATCCGAACCGGTCGAGCGCGCTCGACGAGCTGCCATTCGACGAAGGTGGCGATGCGCCCCCTGTTTTCGCCGACGACGAAGGACACGTCGGCGACGAGACAGGCCCGCTCGACGGCCACGACAACTTCGGCGACAACATGTTGCCCGCGACCCAAGACGATGGCGGAGCAGAAGGGCTCTCCGACGGCTCGGAGTCGTTCCTCGACGAAGCCAACTTGCCGGCGATCGACGCGGACGCAGAGGGCGACTTCGAGCTGACCGACTTGCTCGCTGAAATGGGCTTTGGCAGCGACGAAGCGTGGGAGATCGTGCAGGGCTTCGCCAGCGACTTGAGCCTGACCGACGTGAGCGCGCATGGCGGTCTGGTCGTTGCCGCCGGCACCGCGGCGATCGTGCTCGGGCGTGGCGAACAAGCGTTGCGCGTGCGCCAACTGGATGAGGCCGCAACCGCCTGCGTCGCCAGTGAAGACCGCGTCTACCTCGGCACCCGCCGCGGCATCGAGCTCTTGTCGGTTGGCGAAGGGGGCTCGGTCTTGTGCGAACGAGCGAATATTTCAGAGCTTGTGGTGGCGGCGTTGCAGCTCTTTGCGCTGGCGGACGGTTCCCTGCTTCGAGTCGACCTCGCTTCTGGCGCAACTCACGTGCTCCGCACCGACGTGAGCTCGATCGGCGCCGCGCAAGGTACCCTGTTCATCACCACCACCAGCGGCACGCTCGAGCGGCTGCGTGGCCACGATGGAGATTTTGAGCCGATCAAGCTGGACAGCGCGACGCGCTCTGCCGTCGAACAGGGAGCGACCATCGCGGCCTGCACATCCAAGGCGCTGCTCTTGATCGGCGAAGGCGGTGTGGTGCGCGTCAGCGAAGCCGGCCGCGCGCGCGTGCTCGACGTCGAGAGTGTCGTGGCCGCTGCTGCATGTGGCGCTGAAGAGTTCCTGTTGCTGTCCGCCGACTCGGCTACGTTTTCAGTCAGCACGGTCGCGAAGACGGGCGACGTCAACCACGTCGCGCGGGTCACCACTAGCCAAGCCGACGCCCCTACCGCCATCGCGTGGGACCAGACGCGCGAGCTCGCGTTTGTCGCCGGGCCTGGAGGGCTCTTCGCTCTGCGGCCGCGCCTCGAGCACTGAAAGCGGTCGAGGCGCGCTCAGCGCAGCACGGCCAGCCGCACGACGTCGGCGCGGTTGGCGGCGCCCAGCCGGCGCATCGCGTCGGCGAGCTGGTTTCTCACCGTGTTGGCGGAGCGGCCGAATGAGCTTCCGATCGCCGCATTGGTGTGGCCGAGGGCAATCAGCTCGACGATCTCGCGCTGCCGAGGCGTGAGTCGCTGGTCGTGGCAGCGCAGCACGCTCGGGACGGTGGCCCGTTCGGCTCGGTCGAGGCTTTGGTGAAGGGCGTCGCCGATGGCGATCGTCGGCGCGACGGCGCGTAGCCTGCGCACGTCTGCCTCGCTGAAGGGTAGACTCTGCCAGCGAACCAGAATCACCGCCGACACGATGCGCCCTCGCACGATCAGATGTACGAAGGTGGCGGCCCTTGCCCGCTGCTGGCTGCCGAAAGCGCGCTCGAAGATGCTGCGCGCGCGGCCGTGGGCAGGCAGCGCATCGCGATCTGTCGCGACGCCGCCGTTCTTGACTCCGAAGTCGCGAAAGCGGCCGAGCTCGACCGCCCATTGGTCCCAGTGTTTCATCGACGCCCCGATGACGGCAGCGTCGAGCCCCCGCACTGCCGCGGTCTGTAACGGCACGCGCGGGGACAGGGCGTGAAAAATGGCGGCATCGAACGCCACAACATGTGCCAGTTGGTCCAGCACCGCTTCGCGAAATAGTTTGCAGCTCTCCGCACTGGCTGCCAGCTGCGCGATCTCGGAGGCGAGCTGCATATTGGTACGAACCTACCATGTGCGGCAGGGCTCGCGATCGCCACCCTGAGAGCATGAACAACGCCCTCGCATTGCACGCCTCCGAAGCCATCGAGAGCACGCTGCCAGCGTGGCTCGATAGAGAGCTGTACCCGTTTTCACCGCGGAGCTTCGCAAGCGAAGCAGGCTTCATGCGCTACGTCGACGTCGGCAAAGGTCGGCCGGTCGTGATCGCACACGGCACGCCGTCGTGGTCATTCGAATGGCGTCGCGTGATTGCTGCGCTTCAGCGCACCCATCGCGTCATCGCGCCGGACCACCTCGGCTTTGGCCTGTCCGACAAACCTGCCGACCCGCGCGTGCTACACCCGGCCGACCATGCGCGCCGGCTGGCTGATCTGGTCGCGTCGCTCGATCTGACCGATGCCATCTTGGTTGGGCACGATTTTGGTGGCCCCATTGGGGTCGGCGCGCTCTTGAGAGAGCGTGAGCGCTTCACTGGCTTGGTGCTGAGCAACACCTGGCTGTGGTCGCTCGCCGAGAGGACGGACGTTCGGCGCCTGTCGCGCATCGTGGCTTCGGCTTTCGGCAAGCTGCTCTACATGGGCCTGAACGCGTCGCCGCGTTGGGTCGTGCCGTCGGCGTTCGGCGACCGCCGCTTGCTGAGCAACGCGGCGCACAACCATTACATGGCGCCTTTTCCCAATTGGGGGTCGCGCCTCGCACCTTGGAAGCTCGGCGTCGAGCTCGCCGGATCAGCTGCGTTCTACGACGGACTTTGGTCTCGGCGCATAGAGCTCGCTTCGCTGCGCGCCGAAATCGTTTGGGGCGACGCCGACCCCACCTTTCGCGAAGGCGAGCTCACACGTTTGCAGCAGGCGCTGCCGCACGCCGCGCTGCAACGCCTTCCCGGCGTTGGGCACTTCACGGCAGAAGAGGATCCGGATGCGCTGGTGCGGGCAATCTTGTCGCTGAGTCGAGGCCGCGCTACTGGGCCGGTGCTCTCAATGAACACTCACTGCTGAAACATGAATGACGCTCGACGGGCTCGAGCCAACCGCATCGCGTTCTTTCCGTGAGCTCGGCGTCGTCGCTGCGCTCTTCGGAGGGCCGCAAGGAGACGACGATGATGACTGAAAAAGATGCGCTCGAGAACGTGGATCGGATTGCCGCCGACGTGGTGGCGAAAAACGCAGACGAGGTCGACCGTCAGGCGAAGTTTCCGCGGCTAGCGGTCGACGCTCTGGCGCAAGCGGGTCTCTTGGGGCTCTTGTCATCGAAAGAAGTCGGCGGCCTGGGTTTGGGCATGCGCAGCGCTGCCCTGACAGTCGAGCGACTCGCACACGAATGTGCATCGACGGCCATGGTCGTCTGCATGCACTACGCCGGCACGGCCGTGCTCGAAAAGTTCGGCGCGATCGGTGTGCGCAAGGAGATCGCGGCGGGCAAACACCTCACCACCTTGGCGTTCTCGGAGGTCGGATCACGCAGTCAGTTCTGGGCGCCCGTTTCGAGCGCGGCGCTGGCGGGGGACAAGGTGACGCTGAACGCGCGCAAGAGCTGGGTGACGTCCGCGAACCAGGCCGACTCGTATGTGTGGTCGAGCAAGCCGCTCACGAAAGCGGAGGCCAGCACGCTCTGGTTCGTCCCGCGCGCGACCAAAGGGCTGCGGGTGGCAGCCGGCTTCGACGGGCTGGGTCTACGCGGCAACGATTCGGGGCCTGTGACTGCCGAGAGCGCGACGATCCCGGCGACCGACATGCTGGGAGCCGACGGTGAGGGCTTCAAGACGATGCTGGAGCTGGTGCTGCCATTCTTCAACGTGATGAACGCAGCCTGTTCGGTCGGCCTGATGGAGACGGCCATCCTGCGCACCGTCACGCACGCGACCGGGACGCAGTTCGAGCACGCGGGCAGCTCGATCGCCGATTTGCCGACTGTGCGCGCCTACATCGCGCGCATGCGCATCAAGACGGACATGGTCAAATCGTTGCTGCTCGACACGCTCACGGCCATCGAAGCAGGTCGGCCCGACGCTGTGCTGCGGGTGCTCGAGTGCAAGGCGGCCGCCGGCGACACGGCGAGCGAGGTCACTGATCTCGCGATGCGCGTATGCGGTGGTGCCGCGTTCCGCAAAGAGGTGGGTGTCGAACGCGCGTTCCGCGACTCGCGAGCCGCGCTGGTGATGGCGCCGACGACCGATGTGCTGTACGAGTTCATCGGCAAAGCCGTGTGCAACATGCCGCTCTTTTGAGAGAAACTCACCATGAACAGTGAACCGCTCGTTCTCGGCGCTGTCGCGTACGACCCCAAGGTCGTCACCATCTGGGACGGCTTTCGCGCGCACTTCAAACAGCACGGCCTCCCGTTCGATTTCGTCCTGTACGAAAACTACGAGCGGCAGGTTGCAGCACATTTGGCTGGCCACATCAATCTCGCGTGGAACTCGCCGCTCGCGTGGATTCAGGCGGACCGCGAAGCGAAGCGCCTGGGCCGCTCGGCGCGTGCAGTCGCCATGCGAGACAGTGACTGCGATCTCACCAGCGTGGTGCTGGTGCGCGCGGACACGGCCATCGCGGCGCCGGCCGATCTGAAGGGCAAGAAGGTCGCTGTCGGCGCGGCTGACTCTCCTCAAGCGACGCTGATTCCGCTGCTTCATCTCGCCGACGCAGGAGTCGAGCCGTATCGTGACTTCGAAGTCATTCGCCATGATGTATTGCTCGGGAAACATGGTGATCACGTCGGAGGCGAACGCGAAGCCGTGAAGGCGCTGGTGGCCGGTGCCGTCGACGCTGCCTGCATCATTGGCAGCAACCATCTCCTGTTCACGCAAGAGGGCACAGCTCCGCCGGGGTCGCTCCGCGTGCTGACCGAAACGGCGCTGTACGATCATTGCAACTTCACCGTCCTCGACGGAGCGCCGAGCAGCGTCGATCGCTTCTGCGAGCTTTTGTTCGCGATGAGCTACGACGACCCCACCGTGCGACGCCTGCTGGATTTGGAGGGCTTGAAGGTTTGGAAGCCGGGTCGTGTCGAGGGCTACGCGGCGCTCGAACGCGCCCTCGATCGCTTCGGGGCAGGTCGAGCATGACGCCGTCTGCGATCGATCTGGGCGAGCTCGAGGTCGGTCGCGGCGGCTATCTGTTGGTGAAGCGGGCGCTCGAGACCTTGGGCGTCGGCGAGCGGCTGGCCGTGGTGGGTCGCTCGCCGACACTCACGCTCGATTTGCGCGCCTGGTGTCGCGCGGAAGGACACCGCTTCGACGCGTCCACCCAGGCGGTTGTCCGCGAGCGCCCGGACCGCTTTGCGTCGTCCCCGCGCGCCGGTGACGCAGACCCGTCCCAGGCCGGCGCCATCAGCGAAGCGCCGCCTGCATCGTGGGGCCTGGCAGCGCGCGGGGCGCGGGTCGAAGCCGGCGGACCCGAGTTCTCATTTCCGCTGTCGAAGAAGAGCGCCGTGTGGGCAGACGAGGCTGCGCGGCTCTACGCCCAGGCTGCTGCCGCGCAATGGGACCCAGCCACAGCCATCGATTGGAGCGACAAGCCGAGCTTGCCCAGCGAGATCGAAGCCGCCGTGGTTCAAGTGATGACGTACTTGATCGAGAACGAGACTGCGGCGCTGGTCGTACCGGCGCGTTTTCTCGGGCAGATTCACCCGCACTTTCGGGAGGTGATGCAGCTACTCGCGATTCAAGCGGCCGACGAGGCGCGTCACATCGAGGTTTTCACGCGCCGTGCCCTCTTGGTGTCGGGCGAGCTCGGTGTCTCCAGTGTCGGCGGGCAGGCTTCTCTCAAGACGCTGCTCGACGAGCCCGACTTCGCGCTGTCGTCCTTCTTGCTGAGCGTGCTCGGCGAAGGCAGCTTCCTGTCGCTCTTGTGGTTCTTGCGCGACCACGCGCCCGATGTGGCGACAGCGACTGTGGCGCGCCTCTCCGCCCAAGACGAGGCCCGCCACGTCGCCTTCGGTCTCGCGCATTTGAAGCGTCACGTCGAGCTCGACCCCGCGCTGCGCTCTCGTCTCGCCAACGCCGTCGAGCGCCGTCACGGAGCGCTGGGCGCGTCTGGCGGGCTCAACCCCGAGGTGTTCGACGCGCTGGTGTTGCTGGCCGCCGGCTCGTGGGAGCCAGACTCCATCGCGCGCGGCTTCGCGGCTGTGCTGGAGCTCAAGCAAGCCATGGACGAAGGGCGTCAGCAGCGGCTGCGCCGGCTCGGGTTCTCGGCTGGGGAAGCGGAGGCGTTGTCCGCGCAGCACACGCTCAACTTCATGTAGCGCTCGGCGACGGGCCAGGGTGGCGCCGAGGTGTATGGGGTCAGCGGTTTTTGAAAATGTAAAATCGACTTTACGTTCGGCGCTTGCGACCCTGGTGTAGGCGGTCCCCGGTGAGCAGCTCCTGGCCAACGGCCGGACGCACCTTCTCATGCGACGGCAGTCTTCAGCACCCGTTCGATCTGTCGAAGCTCTTGAGCCACGATCGAGCGCGTCTCCGTCCACTTCGATAGCCTCTCCGCGAGCTCGTTGAGCACGACTTGCGCGTTTTCGTCGCCGGCAAGCCGGCGTGTACGCGCGTCACGGAACTGCTTGAGCAACTGCTCAGCCTCGATGCTGAACTCCGACTCGATTCCGAGAACCTCGTGCAGCACCGTCGAGTAGCTGGAGCCGACCTGGCTCTGGATCGGTGCACCCACGACAGCGTTGCTGCCGCTGAGCTTGAGTGGATACATCCACGCGTCGCTCACGGAAGACACCACGAACGGCGAGTGGGTCGACACGAAGACCTGCGCGTTCGGAAATAAATCCTGCACCACAGCCAGGATCTTCCGCTGCCACGCGGGGTGAAGGTGAAGGTCGACCTCGTCGAGGAGCAGAATGAAGGGCTGCTCGAGCGCGGGGCCGGGCTGGCGCCATTTGATCCGGTTGAGTCTGCCGAAGAGGTCGGTCAGCCAGCCGAGCACCGACATCATGCCCGATTGGGCGGATCCCCTCGGCAGATCGGGTGGCAAAACTGGTGGGACCGAGGTACGCGAACAAGGGGGAGTCAATTTCGGTCCCGGAGTTGCTCTGTGCGATCAACTGTTGGCGGCGCGATGCCATCAGCTCGCCCTGGTGTTCCGCGGCCGGCTCCGACGCGCCTGGCGCTCTACCCCTCGAAAGGGCCGAGCTTGTGCAGGGAGATCCGCTCGAGCTTCATGGCCGCTCAAGGCTACCACTTGATTCAAACCGGCGCGATCTGCGGTGAGCGCCCACAGGCTGAGCCCACCTGTGGGGCACGCAAGCGGAGAGCCCTCCATCATCACCCCAAAATCTCTCTCTCCTCTTTGCGTCCTCTGCGTCTTCGCTCGGCGCCTTTGCGGTAAATATCCCTCTCGCCGGCTCACAAAAACAGAAAACCCCCTCCACATCGAAGTGAAGGGGGTTCCCGCAACAACCGAAGCTCTTACTCTTCAGCAGCGACGGCCATGTCGAGGCGGTCTTCAGCGACGACATGCGCCACTTCGTTGTTGTTCTCGAAGTACGCCTTGCCAGCAAGCCGAGCGACGAGCGGACCGAAGTGGTGAGCGGCTTTGCCCTTCACGATGTCGCGCACGAGCTCGGCGTCTTGCATCAGGCGCTCTTGCGTCTCTTCGCTCTTCACCCAAGCCGCAGCAGCTTGCACCTTGCCGGGCGCTGCCTTGACGAATGCGGAGACGGCGCCGAACGCCTTCTTTGCTTTGATCTCGGCGCGCTGGGTGGCCGTCAGCTTGATGAGCGGAGCCACCTCGCGGACGAGGTTCACAGCGCTGCCGGTTGCGTGGTGCGGCGCGTGGTAGAGCGGCGAAGCGTACTTCGGGTTCTTCGCGAGAAAGGCGCGCACTTCTTCTTCCGTCACGCCGACCTCTTCGTAGGTCTTCTTCAGCTCTTCGGCGGCCGCGAGGCGCGCCTTGAACATGTACATCTGCACGCGGGAGTAGAAGTTCGTGGCGCCGTCGCCGCTGGTCTCGACTGCGCAGAAGATGGTGCCGGGGTAGCGGTTGGTGATCAGCGACTGCACGCCGTCCGAGACGCCCGAGCTCGGCATGCAGCCGAACGGCTTCACGCTGAGGGTCATGTGGGCCTTGCCCATCACGGCGTTGACGATCAGCTTGCCGACTTCCATGTGGCCTTCGCCGCCGCGGAGATCGTTGTTGTAGTAGTCCTGCGCAACTTCAGCGACGAGGTCCATGTCCGGCAGGTGGTAGTTCCACAAGCCGAGCGGCTGGGCAAACGCCTGGAAGCCGACGCGCAGACCGAGCTCGGCGAGGCGCATGGTGGCGAGGCGCTTGGTGATGCCCATCTGGTCTTCGCCGACGCCGGCGAGGCCGTACTGGCCGTCGTCGAGACCGCGGAGATTCATGCGCTCCTTGGTGTCGCGCGAGACTTCCCAGATGTTGTACAGCAGCCACGCGGTGGTCAGCTGAATGTCGTTCTCGGAGCCTTCGCTCTCGAGGAACTTCTGCAGGGCGTAGTTGCCGTCGCCCTCCGTCGTCATGGCCCAGAACTCTCCGATGATGGAGACCTTGGCCTTGGCGCGCAGCTTGTCGACCTCGACAGCCTGGAACTCGCGGCGTGACTTGAGCACGGCCCAGAAGATGTTGGTCTGCTCGTAGAGGGCCTTGTAGAGGATCTTCTTCGCGTTCTCGAGCGCGCGGTTGGTGGCGCCGGGGACGACCTCGTAGGGGCGAATGCGGTAGGCGAGGGCGTTCAGCGCATCACCACACACGATCGCCTTGATGACCGAGACGAAGAACGCCGGGTTCAAGTCGAGGCCCGACTCTTCGCCGCTGGCTTGCGAGAGGCCGCCCTTTTGCTGGAAGAGCATGACGCGGAAGCCTTCGAAGCCGGCATCGCGCAGCGCCTTGCGGTACTCGGTGACGTACATGCCGAAGCGGCACGGGCCACAAGCTCCGGCCGTTACGAACACGTAATTTTTCACGACGTCTTCGCTGGTCATGCCCTTCTGATCGCGCAGCTCGATGAGGTGCTTCACCAGGCCGCCGACGGTGAAGTAGGTGGGGTTGCATTGGCCGCGGTTACCGAACTCTTTGCCGACCTGCAGGCCAGCGTTGTCGCTCATGCCGATGTACTCGACGTTGTAGCCGAGGCCGCGGAGCGCACCTTCACAGAGGAAGTCTTGCGCCGCCGTGAGACCGCTGATGAGCAGCGTGGTCGAGGCGCGCTCGCTCACCTTCATGGTGGGGTCGAGCATGGTGTCGACCCATTGCTTGCGGCCCTCTTTGATGCCGATGCGCTCTGCCTCGGACTTGGCGTGAAACTCGAGCTCGAGCTCCATCTCGGCGTCGTTCTTCGGAGCCGGTGCAGCAGGTACTGCCGCGCTGGCAAAGATGGGAAGGCTCTTCTTTTCGTTCTGCACAGTCGTTTGATCCATGTCGTCCTCGAATCGGAAAGTGGGAAAACGAAAAGGGGCCTGCCCAGCAATCCATTGCTGGGCCATCAATCAGGCCCCGACCGACGTAGCTTGCGAAGCAACCCCTTGCGGAGCCAGAAGAGCTGCTTGCGGAGTCGAAATGGGCACGGTGTTGCCGTCCGCATTCTTCTTCTTGAGCTGAACCAGATCGCGCGGAGGCTCCGGTTTTTTGACCGGGGCTTCGTAGCGACGAATCTTGTCTGCCAGCGTGGCGATCTGGGCTGCGAGCACAGAGTCCGTCTGACGACGGTCCAAGAGCTGCTGGTGGCGCAGTTGCATCAGCTCGAGGCGCTTGGTGTCGAGTGAGAGATCGAGCTGACCCTTCTTGCTGGCGACGTCTTCGAGCGTCTCTTGGTAGAGCTTCAGGCTGTGCGTGAAGGTTCTGACGCGGATTTTGATCGAGCCGCCCGGCTTGTTCGCGTCGATGTCGTGCAGCGCCTGGTAAGGCGTTGCGCTGGCGGAAACGATACTCTCGACGATGCCGTAGGTCGGTGCGTCGTGCCCGCACTTGAAGCTCGATAGATCGAGCAGCACCACGTTCGGGTGACGGGCGGCGAACTTCACGGCCCACACCTTCTGCGCGCTGTTGGCGGAGTAGTTCTCCGGCCACACGTCGTTGATGTCGAGCGGGTGTTGGCCGCGTGCGATCTCTTCTTTGAAGAAGCGACCGAGGAAGTCGAAGTCGCGCGGCAGGGAGCGCACCGACAAGATCGGGTAGCCGAGCACCTGGAACTCTTCCGGGATGCCGTGGTTCAGGCCCGGGTCCGAGTGATACGGACGAGCCACCATCAGGATGGTGACGCGGTTCTCGCTCTCGACAGTGTCGAGGATGGCGCGACCCTTTGCCTGCAGGTCGTTGTCGTAGGCGGCGAGGGCGCGCATACCTTCGCGGTGCGCATGGTCGCTCTCGTCTTCAGTGATGCCGAGGCGCGGGCCCCAGGTCTGGAACATGCGCTTCGCAGTGAAGTGCATCTCGCCGAAGCTCATCGCGGTCGAGAGGTACTCGATGCCGCGCTGCGCGAAGAAGTCGACCTCTTTGGTGAAGGCCGCCTTCATCACGTCCGGCACGCCGGCGACGATCGGGCAGCTCGTCTTATCCATCACGTTCTCGCCGAAGCTCGGCACGTGCGTGAGGATGGGGAAGAAGATGTACTTGAGCGGCTTCTTCTCGGTGTGATGATGAAACAGCAGGTTGTGGATGTGCGCCTGGCACACCTTCGAGGGAAAACACGGATCGATCGAGCCGTATTTGCCGCCTTCGACCCACATCTCTTCCGACGTCTCGTCGCTGAAGACGACGTTCTGCTTGGGGATGCCGATCGCCTCGAAGTACGTCCTGAAGTAGGGCGCGGTCGAGTACATGTTCATCGCGCGCGGCATGCCGATGCGCGTGCGACGGCGCATCTCCGAAGCTGCTTTGTCGCTCTTCTTGAACGGGCGCATCACTTCGATGCGCTTGATGCCGAGGAAGCCGCGCTTGACCTGGATGTCCTTGATCTGTGCGCCGTCTTCCGGCATGGCCGCGGGCTTGTAGAAGTGGCGGAAGGCGAGCTTGGCTTCGTAGTCGACCAGGTTCGGGTACTGCTTCGCCGTCTTCTTGCGATCAGCGACCAGCGCGAGCATGGCGTCTTCGCTCTCGACAGTGCCCTTCTCGCAGCTGAAGCCTGCGATGTAGCGGCTGGTTGCGCCTGCCGGCGTCACCGTGTCGATGAAGGTGCGCTTGCACTCGTTGGGGCAGAAGTGACAGACAGTCTCGTCGTCGTTCTTGGTCGTGTATTCGAGGTTGATGGCTGCATCGATGCCGATGAAGCTCGTCTTGCCCTTGCGTTTGACGACCCGCAGCGTCTCGAACGCAGCGCCGATGGCACCGGCTTCACCCGTATGCGGGTGCACGAAGACCTCCGCCTCGGGTACGCGCTCTTTGATGTAGTCGACCTGGGCTTTGACGGCGGCGAGGTTGTATTGCGTGCCGCCCTGCAAGACGAAGCGCTTGCCCAGCGACGCGAGCCGCGGGATTTGCACCACGTACTGCCACACGTTCTTCGGCAGCACCTGCGCGAGACCGGCGAGCAGCTCTTCTTTCGAGAAGCCCTCTTTCTGGAAATTCACGCGATCAGTGTCGAGGAAGACGGCGCAGCCGTAGCTGAACTTGGGCGCCAGCTCTGCCTGGAACGCGGTGTCGGCGTACTCGGTGACAGGCAGACCGAACTGGTCGGCCATCGCTTGCAGCAGCATGCCGTTGCCTGCCGAGCACGAGTTCGACAGCTTGAAGTTGGCGATGTCGCCGTTGCGCATGAACAGGACCTTGATGTCCTGGCCGCCGATGTCGCAGATGACGTCGACGTCGCCGAAGAAACGAACGGCGCTCATCATGTGCGCGATTGTCTCGACGATGTTCACGTCGCTCTTCACGCACTCTTCGAGCACGTCGGCGGCGTAGCCGGTGGCACCGAAGCCGATGATGTCGAGCGTGGCGCCCTGATCCGAGATGTACTCTTTCAGCTTGGCGAGCAGCTCTTTGGCGTCTTGGATCGGGTTGCCTTTGGAGAGCTGGTAGCTCTTGCAGATGATCTCGCCCTCTTCGTTGACGAGCACTGCCTTGGACGAAGTCGAGCCGCCGTCGAGGCCGATGACGGCGCGCACGACGTCGCCCGGCTGGAACGTCTTTGGCACGAACTTCGGGATCTTGAACAGCTCCGCGAACTCGAGCTTCTCGGTGTTGCTCTTCACCAGGGGCGGGCCGGCGCTCTGGCCGAGGCGCGCCTTGCGACCGTTCTGCATGTAGTCGACGAGGCCTGCCATGCCGGCGTATTTGCCGACGTGCGCCGCCTCTTCCATCCCGTAGACGCAGGCGCCGTAAGCGGCGTAGTACTGCGCGTTTTCCGGAATGAAGATGAGCTCTTCGATCGGGATGTCTTTGGGGTATTCGTAGCCGCGCTCTTCCCAGACCTGGGGGATGCGCTTGCGCCAGCACTCCTGCAAGAAGGGCAGGTACGTGTTGGGCCCGCCGAGCAGAATCACCTTGTGTTTCAGCGTTGACCCGCGAGTCAGCACGCTCAAGTTCTGCAGCACGATGGCGTCAGCCAGCGAGCACAGAATCTCGGCCGCGGGGATGCCGCTCTTCACCAGGTTGACGATGTCGGTCTCGGCGAACACGCCGCACTTGGCAGCCACGTGATGCAGCTTGGAGTCGTCGAAGTGGACCTTCACGGCCTCGGCTGGCGGCAGGCCGACCTTCATCATGCATTTGTCGATGGTGGCGCCTGTACCCGACGCGCACTTGTCGTTCATCGAAGGCGAAGCGGTGCGTTCACCGGTCTTCGGATCGACGTTGAACATGATGATCTTCGCGTCTTGGCCACCGAGCTCGATGACGGCGCGAACATCCGGATGCAGCCGTTCTACCGCCAAAGTGACGGAGTTGACCTCTTGAACGAACTTTGCGCCGAGGGGCGGACACAGCGGCATCGCGCCGGAGCCCGTAAGGAAGATGCGCCAAGTCTTCGGGTCCGACTTGGGGAACGAAGCCTCGATGTCCTCGAGCAGCTCGACAACTTTCTCCGGCTGCTTGGTCTGATGCCGCTGGTAGTCGCTCCAGAGGATCTCGAACGTCGTGGGGTCGAGGGCGACGGCCTTTACGGTCGTCGAGCCGACGTCGACTCCAAGCACAAGCGGTTCGACGCGATCGGAGGGTCCTGTTCTCATTCTTGTTGCTTCACTCCCCTCCCACTGACTGGTGGGTCAGTCACTGGTAACACCCAGCTCTAGGGCGTCAAGTTTGAACATCTTAAGTGACGTAACGGAACGTATGGCAAGACGCGCAGCAGGGCAGGGACGGCGAGTCTTACACCTCCACGACATCGAGGCCGAAAGTGTCCGCGTTCTCGATTAGGCGCGCGTCGCGCGTCGCTAGCGGCACGCCAACCCGAAGGGCCGTGCCGGCGATCTGACAATCGGCGGGGTCACGCAAAAGGTGTACGAGACGCGATGCGTCGATGGCGATTTGAGCATCGAGGGCTGCCACCGTCACTTCGGTGCGCGCGAGCGCTTCCCGGAACCATTCGCCGATTGGAAGCGCGAAGCGGATCTTTCGCTCGTGGCCCAGCAACGCAACCTCCCACAGAGTTACCGCCGCGATCTGCAGGCAGCCAGCTTTCCGGGCCCTTTCGATTCGGTGAAGGCCACGCTTCGCCAGGTGCGCGCCGCTTGCGTAGAAGACCCATGCGTGCGTGTCCAGGATCACGGCTTGGTCACCTCGTCCCACTCCTCGAGCGTGCGCCATGCACCTGGATCGCCCGCGCCGATCAGCTCGTGGTCCGGTACGAGCAGCTCGACGCTTCCGCGCATGGAGCCGTGGCCGATGCGGGCCGGCTCTTGACGGATGGGCTCGATCCGAACCAGCGGCTTACCGCGATTGGTAATGGTCACTGCTTGCCCCGTTTCATGGACGCGCCGCATGACTGCGAGCGCTTTTGCTTTAAAAGCCCCTGCAGCGACGAGCGTACCGTCCGTTCGAGCTCCTACACCAGCTACCCGCTTCATGTAGTCACTCTAACATGACTACAATGGGTGCGGCACCAGCGGCGGCGCGCCAGCTTGAAACATTAAGTGACGTTACGGAAGCTAGGCAAAGAATGCTTGGATTGACGATTCGCACCATGCTCGTGCACGTTGCAGGCACGTGGCTGCAGAGCGAATCGACAAGAAGGAGCGGCGGCAGGTGCTGCTGCGGGCGGCGCGCGACGTTTTCGCCAGCCGCGGCTATCACGACGCGAAGGTCGAAGACGTGTGCGACGCGGCCAACGTGGCCAAGGGCACCTACTACCTCTACTTCAAGGACAAGCGCGCGGTGCTGGAAGAGCTGGTCGACGGCTTGTTCGCTCGGCTCGGCGCTGCGATCTTGAGGGTCGATGTGCAGCAGAACGTGCGCGTGCAGGTCGAGCACAACATCCGCGCGATCGTCGCTGTGTTCCTCGACGATCCGGCACTCACCAAAATTCTGCTCTCGTACGCCGCGGGGCTCGATCCGGCCTTCGTAAAAAAGATCGGCAGCTTCTACGAGGTGACGCGCACCTTGTTGCGAGATGCACTCCGCGAGGGACAGCGCCTCGGCATCGTGATGGATGGTGATGCCGAGTTCTATGCGTCGCTGAGCTTGGGCGCGTTGAAAGAAATATTGCTGGAGGCATCGGACGGCTCGCATCCGCGCGCGCGTGAAGACATCGTCACCAAGCTGGTGGACTTTCTCGAGCGTGGTTACTTGCGTGGGGCTCCGGTGGCTCCGCGGGACGGCACCGGGGCGAAGAAGCCCGGTCCAGCGCGGCCGCGATCCGGCAAGTAGCTACTCGTTCGGGGCACTACTTGGGCAGCATCTTGAAAGAATCGAAGAACCGCTTCGGATTGCCGTTCTCGTCCCCGTCCGCAACGAACACCATGACCTCGTAGTAGGAATTCCTTCGTGCCACGCGCGGCCGCGATCTGCTAAGTAGCCGCCGTCATGCGCTTAGAGCGCCCTGTGTGGCGCCGCTTCGTTCCCAAGTTTTACGACCGCGCGGTGACGTGGGTTCGTTCCGGCGGGCACGCGGTGATCGTCCATACGCCAGCTCGGCTCGAGCTCCTGATGGGTGCCGACGCCACTGGCGCGCCCACCGAGCAGACCACGTGGGCGGTGCTGTCTCTCGAGCAGCAACGCACCCGCAAGGTGAAAGAGGGCCCCGCAATGGGCCTCTACCGCGCGCTCGCCAAGCCGCACGCGCGCTACGCCGTGCTCGATTGGTGCGACCGCGACTCGTTGCTCGAGGGGCCAGTGCGGGTGCTCGAGCTCGACTGCCTCGAGTGTGGCGCGTGCTGCCACGAGGCGAACGTGATCTTGTACGACGACGACGTCGAACGCATTCGCCAGCGCTTTCCGCAGTACACCACGAGCGCCTACATCAAGCGCTCGCGCGACGGCAAGATCAGGCTCCGCTTTGCGCCGAATGGCCGCTGTCAACACTTGCAGAAAGATCTCAAGTGTCGCGTGTACGAGCAGCGGCCTTTCAACTGCAGCGTGTTCCCGATGGCGAGCGAGGCGTGCCTGGCTGCGCGCGAGAGCACACTGGGCTTGCGCGACGGGGCCGCTCGCTCGTAAGTCTCTTTCATCGAGATGCACCCCATCGCCTTCCTCGCACTCCGGGCCGTCCACCTGCTGTCGATGGCCGTGTGGCTCGGCGGAGGGCTGACGATCGCGGGCGACGTTCGGCGAACCATCGCACGGGGCAAGCCTCACACCGACGTGTTGGCAGCTCGCATCGAGCGTGGCCTCGGCATCGGCGCGATCGCAGGCACGTTCACGCTGTTCACTGGGCTCGGGATGGTGTTCGCGATGGGTGGCTTTGGCGCTGTTTCACCGCGCATTCACGCGGGCCTTGCGCTGGCGCTGGTGACCTTCGCCGTCGAGCTGCTCGGCTTGCGACCGACCGTCTCCAGGCTCGGGCAGGCACTGGCTGCGGGCGACGCGAAAGACCTGAAGCCGATGCAACGCCGCATTGCGATGTTCACCGGCATCGGTCACCTGCTCAAGCTGGTGATCTTGGTGCTGATGGTCTTCAAGCTGTAGCTGCGTAAACCCTGCTTACTTCGCTGCGCAGCGGAAGCCGATCGTCGGGTGGGCGTAGCCGGTGGTGCGCACCTGACGGGCGCTGGTGATCAGCGCGTCGGGGCCGAGCCAGAAGTTGCCGCCTCGTGTGATGCGCTCGCCAGTGTCGCTGACGACCCACTCCGACACGTTGCCGGCGAGATCGTAAGCGAGCGAATCGGTGCGGTCGTCGGCGAAGACGCCGACTGTGCAGGTCGAGACACCCTGCGTCGCGTTGATGCAGCCTTCGTTCTTGTCGAAGCAGGCTTTGTCGCAGCTCGGGTCGGCTTTGCCCCAGACGTAGCGGTTGCCGTTGGGGCCGCGGGCGGCGAGCTCCCACTCGGCTTCGCTCGGCAGACGTTTGTTCTCCCATTTGCAGAACGCCTCGGCTTGCGTGAATGTGACGCAATTGATTGGATGATCGGCTTCGCCGCGCTTGGCGTTGCAGCGAGGGTTCCATTGTTGCGCCGTGTCCGGGTCTGCATCGAGAACGGCGTTCGCGGCACTGCAAGCCTTGGCGTTGATACACGCGCGGTAGCGGCGCAGCGTGACCTCCAGCCGATCGATGAAGAAGGGTTCGACGCTGGTGTCTTTCGGAGGGTCGCCGAACGAAAACGACGCAGCGTCGATGCGGACCATGTCGTCGTGGCTCGTGTCGCTGGGGGCGTCGGTCGGCGGGCCGGCGTCGATCGGCACCGGTGCGCTGACAGTGGCGCTCGCGCTGGCGCTCGCGCTGGCGCTGGTGGTGGTGGTGGGCGGGGAGGGGACCGGCGGCGCCGGCCTTTTTGCCGAGCTCGACGCAGAAGCTGACACGCGGGCAGTCGGCACCGGATCCGGTGAGCTCGTCAGGGTGGTGTATGCAAAGGCGCCGCCGCCGATGAAGGTCGCCAGCGCGATGCCTGTCCACACGTAGGTCGACGTCGGGCTCGGCTCCTCGAGGTGAGCGGGCACGACCGCCACACTTTTGCGCTGACCCGCTGGCGTCTCTTCCATCGGGTCGGAGCTCGACTGGCTGCGCTTCGACTTTTTGGCTTTCAACGATTCGACAGGCATCGTCGGCACGAACGCGCTCTTGGCGTCCGACGTGTCGACCTTCAGCCTGCGCTTGGCGGCGAACTCGCCCGTCTCTTCATTCTGCTCGCCGTCGGTCAGATCAAGCTTGGACTGAGACGCGCGCTGCGAAGACTTTGGCGGCGCCTGCTGCATCGTCGCGGCGCCGCTCAGCCCGGCTGCGATCTCGAGCGCAGACCAGAACGCCCCTGCGTCGGGGTAGCGTTTTTTCGGCTCCACCTCGAGCGCTTTGCGCAGCACGTCTTCCACGTTCTCGGCCACCTCGACGCCGCGGGCACGGATGGTGGGCCGAAAGGCAGGGTCGGCCGAAGCGATGTAGAGCTGCGTGGGGTCGTCGCCCTCCAGCGCTTTGCGCCCGCTCACACACTCGACCAGCACCAGCGCGAGGGCGAACACGTCCGTCCACGGGCCGGTGGCGCCGCGCTGCTTGTTGAACTGCTCCGGCGCGCCGTAGCGCGGCGTGAACGCCGTTGGCGACATTGCCGTCGACTCGAGGGCCGTGGTGTAGCCGCGATGATCGGACAGCACCTTGGCGATGCCGAAATCGAGCACCTTGGCTGTTCTGCGGCCGCCGACTTCGACCAAGAAGATGTTGGCTGGCTTGACGTCGCGGTGGGCGATCTTTTGCGCGTGCGCAACGGCAAGCGCGCGCGCGGCAGGCTCGAGCATCTTGATGGCAGCGGCCAGATCGAGGCCCCCTTCACCGTTGGTGGCGCGCCGCTTCAAGAACTCGCCGAGCGTCTCGCCTTCGAGCCACTCCATGATCAGATACGGCACCCAGATGCCGCTCGGCGAGATGCACGCGCCGACGTCGAGCGCCTGCACGATGCCGCTGGTCGCCTTCGACAGCCGGTGCAAAAGGCGACCCTCTTCTTGCAGCTTCTCGAGTAGCTCGGCGCGCTGCTCTTCTTCCAGCGAGCTCGGCAGCTTGAGGCACTTGATGGCGATGAGCTCGCCGAAGCCCTTGTGCACGCCGCGGTAAACCACGCCGAAGCCGCCGTCGCCGACGACCGACGCGACGCGATACTTCCCGTCGATGGTGACGCCACACAGGTCGAAAGGGTCGCGTGCCTCCACGGGTGCTCACCTTTTCGCTCGACGGGCGCGCTGGGTCAACCGCCGCTTGCTCACGACGGCACGCGCTGGTAGGCGCCCCTCGTGCTTTCGAGCTTTCCGCGCCCGTTCGATGACGAGTTTCTGGCTGACCTGCCGTATTCGCCGGAGGTGCTCTTTCTCGACCAGATCTTGGAGATCGACGAAGCGAAGAACATGGTGCGCTGCCGGATGCCGACCCACCTGCCGTTGCCGCTCACCGAGTCGCAGCGCGTGCACCCGGTGCGGCACCCGAAACACGTCGCCGGCGCAGTGATGGTGCACGCGAGCGGCATGCTCGGCTTCGTCCACGCGTACTACTTGCTCGGCTTGCGGCACAACCAAGGCTGGGTCGGCTACGGCACCCACTTGCACAAGGTGGTGTTTCGCAAGCTGGTTCCCCCGGGTGAGCCGATCATCGCGACGTGCGTGGCGACGCGCATGCGCCGCGGCAAGACGCGCTGCTTCGGCCGCTACACCTTCGAGTACACACACGAAGGCGACGTCTGCTACGAGGGCGAACAATCCGCGATTTGGCTCGACACCTCCGTCGCCGGGGCGGCTCTGCTCGACGCAGCCTCCGAGCAGTGACAAACACTGCTCATGACCGACGTTGAAGCCGAAATCGACTGCGCGCGGCGCGGCGTGCTGATCAAGCCGACGACGCTCGGCACCATTCGCGTCACCGGCAAAGATCGACTGACCTGGCTGAATGGCCTGGTCACCTGCGACCTGGCGCCCAAGAAGCCGGGCGACGCAGCGTACGGCTTGGCGGTCAGCAAGACCGGCAAGATCATGGACGAGGTCTACGTCCTCGTCGGAAAAGAAGAATTGTGGGTCGGTGTTCGGAGCGACCACGCCGCTGAGCTGGTTTCCTCGCTGGACCGCTACCTCGTGATGGAAGACGCCGAGATCGCCGTCGCTGATGGCTTCGAGTGGCGCATGGTGATGGGTGCACGTGCAGCCGAGGCTGTGGCTGCGTTGCGCGCGGCGGGGGCGGGGGCGGGCCTCGTCTTGCGCGGCGGTCTCGCCACTGCAATCGTGTGCGCGCCAGAGTCGCACGCTGCTGCTGTCGTGTCCGCAATCGAGGCCGCGTGTACGCCGGTCAGGTTGGCGAGCCCAGCAGGCTGGGAGCGCCTTCGCGTCGAGCACGGCATCCCCGAATACGGTATCGACTTCGACCGCGACAACTACCCGCAAGAGCCAGCCCTCGAAAAGGACGGCGTCTCGTTCGAGAAGGGCTGTTACCTCGGGCAAGAGGCAGTCTTCATGCTGGAGAAGCGCGGCCACGTGAAGAAGCGCCTCGTGCAGCTGGTCGTCGACGGCCGCATTGCAGTGGGCGACGCCATTGCGACGAAAGACGGCGTCGAGATCGGCAAGGTGACCAGCACCATTGCAACGCCGTCAGGCAGCCTGGCGCTCGGTTACGTGAAATACAAACACGCGACCGCCGGCAACGCGCTATTGGCAGGCCAAAGTCCCGCCAAAGTGACGGGGCTATTGGCGATCAAGCTCGACGAGTAGTGACCGCGAGGCCACAATGTCGGATGGTCCCAGATGGCTTCGCGAACCAGGCTGCGGGTGGATCCAGGCACGCAAGCTTCGGCTCGACTCGCACATGCTCTGGTAGCCTGAGGCCATGCGAAGCGTTTCTTCGTTCACGCTGCTGAGCATCGCATTCATCGGCTGTTGGTTCGACATCGGCGACGTCGATTCGAGCTCGACGCAGACGTCGTCCTCCGGCGGCGTGCCGGTGACGACATCGTCCGGGCCGGGCGGGCAAGGCGGAGACGCAGGCGCAGCCGTCGGCGGACGAGGGCAAGGCGGTCTAGGCGGCGGCGACGGCGGCAAGGGTGGAGCGCTTCTGGGCGGCGGCGGAAGCGGCCCCGTCCCCGAACCCTTCCAGAGCTGTGCGGCGCTCGGCTACGTGGGCGCGTGCGCAGGGCCGACGAGTGAGCTGCTGTTCTTCTTCGAAGAGCTCTACACCCGCCCGATGTGCGGGCACACGCCGACGGTTTCGGAGGCCTGCTACATCAACGATTGCACGCTCACCGTCCCCGCGAGTCAATGTGGCCCGCGCGAAACCGGCACCTGCGACGACCTGCGTTGTGGCGTCCTCGGGACCGCCTCGCGTTGCCCGTCGAATTACGCTGAGGCGGGCGAGTGCCTGCACAACGTCGCGATTCGAAAGGTGAGCGAAATCGACTGCGAGTTCCGCGACTGCTCACTCGTTGCGGGTTGGGAGTGTCGCGATTCTTCCGATGGCGTTCCCGATGCCAACTGCTTCGCCCTGTAGCCAGAGGCCACGGGATCAACGCGAAGGGCCCCTCGGCGCAGCTGTTGTACGATGCGGGCTGATGGCGCGTCGCGAGAGTCCTGACCGGATTGGTCGCTACCAACTGCTGCTCCCAATCGCACGCGGCGGAATGGGTGTTGTGTACCTGGCGCGCACGAGCGGCCTGGAGGGCTTCGAGCGCGCGTGTGCAGTGAAGATCGTCGACCGCTCGCTGGAGCCCGAGCTCGCGAGAGACCTCGTCGAAGAGGCGAAGCTCGCGGCGCGTATCCATCATCGCAACGTGGTCGGCGTCCTCGACGTCGGCATCGAGAGCGACACGGCGTATCTCGCGATGGAGTACATCGAAGGCCCTTCGCTCGCGAGCTTGCAAAAAGCCGTGCAGCAGGCAGAGGGCGTGCTGCCTCTCGGCGTAGGGATGCGCATTCTCCTCGATCTGCTCGAGGGACTGCACGCGGCACACGAGCTTCGAGACGCGACAGGTGGCCCTTTCCACGTCGTACACCGCGACGTGTCGCCAGCCAACGTACTCGTCGGTGTCGACGGCGTCGCGAAGCTGACCGACTTCGGCATCGCGCGCGCCCTCTCCCGCTCGAGCAACACCAGCACCGGCGTCGTGAAGGGAAAGTTTTCCTACATGGGGCCGGAGCAGGCTCGAGGTTACCCGCTCGATCGCCGCGCCGACATCTGGGCCGCCGGCGTCGTCGCCTGGGAGCTCGTCACCGGGAGCAGGCTTTTTCCGCTGGGTAACGATCCGGCGACACTCCTCGCGATCATCGGTGACGAGCCTCCGCGCGCGTCCAGCGTCGTACGAGATCTGCCGCCCGCGCTCGACGACGCGATCGCGGCGACCCTGGTCCGTGATGTAAAGCTGCGTTGTTCCAGCGCGGAGGCGTTCGCTCGCGCGGTGGAGGTCGCGTGTTCGTCCTCGGGAATCGAGCTGGCCACGCCCGCGGAGGTAGCCGTCACCGTGCGGAGATTCTGCAGGGCCGAGCTCGACGACCGCCGGGCCAAGGCCGACGCTGCGAAGGCGGCGAACCCCTCGTTCGGCCCCGATGAGAGCCAGAGCGCGCCCGCGCTGCTCGACAAGCCCCCGCCGATTCAAACGATCGCACTGCCGAAGCTCGCCCTCGAGCCGACTGCCCTAGATCGGCCGCCGCCGATGGGCTCACAAGAGACGGTGCTCATGCCGCTGGTCCATGATCCGAGCACGTTCGATATCGCCTCGGGCGTCATCGATCGCGATCTCCTGCTTCCGCAGCGAAGCAAGTGGGCGAGGGTCGCCTTGGGCGTGAGCCTCGTCGGCATCGCTGTGGCTCTCGTCAGGCTATTCGGCAGTGGCGCCTCGGCGAGCGTGACGCCCGAGCGGGGCGACGACGCCTCTGTCGCCAATCGCGCACCCATGCCTGCGGAGCCTAGAGGCGTAGATTCGGTAGCGCCCGCGCCCGCGCCAGCTCCGGGAGCGGTCTCCTTGGGCATGCCGAGCACTTCGGCGTCGGGCACGGTCTCTGCTTTCAAGCGGGTCTTGCCGAGGTCGCAGAAAACACGCGGCCCGAAGCTCGTCGAAGATGATCCGTACCAAAGGAAGCCTTGACTCGGTGAGCCGTGCAATCGTTGACGTGCGTCGCGCGTGGGTCCTCGTGGCTGCCGCGGTCTTGGTGCTCGTCGGGTGCAGCGCTCCGGCCACCGCGCTCGCGGCTCCCACCGAACAGGACCTCACCCACGCGTCGGAGCACTTCCAGCGCGGAAAGGCGGCGTTCGCCGACAAGCGCTACCGAGAGGCTGCGAGCGCGTTCGGTCAGGCGTTCCAGATCGTTCCCGACGCGGGCACCGCTTTCAACGCAGCCCTCGCCTGGGAGAGCGCGAAAGACCCGGCCCGCGCAGCGGACGCATACGTGCAAGCGATCGAGACCGGCGGTCTCGATGGTCCACGTTCCGCGGATGCCAAGCGCGCGCTCGCGGAGATCGAAGCCGAGCTGTCGCGCGTGGTCGTCCGCACGACCGCGCCTGCCCGTGTCACCATCGCGTATCGCGACGAGCCTGCACCGCTGATCGTGCACCTCGCGCCCGGCGGCTACGCCGTCGTCGCCACCTTCGCCGATGGCTCGCGCGCGTCGCGAACGATCGACGTGGAACGAGCGCCGATCGTGGTGAACCTGACCCCACCCGTAACGCAGACTGGGTCACCTGTCGTGCCACCACCTGTGAAGCCCGGGGAATCGTCCGACCCCGGTGCCATCAGGCGCGTGATCGGGGTCGTCTCGCTCGGGTTGGGCGCGGCGGGTGGCGCGACAGCCATCGCGTTGGGAGTTCTTGGAATGGACGCGCGCGACGAGTTCGATGCGACCGGCCGACGGGAACAAGCGCTCCACGACGACGCGATTGCGCTGCGGATCGGGACGAATGTCGCGTGGGGCATCGCCGGAGCGTTCACCGTCACAGGCATCGTCCTGGTGGCGACCTCTTTCGGTGGTGAAGAGCCGCCAGCGACCGCAGCGCTCCGCGTCGGACCAACACGTCTCGCGCTCTGCGGATCGTTCTGAACGACAACGAGGGGGGGCGATCTTGGGGCTCGCCGGGGGCGATCTTGGGGCTCGCCAAGGCGCTCATCAGCCATCGATGCGCCGATCCTTTGCGCCTCCAACGGCCGGCACGCGCCGTGCTGAGCAGCTCACCATGAAGAACCTGCGCAAGCTCTGGGTCGTCGTCGCCATCGCTGCTCACGGATGTGCGGCGACCGATAGCCTCGAGGTGTTCGACGGCGATACGGGCGCACCGATCGACGATCAGGGCGGCGACGAACCGAAGCCCGGCAAGAACGGCGAAGGCCCGACGAAACAAAGTCAGCAAGGCCTCGGCGAGCAGCTCGGGCTCGTGCAGATCATGAAGCTTGCCAGAGACGCAGGTCTGCCCTGTGAAAATCTGGTCATGGCGGGCGCCGTCGCGATGGCCGAGTCCGGGGGATGGCCTGGCGCGACGAACGTCAACGGTTCGAGCGGCGATTGCCCGAGCGGCAGCATCGACCGAGGTATCTGGCAAATCAACGATTGCTATTGGCCCCAATTCGACGACACGTGTGCATTCGAGCCAGCCTGCAACGCAATGGCAATGGCGACCATCAGCGGCGACGGATCGAGCTTCTCACTGTGGTCGAGCGTGACGCCCGACGGCACCTACGCGAGCTACCTCGAGCCGGCTCAGGCCGCGCTCGCCTCGGTGCCCGGTTGCGGCGACAGCGACCCTTCGGGCGATCCGCCTGGCCCCGGCGGAAGCAGCGAAGCCGAATGCGACGAGCTGGGCTACGCCGGGACCTGCGTGGACGAGGTCGCGCTGTGGTCGGACGACGGCGGTTGTTGGGTTCGTGACTGCGTGAGCGAGGGCAAGACGTGTGGGCTCATCTCGGCGTCCGAAGGCTACGGGTGTGTAGAGGGCCCCGACGGATCGACCAAGGAGGCATGTGCCGATCTCGGTTACGAGGGCGCCTGCTACGGCGACGTGCTGGTGTGGGTCGAGGACGGATCCTGTCGCTACGTCGACTGCGCGGCGACCGGTCGCGACTGCATCTTCGCTGGTGGGTCGATCGGCTACGATTGCCAGTGAAGTGCGGCAGACACGTCACGGCGTGGTAGTGTTCGTTCCCCATGGCCAGTGCAAAGAGCGACGCACTGCCTGATGTTTGCGCGGGTGAGCCGCGCGAAATCAGCACCGTCGCCAGCAGCCGAGTCGCGGCAGAGTCGCTGCTGTTCGATCTCTTCGTGATCGAAGGCCCGGACACGGGCAAGCGCTTCCGTCTCGACGGCACGCAGCCGTCGAGGCTGCTCGTGGGGCAGAGCCCGGCGTGCGAGATCCGCCTCACGGATCGCCAGGTCTCGCGGCGTCACGCAGCGCTGGACTTGTGTGGTCGCCGGGTTCGGCTCAACGACCTGGGCTCGACGAACGGGACCTTCGTCGACGGCGTGGCCGTGGCCGATGCGTTCTTGCGCGGAGGAGAGGTCGTTCGACTCGGGGCGACAGCGCTACGGGTCGAGCCCGTGACCGTGCAGCAGGCACCCGCGCTCAGCCAGCGGGTCTCGTTCGGCCGAACGGTCGGCGGCAGCCCGGCGATGCGTCGGCTCTACCCCCTCTGCGAACGGCTGGCGGTGTCCAACGTGACGCTCGTGATCGAAGGTGAAACGGGTACCGGCAAGGAGGTGCTCGCCGAGTCGCTCCACGAAGAAGGACCCCGTAGAGAAGCTCCCTTCGTCGTCTTCGACTGCACGGCGGTCGCGCCGAACCTCGTCGAGAGCGAGCTCTTCGGTCACGAGCGCGGCTCGTTCACGGGCGCTGTCTCGGCGCACCGCGGCGTGTTCGAGCAAGCGAACGGCGGCTCGCTCCTCATCGACGAGATCGGAGATCTCGACCTCCCGCTGCAGGCCAAGCTTCTGCGCGTCCTGCAGCGAGGGGAGGTCCGGCGCGTTGGCGGAGACCGCAACGTGGTCGTCGACGTGCGGGTCCTTGCTGCCACCCGCAGAAACCTCGATCAAGATGTGCAAGCTGGTCGCTTTCGCGACGACTTGTTCTTCCGTCTTGCCGTCGCGCGGATCGAATTGCCACCGCTTCGCGATCGCGATGGAGACATCGAGGTGCTCGCCAACCACTTCTGGCGATTGCTCGGTGGGGACTCGGCGGGGATCCCCTACGATGTGATGCGGCGATTCGAAGGCTATGCATGGCCTGGCAATGTGCGCGAGCTGCACAACACGATCTCGCGCATCATTGCGCTGGGAAACCTCGCCGACGACGGCCCCCAATCGAAGTCTGCGTCGCAGGCGACCTCACGTGACCAATTCGAACGGGTGCTTTCGAAAGAGCTGCCGCTCGCTCAAGCACGCGCAGAGCTCGTCCTTGAGTTCGAACGCCGCTACCTCGAGCGCATGCTCGACCGGCACGGCGGCAATGTTCGACGCGCTGCCGAAGCGAGCGGTATCGCGCGGCGCTACTTTCAGATCCTGCGCGCCCGCAACAAAGAGAGCTGACCGGCCTCGTCAACATGATCAGCGGCGCCGCGAAGCGCGTGCGCAAAGGGCCAGCAGGGCCAGGCCGAACACGGCCAGTGGCGGAGGGGAAGCGCGGCCCGCGGACATGCAGGTGCAGTCGCTGGGCCTGGGCCCGTGTCCATCGGCCCCGGCGTTGGCGCCATTGCCACCATCGCCCGCACCCGCCCCACCCCGGTCGCCGCCTCCGGCGCCAGACCCGATCGGCACCTCTTCCTCGACGCCGAATTGCTCCAGCGTGCGGCGCATGATCTCGATACGCGTCTCCGATCCGGAGATCGTCTCGAATGGGAAGCCGAAATTCACCACCGCGCCCTGGTCGGGGCCGCCCAGCCATAAAATGGCTGCGACCCCTCCAATTCCTCCGTCGTACTCGAGCACGGCCGTCGCCCCCTCGCCGGGGGTCAATGTATCGGGGTATTCGGCGTCGTAGCTGCCGGGCCCCTCGTCGTCGAACCGAAACGGAGACATCCCGGCATAAGGGCCGTCGATCGCCTGGACCCCGTAGGTTTCGCTGTCGTCCTCGGCGTAGAGGGTCTTCAGCACGTCACGGTAGAACGATTGCTCCGTGGCCTCGCCATGAAGATCGAGCGTCCACGCGAGCTCTGAGCCGGATACGAAGATGCGGCCGCCACCCGCGACGTATTGGCCGATTGCGGCTCGCTCCGTCTCGCTGAAAGGCTGGTCTCCGAGTGACACCTCACCCCCGAACCAATCGACGGCGGCGAAACCCTCCAGCGAGAGATCGCCCTGCTCGATCGCCTCGTCAGTCGCTCCGTCGAAGCTGAATCCTGCCCCGGCGATCGCGGCGCCGTGTCGGGCGGCGTAACTTCCGGCGTTCATCTGGTCGAGCCGCATGCGCTGCGCGGGTGCCATGCCATAGTCCGAAAGGTCCTCCACAGGCATCATGGCAGCATCCAGCCGATCGAAGCCTGCCACGACCAGCACCGATGCATGGCCATTCGCGGCCACGCGTGCGCCGACGACTTCGGACGGAAGCGACTCCCCGCCGTCGTTCAGCGAGGCCACCTTCACGTATCGAGCATCACCGGGGCGAGGTCCGGCAGCGTCAAGCTCTCGCCATCGACGTCGCGACCATCGTCGAAGCCATAACCCTTTTCGCTCGAGTACACCCGATATGCGGTGACCGGCGCGGAGCTTACGGTCGGAGGCCGCCAGGTTACCTTCAGACCTCCTGCGCCGTCGTTCTGGACGCGAACTGCGGTCGGCGTCTCGGGAGGAAGCACCAGCGGCACGCCGTCTTTGTCCGCGAAGTAGCTGGCGACGCCGCGCGCGATTGCGGCTGCCGCAATGCGGCGAAATCGCGGTTCGCGCAGGGAATCCGCGTCGACCGGGTGATCGTGGAAGGCGACCTCCAAGAGCAGCGACGGCATCTCGGAGTTGTTCGCCGGATTGACCTCACCGAAGTACGCCGTCTTCTTGCCGCGATCGATCCATTGCGGATCCCACTGATCTCGGAGCTCGTCGATCAATCGATCGTGCACGGCGTCTTGCAGCGCCAGCGAGCCTGGGACGCCGGTGAAATCAGCTTGTGTACCGAAGCCGTTGTCGCCAAACGGGCTGTAGGTGAAGGACTCGGTTCCGCGCTGTACGGAGCCATTGGTGTGCCATGCAACGTAGACGGCGTCTTCGCCAGGCTCGTGATCCCACGCCGCAAAGCGGCCGCGACCGGCGATGTCGTCGGACATATCGCTGTCGAGGGCATCGAACACGCTCGGCGGAGCACCGGCAAGCTGCGCGTTGTAGCGGCAGTTGTTCTCCCACATGGGACGATCGTTCGGCCCGCCGCCGCGATCGATGCGTCCCAGCCCGGAACCGAAGCGCACGGCATCGGTGGAGATCGACGCACCTACGTCGGCGCTCTCGTTGGAGAGGGCGACGGACGCCTGCTCGACGGGCGCGCCCTGTTCGAACCAATGACGACCGAGCAAGGCCCAGGTCATCCCGTGTCGCCGCTGGTCGACGAAGTATTGGGACGCGCCGCCGGCATGATGCACGACATAATGAGCATCGGAGACGCGACCGGGTGCTTGGCCGTACGAGACGTAGACATTGTAATGGCCCGTCTCCGGAATTGCCGGCGCATAGACCAGGCGCCCTGTGCTGCTCGGCGCGGTCGAGAAGAGCCGCGTTCCCCCGGCGTCGAAGGGATTCGTGTGACCCACGAGCGGATAGCCGACCGGGCCCCATCCCGCGTCGGTGGATGATTGCTCCTCGAGGTCTCCCTCGGTGCTCGCCTCTTCGTCGTCCACCACCACGAGCTGGGTCTGAAAATCGGAGTCACGAACCGGCACCACGTACGCGCCCATGTTGCGCAAGTAGGGAATGAGATACTGCGTCATCGTCTCCGCGGACACGAGGTCCTCGACGAGTGCCTCCATCGTCGGTCGTTGCGTCTCCCAGCCGTTGTTTTGCCAAGTCCAGCCGTGACCCGCCGAGAGGTAGACAGTCTTGCCGCTCAATGCTCCGCGCCCGTTCGGCAGCGGAGGACTCAGCGGGATGTTTCGCACGCGCGGGGGCCCATCCGGATCGAGCGCGTGTTCGAGCGCCCTCGAGGGAACAGCCGGTGCCCGCGAGACCCGGTCCGGGGAGAGCAGGCCGCAGCGCTCGTGCCCGTCTCGCTCATGTGCATACGCGCGAGAGCAGATGCCGACCACGAGCAGGCCTACGACTAGCGGTTTGCACGAGGAGGAGCTCATGCGCTCCGCACAGCACGGAACGGGCCGCGGCAGCGGGTCCTCGAACGCAGCGCCTTTTCGCCCCGAACGCTGGGGGGGCGTTCTCTGGGATCGCCGGGTGGCGATCCCAGAGAACGCGGATCGCCACCGATCCCCCCTTCGATTCACAAAAAATCGAACCCCTTCGGCAGGAGACTCGCGCGGCACGGGCCCTGCTCTAGCGATTCGTCAAGGAGACCCACCATGAAATCAAGCTGCCGAATCTGGCTCTGCATCACCACGCTCGCCCTTTCTGGCGCGTGCGCCCCCGACAGCGACCTGGAGAGCGAGGGCGTAGAAGATGCGCGCACGCTGAAAGCGCCGCTGACACAAATGGGAGCTTGTGAGCCCGGCCTCGACTACGCAGGGCGCTGCGAAGGCGACGATCTGGTGTGGTGCGAGGAAGGCCAGCAGTTGCTCGCCGACTGCGCAGCATCGGGTCAGACTTGCGCCTGGGAGAACGACGCCATCGGAAACAACTGCGTCAGCGATCCTTCGTCATCGGGAGGTGCCTGCGGCGACGTCGATTACGAGGGCTATTGCGACGGAGACCGCCTCGTCTGGTGCGAAGCGGGCTCCTTGGCGGAGGTCGAATGCTCCGATACGGGCCGGTCGTGCGGCTATCAAGGTGCCGGCGTCGGCTACAACTGCGTCGGCGCCTCCCCAGGAGGTGGCGGTGACCTTGCGACCATTACCGAGATCGTCGGCGGTGCGTACTTCGACATCAGCCAAGACTACGGCTACTCCGACTTCTATGGGGGTTACGACTATTGCCAAGGCTACGGCGACTTCGGCGGCAACAACACCCATTGCGGCCTCGACGTCGCCATCCCGTACGGCACTGCGCTCTACATTCCCGCTGCTGCGACGGTCATTACCGCCGGGGGAACGCCATATTTTCAGGACGAAACGAATTCCGCAGCCGGCGAGCTCAAGTTTCGACTGGGCGACGGCACCGAAGTGATCTTCGGCCATATGTCGTACATCGCACTCGGCACGAACCAATCCGTGGGCGGTGGACAATATGCAGGGGACAGCGGCACCGCCAATGGAGGCCACGTCCACATCGAGGTCCGCGTCCCGAGCAATGCGTACGGCTCCGGCTTTGCGACGGTGGACCCGCTGCAGTTCTTCGGCTGGTGATTCAACTGGAGGTTGTGGCGGATTGGACGAAGTCCACGCAGTGGAGGGAGTCCAAGGACGTCTACGAGGCGTCGCGTCTGGGCGACACAAACGAGGTCACGTTCGTCGCCATTTCGTCACGCGAGACGCTTTGGTGAGGCGACAGATACCCGCCCATGGGCAAGCCGTGACCCAGCGGTATCGCCCACCCGCCCTGCGAGGGGCGCCAAGGTAGCCCTGGTCCCGAACTTGCCGTGCGGCGAGCGAAGCCATGCCTACTCGCTCGACATTTGTCGCCGTTTTGTCACTATTCGCCGGCTCTGCGTGCGCATCACAAGACCCCGTGGAAGGCGTCCCCGGAGACGGACCGGGGTCGCAACCATGGACGACTGACGAGATCGGCTGCGCCGTCGATTCGGACTGCGGTCCAGGCGAGACATGCACGGTTGCCGGTGTCTGCGCAATGAGCCGTTGCGCGGAAGAATACGAGTCACGCGCGCCGCTCGGCAGCTACCGGTACTTCCAGCTCGACCGCGAAATCGTCGTCGTGAGCGACGCTTCGTACGTTGACGGCTTCGAAGGTGGCGCAGGCTACCTCGGCACCTGGGAGCTCGCCGCCCCCATCACCGACGTCGCCGGCGGCAATCTGACTGGCACTCGCCCGCACGCGCTGGTCGTGAGCATGGCGGGCTCATCCGTGCTGCGGATCCAGAGCGCAGAAGGGGAAAACGAGCTGGAGATCGGCTTCGTCCCTCGCGCCATTGCCGCAGCCGACATCGATTCGGACGGCGTGGATGAACTCCTCGCGGCCGCGGGAGACACTGTCGCGCTCTGCAATGTGGTCGAGAGCACCTGCTCGACTGCGACTATCGATGGCGCCGACCTGACCGACGTTGCATTCGCGGACGTCGACGGAGATGGCTTCGCAGAGCCTATCCTTCTGGACCCAGGGGACGGGGCGAGCGAAATCCTGGTTTGGAACACCAACTCCGACGTGACCGGAGAAGAACCGCTGCTGGCCTGGGAGCTCAACAAGGCCACGTTTGCAATCGGAGCAGCCGACATCGACGGCGACAGCGTGGCTGAGATTCTGATGCTGGAAGACGGCGGCTGGTGGGGCTGGTCGAGCGACGCATTGCATGCGCTCTCGGCCAAGAGTGGCCAGATCGTCGTTTCGAGCTCGGTGGACGGTGGCAGCCTGGATGTTGCCGGAGAAGGCAGCGAAGTGCTGGTCTTGCGGGACGACCGCCGGATCGACCATCTCCGCTTCGACGGCAGCGAGCTCTCGCTCGACAGCTACGACGAGGTCAGTGTCGGTGAAAGCTCGACGAAGCTCGCAGTCCTGGATTGGGACGGCGATTCGCCAGCTGGCCGGCTGACGGGTGGCCCCGAGCTGGTGACGGGAGAGGCAGTTCCGCTGGCGGTTCTTGTGGTCCCTCCGACCGAGCGCGCGATATCGAACGGGTGGGGCCGTGTCTCGTTGGGCAATGTCGAGAGCCAGTCAGTCTCCGACAGCGAAATTTTGACCCTGAATGTCGGATTGGTTGTCAGCTATGGGGCGGACTTGGGTCGAATCTTCGAAGGCGAAGTCAGCGCCTTCATCGAGCGGGAGACGACCGTTACCCACACGCTCACCAGCGGGTTTTCGGTGGGGCAGACCTACAGCCTTCAGGGGGACGCTTCGATGGCGGGCGGACCCCAGGCGGGTGTCGTCCTCTCTTGCGGCTGCTTCCACCATTACCGATACGAAACCGAAGACCCGGCCAACAAGATGGGCGGCTCGGGACATCCCGTCGACGTGTTGGTACCGGTCGGGGGCCAGACCGGCCTTTGGTCGTTGACCCGGTACAACGCAATGGCAGAAAGGCTCGGCAATCTCCCGGTCATTCCGCTCGGCAGCCGAGTTGGAGAGCTCGCCAGCTATGCGACCGAACCCACGACACTGGACGGCGCCCTCATCCCACAAGAAGACCTGCTCTTTCCCGAGCCGCCGAGCTTCGTCGTGAGCGACGTGGGCAATGTCGGCTGGGCGTTGACGATTCGCGAAAGCGAAACGAATGCGACGGCGAGCAGCACGAAGATCGGCATCGGCGGTTCATTGGGCGCCTTTGGTGCGGAAGTCGACGTGAAGGTCAGCGAAAAATTCGCGATAGCGTACGCCATCACAGTGGGAACCGACACTAGCTTTGCCGGTGAGATTCCGCCCATCATCGACAACCCAGAGACACCTGAAGACGAGTACACCGAGTACCGGTACTCCATGGCCCCCATGGTCTACCGTCAACATTACGAGAATGCGGCCGGGGAGGACGCTGCGTTCTACGTATTGGACTACGCGGTGGCTCGATGACCACCCTGCGACGGCTGCTCGGCTGCTGTCTACTAACCGGTTTGGCGGCTTGTCAAGACGGGCTCGCACCCGGGGAGCTGGGCATCGTGCGCTACTTTGGCAACGTAGGAGGCGAAGTTCCTTTGGCGTTGGTGCCGCCTATCAGCGATAGAGCAGGCAATGCCTATGTGCTTTATGGCGATCCGGAAGAGACGGAAGCGGCCGTATGGGTGGGTCATGCCGGCGGCGGTTGGACCTCCAGTTGCAAGGTCATTTCCGGAACCAGCTCCGGCGTTCACGGTTGGGTGGGTCGTACCCAGGACAGAGCATACTACTGGGCCGGCGGCGCCCTCGTTCGGGTGTCGGGTCGCAACGGTGGTTGCAAGCAGATCTTGAAACGAGACCCGAGCTCTGGCGCAGCACTCGACTTTCTGGCAGTTGCGCCGTGGGTGGAGGAGACGCCGTCGCGCGCGCGCACCGTTGCTTGGGTGCGTAGCGCAGCCGATGTGAGACCCTTTCAAGTTGAAGTCGACCTTGAGGTGGGGACATACACCTCGAGCGCGGACGTCGGCGCTGACGGTCGCACCGACTACGAAGTGCTGGGCGTCGGGGCCGATAGCGAACGCCGAACCGCAATGTTCGTTTTTCGCTATCGCGAAGACGAACAGCTGATCACGCGGGCGCGGGTACTCGACATGGATGCGGAGACGCAGCTCGATGTTTCGGTTGTCGACGCGGACGAGCTCGCTGCGTACAGCTTCGTCGGCAACTTGGTTCCCGTCGCGGACGGCCGCTTCGTGGGCCTCGCCTCGGATGGCCGACTGCTCGTTGTCGATAGCGATGGCGGCCGCTTCCGCCAGATCAAGGGCATGGCACCCGCCGGGATACACCGCTGGCGAGACGCGACATTCATCGTCGGAACCAAAGAGGGCAAACCCGTCGTCAGCAAGCTGGATGAGAGCGCGGAGCAGCGCAAAGTCACTGTTTGGGAGGCCAGTGTCACGGCTGATGCCGCGCTGCAGACGGAGCTTGCGATTCGGGACGATCGCTCCCTACCCAGTCGTAGCGCAACTTGGTTATCGCCCCGTTCGGCGACCGGCAAACACCCTTTTGTCGGTCCTTTCTCGCTGGACAGCTATGCCACAGATACAACGCTGTGGCTGATCGCGGGCCCGGATTTCGAGGCTGGCGGCGAGACGCGAACGGCAGTCGCCCTGGCACCCATGGGTGTCGTGTATCCATGAGCTTCGCTTTGCCTCGGCTCTGCGCCTTCGCTCTGGCCTTCGTGTCGACGGCAAGCCTCTCCGCAGAAGCAGCGCCAGTGAACGAGGCCGCGGAGCCAGCAGCGCAAGAAGCTTCGAAGGACCAACGCACGCCGCGCCCCAGCGTAAGCCTTGCGGAGGATTCCGAAAGGGCGGATCGAAGCAAGTCCTTGGGCGTCGCCGATTTGAGTCCATCGGACGATGTGAAGCTCGCCCTCTCGGGTTACGTGCAAGCTGGCATCGGCTTTCGGTATCGAGGCGAGGCGGTACCACGAGATCGTTGGGAGACGGCGTTCACCGGCCAAGCAGGACTTTTGTTCAAGGCCTCGGTGGTGGAGGTCTTTCGGGCGACCGTGCATACAATACTGACTTCTCGTGCCCTGGAGGCGGTCACTGGCGTCGAAGCGCTGGATTTCGAGGGAGACGGCGCGATCGACGGCATCGAGACCAGGACCAAGCGCTTTCCTGCGTCGTTGCTGGAGCGGGCGACGATTGCCTACCGGCCATTGCCAGAGTTCGGCGCAGAGGCGGGTGTCATGCTGATTCCCTTCACGGTCCAGCTGCAGAGCCCGTCGTTCGCCTTGATGTTTCCTTCACGCGCTGCACCCAGTGAAACGTTCGTGAGCGGTTCGGATGTTGGCGCGATGATCGACAGCGACGTCGCGGAGGGCATTCTCACCGCGAGCGCCGGCGTCTACCAAGGCGAGAGTTTGGGGCTGACGCTGGAAGCCCTTTCGCCGCGCGGGGTCGTGATTGCCGGCAGAGTCGACCTGCAGCCATTCGGCCGCTTTCAATTCGGCGAGGGAGACCCGTTCCGCGGTCCCTTTCGTTTGGGCGTGGGGGGCGGAGCACTCGTGCGGCCGGCTTCGCTCTATGACAAGACGGGGTACGAGGCGACGTCGATGCTGGACGTTCGCGCCGCCGCATCCCTGAGGCTGGCCTATCAGGGACTCTACCTTGGTATCGAGTACTTGTATCGTCGCCAGAGCGACGAGCTGTCGAGTCGACCGCTCGTCGCACACGGCGCCTATTCGCAGGCTTCGCTATTCCTCCGGCTGTCGACCCAAGTGGCGCTCGAACCCGTCGCTCGGGTTGGCTTCGTCGTCCTCGACCAAGCCTTCGATGCGCGCACCGTCGGGTTTACGGAAGCAGGACTCAGCCTGTACCCGGCCGCACAGGCCGACCGGCCGGACCGCTTCCGTCTGACGTTGCAATACCTGGGAGAGCGGCGCTTCACCGAGAACGAGGAAGCGCACGGCGGTATCGCCAGTGCGCGCGTCCTGTTCTAGCTAGTTGTGCGACGGAACCACAGACCCAGGCGGGGAACCACTCACGGAAATATTTCGCGCTCGACATAGACCTGCGCAATGCGCTGCAATGCGCAGGCGTAGGCGGCGACGCGCAGGCTGCACTTCTTCTGGCGGGCCATTTCAGTCACCTGACGATAGGCCAGACGCATCGCGCGCTCGAGCCGTTCGTCGACTTCTTCCAGGGTCCAGCTCTCGCTGCGCTTGTTCTGCGCCCATTCGAAGTAGCTGACGGTGACGCCGCCTGCATTGGCCAGGACGTCGGGCAGAATGTGGATACCGCGGTCGAGCAAGATCTTCTCGCCTTCGGGAGCGAGCGGACCATTGGCGCCTTCACCAACCAAGCGCACTTGTAGGCTTCGCGCTTCATCGACGCCCACCTGATTCTCGAGCGCGCAAGGTGCGAAGATGTCGGCCTTGATCTTGAAAAACTCTTCGCGTGTGACCGGTTTACCCGCGGGGTAGCCGCCGATCGAGCCGGCCTTTTTCACGTACTCTTGCAGCTTGTGCGGGTTGAACCCCTCCGGGTTGTACAGATAGCCAGAATGGTCGCCGACAGCGATCGTGGAGACGCCCATCTTCGACAAGATGACCGAGGTGTGCGACCCGACGTTGCCGAAGCCCTGCACGATCATCGTCGAGCCTTCGAGGGGGAAGTTGTTCTCTTCGGCCCAGTACGTGATGGTGTGGACGAGGCCTTGGCCGGTCGCCTTTTCGCGGCCGAGCGTGCCACCCGATGCGACAGGCTTGCCGGTGACGACACCGCGCACGGCCTGACGGCCACCCTGGCCGGTCATGTTCATATACGTGTCCATGGCCCAGGCCATTGTCTGCGCGTTGGTGCCCATGTCCGGTGCCGGGATGTCGGTGTCGGGACCGATGTTGTCGCCGAGGGCGTGGAAGAAGCGACGGGTGATGCGTTGAAGCTCACCGCGGGTGACGCTGCGGGGGTCGAACTTCACGCCGCCTTTGCCGCCGCCGTAGGGCAGGTTCATCAGGGCGCACTTCCACGTCATCATCGCGGCGAGCGCCTTCACGTCATCGAGGCCGACGTCTTCGTGGTAGCGGATGCCGCCCTTGAACGGGCCGAGCACGTTGTTGTGCTGGATGCGGTAGCCCTTGAACAGACGGAAGTCGCCGTTCTCCATCTTCACGGGGAAGTGGACGATGAGCTCGTTCTTCGGCTGCGAGAGGATCACCCGGATGTAGTCGGGCAGATTGATGGCCTTGGCCGCCTCGTCGAGATAGCCCTGGACCACACCGAAGAAGTCGTACTTCGGGGGTGCTGGTGCCTTCATCGATTGGGTGCTTGTTGAACTCGAAGCGCTGGCGGGTATCGGCTCGCTCATGGTGCAGCTTCTAGCCCGGTCGCAGGCGCCGTTCAATCCGAAGAACCATCGCGCGGCGCGTCAAATAGCGCAGCCTTTTCTCGCTTCTCGACCTGCGCTCGGGCGAGGGCTAGCGCACGAACAGCACGTAGAGATAAGCAAGCGATGCGGTCACCAGCAGCGCATCGACACGATCGAGGATGCCGCCATGCCCGGGTACGATGCCGCCGGAGTCCTTGACGCCCACGGAACGTTTCAGAAGCGACTCACCAAGGTCGCCCATCTGACCCAGACCGCCGGCGATGACACCAAAGCCGATTGCATGCAGCACCGGCAAGGACTGCAGATAGAAGAACGAGCCGGCGAGGGCACCGGCCGTGCTGCCGGCGAGGCCACCGAGCGCGCCAGCGACCGTCTTCTTCGGGCTGACTGCTTCGTAAAGCTTCCGTTTCCCGAGAAAGCGCCCCGCGAAGTAAGCGCCCGTGTCGCTGAACCAGGAGAGCATCAAGGTGAGCAGCACGAAACCGGGGCCATCTGCCCCGCCGTCGCGCTTCAAGAGCGCGATCGCGGCCATACCGGCACCGAGGTAGATCGGGCCGAAGACCATCGCGCACAGCCGGAGCGCCGCTGTCTCCATCGGGCCAAGTCGAGTGAGCGCGACAGCGATGGCGACGATCGGCAAGAGCATCATGATCGCGATCAAGACGCGTGGGTCGTGGCCGAAGAACCACAACGACTGGATCACCACCAGCATCAGCGCGACGCCGGCAACCACCGACGGCACGTCGTTCTTGTGGGTCATGCCGAAGAACTCGACGCCGCCGATCACGGCCGCGATCGAGATGAACAAGAGCCAGCCAGAGGCCGGTCCGAGGTAGCAGAGCAGCAAGATCAGCGGCCCGGCGACGGCCGCGGTCAGCAGGCGAATCGCGAGGTTGCTGGGCGGCTTCTTCTCGCCTTCCACTGTCTCGCTCACGAGCTACTCCGCGCCTGGTAGGTCGCGATGGCCTCGAACAGATCGCTCTCGTCGAAGTCGGGCCACAGCCTGTCGCTGAAGACGAGCTCGGCGTTGGCGGCGCCGTAGAGCAGAAAGTTGGAGAGCCGCTGCTCGCCCCCGGTGCGCAAGATCAAGTCGGGCTCTCCGACGCTGAGGCTCGGCATGCGCGCGGCGATCAAGCGAGCATCGATCGACTGCGGATCGATGTTTCCAGCCAGGGCCTCTGTCGCAAGTGTCTTCGCCAAGTGCGCGATCTCCTCTCGGGCTCCATAGCTCAGCGCGAGGGCCAACGTCATCTTCTCGTTCTCGAAGGAGTCACGCGCGAGGGGGTCGAGCGCCTCTCGCACGTAAGGCGGCAGCCGCTCGAGGTCGCCGATGGCGACCAGGCGAATTCCCTGGTCGACGATCTCGTCGCGTTCGCTCTTGAGGTACTCCTCGAGCAGGCCCATCAGCGCTTCGACTTCGCCCTTCGGGCGCGCCCAGTTCTGCTCGCTGAACGCGTACAGCGTCAAGGCCGAGATCCCCAGTCTTCGCGAGGCGCGCACGACGCGGCGGACGGCCGCGCTGCCCGCCTTGTGACCCGCCTCGCGCTCGCGGCCGCGCAAGGTCGCCCAGCGACCGTTGCCGTCCATGATGATTCCGATGTGCTTCGGAAGATTGCGAGCCTCGACCCAGGGCATGCGAGCCTGACTTTCCTTCCCTTCGTGGCCGTGTCAACTCTCTCGACATGACGACGGGTATCGGGCTCACGGTCACCCTCCGATTGCGCATGGGAGCGCACGACGCCCACTACGCCGGAGAGCTGGTCGACGGTGCGCGCATGTTGGCGCTGTTCGGTGATGTCGCGACCGAGCTGTTGGTGCGGCTCGACGGCGACGAAGGGCTGTTCCGCGCGTACGAACGGGTCGAGTTTCTGGCGCCCGTCCGCGCCGGTGACTTCATCGAGGCGACCGGCATCATCACACGTATCGGCAACACCAGCCGTACGATGGCGTTCGAGGCACGCAAGGTCGCGCAGAACGTCCGCGCGGCGGGCCTCGCCGACTCGGCAGGCGACGCGCTGGCGGAGCCCATCGTCGTTTGCCGCGCAGTGGGCACCTGTGTCGTGCCGCTCGAGCAGCAGCGAAAGCCTCGGCTCGTTTTGCCAGCGCTCTCCGCGGCGGCACCGGAGCACGCGATATTGCCCGAGCCTCGACCGCTGATCACGCCGCCGCCGCGTGTCGTCGTCACGCCGCCCTCACGCGCGCTCATTCTCACGGCCGCCATTGTCGGCGCAGAGGTCACCCGGGAAGACACCCCTCATTTGCCGATTACGGCTGAAGAGCTCGCAGACGAAGCGGCTCGCTGCCGCGAGGCCGGCGCCAGCGTCGTGCACCTCCACGTGCGAACGGCGGACGGCAAGCCGTCGCAATCGTCCGAGTTGTTCCAAGCCGCGATCGACGCCATTCGCCGAAAGACGGACATGGTCATCCAGACCTCGACTGGTGGCGCAGTCGGCATGGGCGTCGCCGAACGCGCGGGGCCCTTGGCATGCCGTCCGGAAATGGCGACGCTCAACTGCGGTACCATCAATTTTGGCGACGAAGTGTTCGAGAACACGCGGCCGCTCATTCGCGATCTCGCCCGACGCATTCGCGAGTCGGGCAGCATGCCTGAGCTCGAGTGTTACGAGGTGGGTCATATCGACGAGGCGCTGGCGCTCAAGAAAGAAGGCCTGATCGGCGACCCGCTCCACTTTCAGTTCGTGCTCGGCATCGCTGGCGGCATCGGCGCGCGCCGAGAAGTGCTCGAGTTTCTCGTGTCGCAGGTCCCGGGCGGTGCAACGTGGGCCGTCGCCGCCGTGGGGCGACATCAAAGGCCGATGACGGAGCTCGCCATCACCATGGGTGGTCATGCGCGCGTCGGTCTGGAAGACAACATCTACCTCGAGAAGGGGGTGCTCTCGAAGGGCAGCGCCCCGCTCGTCGCCCGCGCGGCCGCTTTCGCGGAAAGCGTCGGTCGCGAGGTGGTCGACCCGGCCCGCGCTCGCAAGCTGCTCGGCATCGAGCCAATGAAAATCACCAGCGGATGAGCGCGTCGGGTGATGGCGTGCGCCGTCACGTGCTTTCTCGCTGGCCGGTCATGCTGGGCGGCGTAGGCCTGCTGGCGGGCAGCGGAGCATGGGCGATGTTGCCGCCCCACACGGAGGTGGCAGTCGTGGCGTTGCTCGAACGCGACTCGGCCGGTGCCGTGGCCGCCGACGAATACGTGTGGGAGCCATCCAATGGTTGGTTCGACGATCTGTTTCGGGGGCGCGGTGTGGTGTTTCTTTCGCGCGCGGAAGCGACAGGCACCCGCGATGCATTCCGAGCGCGCGTGCGCGTGACGCCCGGGGGCCGCCCGCTTTCGTCTCGCGGCTGCCAGCGGCTGACCGACTCGGCCTTCGCTGACGAAGCTGACCTGTTCGTCGCGGGTTCTTACGCCGCGTTCAGCTCGAAGTTCAATGGTAAGTTCCAGTCGGTCAGCATTGTACGGTTGGCTGAGGGGTCCCCTACTTGGGGCGTGGCGTTGCCGCGACCGATCGACAGGGTGGAGCTGGAGATTCAAGGAGAGCAGCTGATCGTCGAGTGGGACGGCAAGGCGTCGGTCTTCGACTTGCCCGGCGAACGATTGGTGGCCGGGGTCCCGTTACCATTGCTGGAGATCCCGGGGGTTGTCGACCAGGTGGGCGCCGTAGCCAGCGCGCCGACGTCCTTTTTGCCCACTTCCCAAGGGGGTGACGCCTTTCCTCCGGCGGGTTTCTCCGATGCGTACACGCTGGCGCCGGGGCGTCCCAGCGCCATTGCAAAGATCGAGGGCGCGAATGTCTCTGGCCTCGCGCTCGACGGCCGTCAGCTTCGTTTTGTCGTGTTGCCCGGGACAATTTTGCCGCGCACTGCCACGGGCTTCTATTACGACGGTGATCTGCCGCCGGACCTAAGAGGCAAGACCATGGTCGCGGCAATCCCGATTCCCACGCGGGCGTCGGCAAATGCTGGCGGCGCTTTCGTGAATGGCAGCTGGATTGCGCCATTCACGCCTGACAGCGTGGCAGTCGGAGCGACCCCCAAGGGTGAGCTGACGATCGGTGCGTGGGGGCTTTCAGCCTGGGAGCTACCACTCTCGGCCAGCGCGGCAGTGGAATGGGCGGGCGGCACTTCCGGTAATGGTCGCCACGCGTTGTGCGTGACCCCAGAGGGGAATCTCGCAATCGTGTGGGGCAAAGCGGCGGACGACGATGTGCTGCGCAGTGCATTGCCGAAAGCCTGCGCTTTTTCGCTGGCCGCCGATGGCGTGTTGGAGGGCGTGAAGTGGGGCAGAGAGGCAGCTTCTCTCGATCTGTCGCGCCCGCTGATCGCTGCTTGGGCGGTGGATGTTGCGCCGAGCGTCGCGGCCCCTGAAGGAACGCAATGGCGCCCCGCCGACAAATCATTGCCACATCCGGCTTTTCTTCCGGCGATTCATCAGCTCGAGCTGGAGTCGCTGGGCGCCACCATCACCATCTCGCACGTCGACCCGTCGCGCTTCGACTGGCGCATCCTGGCGGGCTCCGACGAGCGCTCGCATCGGCACAAGGGCACCTTTCAAGAGAAGCTGCCGGAGGCAGACGCGGGCCGCGCCAAGCTCGCCATCTCGCTCGGGACAGGCAAACGCAAGCGACCGCGCGGGCTTCGCATCGCCGGTTCGACTGGTCACGTTTTTTCGCAGAAGGAGGCTCTGCTGACCGTCGGCGCTCGCTTCGTTTCGCTGGCGCTCTCAGGAGCGGCTTTCGCGGATGGCGACGCCAGTGAGCTGCCGCTGACCGTCTCCGGGGGAGAGCTCGCCAGCGCGGCGCGAGAACGGGGCCCACTGCAGGCGCGTGCCGACATGTGTGTGCTGAGTGACGGCCACCTGCTCATCGCCGAGGCGGTCTTCGATAGCCACGAGGCCACCGCCGGCGCGCTGGTGTCGCTCGGCTGTGAGACAGCCGTAGCGCTCGATCGCGGCTCGGAACGGTCGTCGTGGCGGCGCGCCGACGCGGAGGCGGCTGGCCCGTTCGAGACGTCCGCGCTGGTCGCGCTCGAGCGGCCCCTGATTGGCGCAGCTCGCGCCGGCGGTTGGCAGCCTCCAAAAGGTGACTAGGAGTGCGCTGGGGAAAAGACTCGGGTGCAGCTGGAGCCAAATCCAGCGATGCACGAGCAGGCGGTCAGGTCATGCGCCAACAGAAGCTGGTAGTCGACTTCGCCTGGGCTACTGCTGCTCAGCCGAGAATTCCGCCACCATCGACAGAACGATATTCGCGATCGCACCGAGGTCGCGACAAGCGCTCAGCGGTTGCTTTCATCTCTCGGAATCCGGCTGACCGCTGATCGCTGAAGGCTCTCCACTTTTCCTGACGCGAGACCATCCGCACCCGAATCCTTTCGCCGACACTCCCAGCCCAACGCAGCTGTGCGGCCGAGCAGCACGGGGCAGATGCTTACGGTCCATCGGGCGGGGTCACATCGTACCCACACCCACAGGATCGGAGCGATCGAATCTAGGGATGTGCAGGATTCAACATATAATTCAACAGCTTAACACAAGACACTGAGTCATATTCGACTCAGTGCCAAGCCGTCGCGTTTCGAGCCGGCAGAGCGCGACGAGAACAAGGAGACAGGAGCCAAGAGTCGGCGCAGAGGATTTGGGGGCGGCTTGGGCGCGCCCCTCGGCAGAGGCGGCTCGGTGCTTGGCAACTCCGAGCAAGTTGCGGTCCTCGTGATGGTGTCGCAGTTGCGCTAGCCGCCGGCCTGCTCTCGTTGCCATGCCCTGTTGCCGCCTGGCTCGCTCGTCATCGCGCATAGCGAGAAAAGCGCATGGATATGGCTTCAGCTACGCGTATGGGCGAACCATGTAAAGCGGAATCTTGGCCGAGCAGGTAGCGCGATGCGTACGATGAGCGAGCCTGGTGAAGAACCAGATTCACCACGCTGTCCGCGCAGCATCTTGCAGCGGGCAGAGACAGTCAGCTGGGCCCAGCCAATCTAGGGGGCCCACAGAGGAAGCAGATGTCCGAAGGGAAGAACCTGGTCGGGGTCGATATCGGGACGAGCTCGATCAAGATCTGCCAGCTGAAAGACAGCAGAAAGGGCCCGAAGCTGATCAAGCTCGGGTACACCCCGCTGCCGCGGCAGACCATCGTCGACGGCCACGTGCTGAACTCGCAGGCCGTTGTCGAGGCGCTGAACCGCACCTTCGCCGACGCGAAGATTAAGGAGCGCGATGTGGCTCTCAGCATCAGCGGGCAGGCCGTGATCATTCGCAAGATCACCGTCCCGATGATGACTGCGGCCGAGCTCGACGAGCAGATCCAATGGGAAGCGGAGCAGCACATCCCGTTCGACATCAAGGACGTTCATGTCGACTACGAGGTGCTGCGCAGGCGGCCCGAAGCAGGCCAGATGGATCTCCTGCTGGTGGCGGCGAAGCGTGAAGAGGTGAACGACTACACCGAGATCGCGCGTCAAGCGAAGCTCAGACCCGTCGTCGTCGACATCGACGCGTTCACGGTTCAGAACTTGTTCGAGTTCAACCGCGGCCTCGCGCCCGAACAGACGTTCGCGATCATCAACGTCGGCGCCAGCCTCGCCTCGATCAACATCATCTCCAAGGGCGTCAGCGCCTTCACGCGCGACATCGCGAACGGCGGCAACTACATCACCGAGCAGATTCAGAAGCAGCTGGGTGTGCCTTTCGAACAGGCTGAAGAGCTCAAGTGCCAGGCGTCTCTCGGAGGCCCCCAGGCGCCACCTCAAGTCAGCTCCATCATCGAGACCGTGTGCGACAGCATTGCGGGCGAGATTCAGCGCAGCTTGGACTTTTTCCACGCGACCAGCGGAGAGCCGGAGATGCATCGCATCTTCCTGACAGGTGGCTCCTCCAACCTGCCGCAGCTCACGAACGCGGTCGGCAGACGCGCGCGAGTAGGGGTCGAGCTTGTCCCCCCGCTCGAGAAGATCGCCATCGAAGGCAAGGACGTGAACGGGCAGCTCTTGCAAATGCGAGCGGCTCAGCTGTGTGTGGCACTCGGGCTCGCAATGCGTAAAGACAGGGAGCGACGGCTGTGATTCGAGTCAACCTACTTCCGCAGAAAAAGCGTACCGAGCGCGCGGTCGCTGCCGAGCCCAGCTCCAGTCAACGCTGGATTCTGGTCGTGCTCGCCTTTGCGATCGTGCTCGGTGCGGGCTTCGCCTGGTTCCACCAGACGAAGGTGAAAGAGCTGGCAGCGCAGAACGGCGTCAACGCGCAGCTCGACGGCGACATCCAGAACATTCGCCAGCTCGTGTTGCAACACGAGCAAGTAAAAAAAGATCTGGTGATTCTCAAGGCGCGCGACGAAGCCATTCAAAAGCTGGAGAAGGCGCGCACCGGTCCCACCGCAGCGCTGCTCGAGCTGTCACGCCTGCTCACCCCGGGCAAGGGCCCGACGGTCGATCCCGACCGCTACGAAGCGCAACGAAAGAACAATCCGCTGCAAGCGATCAACCCTGGGTGGGACGCTCGGCGTGTGTGGTTGACCTCGTTCAAAGAGCAAGGCCGCGTCGTCGAGATGCAAGGGCTGGCGCGCGACTCCACCGATATCTCCGAGCTCGCGTACCGGCTCAAGGCGTCGTCGTACTTCTACGACGTGAAGCTCTTACCCGGCGGTAAGAACAGCAAGGGACAAACGGGCGATCTCCAGATGGTCACGTTCGGCATGCAGATGAAGGTGAGGTACTGATGGCACCGCGAAACCCGGGTGGCGTCCTGGTCAGGCTGTCGCTACCGGCAAAGCTGGCCTTTGGGTTGGTCTTGTTGGTGGTCGAAGCCGCCCTCTACTTCATCGTCTTTTACGCCGACATCGACGGCCAGATCAACGAGGCGCAGGCAAAAGAGCAACAGCTGAAGGGCGAGCTACAAAAGGCCGAAGAAGCCAAGGCCGCCTACCAGAAAGATCTGGAAGACAAGACCAAGCGTCAACAGCAAGAGCGCGAACAAAAGAAGGTGCTCCCGGACGAAGCAGAGACCCCGGCGTTTCTCGCGAACGTGCAGGGCCTCGCCACGATTTCCGGCGTGACTTTGGCATCGTTCACTCCTCAAGACGAGGTGCTCGACGAGTACTTCGCGCGCGTACCCATGAGTCTCACGCTGTCAGGTCGCTTTCATCAGATCGCCCGCTTCTTCTTCGGTGTTGGGCAGCTTGATCGCGTGATCAACATCGAAGACATTCAAATCACGATGTTGAGCGTCGGCGGCGCGCCTGGGCAGGGCGACGACGAAGTGATCTTGGATGTGAAGTGCATGGCGACGGCGTTTCGCGCCAAGCGTGCCGGTGAGACGAAAGGGAAAAAGTGATGAAGGCGGTTCTAGCCACGAGCCTTCTCCTGGCGCTGCTGGTTGGCTGCGGCGAAGATCTGCCGCCGGCACCAGCGGCTGGCTCCGGGGCGGCTGCCGCACCAGCGGCGGGGCCTGCTGCGGTAGGCGCCGCTGGCAAGAAAGGCGCTGCCGAACCGGCAGATCTGCCGCCTCTGCCCGTCCCCGACATCAACGAACGCGACTTCTTGGAGGGCCCGACCAATCGTGACCCCTTCAAGAGCTTCGCGGACGTGTTTGCGCCCAAGCCGACCGTCGCCGACACCGCCAAGGTGCAGCGCGATGTGTTGGTGGCCAAATACGCGCTCGAAGAGCTGAAGGTGAACGGCATCGTGTCGGGTGCCGCCGCGCGCGTGTTGGTCACCGACCCCGCAGGTGTTGGCTGGGTGCTGCGCGTCGGTGACTTCGTGGGTCGCTCGGAGGTGATCCGCAGCGGGGGCACCGGTGGGGGCGAGGTCGCGGTCAACTGGCGGCTCGATCGCATTCGCGAGAACGACATCGTGTTCGTTCGCGAGACGCCTGATCCGTCGGCGCCCTCGACCACGCGTGTGCTTTCGCTGCGCACGCAAGACGAGCTCAAGCAGGACATTCGGACGGGCATTCGCGGCACTCGTCCCGACGAAGAGACCCAAGAAAACAACGACAGGCCCAAGGCCGCTTCGAAGCCCCAGCCTCAAAAGCCCAAGAACTGACACTCAATTAGTGCGCCACTCAATCCCCTCTTCGCGAGACGCGAAGGGGGGATTGACTTTTTCTAGCCAGCAAATTGGGCCCGATTCGATCTTCGGAACTAGGCTCGACCCGTAATGATGAAGAGCCCCACCCGGCGACGGGCCCTCGCACCGAGAGCGGGAGAGTCGCGCGCAAGACTCAAGTTCTTCCTCGGCGGTTTCAGCGTCTGGTTGCTCACGGCACTCTTGTCTGTGACAGCTCACGCGGAGCCCCGCTCGATCAAGGTCACCGCTGTCACCCTCTCCGCACCGGCGGCAGGTTCGGCCCGTGTCGTCATTACGACGAACATGCGCCCGACTTTCAGCGCCCGTGTCGCAGACGGTGGCAAGCGGCTCCTCATCGATGTAACAGACGCTGTTGTCGCGGGAGCGCCCGCGGCGATCGTGGAAGGCAACAGCGTCGTCTCGGGCGTGATGAGCCAAACGTTCAAAAATCCGACCGTCACGCGAGTCCTCGTGCAGCTCGCCAAGCCGGCTCAATATGCCGTTCGCATCAACGACGACGGGCTCACTGTCGATCTGGTCGAGGCCGAGAAGACCGGTCCGCTCCTCGAAGCCAAGCCGCTCCTCAAGTCGACCGCCGCCGCTCCGGTGAGCTCGGACGGGCCGCTCGTGAAGGACGTTCGCTACAGCCACCAGGGCGACCGCGATCGCGTCGTGATTGACCTCGACCGCGATGCCAAGCACACCGCTACAGCGGATAAAAGAGGCAACCTCACCATCGAGATCGCGGGCGCTCGGTTGCCCAAGTCGCTCGAGCGTAAGCTCGATGTGGCGGCCTTCGGCGGCTTGGTCCGCGCGGTGACCTCGTTCCAGAAGAAGGACGCCACGGGCGGGGTCGTCGTCGAGATCGAACGCAACTCCGACGCCAAGTGGGTCGCCAAGCGTGAAGGGGACCAGCTGGTCGTCACACTCTCGCAAAAAGATCTGTCCTACACCGAGAGTGGCAGGGCCGCCGACGGCGGCACTGCGCGTCGCACCAAGACGGTTGCGCGCGAAGGCGACTACGATCTGCAGACTGTCGAAACGTCGATCGGCACTGTCGAAGCGACCGAGCCGGATCAAGCCGACGCGGTGCTTCCCTCGATGTTGCCCCAAGTTCAGAACAACACGGATGCGGGGCGCGCTGCCACCGGTCGTCGTATCGATCTCGATCTGAAAGACGCCGACGTGCACGACGTGCTGCGCCTGCTTGCCGACGTAGGGCGCGTGAACGTCATCACTGCCGACAACGTGAGCGGCAGCGTGACGATTCGCATGCGCGGAGTGCCTTGGGATCAGGCCCTCGAGACGGTGCTTCAGGCGAAGGGCCTGGGCATGGTCCGCAAAGGCAACTTGATCCGCGTGGCGCCGCTGGCGGAGCTCAACAAAGAACGCGAGCTGGCGCTGGCGCGACGCAAGAGCGAGTTCGAGCTCGCGCCGCTCGAAACGCGCCTTGTCCCGGTGTCCTACGCCGACGCCGCCGACTTGCAAGCGCGCTCAAAAGACTTGCTCTCTCCGCGCGGCAGTCTGGCTGTCGACCAACGCACGAACGTCATCATCGCTCGCGACGTCAGCGGAAACCTGAACCAAATCGAGGAGCTCATCCGAGCGCTCGATACGCAGACCCCTCAGGTCTTGATCGAAGCGAGAATCGTGGAAGCTTCGAGCCGCTTCAACCGCGAGCTCGGCATCCAGTGGGGCGGAGGCTCTTTGCTGGCTCAGTCGACCGGCGTCGATACAGGCTTGGCCTTCCCGAACTCGGTCGGCATCTTCGGCGCCGCGGATGACGCCCAGGCCCCCAGCGACGGTTTGAGCCCGACCGAGAACTCGGTAACCAGCCCGAACTTCGCAGTCAATCTCCCGGCCGCGACCGGCGGCGGCACAGGCGGCGCGCTCGGCTTCACCTTCGGCTCCATCAACAACTTATTCAACTTGAACGTGCGCCTCTCGGCGGCCGAGTCGAGCGGCATGGTCCGCATCATTTCGAGCCCGCGCGTGCTCACCTTGGACAACAAACAGGCCTCCATCTCGCAAGGCACGTTGATCCCGTTCTCGCAGGTCAGCGCGCAAGGTGTGCAGACGACCTTCCAAGAGGCCAAGCTGCAGCTGCTCGTGAAGCCGCACGTCACGGCCGATGGCAGCGTCAATCTGGAAGTCAAAATCAACCGCGACGAGCCCGACTTCGGCAACCGAGGCGCTCGCGGCGACCCGACCATCCTCAAGCGCGAGGTGCAGACCGAGCTGCTCGTGCAAGACGGTCACACTGCAGTCATCGGTGGCATCTACACCCGCAACTCCAGCCGCAGCTTGGCTCAGGTCCCCGTCCTCGGCGACATCCCGATCCTTGGCGTGCTGTTCCAGAAGCGCAGCTCCACCGACCAGCGCGGTGAGCTGGTGATCTTCATCACCCCGCGCATCGTGAACCGCGCCGAGTCCCTCGGTCGGTAGTTCTCGACGTTGTCGGTTTCGAGTAGGGTCCGCCGTCACTGGCGGACCTTTCGCATTCGACCGGAGGTCGAATCATCAAACAACATTCCTCCGTGCCCTCCTGAGCAAGGGCGCGCGAAAGCGCCCGCTCGATTCGTCATCTGGCACGAAGGAATCTCGAAGTCGACCCGATGCAGAGCCCGGATATTCGCCGCCACGCGCTGAAGCGCAAGACCTTCGCCATCATCTCGCACCCCGATGCGGGCAAGACGACGCTGACCGAGAAGCTTTTGCTTTACGGAGGCGCCATCCAGATGGCGGGTGCGGTCAAGGCGAAGAAGGCCCGCGCGCACGCGGTCAGCGACTGGATGGAGATGGAGCGCGAGCGCGGCATCTCGATCGTTTCCAGCGTGCTTCAGTTTCCTTACGCTGGCAGGCTCTTGAACCTGGTCGACACGCCAGGCCACGTCGACTTCAGCGAAGACACCTACCGCGCCATCATGGCGACCGACGCGGCAGTGATGTTGCTCGACTGCGCCAAGGGCGTCGAAACCCAGACGAAGAAGCTGTTTCGCGTCTGCAAGATGCGTCAAATGCCGATCTTCACCTTCGTCAACAAGATGGACCGGCCGGGTCGCGACCCGTTCGAGCTGGTCGGCGAGGTCGAAGAGGTGCTCGGCATCGGCGTATACCCGCTGACCTGGCCGGTCCTCGAGGCGGGCAGCGGCAAATTTCGCGGCGTCTATCACCGCCTCGAGAAGAAGGTGTACCTGTTCGAGCAGGTGGCGCATGGCGCCGAACGCGCCCCGGAGCAAGTCTACGAGCTGGATGCGCCCGCGCTGGAGCGCATCATCGACAAGCCGACGTTGAAGGCCTTGCGAGACGAGCTCGAGCTGCTCGATGCAGCAGGTGACGCGCTCGACCCGGAAAAATTCGCGAGCGGCAAAGTGACCCCGATGTTCTTCGGCAGTGCGCTCACCAACTTCGGTTTGCCGCAATTCCTCGATGCCTTCGCAGAGATGATGCCGCTGCCTGCACCGCGGCACTCCGACAAGGGCGCCGTCCCACCGGACGACGAACGCTTCACGTCGTTCGTCTTCAAGATTCAAGCGAACATGGACCGCGCGCATCGAGATCGGATGGCGTTTCTCCGCGTCTGCTCCGGCAAGTACGAGCGCGGCATGAAGCTCCGTCATGTGCGGCTCGGGCGCGAGATTCGCCTGACCAACCCCACACAGTTCATGGCCCAAGATCGCACGGTGGTGGACGACGGTTACGCCGGCGACATCATCGGCGTCTTCGACCCGGGCATTTTCTTGATCGGCGACACCATCACGGACGGCGCCGATCTCAACTACGACCCGCTTCCGCAGTTTCCGCCGGAGCACTTCGCTCGCGTCGTGATGATCGACCCCATGAAACGCAAACAGCTGAAGAAGGGCCTCGAGCAGCTTGCTCAAGAGGGGTCGATTCAGCTGTTCAAGCCTCCGGAGGGACGCGAAGGCGAGTCGATCGTCGGCGCTGTGGGCGAGCTTCAGTTCGACGTGGTGAAAAATCGGCTCTCGGTCGAATACAGTGTCGAGTGCAGGCTCGAGCGCATGACCTTTCAGTTGGCGCGTTGGGTGACTGGGGAGATTCCCCCGCTGGCACGGCTCGAGTCGCTGTTGTTCGGCTATGGAGCCACCGACGTGCACGGTAACCCCGTGGTGTTGTTCAAAGGCGAGTGGCAGCTCGAGACTTGCGCCAAGGCGTACCCCAACGCGCAGTTCACCGAGCTCGGCACGAAAGGGCCGAGCAGCGAGGACGATCGGTGAGCGCGGCTCTGCCACCACCGCGGCTCGTGCCTGAAGCGCGCGAGCTCGTGCCTGTGCTTGGCAACCGCGATCTGTTCGGCGGGCTCGACCCGCTCGTCTACATGAACCACGCCGGCATTTCGCCGCCCTCGGTAGTCGTTCGCAGGGCGGTCAGCACCTTGCTGACCGACTACGGCAAGCGGGGTGCCGCGGCATATCCGACCTGGGCGGCACAGCGCTCCCGCTTGCGCGGCAAGCTCGCCGAGCTCGTCAACGCCGCGTCGCCCGACGACCTCGCGCTCACGCAGAACACGACCCGCGGCATCATCGATGTGGCGCTGTGTTTCCCATGGGCGAAGGGCGATCGTATCGTCGTCTTCGAAGGCGAGTTTCCCTCCAACGTCACACCTTGGCAGCGGGCGGCTCTGCTCTTCGGGCTCGAGGTCGTCATGCTCGATGGCCGGCGCTACCTAGCAGACGAGGCAGGCGCTTTGGAGGAGCTCGAGCGTACGCTCACGTCATCGCCGGTGCGCATGGTGGCGGTCAGCGCCGTGCAGTTCCAGACTGGGTTCCGTATGCCCCTCGCAGAGATGGCGCGGGTGTGTCGCGGCGGCGGCGCTCGACTGTTCGTCGATGCGGTGCAAGCGTGCGGCATGACCCCGGTCGATGTCCGAGCCGACGAAATCGACTTTCTCGCCTGCGGTGCTCACAAATGGATGATGGGCATCGAGGGTGCCGGCTTCGTTTACGCGAAGCCAGCAGCTGCTCGGCTGCTCTCGCCGCGCGTCGCCGGCTGGCTGAGTCACGAGAGCGCGATCGACTTCCTGTTCGATGGTCCGAATCGTCTGCGGTACGACAAGCCGATCCGCGGCTCGATCGATTTTTTGGAGGTCGGAAACCTCAGCGCGACTGCGTTTGCCGCGCTCGAGGCGTCGCTCGATCTGTTGCGGCACTTGGGCGCGAAGGTCGTGTTCGAACACGTGCAGCAAGTGAACGACGCCATCGAAGGGCGGGCTGTCGAGCTCGGCTTCATCTCCGTGCGCAGCCCCGAGGCGGCGCGTCGCAGCGGCACCCTCGCGCTCCTGCCGCCGCCTGGTGTCGACGTGGTCGCGCTCGGTCGCGAGATTACCGCGCAAGGTGTCGCCTGCGCGACGCCCGACGGCCATGTCCGGTTTTCACCTCATTTCTCGAACGCGGTCGACGAAGCCGATCAGGTCGTGCTCACGCTGGAGCACGCGGTTCGACAATGCCGCTCAGCTTGATCTGGGTGGCCGTGAACATGAAGTCTTCCTGAAGGGACGCCAGGACGGGCGTCATTGCCAACGCAAAGCTGGCCAAGGTGTTGCGGCTTGTCGCCAGGGCATCCAGCGCGCGAGAGGCCAACGCTTCGGCCGGGTCGGGCGAGCCGAAATAGCGCGGCATCGCAGCGACAGCGCCTTCGTCAGGGAACGCCAGCTGCGCAGCGGCCTCCAGCAGCGTGACGGCTGTGTTGGTCGTCACGCCCGCTCGCTCGAGGCTCACATGCAGGAAGAAACAGACGACTGCGCTCGACTCGTTCCGAAGCTGCGTCAGCTTGGCGGCGCCGAGCTTCTCGTCCCAGCGCGAAAGCTCGCTTCGGCGCTCGTCCGCGAAGCGACCCGGCGCAGCTTGCGATACAGGGACAAGCTCCCCAAAGTCGTCGGCTGACGTCTTGCCGACGTCGATGGCGCGCACGACCAACAGATCGTAGGCGCGCAAGATGCCGACAAGGACGCGGGTGGCGGCGTCGCGCAAGAGGGGAACAATCGCTGCGGCGCAGGCCTCGGGCGTGGCGCCCTCCGGAATCAACCGGCTGTCGCGCACTGCCAACATTTGCGATGAAGACGCGCGCCTCGACGCCGCGGGCGTATGAGAACGCGCGCCTGCGCTCGGTGGTTCGGAGAAGGGACGTCGCATCGGTGGCGGACCTTCGCTGGCAGACTCGCCCACGATGTGAAGCGCCACGAGGTCGACTGACCGCGTCGAGGTCAGCCCTTCAATGACGCGCCCAGCGAGCTCTGCTTCCGCGCCGACCAATTCGTCGGCGGAGCGCGCGCTCTCGAAGGCGGCTCGCAGTGTACCGCAGGCCTGATTCATGACGCGGTCCGCCTCTTCTTGTGAGAGCGGGCTCGAGAACGTGGCGGTCAGCTTCGCGCGCGCCTGGCGCCCGTCTTTGGCGGCGCCGGTCACGACGCGCGAGCCGAACTCGACTGCGTCGGCCTCGGCTTCCTTTTCTTTTCCGAACGGCCAAAAGCGCATGGGGGTCCCCAGAAAACTGATCTGGAGTGTACCGAAGCAGACCTTTCGCGGTCAAAAACGCCGTGCTTCAGATGCGCGGCGCAGCCGACACGTAGCGATTCCCAGCCTCGTAGAAGCGCCACTGGCGCGAGACCCAGGAGCCAGCGTAGGCGATGTTGATGCGCGCCGAGCGCCCCACTCGAAGCTTGACGGCTCGAGCTTTCTTCGAGAAGCCGATGAACAGCTCGGGCGAGGTGAGGTCGGCACCGTTGTGACGCTTATCGATGCCCAGGGCCTGGCAAAGCTTGCCTGGCCCATTCGTGAGCTCGCGGTGGTCGGCACTTCTCGAGCGGCGCAGAGCCATGGTCCCGAAGCCGACGAGCGGCTCGACGGCTCGAACCAGCACCGCATGTGGGGAGCCCTCGGCGCCTGCAACGATGTTGAACGCCCAACTCGAACCGTACAGCAAGAAAACGTAAGCATGTCCGGGGTGACCGAACATCACTTCGGTTCTCTTCGTGCGAAGACCGCCGCGACTGTGTGCAGTGAGATCATCTGGGCCGCGATACGCTTCGGTCTCGACGATCTTGCCGGCGGTGAGGGCTTCACCGGGTGGCGCACTGACGATCACCGAGCCGATCAGGCGGCGCGCGAGTGACAGCACCGGCTGCGCGAAGAACTCCCGTGACACCGGATCGAAACACTCGATCACGAGTCGATTCCGAGCCGCTTGAGCCGGTAATACAGCGTCGTGCGCTGGATTCCGAGAGAGCGGGCGACCTCTGCTTTGTTTCCGGCACACCGGTCGAGCGCCGAGAGAAGCTCGCGACGTTCGATGTCTTCGAGGCGGCTCGAGAGGGCCTGGGGCGCGACGTCGGTGGGGGCGGCACTGACCACGGGGCTGGAAGGGCGCGCTGCTGGCACCACGTGAGACCGCGTCTGGAACGCCAGATGGTCGGGCAAGATCACGTCCCCCCGCGCGAGAATCGCCGCGCGCTCGATCACGTTCTCGAGCTCGCGGGTGTTGCCAGGAAAGTCGTACCCCTGAAGGATCGCCTTCGCCTCGCTGGACAGAGCGGTGGCAGCGCGCGCATTGCGACGCCCGTACTTGCGCAAGAAGTGTTCGGCTAGCGCGATCACGTCGGCCCGACGTTCTCGCAGCGGGGGCACGGCGATGGAGAACACGTCCAGCCGCGCGAGGAGCTCCGGCAAGATCTCGACCGAGCTCCAGGCTCGCTCGATCGGCTGTGTCAGCGAGAGCACGAGGCGGACGTCGACTGGATGCGCATCGGTGCTGCCGACGCGCTCGACGGTGCTTTCGGTCAGCAGGCGCAACAGGCGGGCTTGGAGGCTGGGATCCGGAGGGTCGGGCGCGTCGAGGTAGATGGTGCCACGATCCGCCAGCTCGAGCCTGCCGGCGCGATCGTCGAACGCCGTCGGAAACGCACCGCGTCGCCAGCCGAACAGCTCTCGCTCGAGCGCCTCGCCGCGGAAGGCCGCGCAGGTCACTCGCACGAACGGGTGGTCTTCGCGGGCCGAGCCGACGTGAATCGCCCGCGCAACGATCTCCTGTTCGCAGCCTGGCTCGCCTTCGATCAGCACCGGGCTGGCCGTGACTGCCACCTCGTCGATGCGCGTGCGGACACGCACCATCGCTTCGCTCTCGCCAGCAAGCTCGCCGTAGTCGATCGGGTCGCGCTGCTCGCGCTCGAGGTAACCCGCATATTGATGGAGCTGCTCGCGCAATCGGCGGTTTTCGCGGATCGTCGCGAAGCTCTTGATGCCCTGCCGCAAGATCGCCGAGAGCTCCTTCGAGTCCCATGGCTTTTGGACGTAGCGGTCGACACCGCCGGAGTTGATCGCCTCGACCAGCACCGGCAAATCGGCGTAGGCGGTGAGCAAGATGCCGAACGCATCGGGGCGTCGTTCTTTTGCGCGCTTCAGGAACTCGATGCCGTTCATTTTCGGCATGCGCTGATCCGAGATGATCACCGCTGCGTCGAGACGGTCCAGCAGATCGAGGGCGGCCTGTCCGCCGAGCGCATACGAAATCTGGAACGACTTTCGAAACGCGAAGCGAAACGCGTCGAGGTTGTCCTCCTCGTCGTCGACCACCAGGATCGGAAACGTCTGGAACGCGAGCTCCTCCATGGCCGAGGCAGGATAGCGCGACTCGAGCGTTCCAGAAGACAGCGCTGTGCTAAGCTCGCGCCTTCGAAAGGCGAGAGGCATGCTGGACGACGTCGTCAAAGATCTTCGGGCTTCCTGCGACAAGGCATTCGAGGCCTTGCGGCGCGACCTGAACAAGGTGCGAACCGGTCGAGCCCACCCGTCGATGTTGGACGGGATCCGTGTCGATTATTACGGCACCGTCACGCCGCTCGCGCAGATGGCCAGCATCAACGTCCCGGAGCCGCGCTTGATCACGGTGAAGCCCTGGGACAAAGGCCAGGTAAAGGCCATCGACAAGGCGATCCGCGAGGGAGATTTGGGGCTGAACCCACAGGTCGACGGCGACCTCATCCGCCTGCCCATTCCCGCACTTACTGAAGAGCGCCGCAAAGACTTGGTCAAAGTTCTCCGCAAGAACGGAGAAGAATGCAAGGTCGCCATCCGCAAGCACAGGCGCGATGCGATCGAGATGGCCGACGAGCTCGAAAAAGATGGTGAAATCAGCGGCGACGACGCTGACCGCGGTCGCAAGAAGATCGAAGACACCGTCGCCGAGCTCACCAAGCAGGTCGACACCATCATTGCCGGCAAAGAAAAAGACGTGATGGAGGTCTAGGAGGGACATATGAAACCGGCTTTACTCGGTGCCTCAGTGCCTCCGTGGTCGCTCTAATCTCGTCGGCCCAGCCTAGAAAAACACCAGCCATCCTAGGAGAGGCTCGTTTGATAGAACTCGTTTTGAGAGAACTGGGGACGCGCGCGCTTGACACCGGCGAGGCTTAGTGGGACTTTCATCTTTCATGGGCCGGGCGACCACGATCAGGGCGATCGCGGCGGGGATCACCGACGTTGGCCGGCAGCGTGAGCATAACGAAGATAGCTACGCCATCGACGACGAGCACGGGCTCTTCGTCGTTGCCGACGGGATGGGCGGCCATTCCGCGGGTGACGTAGCTAGTCGGCTCGCAACGTCCACCATCGCCGATTTTTTCCGCACTCTCGCGGGCGAAGACGTGACTTGGCCCACCCATTTCGATCGCACGCTGTCGGACGAAGAAAATCGGCTGCTGACCAGCATCGGAATCGCCAACCGCCGCATCTTCGAGCAGAGCCAATCGACCCGTTCGCTCGCCGGCATGGGAACGACAGTGGTGGGTGCTCACTTCTCCACCAAGAAGCAGCGCATGTATGTGGGCCACGTGGGCGACAGCCGCGCATACCGCATTCGCGAAGCGCAGATTCAGCAGCTGACGCGTGATCACTCGCTCGCCAACGAGCCCTTTCCGGAGCTCAGTGAAGCCGAGCGAGCCGAGCTTCCACGCAACGTGATCACACGGGCGCTCGGGATGCAGGACAACGTCGTGGTCGACTTGACGAGCGACGAGGTCAAACCCGGTGACGTGTACCTGCTGTGCTCCGACGGCCTATCGGGCATGCTGAACGACGACACGATCTTGGCGGAGGTCACCGAGTTTCAGGCGCAAGCCGCCGATCGCGTCAAGAACCCGAAAGACCTCGAAGATCTGTGCTCACTGCTGGTGCGTAAGGCCAATGAAGCCGGCGGCGAAGACAACATCACCGCCTTGGCCATCCGGATCGACGAGACAGAAGACGTGCCCTCTTCCCAGCGGCGCTCGACGCAGCCGGGGCCGGCGCCCGGGTCCACGCCGGGCACCGCCAAGACACCCAGCCCGCCTTCAGGCTGACGGGCGCGTTACTCGCCGTCTTCTTCGACGGCGCCGTCGCAGTTCTTGATGTTGAGAAAGCCTTTGTCGACCGCGCAGACGGAGCCTTCGTTGCCGATCTCGTCGCACACGAAGCTTACCCAGGCCGAGCCTGCCCGGACGTACTGGCTGTCGGGGTTCACCCAGAATTTGCAAGCGTTCGATGAGTAGACGTCGCCGGCTGTGTCGCTGGACACGTAACTCACAGAGCCATCCACGCCGCTCGCTTCATCGACGTTGTCGGCGGATATCGAGGCAACCGTGACCTGCAGGTTGGGGCCATCGTTGAGGTTCGCGTTGATCTTGAAGCCGCCGGCGGCAGACTCGACGCTGCAGGTGACGTCGGCGCCGTTGGCGCCCGATGAAACCAGATCTGGCTCGCCCTCCTGCCCGACGACGCCCATGGCTGCGTTGTGGGTATTGGGATCGCAGGTCCCACTCGAATCCAGAAACTGAAGCGCGAAAGCGCCGGCCGGTGTGGGCGCCGGCGGATCTTCGCAGCCCAAAGAGAACAGGGCCAGCGAACCCAAGAAACCCGACCCCACCCGCATCGCCAAAGCACGCATACCCAAGTCTTAGCCTACCGGCCGGTGACCCTGCAAACTCTCGAGCGCCTGTTCTCAGCGAGAGCAGGGCTTTGGCGCCCGAGACAGCCCTAAGTAGCGGAAGCCGCTGACAAAGCCTGCTGCAGATCGTCCCACAAATCGTCGGCGCCCTCGACCCCGACGGAGAGCCGAACCAGGCCGTCGTCGATACCGAGCAATTGGCGCTGGTCGAGCGGGACGCTGGCGTGGGTCATGATCGCGGGGTGCTCGGCCAGGGACTCGACCCCGCCGAGGCTCTCGGCGCATGTAAAAATGGAGAGCGATGACAGAAACGCTCGCGATGCAGGCAGGCCACCCTTCATGACGAACGTGATCATCGCGCCGAATGCCTTCATTTGGCGGGCGGCGAGTGCGTGGCCAGGGTGGCTCGTGAGGCCTGGGTAGCTCACTCGCTCGACGGCTGGGTGAGCCGCAAGGCGCGCCGCCAAGCCAGCCGCCGTGGCGGATGCGTGGCGGATGCGCAGCGGCAACGTCTTCAAGCCACGCAGCACCAAGTAACAATCGAACGGGCTGGGCACCGAGCCCATCGCGTTCTGCAGGAAGCGCAGGCGCTCGGCGAACGCTTCGTCGTTGGTCATCACCGCGCCACCAATCACGTCCGAGTGGCCATTCAGATACTTCGTCGTCGAGTGCATTGCCACGCTGGCACCGAGCTCGAGCGGGCGCTGCAAGATCGGTGTTGCGAAGGTGTTGTCGACGACCAGCGCCGCACCTCGAGCGCGCGCGAGCTCCGCGATCTTTGCGATGTCGAAGATCTTGAGCATTGGGTTCGTGGGCGTCTCGAGCCAAATCATTTTGGTGTTGGGCCGCAACGCCGCCGCGACTTTGTCCACGTCGACCATATCGGTACGGCTCGAATCGATGCCGAACGGCCGCATGACTTTGTCCATCAAGCGGAAGGTGCCGCCGTACACGTCATCGCCTGACAGCACATGATCGCCCGGCGAAAGCGACGACAAGATCGTCGTCGACGCCGCCAAGCCGCTGGCGAACGCGAAGCCGTGCCGCGCGCCTTCCAAAGCGGCGAAACATGCCTCCAGCGCGTTGCGTGTGGGGTTGCCGCTGCGACCGTACTCGAAGCCGCTGTGCTCTCCAGGCGCCGACTGCGCAAACGTGCTCGCCAGGACGATCGGCATCATCACGGCGCCGCTCGTCGGGTCCGGCGGCTGCCCCGCATGGACGGCCAGAGTGTCGATCGAGAGACCCGTGGAGCTGGCGGACGCCTTCATGTCGCTTCGTCTCTACGCCGTGCGCTGGGCTTACGCAACGCGATCGGTGAGCGCGCGGCGCAGCTCGCCAAGGCTCGCGACTCTTTCGACCGGGTCGAACGCGAGCAGCCCGCGGAACAGCGTGGCGACAGGCGAGCCGAGATCGCTTTCTGCGAGCGCGCCGAGCTCGTGTCCGCGTTCACCGAGATGTACCAACAAGGCTGCCTCCGAGCCCAGGCGAGGCGATATCGGCGCGCCGCAGAGCTCGGCGACCAGCACAGAAATTGCGTAACGGTCGGTGATCTGTGACGGTGCCACTTCCCCGCGGCAAAGCTCTGGAGCTGCGTACGGCAAGGTGCCGCGACCGATCGCCGAGACCTCCGACGCGAACGCAGCGCTGCCGAAGTCGATCAACGCGGGCGCGCCGTCGGGCTGCAGAATGAAGTTGTCCGGGCTGAGATCGCCGTGGGTGAACCAGGCATCCTGTGCGTGAAAATCTTCGAGCAATCCGAGCAGGGCAGAGCACAACGCAGCGTTGCGCGCGAGCCCACCGTGCAAAGGCGTGAGTAGCGGTCGCAGCGAGCCGCCCTCGAACAACGTCTCGATCACGAACTGGCCGTGCGCGTCTTCGCCTGCTTGAAGAAGGCGGGGCATGTTCGGGTGATCGAGCCGCCCGAGCACGCGGAGCTCGCGGTCGAGCGGCATCGCGTCCCCCGCGCCCCCTGCCATCGCGGACCGCTTCGCGATGGCGAGCGTGCCGTTGCTCATCGCTACGATCGCGACGTGAAAACACGAGCCGCGGCCGAGCGTTCGCACCAGCGTGGTTTGCGCTGGCGCTGCGAAAGACCGCCCGGCGGTCACAGCGAAGAAACCGTGGGGTGAGTAACGGGGCTCGAACCCGCGACGACCGGCACCACAAGCCGGTGCTCTACCAACTGAGCTATACCCACCAAGGCTGCTCTCTTCCGAGCGAGCGGCAGCATACTCGGCCGAGCAGCCGGCGCAAGACGCTCTTCAGGCCTTCCAGTAGGCAGCGAGGTCGCGACGGGTGCGTTCGAGCTCGAGACCGTGTCGGGACGAAAGCGGAGCCGCGCTGGGCGCCGCTTTGCCGTCCGCGACCGGCACGCTGGGGGCGTCGTCACCGACGACCGCCGACAGCGTGGCCAGCAGACTCGACTCGAGCCCCTCGAGGTCGTAGCCGCCTTCGAGCAGCAAGCCCACTCGACCCCCCGCGGTAGAATCTGCAATCTGCCTGATCGCTTTCGCCATGCTGCGGAAGCCTTCGCTCGTTACGGCCATGCCAGCGAGCGGGTCGCGCGCATGCGCGTCGAAGCCGGCGGAGACCAGCACGAGCTGCGGCGCGTATTGTTCGAGCACAGGCAGCACCAGCTGATCGAACGCTGCGCGATAGGTCGGGTCGCCAGCGTTGGCCGACAGTGGGATGTTGACGTTGAAGCCGGCCCCTGCACCCTGGCCGAGCTCGGCACTGCTGCCGCTGCCGGGGTAGAAGGGATACTGGTGCAGCGAGACGAACAGCACGTTTGGATCGGCAAAGAACGCTTCTTGTGTGCCGTTTCCGTGATGAACGTCCCAATCGACGATGGCAACCCGCTCGATGCCGCGGGCGCGCGCGTGGGCCGCGGCTAGCGCAACGTTGTTCAGCAAGCAAAAGCCCATGCCGCGGTCGGGCCGTGCATGGTGGCCGGGCGGGCGCACGATCGCGACCCCGCGTCGCGTGCCTTCTTTGCCATCGAGGATTGCGTCGACCAACGAGAGCGCGCCCCCAGCAGCGCGGTACGCGGCTGCCACAGAACGGGGGCCGAGAAAGGTGTCCTCGTCCAAGGCGCCGAACAGGCCCTGCTTGGCCTCCAAGACTTCGACGTACTGCTCCGTGTGCACCCGCACGATCTCGTCCGCGGTCGCGTCGCGCGGGGCGAGTCTGTCGAAGGTGATGCCGGCGCTCTCCGAATGTGAAATCGCATGGCGAGCTGCCAGCAGCCGTTCGGGGCGCTCGGGGTGATATCCGCGAGCCCGATGCTCGTCGAAGAGCGGGTCGTCCACGAGAAAGAGGCGGCGCGAGCTCACGGCTGCTTGCGGGTTAGCAGTGCGAAAGGCGCAGAACAAGCGCATCGCAGCGAGTTGTTGTTTCTTCGAGCCGGGTATAACGTGCAGAGATCCCGCAAGGGAGTGTTTTGCTGGCAGCGGTTTGCCCAGCCTGGGGGACGCTACGCATGCGCCTGAAACTAATCGCGCTTTTCTCGTTGATTGTGTTGGTGGTCGGGGGCCTCTCCTACGCGCTCTCGCGCGTCGCCGTGCGGCCACTGACAGAGGCTGATCAGGCCGAATCACGTCGCGCTTTGGGCGCGGCGGTCGCGCAAATCCAGGTCGAAGGGCTGGCGACTGAACGGTGGCTCGCTGCCAAGGCGGCCGAGCCGGCGGCGCGCGAACCGTTCGGCGTCACCACCCCAGAGGCGCGCGGTGAGGCGGCCACTGCGATGGCGGACAAGATCAGCGAGGCGGCCACCACCGCGCCGGAGCTTCTGGGCGTGCGCCCGTCGCAGATCTTGCTGGTCGACGAAAAGGGCGTCGTGCTCGGTCGCAATCGTTCGAAGCAGGGGCGCAATGAAGATCTCGGGGCGGCCTACACATCGCTCAAGGCTTCGCTCACGACAGGCACGCAGATGAGCGACGTATGGGTGAGCCAAGCGCGCGACGAGCAGCTCTTGGCTTCTTACGCCCCGATTCGAGGCGCCGACGGCAAGATCCTCGGCGCCCTGGTCTTCGCCAGCTCGCTCAACGACGAACGCCTGAGCGCAGCGAGCGACAAGACCAGCGGCCATGCGCTGGCCGTCGCGGTCAAAGGCGAACAGGGCCTCACGATCGTCGCCAAATCAGCCATGGCTAGCGGGCTTACCGAGAGCCTCGGCAAGTCGCCTGCGGCAGACCAGGCACTGCAGACTTTGTCGTCTGGCAAAACCCTCGAGCTGTCTGGACTGCCAGAAGGTCACAACGGCATCGCGCGCGTGCTCGACGGCTACGGAGACGGTCGCCGCGCCGTCGTGATCGCCGTGGTCACGCCGTCGGCGACCAACGTGGGCATCGCGCTGTTGTGGCCGGTGGCGGTCGCCGTCTTCTTCGGTCTGATCTTGGTGGTCGTGGGGGCCGTCATGTTCGACGCATACCTCTCGCGGCCGCTCGCCGAGATCGAAGATGGTCTGTTGGCGATCATGAACGGCCAGACCAATCGCCGTTTGGACATCGAGCACGCCGAGTTCGGTGGGCTGGTGTTCCGCATCAACTCCCTCTTGAACCAGCTGTTCGGTGTCGCCGAGGACGATACGGACGAAGAAGGGCGGCCTTCTCGCGCGCCCACGGCCGGTCACCTGACCGAGGCCCTCTCCGTCGACGAGAGCATCGCCATGTCCGGCGGGGGAAGCGCCGACGCTGCAGCGCTGTTCGCCGAGCCCGAGGGCGCTTACTACGGGCGAGTGTTCGCTGAATACGTCGAGGCGAAGCGCTCGATCGGCGACCCGACGGACCACATCACGCAAGCCGACTTCACCGAACGGTTGCGCGGCAGCGAGCAAGAGCTCGCGCAAAAACACGGCAAGCGGGTTCGCTTCAAAGTCGAAGCCAAAGGCAAAGAGGTCGTCCTCATTGCCGTGCCTCAGGGCTGAGCTACTTTTTCTCGGGCGTTCTCTCGGGCAGCTTCACGAACTCTTCCAGGTTGGGGACGAGCGTGATCTCGATACGTCGGTTCTTCTGCTTGTTCTCGGTGGTGTCGTTGGCAGCCACCGGGTCGAACTCCCCGTAACCTGCTGCCGATAGGTTTCCAGCCTTTACCTTCGAATCGACCAGCACCTTCAGCACCTCCACGCCGCGCGCGGTAGAGAGCTCCCAGTTGGAGGCGAAGCGGGCGGTCGAAATTTTGACGTTGTCGGTGTGCCCAGCCACCTGAAAGCGTCGGTCGGGCATGGTCGCCAGCACTTTGCCGACCTCTTGTACGGTCGACTTTCCTGCTTGGCGGATCTCCGATTTGCCCGAGTCGAAGAGCACGTCGGTGGGGAGCTCGATCAGCATGCGCCCCTGACGCAGCACGACCTTCAGCTTGCCGGCGTCAGCGAGCTTCTGGAAGCGCTTGATCAGGTCCTGGAACTGCGCCACGCGAGCTTCTGCGGCCGCCTGCTGTTTGCGCAGCTCTTCCAGCTGTTTGCGCGTATCGGCCAAGGCGGCCGCGAGCGTGCCTTTTTCGCTGGAGAGCTGATCGAGGCCCTGGCCCGCAGCCTTCAAGCGATCTTGCAGCGCGACGTTGAGGATCGCGACCTCCTCCAGCTTTCTCGTCAGATCTGCCGCCGCCACGCTGGCGTCTTGCAGCGCCTTGTCGCGGGCCGCGATTTCGCCGCCGAGCCGGGCGATCTCGCCGTTTGCCGCTGCGAGCTTGCGCTCGAGATCCTGCGTGCGATTGCGTTCGAACGAAAGATCCGCGACGGCCTTGGTGTAGTCGTCCCGCCAAACGAGGCAACCTGTTTGGCTGGCTGCGGCCGCGAATAGCAAAGACGCCAGGATCGTTCTCTGCGGGATGGCCGAGGCTCGTGCTCGCGGACAGCGCTCGATTTGCGGGGCGGACCATGGTTTGGTAGGGCTCATCGTCGTTCGCCAGTTCATTCTCGGGGGAGCATGCATCCCAAAGTCTCCGCTTGCCAAGCACTCCGTTGGTCCTGTCTGCCGCTGGCGCTGAGCGTTGCGTGTGGCGACTCGCGTGGTGTCGGCGCGCCGCCGACGTTGTCGACGACGCTTCCCGCAGCAGATCCGTCCACGCTAGTGGCGCCGGCTGCCGCGGCGTCCGTCGCCTCTGCGCCGCAAACGCCGGACCCGCCGTGGCTGGCTGCAGTGCGCCTCGAGCGTTACCGCGAAGCCAAGAAAGAGCTCGACGCGCTGGACGACGCCGCCAAGTCCAAACCCGAGATGCGTTTTCTGCGAGCACGGGTGGCCTCCGAGGTCGGCGCCTACAAAGAGGTTCGTGAGCTCACCGATTCGCTGAACCTGCCGATGTTTGCCGACGAGATCGCGCGGCTCCGCGCAGAAGCGGCGCTCGAGGTCGGCCCCTATGCGGACGCGATCGCCTTCTACGAGAGATCCGGCAGACCACGCGATTTGGTCAGGGCCGCGAAAGCAGCGCTGAAGGGTAGCGAGCCGAAACGAGCGCTCGGCATCGCCGACCGAGCCCTGAAAGAGTCGCAACGTCTGAAGCGCCCCAGCGACGAGCGCCAAGCGCACGGCATTCGCAGTCAGATTCTGATCGATCAAGGCAAGGCGGCCGAGGCGCTGACCGATTTGAAGTGGTTGGCGACGCAGTTCCCCGCAAGCCCCGAAGGCAAGAGCGCTCGCAAGACGCTCGAAGCGCAGAAGACGACTCTGTCGGACAAAGAGAAGCGGCAGATCATCGATGCTTTGCTCGAGGCAGGCGCCGGCAAAGAGGCGGTCGAGCTCGTCGAGAAATGGGGCCCGTCGTTCTCCAAGGCAGAGCTCGCACATCGGCGCGCGGAAGCACTGTTCAAGACGCGCGCTTACACGAAGGCTGCAGACGCCTTCCTGGCGGCCGCCAAGCTCGATAGCGGTCGTACGGCCGAGCAGCTCTACTATGCCGCGCGCGCTCTCGCGCGCAGCAAGCGAGAAGACCAGGCCGAGAAGCGCTATCGCGAAGTGATCAAGCGCTACCGCAAGAACAGCTGGGCCGAGCGCGCGAGCTTTCAGCTGGGGCTCTTGCTTTCCAATCAAGGCCGGTACGCCGATGCCTCCGACGCGTTCACCGAATACCTCGCAAAATTTCCGGACGGCTCGAGCAAAGACGACGCCGAATACGCGCTCGGCGTGGCCCTCTTGTCGAGCAAGCAGCCAGCCAAAGCCAAGACCGTGCTTGGCAAGCTGGCCGGTCGTGCGAAGCGCACCGACTGGGGCGTCCTCCGCGAGCTCGAAGGCGTGGCCGCGCTTCGTGCCGGACAAGGCGACGAGGCCAAGCAGATCTTCACGCAAGTGGCCACCGAGCAGCCGCTCACCTGGGCCTCGTCGATGGCACGCGCGCGGTTGACCAAGCTGGGCGCACCATTGCCAGCGTTGGCTACTCCGGCGCCGTTCCGCGCCTCCACGCCGATCGATCCCGCATTGCCACCGAAGGCAGCGGTCCTGATGACGCTCGGGCTCGACGCTGACGCGGAGGCGCACCTCGCCGACAACGAGTCGACCGCGAGCGCGGTCTACGTCGGTCGAGAGACGGAGGCGCTCTGCCTGATGTACGGTAAGCTGTCGCGCGCCAAGCGCCGCTACAAGGTGGGCTCTGCAGCCGTCAGCTTCGAGTCGCTGATGCGCGCGCCGTCAGCCGCCGACCGCTGGTCTTGGGAGTGTCTGTATCCTGCGCCGTATCGCAATCGTGTCGAGCTGCTCCAGAAAGAGCGTTCGATCACGCCTGGGCTGATTCATTCGCTGATGCGCCAGGAGAGCGCGTTCGACCCCGAAATACGCTCGCCGGTCGGCGCTGAAGGTCTGATGCAGCTGATGCCGACCACCGCAGAAGAGGCAGCCAAAGAGGCGAAGCTCGAAGACTACAAAGTCGACGACATTCGAACGCCGGAGATCAATCTCACGATCGGCAGCTTTTACATCGCCAAGATGCTGAAGACCTTCGATGGCAGCTTGCCGCTCGCAGTGGCGAGCTACAACGCCGGACCCACTGCCGTTTCGCGCTGGGTCGAGATGGCAAAAGAACACGAAGCGGACGTGTTCGTCGCGCGCATCCCATACCAAGAGACGCGCACCTACGTGAGTCGCGTGATGAGTAACCTCGCCCGCTACCAGTGGCTCGCCGGCGGTGACGCGGCTGTCGAGAGCAACGCGCTCGAGCTGCCGTCGACTGCGCGTGCCGCTGACGACGACTACTGAAGGCTCGGCTGCTGTCCCATGAACATTGCGCTGGTGATCGCGGCGGGGCTCGAGCTTCTGGCGATGCCCAATGGTTTGCGACCGACTGCAGATGCTTGGCAGTTTGCAGGGCTCGGTGCTGTGCGCGGGCTGACGATCGGACCGATCGAGAACCTGCGCCATGCGGGCCGCGGTTATGGCTCGCCGGCGTTCGAGCGTGCGCTCGATGAGGCCGTGCAGATGGGCGCGACCTGGATCAGTCTGACGCCCTTCGGGCGCGTGGCTGATCTGACGCCCTTGGGGATCGACATGTGCTTCGAGGCCCCGTTCGAGGACAACAGGGCTGCCATCGCGCAGGCTGTCGCGCAGGCGCATGACCGCGGCTTGCGCGTGATGATGGTCCCGCATTTGTGGGTCGAATCAGGCGAATGGCGCGCACTGATCGATCCCGGTAGCGACGCTGGCTGGGCAGCGTGGTCCGACTCGTACCGGGCATTTTTGCTCGAGTGGGCAGAGGTCGCAGCAGCGTCGAACGTCGACCTTCTCAGCATCGGCGTCGAGCTGCGAAGCTGGGTCACCACACCTCGCGTCGAGCTCTTGCAATCGACGATCGCCGAGGTACGCGGCATCTTTCCAGGTCTGTTGACCTATTCGTCGAATTGGGACGACGCTGAGCTGACGCTCTTGTGGGACGAGGTCGACGTGATCGGCATCAATGCCTTCTATCCGCTGGCGGACCACTACGGCGCGTCTCGCAGCGAGCTGTTCGCGGGTGGCCGTCGTGTCTTCGAGGGCCTCGAGCGCTTCGCCAACGACCAAAAGAAGCCGATCATGTTGACCGAGGTGGGCTACACCACACGGCGAGACACCGCGATTCGCCCATGGGAGTGGCCCGATGGGATGGTCGACGTCGTGGTCGATGAAGCCGCGCAAGCCGAGGCGTTCGAGGCGTTGCTCGCCCCACTTACAGAGTCGCCGTTCGTGGCCGGCTTCTTCGTGTGGCGCTACTACGCCGACCCCGATGACGTCTCGCAAGAAGCGGAGTGGGGCTACTCGCCGCGCGGCAAGCGCGCAGAGGTCGTGCTGCGCGACATTTTCAACAGCCAGCTGGCGACCGACGGCGAGCCGTTGCCCGGTTGGATCGGGGGGCGACACCGCGCACGCAGCCCCTGGCGCTACGGCTGGGAGTCCTCGCCCCCGCTGTTCGTCGAGTGACGCCGCTCTTGCTGCTGGGCGCCAGTGGGATAGGGGGGTCGTGCGATTGGTTTGAGTCGCAATGCCCTCCAAATCTGGCTAGATTGCGCCTCGATGGCAGCCAAGCGCACGGCAGTTACGGGGAAGCCTCGCAAGGGGCACGGCTTCGACTTCGCAGACTTCGGTTCGCGGCTCGAAGCGGCGACGCGGCAGGCGTTCGAACAAGTTCGACGCCAACACCCAGACGAGAAGCTGGTCGCTTTTGCGCTCCATAGCGACAGCGGCGCGCTGACAGTCTGCCCGTCGACGAATACCGCGTCGCACCTCGAGGCTCAGCTGGAAGAAGACCTTGACGACCCCTTGCCGAAGTTCAGCCCGGCAGAGTGGCATTTCGAGATGGTGGGCGCCAAGAACGTCTTCAACGGGCTATCGATGGAGCTTCGCCATCATCGGATCAACCTGATCGACGACAGCGGCGAGATCTTCGAGTCGTTCGCCGCAGACTTGGGCGAAGCTTGCATCAGCGTGCTCGCACGGCTTCGTGCCGAAGGGTTCTTCGAGCGGGTCGCGGGTGGGCCCGTGCTGCTGGTGTTCAACGCCTCCGCCGGCGACGAAGAGGCAGAGTCGGAGCGGAGCATGATCGCGCGGCTGAATGGCGCCGACGTCGTGGAAGAACACCGCAGCTGGACGGAGAGCTGGGGCTGAGCGGCCGTCTCATTCGCCGCGGTCCCTGGGTTTCTTTTCCTTGTCCTTCGGAGCCTTCGTGCCGTTGCCGGGGCCGCTCGATGGGCTGGTGGTCGGGCGGCTCGACGGGATCTGAGCACTGGGCGTGGCGGTCGGCGTCACTGTCGGTCGGCCAGTCGGAGTCGGCGGAGTAGGTACCGTTGCCGTTTGGCTCGGCGTCTTCAGGGTGTTCGTCGAGGTCGGCGTGCTGACACCAGGCGTGGTCGCTGTTGGCTTCGGATCACCAGCCGCGCTCGTGGCCGCGGCGGAGGCGGAGCTCTTCGGCTTGACCGGTGAGTCGTCGTCGTCATCATCGTCGCTCGCGCTCTTACTCGAGCTCGACCGCTTCTCGTCGCCGCCGCTCAAGATGAGCATGGTGATGCCGCCACCGATCGCGAGCATCAGCGCGGCGACACCTACGAGCGTCGCGACGGGCGTCTTTTTGGCGGTCGTTTGTTCAGGCTGGCCGCCCCACGCCGCAGAAGTCATGTCTTGTGCCGGGTTGCCGGAGCCGGTGTTGCCGGAGCCGGTGTTGCCGGAGCTGGTGTTGCCGGAGCTGGTGTTGCCGGAGCTGGGGGGCACCATCGCGTAGCCCGCGTGGCTGGCGGCGCCATAGCTGCCTGATTGTGGGTAACCCGAGCCCGGAGATGGTGCCGACGGCATGGGGGCCGACGTTGGCGCGCCGTAAGAGGGCGGGACGAAGCTCGACATTGGAGCCGCTGGCGGACCGTTGTCGCCCGGCGCGGTGGGAGCCACGCTGCCGAAATTGGTCGGGTCCGTCGCGCTGACCGGGCCAGCGCCGGCAGCCGCGATCGCGATGCTGCCTGCGATGGGTCCACCGGATGCCGGCGACGAAACCTCGGCCCGTGTTGCGGTTTCGGTCGTGAGCGCCATCTGTGTGGCGAACGGCGGGTCTTGCCCATTCAGCACCGCGCGCACGTCGGCCTGCATCGAGGCTGCGTCCGGATAGCGCCGATCACGTTCGAACGACAGCGCCCGGTCGACGACACGGGCCGCGCGCAACGAAACATGAGGAGCCGCGACGCGCAGGGGCGGGGCGGGCGTCGAGCCCATCTTCATCAAGAGCTCGGCGTCCGAGTCGGCCTCGTGAATCTTCTTCTTGGCGAGGATGCGGAACAACGTCGCGCCGACGGCGTACAAATCTGCCCGACCGTCGATTGGCTTCGCGTGAATCTGCTCCGGCGCCATGTACGAGGTGGTGCCCAACATCGCGCCCGTACGCGTGTGCACGTTGCCCGGCCCACCTTCGCGCATGCGCGCGATGCCGAAGTCGAGCACCTTCAGGCGGCCATCCGTCGTGATGAACAGGTTGTCCGGCTTGATGTCGCGGTGAATGATCCCTTGCGCATGTGCTGCGGCGAGCACTTCGAGCAGTCGCTCGGTGTACCCGAACAGCTCCTGCTCGTCCAAGCCGCCCAGCCTGAATGCACGCTGGCCGAGCGACTCGCCGTCGAGGTACTCCATGACCATGAAGGGAGCGCCCTCTTCGGTCACGTCGACGTCCAGCACCTGCACCGTGCCGGGGTGACCGAGCTTGATGACGGCACGAGCCTCTTGCTCGAAGCGCGCGCGCAGCTCTTTCGAGACGGCGATCTGCGGGTGCAAGATCTTGATCGCGTCGCGGCGGCCGAGCTTGTGTGTCGCCGCGTAGACGGCGGCCATGCCGCCGATCCCGATCAGCGAGTCGAGCGTCCACTTTCCGCGAATCGTTCTTCCCACGCGGCTCTGCGCTTGCTCGAGCTCTTCATCGCCGCTGCCGGACCGTGACATGGTAGCGAAAGGCTAACCTTTGCCGGTCGCTTCGCACAGGCATTCCAAGGCTGGTTGCGCCCGCCGCCGCATCGTGAAAGCTCAAGGGTCTGAGCCCCTATCAGGTCGTCCAGTCGGTGGTGGTCGCGTTGTGCGCCCTTTGCGTCGGCATCTTCGTCTACGTCGTGGGCTCGTTCTTTTTGATGCGCGGGCACGTCGGCGCCCGCGGGTTCAGGCTTTCTTTCCGCGAGATGACGCGCGAAGCGCTGTGGTCGCTCGTCACCCAACCGCTCTTGCCCTGGTACTACGGCTTCGGCGAGCGTCTCGCCCGTGGCGAAAAAACGCCGGTGGTGGTCGTGCATGGCTACATGCAGAACCGCATCGGCTTCATCGCTATCGCGAGGCGTCTGAACCGGCGGGGCCTCGGCCCCGTGTTCGGCTTCAACTACCCCTGGTACCGCAGCGTGGCGCACAATTCGAAGCGCCTCGAAGTGTACGTCGAGCGCATCTGCGCGCAGACCAAACAAGAGCAGGTGATCTTGATCGCCCACTCGTTGGGTGGCCTCATCGTCGTGCACTACATCCTGCATGGAAAGGGAAAAGAGCGCGTGCTTCGCTGCGTGACCATCGCCTCGCCGCACGCTGGTGTGCTCTATCGCGGGCCGGTGCTCGGCGCGTCCAGTCGCGACCTGCGCAGCGGTAGCGAGCTCTTGCTCAGCATTCAAGGTGCGCTGCCAGTGCCCGTGCTCAGCATCGCTTCCACGCACGACAACGTCGTCTATCCCCACGGGCAGTCGTCCCTCGCAGCGCGAGGCGGTATCGATCTTCTGGTCGAGGGTCCCGGTCATCTGTCGATTCTGTTCGACTCTCGCGTGCTGGACAGCGTGGCTGAGTTCGTGGCCCACGGCGCCGACACTTCCAAGGCCAAATCGCCCGGCGTCGCGTGATAGGCTGCGCGAGATGCAACGCGCTTTCACTGCTTTGATGCTCGCCTCGGTGATCGGCTGCGGCGGCCAGGTCGTTTTCGTCGAGGGTGATGACGGCGCGGGAGGCGGGGGCGGCACCTTTTCGATTCCCACCACCAGCGGCTTCGGCGCCTCGGGGCCCGGACCGGTCGGACCTGGTCCAGGCGTGGGCGGGTCGGCACAGGGCCCGGGTCCTGGCTCCGGTGGCTCGAGTTCGGTCGCGTGCGATACGTTCGAGTGCTCCAATGATGGTGCGACCTGTGACTGCTTCGGGGAGTGCAGCATCTGCCAGGGCAATGGGTGTTCTGGTGGCGAAGCCGAGATGTTCTGCCAAACCGACGAAGATGTTGCGGCGTGTGATTGCTTCTTCGGCGGCGGCTTCGTCGGCTCATGCGAGCAGATCGGCCTCAACTGCACGCTCGATCAAGGCTGCTGCTTCAACCTGCTGCTCGACGGGCTCGGCGGCTGATGCGACGCTCGCTCGTATGCGCATTGGTGATCGCGTTCGCGGCAGCGTGCGGCGACGAGACCGGTGGCGGTGCTTCCGCCGGCAACGCGTCGGGCGGGGCTGACGCAGCTGGTGGCGGTGGCAGCGTGCCTGGCGGCGCTGGGTCTGTGGGCGGCGAAGGCAGCGGCGGCGCGCCGGCCGCAATGGCGCTCGTTCATCGAGCCGGCCGCTTCGATCTCGCAAACCCCGAAGCGCCCACGTTCAGCTGGTCAGGCAGCAGCTTTCAGACGCGCGTCGACGGAACCGGAGTCGACGTGTCGCTCGACGGCGCCAGCGCGATCGGCTTCCAGATCATCGTCGACGGTGTGCCGACCAACACGTTCAAGACCACCGGCGGCGTGGCCACGTACAACGTCGCGTCCGGCCTCTCGGACGGGCCTCACGACGTGCGTATCGTCCGCCGGAACGAAGGCTTCTTCGGGAATGTCACCTTCCTCGGTTTTCAGCCGGTGGCAGGCGCAGAGCTCGTGATGTCCCCGCCGCCGCACGCCCACACGATGGAGCTCATCGGTGACTCGGTCACCTGCGGTTATGGTGTCGAGGGCCCCGACGAATTCTGTGACTTCAGCGGCGACACCGAGACAGTCGTGGCCACTTATGGCTTCATCGCCGCAGAAAACGTCGACGCCGATGCGCACTTCATCGCCTTCAGCGGCAAGGGCGTTCACCAAAACTACGGTGGCAACACGGACGAGCTGATGCCCGAGCTCTACCTGCGCACGCTCACAGGCGATGCGGCGTCTGTCTGGGACTTCACGTCGTACACGCCCGAGGTGGTGGTCATCAATTTGGGCACCAACGATTTCAGCGCGGCAATCGATGGCGCTGCGTTCACGGCCGACTACGTCGAGCTGCTCACGTTGGTGCGCGGCAATTACCCTGCCGCGACCATCGTCGCGGTCACCTGGGCCCACTGGGGCGCAGGTAACGAAGAGCTCGTGCATGACGCTGTCGACGACTTCGCCGATGCGAACGTGCTGGAGACCCGCTTCGCGATCGATGCTGCCGATGGCTGGGGCTGTGACTATCATCCGAGCGCCATAACCCATCAAAAGCTCGGCGCTCAGCTGACCGAGCTGCTTCAGACCGAGCTCGGCTGGTAGCCATCGAAGAATCTGGGTACGCTCGCGCGCATGCCCAGGCTCACCATCCGTGTCGAAGCTTGCACCGAAATTCTCGCCCTGCTGATCGTCGTCGCATGGGCCGACGGTAAGCTCGAGGACAACGAGAAGGCGGGCATCCGAGCTGCTACCTCGGTGCTCAATCTCAACAAAGAGCTGCGGGTACGCCTCGACGGTATGCTCGAAGCGCCCCTCCCGCTCGATCAGGTGCTGGTGAATGTTTTGGGCCCCAAGGACCGTGCATTCGGCTACGTCGCGGCTGTGTGGCTCAGCAGCGTCGACGAAGAGGTCGATCCGAAAGAGCAGGCGTTGCTGCTCAAGATGCGTGAGCTGCTCGGCATCGACGATGCGCGCGCTGAAGAGCTCTCGTCCATCGCGCGCGAGTTGGGCAAGCCCAAGCCGGGCGGTGCGTGGGCCGATGACATCGTCACGCTGTTCAAGGCGATCCCGGCTCGTCTCGAGCCCGCTGACAACGCAGAAGAACTCGAGATCGCCTTCGAGTAATCAACCGGAGGTTGAATTCGCGAAGCACTCCTTGCGGAGCAATAAATCAGCGAAGCAACTCCTTGCGGAGCCTCCAATCAGCGAAGCAACTCCTTGCGGAGCCTCCAATCAGCGAAGCAACTCCTTGCGGAGCCTCCAATCAGCGAAGCGCGGTGAACGCCAAGAGCCGTTTCGGGTCGTCGCGGAAGACGTAGCAGCCCGCTGCTGCCACCGCGCTCACGGCGTCCCGCAGATACCAATATGCGCGGTTGCGTACTGGGACGTGATCGAACGGAGACGGCTCGGTCGTGGCCTGCGACGTCTGGCTGAGCTCGATCGCGCTCGCACGGCATTTGTCGCTCGCCCCCTTCGGTAAGTCGGATCTTGCCAGCGCGTCGCCCGCCTGATCAACGAGCTGCGCACACGTCCTCAAGTCCTCGATCAGCAGCTGGTCCTCATCGCCGCGCGTGACTGTGGCGAGCCCCTCCTCGACCTTTGCGCTCTTTGCGAAGTAATCGAGGGCGGCGACGCAGTCCGATACCAGCCGCCGGCCCTCTTTGCGCAGCTGGGCGTGGGCGCGAGACGACGTTCGGTCGAGGTTGCCTCGGACCGCGTGTTCGGCGACCCGCAGCGCCTCTCGTCGTGCTTTCAACGTGTCGATGATCGACTTGTCGAGTCGTGCTTTCTTGAACAGCTTCGCCTTGTGCTTGACCGCCAAGTCGATGGCCTCGCGCGATTCGCAGAGCAGCCGCTCGGAGGAGGAGTCTGGCCGTCGCGGGTAGCCGTCGGGCAACGCCAACAGGTCGGCCAGCTGCGCCTCGGAGAGGGCAGGGATCTTCTTTGGCTTCCGATTGTTTCGGAGCTCGCCAGGTCGTTTTCCACTCTGAATACTTTCGTCGGCAGCCGTCGATGGGTCGAGAGACGGCTTCTCGCTCTCGCTCTCGGCTTCGGGCTTCGCTCTTCGACTGGGCTTCTGTTTCGCCATGGGGGGCGATGCTAGCGGACCGGTTTGCCGGCCAGCGAGTTCTGGCCACGGTTTTTTTGTGACGATTGTGTGAACAATGGCTAAAAGGCGGGCGAAAAAGCGAGCATTTCCGAAATGCAACTGCCCGACTCTCCCTCGTTGGGGAACGGGACGTCGGCCAGGACCGCGATTGTGTGGGCGACGTCGCGAAGCCTGCGCTCCGAATTGGGGGGGCTACCTTGGATCGGAGCGATGCCGTCGCCTCCGGCAATCAGCCACACGTCGGCCGACTCGGGGTGCTCGCGGCCGTGGTCTCGGAAGTTTTTCGCACGACCATGATCGGTGGTGACAAAAATGGCAGTTCGCTCTCCTTTCGCGCGCCAAGCGTCGGCGAGATCGACAACCTGTCCGACGAACGCGTCAGCGCGTGTCAAGGCGCGCAAGTAGGCGTCGTAGTCGTCATGGTGAGCAAATTCGTCGGTGTCGCCCAAGCTGACGAATGCGAAACGCGGGCGCTCTTCTTCCAGGTAGGCGAGCGCGATCTCGATCGTCTGCGGGTCGGGCCGATAGTCTCCGTGACCTGGTGCTGGGCGCACATCGCGCGCCTTGTCGAGCAGCGCTCGCGTACGCGGGCCGAGGCTCTTGGCGGCCGCATTCCCGCCACTCCGCCCGGTCGAAACGAACGTCCCCAGGTCGGCTTTTGCCACAGTGTGCTCGATTCGCTCCCACGATGAGATGATGGCAAGCTCACCTCGGGGCTCGCTCGTGGTGGCAGCGATCGCGTCTATCAAGCCGTGAGGCGGCAGCTTCTCGCAATTGTTCTCCTGGCACTCTGCTGACTGGCCAGTGAGTATTTCCAGGTAGCCAGGGAGCGAGACGTAGTTGGGGCCGCTCGCGCGAAGTGAAATCTCCGTGCCCGGAACGCCCAACGCGACGCCTCGCCGCGCGAGATTCGAGAGATTCGGCACGATTTCTTGTGCGCTACGCAGCTCTGTCGTCAGCCTCGCGTCGGCGCCGTTGAAGACATCTTCTCGCCTCACGCCGTCGAGCGCGATCAGGATGATGTGCTCGGGCACGATCCGATCTGCAGAGCGACGCGCGCTGAGACTTTCTTTCGAGGTGGAGAGCAGCGTGGAGCAGCCCAGGAGTAACGCTGCCACCGTGAGAAGCGAGGTTCCTTTTGCCACGCTGCCCATGATGAGCAGGCAGTGTGCCAATACAGCGAAGGCAAGCTGCCGCGCGGGTGACGCTCTTGCAAAGCTTTACGCGTTCAGCAGCCACCGCTGCAGGTGACAGGACATGCGTCGCAATAGACGCAATCGCCCACGGCGTTGTAGAGGCCGATGCCGGAGGGGTGGCTGTCGGCGCAACCTTGAAAGCAAAGGTCGTCGAAGCAGGCGTGCATGCACTCGATCAGCGCGTAACATTCGGTGTCGCCCATACACGTGTTGATGGTCTGCGCGCACGGGCCCTCCATGGCGCAGCCTTGGCAGCTGTCGCACGAACCGATGTCGCAACTGCCGCCGCCCGTGGTCGTGGTCGTGGTCGTTGGGCCAGCGCCGGTGACTGTGACCGTTGTGGTGGTCGGGCCGCTTACCGGCGGTGCGCCGCCGTTCGACGGAGCGCCCCCATTCGACAGAGCGCCGCCGCTGCCGCCCAAGCCTTCTTCGATTTCATCGCCTGCAGCGCCGTTCCAGCTGTCGTCTTCCGCGGTTGCGCAAGCGACGGCCAAGATCGAGCACGCAGCGATGGCAGCGTTCCATCGCGTCATGATTGCCTCGTGTCCCCCGTTGTGTGCCCACCTAGGTACTTGGCGGAGCCGAATCATTCATCGCTGGGAGGAAAAAGATCGATAGCGGCGGCTACATCATGCGCTGAGCCACCCGTGTGGCGAGCGCCATCACGGTGACCTGCGGGTTCACCCCGAGGCTGGTCGGAACCAAGCTGCCGTCGGCGACGAACAGGTTCTCGGTGCCCCACACGCGGCCGTCGACGTTGGTGACCGACGTGCCTTCACTCGTGCCCATGCGCGCGCTACCGAGCGGGTGCTGAGACGAACACTCGAGGCGCATCGAGGGTACGTTGTCGAGATCGAGGCGGGCGAACTGATCGGCGGTGACGCCAGGCTGGCCGAGAATGGGCGGGAAGACCTCCTTGGCGCCGGCAGCGAAGAAGACCTCCGCCATGCGCCGAATCACGTTCGGGATGCGCGCGCGGTCTTCTCTCGCCATGCGATACGTGACGAATGGCTCGCGGCCTGGCCCACGGCGAACCGTGCCGCCTGCTTCGTCGTGCAACAAGCCTCCGAATACGGCCAGGTGCGGGATGTCCGCCGCACGCCGCACGTGTTCCGTGCCGAAGCCAGGCATCGTCGCAGCCAACACGCCCGGTGGAACGAACAGCCCGACCATCGTCAGCCCCTCGTGCTGAAGGGACCTGGAGTAGGCGCTCTGCAGCGCCCCTCGCCAGCCTTCGATGCGCTCTTCGAACCGCGCGAACATGCGAAAGCTGGGGTGGAGCGTCATGTTGCGACCGACCTGGCCAGAGCGTTTGCCCGCGCCACATCGATCCAGTAGGAGCGGCGTGTGGTACGCGCCAGCGGCGACGACGACGCGCTGTGCCCGCACCCGAATGCGCCCGGCGCGGTGCAGGAAACCGGGGTTACGGCCGATGATGCGACCCTGCACGCCCGTCGCGCGTCCACCCTTCATCGCAATGGTATCGACCAAGCAGTCCGACCAAATGGTGGCGCCAGCGGCGACCGCGCGCGGCAGGTAGGTCATGTCGACGCTCATCTTGGCGCCGTGCGGGCAACCGAAGTTGCAGCGCCCGCAGCCGTTGCAGCCTTTCGTGTTGCGTCGCAACGGCTCCATTACGTAACCGAGCTTCTGTGCGCCTTCGGCGAAGCGCTGTGTGCCGAGCGAACGCATCTGCTCCGGCACCTCTTCGACGGAGATGGCGCGTTCGACTTCCTCGAAGTGCGGCCGCAGCGAGGACTCGGTCAGCTCGCGCAAGCCGAGGCGCCCAGACCAGTCGGCGAGCACGTGCTCGGGTGTGCGAAAGCAGACGGCGCCAGTGACGATGGACGAGCCGCCCACGGCGCGACCCATGGTGACGTTGATCGTCGGTGAGTCGCCGACTCCAACGGCGACCGTCATGCCGCCGTCGCGCCACACGCGCGCTAGGTGTTGGCTGGGTCGCAGCCGCTGAATCGTCTCGATCGGCACATGCGGCCCCTCTTCCAAGACGAGTACGCGCCGGCCCGACTCGGCCAAGAGCGCAGCGACGACCGCACCCCCGGCGCCCGAGCCGACGATGACGTCGTCGCAGTCGAGGTTGACGTCGCCAGCGTGTTTGCTGCCTCGTTCGACGGCGAAGCTCAAGACGTCACCGACTTCATGCAGCTCGTCTTTTGTGCGCTGCCGGTTGTAATGCCGGACTCTCGCTGCACGTCGGGGTGCTCGTAATAGATGATGCACAGCATGGCTTTGACGGCGAGCAGCGGCAGCCCTGCCGGCGTGTGCTCCAGCTTGTCGAGCGCCCTGCAGCGATCGGCCACGGAGAGGCGCGCGAGCGGGGGCGCTCTGCCGATCAACGGCGGCGCGAGCCAGCTGGCGGTGAGGAGGCCACCTTGCAGGATGAGCGTCGCGCGCGCGCCAGCGTTCTCGGTGAAGTCAGCAAGCTCTGTCAAGAGCCAGTCGATGCGGGCTTCGGGAGGCGCACCGCGTTCGGTCGAGAACAACGCCTCTGCGAAGGCACGAGCGTCACGCAACATGGTTTTCGTCATGGTTTTGGTTCACACGGCGGTCGGCCATCTTAGCCACCTCGTTTGCGTCTGATCGTGTGAGATTGGATCCGAACGGACGATGAGTCGTAGGCTACGGGCGATGAAGTCCGAGGCTCATGTGCGCCTGCAGCAACGGGTGCGTCGCGCTGCCTTGGCAGCTGCCTGTTTCGTTGTCGCGCTGCTTGCCTGGCCGCTCGAGGCATCGGCACATCGGGTCGGCATCTCCAGTGGCAAGTACGTGTCCGATGGCGCCAACGTCGAGGCCATCATCGCGTTTCGCCGCGATGATCTGGCGCGGGCGGTCCCATCGTTGGACGCCGATGCCAACGGGCTGCTCTCGGATGCCGAGCTCACCCCGTCCGCGCAAGGCACCGCGGATCTGCTGGCGACAGTCGGCGCGGAGCGCGGGGGCACGGCCTGCCCCGGCAAGCTCGCAAAGCTCGTCGCCGACGGCGGTGACGGTGTTTCGTTCACGGTGCGCTTCGAGGGCTGCACCGGCGACGCGTCGGTGCTCACCATCGACGTCAGCAGGCTCTTGCGCGGTGCAGGTTCTGGTCATCGGCACGCCGGCGTGCTCGAAGCTCCCGCGGAGCTACCGAAGCCTAGAGAGGTGCTGCTTCATGGCGACAACGCCAAGATCGAGCTCGCGCTGACCAGCCCGACTGGGCTGGACGCCGCGGCTTCGCCCGCGCCGCCTGCGCCGCCCGCCACCCACCTCTCGGTGGCGCGCGAGTTCTTCGTGCTCGGCGTCGAGCACATCTGGACCGGCATCGATCACATCGTCTTTCTGCTGGGTCTCGTGATGCTGGGCGGCAAAATGAAAGACTTGCTGCTCACCGTTTCGGCGTTCACCGTGTCGCACTCGATCACCCTGGCGTTGGCCGTGCTCGGTGTCGTCGCGCCCAGCCCCGACATTATCGAGCCGATCATCGCCCTCAGCGTCGCATACGTTGGTGTCGAGAACTTCTTCGTCAAAGACACCTCCAAGCGCTGGCGCATCGCCGCCGCGTTCGGCTTCATTCACGGCTTCGGCTTCGCGGGCGCGCTCGGCGAGGTGGCCCTCCCGAAAGAGAGCATTCCGGTGGCGCTCGCCATGTTCAACATCGGCGTCGAGGCAGGCCAGCTCGTGCTGCTGCTGGCGATCGTTCCGCTGTTCACCTACTTGCGCAAACAGTCGTGGTTCACACCCCGCGGCATGTGGGCGGTCAGCGGCGCGATCGTGGCTGCAGGTTTGTTCTGGTTCGTTCAGCGCGTCGCCTTTGCGTGAGTGCGCTCGAAGGCTTGCGCTTGCCCAAACGAAGGACCAGCATGCGCTGCTCGATGCGCAGTACCGCAGTGTTGTTGATCGCGTTGGCCGGCTGCGCCAACGCTGGAAAAAACGAATCGCCGAAAGGGACGGAGTCTGTCATGGCCGAGAGCATTCACGAGCTGACGATGAATCGCCTGGATGGCAAGAGCGAGAAGCTCGACACGTACGCGGGCAAGGTCGCGCTGGTCGTCAACACCGCCAGCGAGTGCGGCTACACGCCGCAATACGAGGGCCTCGAGAAGCTCTACCAAGAGATCGGATCCAAAGGCTTCGTGGTGCTCGGCTTTCCGTCGAACGACTTCGGCAAGCAAGAGCCTGGCAGTGCCGAAGACATTCGCGCGTTCTGTCAGAAAAACTATGGCGTCACCTTCCCGATGTTCGAGAAGGTCGAGACCAAGGGCGACAGCGCGGCGCCGCTGTTCAAAGCGTTGTCAGCCAAGGGTGGCGAGCCGAAGTGGAACTTCCACAAGTACCTGGTCGACAAACACGGCAAGGTCTTGAAGGCCTTCCCGAGCTCCGTTGCGCCTGACAGCCCCGAGCTCCGCAAGGAGATCGAGGCCGCTTTGGCTGCGAACTAGATCCTTGATCTAGGCCTAGTCCTAGTTTGGACGCGTTGTCGGTGGCAATCGTCCGGGGCGATGTCACCCTTGCTATCCGCGCGACACTTCGCGCTCCGAGGAAATCATGACGCTCGTTCATCGCTATCGTCATGGGCTGCTGGGCAGCCTGCTCGGACTCGCTGCCGGGCTCGCGTACTGGTTCGCCTGGGGCTGTCGCTCCTGAGCACGCGACGCCGACCCGGTCTGGGTCGTGCTCCTGCTCTTCGTCATCCCGGGCTTCCTCATGGGCCGTTCGTGGGGAGCCGACCACGCGCGACGCCCGCCGCTGTCGACCGATATCGAACCGCCGCTGGACCCGCCAGCGAATCGGGCGTAGGTCGCGAGCGGCTGGACCGTGGTCGGAAAGGGAGACAGCCTGGCGGTCACCTGTTCGCGATCCATTGTGTTCCGACAGGCCGCGAATACGACGCCCCCCGACCTGACGTTGCGCTCGGTACGACCGTGGTGCTACCGTCACCCCATGCCCGTACGAAAGATCTCGGTGGCGCTCGAACCGAAGACAGCGAAAGCCGCGGCGAAGAGCGCCGCGAAGGGCGGGCGCAGCCTGTCGGCCTGGCTCAACGATGCCGCAGAGAGCGCGCTGGCCATCGAAGCCGGGCTTGTCGCCGTGGCGAAGTGGGAGGCGGAGCACGGCGCCCTGACCGAGAAAGAGCTCGCGGCGGCCGACCGCGTGCTCGATCGAGCGGGCGTCCCCCCCGGCGCGCGTCGCGCCTCATGAGCGGCGTCACCTACGATGCGGGCGCTCTCCTGGCGGCAGAGGAAAACCGGCGAGACGTCTGGGCGCTGCATGCGCGTGCCCTCCAGCGGGGCGTGCGCCCGGTCGTCCCCGTCGGCGCGCTGGGTCAGGCATGGCGCGGCGGGCCTCAGCCGCACCTCTCACGCTTTCTGCGAGGCTGCCAAGTCGAGGATCTCGACGATCGTCGAAGCCGCGCGGCGGGCGTCGCGTGCGGTCGTGCGGGCCTCGCCGACCTCATCGACGCGTCGGTCGTCGTAGGGGCGTTGGAGAGGGGCGACCTCGTCGTCACGAGCGATCCGAATGACCTGGCGCGACTCGCGCGTGGCCTCGGCCGACGAATCGCCGTCCACCGCGTCTGAGCCTCTCTCGCCCTCACGCGCAGCCCTGCGCGGCCTGATCGAACACGTGGACCAGTTGATGGTCAGCCCCACCCACCCGGGCGCAATAAGCATCGAGGACTACTGCGCGGGTCGGTGCACGGCCGCGGCATTCACCCTGATGCGGTCGCCGTCGATCCCGACCTCGATGTCCACCACGGACCGCAAGTCGGTAGGGCAGAGGGCGAGCTTGCGCCAGTCCGTCCGCAAGCCGAACGAGCGCCGCGCCTCGTTCATCGCTCGCATCCTGGCCCGTCAGGCGTCAGTGCCTCGTAGCCGGAGACCTCACTGCGCACGCGCCGGTGAGCTCGAGCTGCAGCAGGGCGCCACTGACCTGGGACACCTGGAGGCCGCTCTCTGCGCAGAGCCAGTCAGCATGCGAACCAGGGCTTGTGGACATTGCTCTGAGCAGCGTTGCGGCTTCTGGGGAGAGACCCGCTACGTCGGCGTGACCCCTGGGGGTCATCGCGGGCGTGGTCCAGCGCTCGCCCGAGGCGTTGTAGAAGAGCAGCTCGCCCTCGATGCGCAGCCGGCCGTCGTGCACGCGGGTATGGCAGCGACCGCAAAGCACCAGACAGTTGCGGCGCGAACGCTCGCCGGCGTGCTCGCGCGCGCCACGCGTCGCTCGAGTACGCGCAGCTCGCTCGCCACGGCCAGCCACAGCGCTTCGCTCTCGGGCCTCGCAGCCGAGTGACCGATTTCGCAGCCGAGGCACGAGCTCGACGCCGAGCTACCGATTTCGCAGCCGAGCCACCGAGCTTCGATCTCGGCTTCGATCTCGGCCTCGTCATCGGCTTCGGGAGATCGGGCTCACCCCGCTTCGGTCCGTAGCGCGAACTCGATTGAATCCCGGAACAGCGCTAGATCAAGGCCTAGTCTAGGGAAGAATGCGCCAGCTGGTGCCCACGGTGCCGTCGAAGATCTCGATGCCGAGGTTGGTCAGCTCGACTCGGATCTGATCTGCCTTGGCGAAGTCTTTCTCCGCGCGAGCCGCGCCGCGGCCCTGCACCATTTGGTCGATCGCTTCGGCGCTCAGGCCCCTGATCGCGAGCCGCAGGGCGCGGGTGCGCGCCGCGTAGTCGGCCGGCATGGCCTGCAGCAAGCCAAGCCGCTCCGTCACGTCGACAAGCGCTTTTGCCAGACGACTGGCGACGTACGGCGCCAGCTTGCTGAGCATCGGGTCTTTCTTGCGCTGCGCGGCGTCGGCGAACTCGTTGCCGGCTTTGGCAACTTCGGCAATCACGCTGAGCGCGACGGGTGTGTTCAGATCGTCGTCGAGCGCTGCCCGCAAGCGGGGCAACGCATCGTTGGCGATCGCGAGGTACGACGACACCGATGGTGGCATCACCCCGAGCGTGCCCGGCTTGTCGCTGAGTGCCAGCGCGCGCAGGCGGTCTAGCGTTTGGTAGAGGTAGTCGACGCGACGCTCAGCCTCGATCACGCCAGGGAAGGTGACACGCCCTTCTGCGAGCGAGCCGGCAGTGTCGAACTGAATCGGCCCACGGTAGTGCACAGAGAGCAAGAAGTAGCGCAGCGCTTCGGGGTCATTGCGCTCATAGACCTGCCTGATGGTGACGAAGTTGCCGAGCGACTTCGCCATTTTCTCTTTGTCGATGTTCACGAAGCCGTTGTGGATCCACGTGCGGGCGAAGGCGCCACCTTCTGGATACGCCCCTTCGCTCTGCGCGATTTCATTCTCATGGTGCGGAAAGACGAGGTCCATTCCGCCGCAATGGACATCGAAGCCGTGGCCGAGATGACGCGCGCTCATCGCGGAACATTCGATGTGCCAACCAGGGCGGCCTTTGCCCCAGGGGCTGTCCCAGCCCCAAGCTTCGCCTGCGCAACCCTTCCACAACGCGAAATCGAGCGGGTCTTTCTTGGTCTCGTTCGCCTCGACGCGAGCGCCCACCACCAAGTCTTCGATCTTGCGTTTCGACAGCTTGCCGTAGCCCTCGAAGGTGCGAACTGCGTAGTACACGTCGCGCGACCCTGCCGGTGTGTCGACGGCGTAGGCGGCGCCGCGCTCGATCAACCGCTCGATGATGGCGATGATGTCGGGAATGTGATCGCTCACCTTCGGCTCGACGTCGGGCTGCGAGCAGCCCAGCGCGCGGATGTCTTCTTGATAGAGCGCGGTCATGCGGCTCGAGAGCGCGAGCGGGTCTTCGCCGCTTTCTTTGGCGCGGTTCAAGATCTTGTCGTCGACGTCGGTGACGTTGCGCACGTACTTGACGGGGAAGCCCTCGGCTCGCAGGTGCCTCACCAACACATCGGGTGCGAGCGCGGCGCGCGCGTGCCCCACGTGAGCGACGTCGTAGACAGTGGGGCCGCAACAGTAGATGCCGACTTCAGTTGCTGTCTCGGCTTGCGCCGGGACGCGAGGAACGAAGGGCTGGGCGGTGGCCGTCAGCGAGTCGAACAGGCGCAGGGACGTCTCGGGCATTAGGGGACCTCGTTAACAAGATCGGACGGTGGCGTCATCGGCTGGCTGACGTGGCCTCGAGAGAAGCGAGTTGCAGCAAGCGTGCGGGCCTGGTTTGCTCCGCACCGAAATGAGCAGCCTCGACACGCCCCACTACAAATCGAACCTACGCGATACGTATTTCCAACTGTTCGAGGTGTTCGAGATCCAGAAGACGACCCTCGGCAAAGGCCCGTACGCCTCGCTCGATGAGGCGACGGTTCGCGAAGCGCTGAAGGCTTCGGAGAAGCTTGCCACGAGCGAGCTGCAGAAGGGCTTCGCCGAGAGCGATCGCATCCCGCTCGAGCTCGACCAGCAGGGCAACGTCAAGGTGCCGCCGGGCATCCGCAAAGGCTACGACACTTTCTACGATGCTGGTGCTCACCTGCTGACGGTGCCCGAGCACATGGGCGGGCTCGGGGGGCCGCCCAGTGTCGGCTGGGCGGCGTTCGAGTTTTGCGCAGGCGCCAACGCGCCGCTCGCCTTTTACCTATTCGGGACCTTCGCGGCGCGCACCATCGATCGGCACGGGACTAGCGAGCAGAAGCAGCGCTTCGTTCCGCCGCTGATCAACGATCGCTGGGGTGGCTCGATGGTGCTGACCGAGCCGGATGCAGGCAGCGACGTCGGTGCAGGCCGCACGAAGGCGCGCCATGTCGGCGGCGAGATCTGGGAGATCGAAGGCACCAAACGTTTCATCACCAACGGCGATTTCGACGGCCCGCCGAACTTGGTGCACCTCGTGCTCGCGCGACCCGAGGGCGGCGCTGGCGGCACCAAGGGCCTGAGCCTGTTCATTGTGCCGAAGTTTTGGGTGAACGACGACGGCTCGCTGGGCGAGCGCAACGGCGTGGTCGTCTCCAAGCTCGAAAAGAAGATGGGCATCAAAGGCTCGGCGACTTGCGAGCTTGTCTTCGGTGACGGCAAGCCCGCGCGCGGCCTGCTCGTGGGCAACAAGCCCGACGGCATCCGCCAGATGTTTCACGTCATCGAGCAGGCGCGCATGGCAGTGGGCGTCAAATCGATGGCCACGTTGTCGACGGCCTACTTGAACGCCCTCGCTTACACGACGGAGCGCGTGCAAGGCCCCGACCTGTTGCAAGCCGCCGACAAATCTTCGCCCCGCGTGAAAATCATCAAACACCCGGACGTCCGTCGCATGTTGATGAGCCAAAAGGCACACGCAGAGGGCATGCGCGCGCTTTGCCTCTACACGGCGTGGCTACAAGACCAGGTCGAGATTGCCGGCGGTCACGGCTCGAAAGAGGCAGACGACTTCGACAAGCTGAACGACATGCTGCTCCCGCTGGTGAAAGGTTACTGCTCGGAGAAGGCGTTCGAGCAGCTGGCGCTCAGCCTGCAGACCTTCGGCGGCTCGGGCTACTGCCAAGACTTTCCGGTCGAGCAATACATGCGCGATCAGAAGATCGACACCCTGTACGAAGGCACGACGCACATTCAGGCGCTGGATCTGTTCTTCCGCAAGATCGCCAAAGACGGCGGCGCCACCCTCACGCGCTTGCTCGAGCAGATCGAGACGCTCGCCAAGAGCGACGAAGGCGGCGAGGGCCTGGCTGAAGATCGTGCTGCGCTACAGCGCGCGCTCAGCGACGTGCGCGGCATCTTCGGCGCGATGATGGGCAAGGTCGGCGAGTCGCTCTACCACGTGGGCTTGCAAGGCAACCGCATCCTGTTCGCGCTGGCCGAGCTTTCGATCGGTTGGCTGTGGCTGCGTCAAGCGGTAGCTGCGACCAAGGGCAAGCAGGCGACCCCAAGCGACGCCGCCTTCTACGACGGCAAGCTGGCTGCGTGCCGTTACTGGTCGAAGAACGTGCTGCCCACGCTCACGCTCACGCGGAAGCTTATCGAAGCCTCGAGCCTCGAGCTGATGTCGCTCGACGACGCGTCTTTCTGAGCTCGTCCGAGCGCGGGGGGCTGTGAGCAGAAATCGGCAAAGCGGCAACGTCGGCAACCTGGGCGACATCATCAAGCACGCCGCGCTGGTGGAGCTCGCCTCGCTCTTGGTCGGAACGGGCGAGCCGGTGAGCTTCGTCGACACGCATACGTTTCGGTTGCACGCGCCGCTCGCCATGCCCGAACGCTTCCACCGCGAAGTGGCCGAGCACCTGAAGCAGTACCCCGCAGCGGCCCGGTACTTCGAGATCGAACGCGCGTCTCTCGAGCGGAGTGGCGACTATCGCTGCTCGTCGGGGCTGATGTTGGACGTGCTCGGTCCACATCGCAGCGCTGCGGTGCTGGGGGAGGCGAATGGGCTGACCCGCGCCGAGCTCAGGGAGCAGATCGCGGAAGAGGGCCACCCGAGCGTGTACGTCGTCGACGATGCCAGCGCCGTCGATCGCGACGCGCGCATTCCAGCCGGAGAAGCGCTGCTCGTTCACGTCGACCCCTTCGCGCTGACGCCCGCGGCCTTTGCACCCATCGCGCCCGCGCTCGATGCGCTCGCGGCGCGCGCCTCAGCCGCCGTGTTCGTCCTGTACAGCTACACGCGCGCCGCGCGCACTGAATGGCCCGCCGCCCCAACCGGCACGAGCTTCGTCGCCGAATCTCGAAGCGCCCCGCACGAGTGCGCGCTGTACGTCTCGGCGCAGCTTGCCGAGAGCGCCCGATCCGTCGCCACATTGCTCGGCTGGCGGCTCAGGTGACCCGGATCGCTCGCGATTGACGGCCTCCCCGAAGCGCCAATGAAGGCCGTTGCAGACGAGCTCGGCTTGCGCATGATTGGTTGCCCGTTGGGCTTCACCGGGAAGCGCTCGCGCCAACTCGCCCCAAAATTCCTCCCTCTCCCTCTCCCTCTCCCTCTCCCTCTCCCTCTCCCCC